>ENA-UOOI01000262-UOOI01000262.1-fermentation-metagenome-genome-assembly--contig:-NODE-262-length-68157-cov-23.589263_pt1 | contig 68157 bp, 64 predicted proteins | sample MGYA00245779_ERZ724027 | MGnify/ENA primary metagenome ERZ724027 (study PRJEB28704, sample SAMN03018318) | fermentation metagenome | biome: anthropogenic terrestrial biome; feature: soil; material...
TGAAGGTGGCCTTAAATGACCGGACTCGTGGTCGTTTTAGATCGTAATACACAGTCTTTTATTGCCATTTTTTTGACATAGAACATATTATAAAGATCATATTCCTTGGAACTCAAATTTGACAGTATCAAATTGACACACTCTTCTATTTCATTATCACTAAGTATTATGCTTTCTTCAATGTCATTTATTATATCTTCACAATAACTCATTACAATTGTATCATTATATTCTATTAATATACTATCTTTACTCATTTTAACTTTAGAGCGCATTACAAAATTATGCGCGGTTTTATATAACCAACCTGCGGGGTTGATGTGTGTATAAAGCTTGTCCAAATTTTCATATGCTTTAAGGAAAGTATTCTGAGTACATTCTTCGGCCTCATTATGTTTAAAATAAAGCATATTATAACAATATTTATAAATTTTATTGTAATATCGATCATATAAATAAAAGAAAAACTCATGGTTATCTTTCATGTAACTATTCACCACCATTCTTTTTTAACCTGCTCTCACACCAACATTTTTTTATTCTTTTTTCAGTTATTATAAAAATGCCTTTATATGGGGCATTACATTCGTCTAAATCACATCTTTTAAAAAACTTTTAAATGGACTTAACTGTCAAATTATTTTCTATACCGAGATTCAAAATGTTATAACAATCCATTGAGATTTTAAGCCATATATTGGAATTTCTGTTTGCAATAACTATCCGCTCATCTTTTTTAATAATTCTGCAGTCATTTGAGAATTTGTATGCATTCTTCAGTAAGGCCCCTCACTTCAATCATATTCAGTTTCTATTGCTGCCCCTATAAGTCACCTACTTTTATGTAAATTATGGTATATCCTCTTATATATAACATTACGTTGCTCTGCTAAAATCACATCTTTTTTTAAAATTTATTTAAACAGTTATTCTACTCATTAAAGACCCCTTACCCCAATCACAATCACAATCAATTTCTATCATCAACTTTATTTCATCGTTCCTGCTCTTTTGTCAATGTATTTTCCAGACTTCTCTTATGCTAGGAGACGTACATTTTTGTTAAACTTATTTTAGTTTCAGATAAGTCCACGTATTTTTATGATTAGTATAAGAATACGTGGACTTTAAGATTCGAAGGGCCGTAATAACAATATATATAAATAATTTATTAATGCGGTTGAATATGACTCAAAAACTCCATTAATATTTTCTATTAGTTAGAGATTTTGAAATATATAGGAGACAGGTAATTGGAAAATAGATGATGCGGGATATTAAAGTATTTTTACAATCATGCTGAGACGGTAGAAACACAAAATTCCTTTATCATCTAGAAATGATAAAGAGATTTTCCTTTTACAAATTCCAAAGAAATGGTATTACCGGGAAGTCTTTCAATTGGATGATCATTTAATTTAGGGATTTTCCGTAATACTTCATTGACAAATCTATCTCTTAGCGAGAGGTGTATTCCTGCTGAATATCCATGAGAAAATTCAACACCCTGACCCGAACCGCCTGCACCGTCATTACGGTAGCGCCTAAGATAACCAGCACGATCAGAATGGCTACCGCCGCTTTGTTTAAGGCTTGCCCAAGGTGCCGCCTTCTGGCCTAAGCTTCGTTTTTTAAAAATGGGCGTCCAATTGCTTAGTGAATTTTTGAATAGCCTCCTCGGAAGGCTGAAATTCTGGATCGTTTTTCAGCTTCTTTGCTTCCTCCAGGAAGAGCCGGCCTTCTATCTCCGCTACATCGTGCATGACCAATTTGAACAAGCTGTCCTCATATTCCTCATAAAGTTTTTTCCGAACTTGTTCCCGGTTATTATTCGGCATAGTTATTCAACTCCTCACAAATGAGCTTTTTGGGTTCCCGCCTTACTCTTGTCAAGTACTGCCGGACACTGTCCGGGGCTATATTTAAAATATCCGCGATCTCCCGGTCATGCAATTCCAATATGTATTTGAAGTATAATAGCTCTTTCTATTTTTTCGGAAGCTTTAATATACCTCAGTTCGATTATCTCTTCCTGATGGATAATCCTTTCCTCTATTGTGTTGTCGGTCCGGCGGACCCTTTTCCGCCAAATCCGCATCTTCTCCAAAATATAGACGTTTTTGCTGCACATCCCGGTGTTTTATGAAGTTGATGGCCACGCTCCTAAAAGTATAGACAACATAGGCGGTCAATCTGCAACTTTCCAGCGTGCGATTGATTGATATTTTTTCAGCAACTTATAACAAGAAAATCTAAAATTTTTTTTAAAAGGGTGTGATTTTGGCAAAGAATTGCAATGTAATAGGTAGAGGAAAAAATTTCATGTTTAAGCTATATTATGTAAGTTGCTAGATCAAGAAGGAGGGTGAAAACATGTTTTGCGGTTCAAGAAGATTCAAATATCCGCCTAGAGAGGAATAGACATACAACCTTATTTGAAGCTGAAAACATGTCTTTTTATTAATATTATTGTGAAAATCCATTCTATTCCATTTATTTAAAAGGAGGCATATCTTATGAAAATAAAAAATTTGATTATGTTTTCACTCATGTTATGCATGCTATTTACATCAACTGCAACTGCTTTGGCAAAGACTACCGAATCAAACATTAACTTTGGAATACCGCCAAAAACAGTTGATACTGGAATTCATCCCAATTACGTATCACCAAACCCGCCCACTCCTGGCTATACCGGATATTGCTCGGTTACGGCTGAACCATACTTAATAGTAAGAAGTGGTCCCGGAACAAGTTATTCACAAATTGGTACGGCTCTTTATGGCGATTGGGTTTATGTTGTTCAAGTAAGAACTGATGGTTGGACAAAAATACAAAACCTCTCGGGAAGTGGTTATGGATATGTTAGTACCGCATATTTAGCAAAGGTTAATTAATACTTGTAATGGAATAGAATGGTAGTGTTGGTATGGTAGAACAATAGCTAAGCCATACCAACATTTTTTAAAATCAACTATATCAAAAACATTTACTTGCCTAATTATTATAAAGAAGTTAGCGCGAAAAATAATTTTTCATTACTATTTTTGCCGTCAGCAGAGCGACAGATAAGAGGTTATAATGTTTCAGAAAAATATTTTAATAGCTCTATTGTCAATTGGGTCCATTTTACTTGGATATAGTTATGCCCATGAATGGTATGGAATGTTAGAATCTGAAGTGCAATACTGGGGTTATCTCAGTGAGGCATTGGGCCTAATATTACTTATACTTATCCTGCCTCGTTTTAAGGGAGTAATTTTAACGAAAGTTATCTTATTCATAGGCTTGATTATTAATATTCCGCCAATCATACTCTGGTTTATATTCCACGGTTATAGAATAACTGATGCTCCACCAACGATTTCAGATCAATTTATTGCCCACTGGGCTTTTTCTGTGCCTCATGTTATATTGGTCGCTATGTGTGTCTATTTACTTAAACTGATCAAGTGGAACCCTGCGTCCCGGCTGCAATTTCTGTTCGCCTTCCTGCTTACCGGTTTATCTCTGTACCTCCTAGCGTATGTGCTGCGATTTGTATCAATATTCTTGAACTGAGCGTTTGCCGCTGATTGACTTAGGATTATTCCTGATGCAATTGAAAGCCTGCTTATTAGCCGGTGGTATCAGCCTGAGAGCTTTTCTACTCTCAGGAAAAGGCTGCTTCTGATTTCAGAGGAGATATATCAATCATGAAAAAAGCTATTTTTATATTTTTAAGCAGTATCCTTTTTTTGTGTTCAGGTTGTCAATTTAATTTAAGGAACTCGGCTGAGCAAAGCTGGGCTAATTCTCAATACCTTGCCGTAAAAAACAATAGTCTTGGTATTATTGAAATTTCAAAGGATGATTTTTCTCCTCTTTATAGTGACATCCTAGTTGAATCTATCGTTGGTATGATAGAGCCTGATAGTATATTTGTTTTAGCAAAAGAAAAAGATTCTTCCTCCAGTCTTTACCAAATAATATTAGAAAAAAAATCTTCAACTTGTTTCTCACAAAATGTTAAATATGCCCTATTATCTCCGGACAAGAATAAAATGGCTTTAGCAATAATTAACTACGAATCAAAGGATGGTAATGATAAGCTAGTTTATATGGATTTATCCTCGAACCAAAAAGTTATAATCTCCGAAAACCTTATTGGAAAACCGTACTGGAATGAAGATAGCAGCAAAATTTCATATACTATTTTAACCCCAGAGGGAGCCAGAGTTGAAGTATACGATTTAAAAACTAAAGAGAAGATTAAAGTTAAGGAAGACTCTGATAAAGATCAATTCTCAGAAGGGTGGATTACGGAAAATCAACTCCTTGTACGTATTGAATCAAAAAGCTCTCCCCGGAATAATGAGTATATTTCTTATAATCTTACAACCAATTATTGGGGGGAAACATTTTTCAAGAGCCTTTATCATGTCTCCATATACGATATCAAAAATAACCTTGCTCTCCTTTCATACATAGATTCTGATGAAACTAAAATCGTACTAACCAGTATTTCATTAAATACCCCTAATAATCAATATCAATTGCTTGAAGTGCCTCTTTATAATAATGATTATGGTTATCGTTCAGCGGTTTTTTATACCAGTAAATTTATAAGTCCTCATCAAGTTTTTTATCAGGTATTAACATCGGAAAACCGGGATACTGTTTCTTGTGGCATCGTAGATATTCAAAGAAAGGAAGATATCCAACTGCAAAATGAACTAGTTGATGTCTGGGGTTTATATCCCCTTGCTAGATAATTCAACTTTCATAGCAGAAATTACTAAACAACCTTTGAATACCGGGGTTGAGAATCAATCCAGAAGATCACTTGATGTGAAACAGTTGATGCAAATTTCTTTTGGAACATCCGCTATCGGTTCCGTACCGATAGCGGGTGGTGTTTATTAAAAAGGAGGACAAAACATGCCCCAAATTACTTATCTAAAAGCAATGATAGGTTTCTTGCTGCTATTAAGTCTGGTTGCTTGCACAAATAGGAGTACAGTTAATGATAATGGTTTACAGGAAATTAACAATTTTAGTAATGAGGCTACAATCGATAATCAGCAATCCACGCAAAATGAGAATGAACCATACTTTAATCAATATCTGCAAAGATATGAAATCGTGGATGGGTATTCAGACGGGTTCCTTGAAATAATGGGTGAAAAAATAACCTTTAACGGAAACGGGTATCAAGAGATTTCCACCCCGTTTCTGGAACGAATCATGTTCAACGCGGTTCGCTTTTATATTGCTGCGGCTATAGAAGACTTTGATACTTTAAAGAAAATGGCTGGGCAAGAATTATCATCAGAAATAGAAAAAGCACGTGGCGATTCAGGCAATTACCCCTATAAATACGGCGGGGATGCAGTTGCATCATTTAAGGATAGGAGTCAATATCCAAAACCTATTTCAATCACTGCCCCGATACAAACAGAAGAAAATAAATATAAAGTGACATTGGAGTATAGCAATAAAGAAAATAGGCGCTTTATTGACATGATACTCGATAAGCAGTCTAATGAAATAAAAATAATAAGTTTTTTGAACAAACCTTAACTGTAAATTCTATTAAAAATTGATTTTCGGCACAAAGGCTATTCTCATGCTAGCCAATTTTTAATTTTCCTCTCCGTAAGATTATAATCGTCAGTTTATCGCTTGAAGCATGATTTTATGCTTATTTTGATAATGCCGAAACAAGCAGTAAAATAGCAGGCGCGACGTATTCACAATTCCTAAACCACCTCATTACTGTCCATGATCCTGGTTATATAGCTACTGACCAATTTCTTGTTAAGATCGCTGTTGGCACTCCCGTCAAACAGTTCATGGGAGGGGTCAACAAACAATATTTCATCATTAACGGCCTTTTGTATAAGCTCTCTGATATCTAAAGGCACATACATTCCAAGCGCCTGGGCCTTCATCCCTTTACACCGGGTCAGGGCGTTTTGCATATAAACCAACTCGTAAGGCATGGCCGACCCGCACAATAGGCGCAGGCCGGCCTCCGCAAAGCTGGCCTGCGGCGGTTCGTCCAGTTCGCCACAGTCGGTGATGATAAAATTGTAGGGCTGATCGAACTCATTGGTAAAATAGTAATCTACGCCGCCGATGGTGTAGTGGTTACCTTCCGGCTGCTCCCCATAAAGCTTTATAATGTAGGCCAGGTGCTTGTTCAGGTTGCTCTCCAGGTAACAGGCCGTACCGCCATGAGCCTGTATCCAGTGCGCGAGGTTCGCAGCCGTAGTGGTAACGCCTACGCGCCGCTGGCAGCCCGCAACAGCAATCCGAATATCCTGGCAGGTAAAAATATATCTCTCTGATACCAGCGTGCTTTTGGCGGCAATAGCGGGGGGCTGCGGTTTTTGTGCAGGAACTTTGTACCGCTGCATTCCCTCCGGGGAAAGACATTCTAATATTTCGGCCTGAATTTCTTTGATGTCGGTCGCTGTCACAATGTCCGTCACCCCGGCCATGACAAGTTGCCGCAGGAAGGCGTCATACTCGGAGCAGCCTTCACAGATGACGATAATACGGGCGCTGAACATAGTCTGGAAAGATCTGACCGCCTCGGTAAAACCAACTTCATCCTCACTTACGGCGGTCCGGTCGATCACAAAGTATTTCATGTGGGCGTAGTTGCGCATATCCCGCACCACAAATTGCATCAGGGAAAACTTACCCGTCATCTTCTTGGGGATTATCCCGATTTTGCTCTCTAAGAAGTCCAGGAGGTTGACCCTATCCTTTCCAGTTAAATAAAGCAGCATGATCATTCCACCTTTCCGCGCTTTGTACGTTGGCCTGTGCGGGCGGCGGCGTAGCGTCCTTTAGCGACGGGTCTTTCGCCTGACCCGTAATGAGCAGGATCAAGCCCACAATTACGATAAGGACATAAAAAACAGCTCGATAATCTTATATTTATTGTCCTGCATTACCGGCCACCTGCCTTGCCCATATACTCGAATTTGTAAGAAGGTATCTCAAAGTGCAGGTGCAAGCGCTTGGAGCCGATAATAAACAGGGCGTGCCCGCGTTTTTTAGAGAGCAACAGTTCTTCCTCGGCATCGGTCAGGTTGTACAATTCCCGCGTTTCCTGAAGGTTTTTGCCGTCAGTCCCCATCAGTACCTTGATACACGGAATATCCAGCAATGCCTGACCATACATTTTGATCTCCGGCGAAAGAAAATCCACCACCGAATGGGATACGATCGCCAAGGCCGATTCATATTTTCTGGCCCGTTTTTCGACATTGCGCAAAAAGACCAGGGATTGGGGGACATTAGGGTCTATCATTAGATAGGCTTCGTCGCAAATCAACAAAACACGCTCGTTCCTGTCACGGGACATTTGCTCCCAGCACCAGGACAATAAATTGAAATATTGCGTGCGTTTGATGTTATCCCCGGTGTTCTGCAAAGCGTAGGTGTCCAGGCAGACGCAGCGGGTATGCGTCTCTATGGTGCTGTGGCCGTTCCACAGGAAGCTGTCGCCGCCTTTGGCAATGTCAAAAAGTAGTAAGGCCAGGTCGCCGTACATGGTATTGTCCGGATTTTGTACGGCCTTTTCCTCAATCAACGCCAGCAAGTCTGCGAAAATGGGAAAGTCAGTGTTTCTCAAAGAGGTGATATCGGTTTCCCAAAAGATATTGAACGTATTGTACAACTCGATAATGCTTTTTTTCAGGATGGCCCGCTGCATATCGGTAAGGCTGGGAATGTACAGGTTAAAGAATATCTCCAGGTTTTTCAGGTGGAGTGCCATATCGCTCATGCCGTTGCCTTCGTCTTTGTACAGAGGATGTTCCTCATCTTCCTCATCCCTCGGCGCGGGCCTTATTTGCAGGGGATTCAGCCGCCCGGCCGCACTGCCGGCCGCATTAATCCAATCTCCGTTTAAGGACATGCAAAGGTCCTTGTATTCTGATTCCGGATCGATAAAAATCAGTTTTGTGCCTTTCATGTATTCGGCCATAGCGAAATGCTTTACCGCCGTCGATTTCCCAACGCCGGCAACGCCCATGAAAACCATGTTGGAATTGGTTCGGTCGTCACCGCGACGCCATATATCAAGAATGACAAGACCGCCCGTAGAGTCGCGGCCGATATAGTAACCTATTCCGTCGTTGAAACCGCTGGCCGCAAAGGGAAAACCGCCCATAACCGTAGAAAGGGGCACAATGCGGTCAATAATGTTTGCCACCCGTTCGCTTAAAGGATAGGTGGGAGAAATGTGCTGCAAACCGTCCTTTTGCAGATTGACCAGGGTACGGATTTTGCATTTCATCACCGACATGGTGCTCTCAACCCGCCTGCATACTCTGGCAAACGCTTTATCGTCCGCGGCCAGGGGCATGATGGCAATGCTCATAAGCCCGACGATTTCACCATGCTGATCTATTTGAAGCATGATGCGCTCGCCGTCTTCGGACGCTTTCTCAGCCCGCTGGCGGGAGAGGGGGTCTTTTGCGCTTTCGGCAATCCCCCGGTTTTGCGTAATGGATTTGGATATTGCCCCGATCAGAGCGCCGTTGTCCACAGGCCGGAACGATACGGAAACAATGGTGCCGGGGATATTGGTAATCTTCGCTAACCAGCCGATATCCACTTTTTGCGGATATTTAATAACTCCGTAGACCCGGCCGGTGTTTTCGCCTATGACAAGGGAATTCTTCTTTATTTCCAGTCCCATAGGGGTAATGACATTAAGCAAAGCCTGATTAACAGGTATAAAAGCCGCATTTTGCCTTGCCACTTAGAAACCCTCCTTTTTAAGTAAGAAAGGCAACGGGAAACCCGCTGCCTTTTTCATTGGGATATAATCCAGAAAGGGCCGCCTGCCCCAGCGCCTTTTTGGGCTTCGTTGAGGATTATCTCAAAATCCCATTCCTGTTCGCTTCTTCGTTTGCTTACAGGATCGGCCACCAGGATTTTTCCCGTTTCCGTTATGCCTCTTAACACGATAAAATGCCCGGAGCTGGTAAAATGGCCTTTACTCATGATAACGCCCACCAGTTTGCCCAGCGCAAGAGCTTCCGCAATCTTAGCGGCATCCTTCGCGCTGGCTCCCTCGGCCTTAAGGCCAAAGGCACGCGCGCCGTCAGGAATAATGGAGTGATAGGAGCCGTTGCCTTCGCAGCGATAACCATGGGCCACGGACCATTCTGACATCTCCACGGGATCGTGATATGTACCCGTCAGGGTGGATACAATCATCGCCAGGGCGGTGGGGCCGCAGCCGGATTCCCCGATGGTTCCGGACTTTCCGTAGAGGATATCCGCCCAGCGGCTGTCGAGCTGGTTATAATACACAACCTCGGTTGAGCCGGCGGACAGTATAACCCCTTCAAAGCTCTGTCCATAGCTCTCCCTATAGTTTTGATCGTCCTTCCTTATAAGCTGGGTATAATCGGTATCGGCGCGCATGTTCTGCACATAGGCAAGTTCATCCCCGCTAAACGCTGCTCCCAACGTGGCAAAGGGCATGGTAAGAATCTGCAAAATCATGGCCAAGAGCAAAAGAAGGCCGATAACAGGGGCGAGGATAATAAGCAGCACTTTTTTTCTGGTTTCGCTGTCCGTTATCACTTTTGTTGCAACAGTGGCAAGGGCTTTTGCGGTTGCCGGGTCGATTGCCATAGTATCACGCTCCTTTATGGTGCAATGAGGGGAATGGTCGGCTCGGTGTCACTGTCCTCCAGATGAGTGTAGGCTGGGTTGTTCACAAGGTTGCAAAGCCGCACGATTTCTTGCTGGGGCAGCAATTCACATTCCACCCCGCAGTCGATGAAGTTCTGTGCAAACAGTTTGGCGCGGTTCAAAAGCTCCCGCTGCATATCGTCGTCTATCCGATCCCATAAGATGATGTAAAACTGACGTTCCACAATTTCACCGCTTATAGCGTAAGCGTTCATTTCGGCAATTTCCTGTTTAAGCAGCTCTTTTTGCTTGAGGTCGTCGGTAGTCAGAAGTGAAGTAAGCTCCATGAGCAGCGGCGATATATCAATCGGCCGTGATACCGCCAAAAATTGAAAGTCGTGCTGGATCGATGACATTTCGGCAGTCAGCATCCGCATGAGGTTCAATTTCTCGTTTTTGCTGTAGAGGTCGATGCTGATGGGGCTGATTTTGAGAAAGCACAGGGCCATTCCGTCGAGGGTGTACAGCAGGTTCCCGTGGATCTCCCGGACGTTTGCAAATTCATTGGCCGTTTTCTCAGGAAGGTTCTCCGTTGTCTTGGAGCGGCCTCGCTGGATTTTAAGGAAAATAAAAACTGCCGCTCCGCCGATGGCGCAAAGCGACAGCATAACAATAGGCAATAGCATTGTTAAACCTACCTTTCAAAATCTATTTGGTTTGGTTCGTTTTCTGACTTCTGCGGAATTTCCGCAGAAGTTTCCTTTTCCCCGTAATCATGCGGGTTCTGGCCGTTTTTTCTCGTCACATCCTTTATACATATACATGGCTGCGCTGAACGCGCAGCCATGTATATTCGGGTTTATCGGCTATTTTTTTTGGAGCCACATGCCAGTCATCAAAAACGCTTTGGTTGATGTTCACATAGTCAGTGACGTTCGCGCTTAGCATACCGGCCGGGGTCCACGCGTCGATTACTTGAGTGTAAGTGGTATAGGCGGCATTGGGGAACCATGGCGGGGTGAAGTGGACGCGCCGGTTATAAGTGGAGTATTTGTTCTGTTTGAGAGAAAGCGTTGCGTTGTAACCGCTCGTAATCCGGTCGAGAAGCCGCCAATAGGTATTGTAAGAGAATTCAGGGAAGTAGGAAACCGCGTTTTGCGCCCAGGTGGTATGGCTGCCGGGCGCGTTGGTTGATACGCGGGCGTTGATTTCAACATTGATTCCGTACCCGGATTTCATGTTTTTTCCGGAAGCCGTAACCGCTTTGGCATCCGGGTTTGTTTGCCCGGTCGCAGATAAGGATGCCGAATAGCTGTCACGGGTATATTTCCAATCGCCGTTGTCCACCCAATGATACCAGCTACTGCCATCTGAATCGGTATGCCAGCATTTTTCCCATTTCGGTTCCCAATAGCACCGCCATACGGTCCAGCTTGCCGATAACTGCTGGGGCTTTGACGGTACAGAGGGCAGGGTGTAATTGTCGTTCCTGTCCCGCGCCGTAGGGTTTGGAGGCGGATTTTGATTGAGGTCCATAATTTTCGCCGTAATGGTTGAGCTGCTCCCCCTGCCTCCATTGCACTGGACATGGATTGTCACCGTCTGCGGTGTGGAAGGGGTGCGCCATTTACACCACACAACCTGACTGCCCCCGGCCGGAATGACGATATTGCTCATCGTATAACTGCTCCCCATGATGGAAAAGGTAACGCTGGCCGGATTGTCCGGCGTCAGGCGGCTCCCCGCAGAAATGGTAACGGGGGTGATAACCTCCGTATCCGTCCTGTATTCGTAGTCGGCCGCTCCTATTTCCAGATCGGGGGGCTGCTCTTTATAGCGAACGATGCCCAAACCAAGAGAAGATATGATTTGATCGTTATTGACGTTGGCGTCAGTGGAACCCGTCCATGCGGGATAGCCCAGGTCGGATACCTCAAGAAACATCGCCAGCGGGAGATTCTTGTGGGTCAGGCTACCCATCTTGGAGCGCAGTCCGCCACCCAGTTGCATATCGTACATGGCGGCCTCTGTCGCCGTCATACCAACCTGTGCACCGTTAAAAGTGAAGTATGCAATAGGTTCCAGCAGAAGCTTATATTCACCGCTGATTAAATCGTCATAATCCATACCGGTGTTGTTTGCTACCAACTGTGCGGCATATTCGGAACAAAAATATCTTTTTATTTCATCTATACTTGCGCTAACGCTGCCTGAACTGATGATACGGGGCATTGCAATTGACGGCTGAACACATACATAACTGCCAATTTGGGGCGTCAGGCTGGCACCATTTCTATATCCAATTTTACTTACCTTCCCAAAATGCGTTAGATCGTTTGAGGGGGTTATATTTGTATAGTCAATTGGGGTGGAAACCGGTGCATTGTTGCTGTCACGAATGACTGTGACCCTTGCCCCGTCATGCCCCGGCGTCCATGTATTGGTGCTTGTGGCATCACCCACACCGCCCCCGCCGCCATCGATGTTGCCTTCACCGGGGTCGGCAAAAGCGGTAATAGGCAACATGAAAAGCATCATGACAAGGCAGAGCAATATTAATAGTTTCTTTTTCATAAACTTGCCTCCTTGAAATAAAACGAGTACAGTATCGAAACTGTACTCGTTGAAGAAAATAGCTTATTTGGTGACTTACATATCGCCAACCTGTTTATTGATATCACCGTCGGAGTCTCCCGGAATCACTTGATTGCCGCCTCCGGGAGTTACCCAGCCAAAGCCGGGAACCCATACCTGTCCTTTTTCATTGGTATCGCCGCTTTGTGGCTCGCCGGATTTTGCAGGTGCCGGCTCCGGCGTGCTGGCGGGTGGTGTTTCTGTTGGTTTTGGAGGCTCGTTTTCGTCGCCTTTTTCGTGTTTACCGGAATCGGCCTCGGAGGGCCTTGGCTCAGGATTAGTTAAGGGAACCGTTATGTTCGTGTTTTCTTTTTCAGGGTCGATCACATCGGGCGCGGTTTTAGAATTTGAGGCAGCAGGGTCGCTCTCCTGGCCCGGTTCCGGAGAAGTAATATCATTTACACTGGCATCCGGCGTTTGGCTGCTGTCTAAAACTGCCGGGGAGCCTGATTCTGCCGACGGCTGATTGTTGAAGACGAAGAATGCTGCCGCGCCTATAACGGCACAGGCCAGGATCATCAGCGTTATTTTTTTATTTATTTTCATTTCGTTAACCTCCATTTCAACAAAATTGGATATCTATGGATATTTTTACCCTTATGATATCCCCTAATTTTCTTCGTGTCTATACGTGCCGCACTTTTTTGAGATTCTAAAATTTGGGCGTATAACCCGCCTTGACATGTAAGGTGATCCGCATGGGGGGCAGGCTTTCCCAGCCAAAGGATAACGGCGCTTCCAGTTCAATCGTAGCTTCGGCCAGAAACTTCCCGGCGTTGTCAGCATTTGACGGGGCGAACGGAGCATTTTTAATATCCACATCCAGTCCCCAAATGGAATATTCCAGCGTTTCCCCGGCATATTTCACATGCCTGCCGCCTTGCCTGGTCAGCCCCAACGTGCTATCAAGCTGCCCGTAAATGTCCCCGATATCCAGACTTTCATCCCAATGGCTGCCCTGTAGAGTATATCCGCCGCTGTAGCCCTCCCGCAGTCCGTTGTATACCTCGTCATAGTTGGTGGTGGCAACCGAAATAATGGAGCTTTGCACCGCGTCCCGGACCCCGCGGGCGATAATAGTAAGCCGGATATATTCATAGACTGAACTAGATATCAGCAGAATCGAAATGACAATGACGACAGCCATCAGGCTGCCGTCTCCGCGTTTGCTTCTGAGCAGCTTTTTCATTTCCAGAACACCTCGCTTTTGCCCGACGCTTTGGCGGTTAATTCTACCGGGAATGAACCAAAGCCGCCAAACAGGCCGATATTTACCGTCATCGTGCATGTGACGGTTACGTCGGTATCAAGCTGAAGGCGGCCGGTTTTGGACCAGGATATTGCCGGGGTTATTCCCAACTGGCTTTTCAATTCGTTGGCCCGGCTGCTGGTTTCGCTGCCGACCCGGCCGCTAATCTCCGCTTCGCGGATCAACTCGCTGGCAAAGGTATCAAGCTGGTTCTTTATAATAAAGATCGGCGCAACCTGCACCACCAGAGCAATACACAGCATAGCCGCCAGCACGATGACCGCCACGTCAACGTAGCCCTCGCCATGTTTTTGGCGCAATCGTTTAAGCAAATTCACACCTCCCTTTTCCCCGCCTCCCCTGTCCGGCTGTGCATCCGTACGATTCCCTGATCTGGTTTTCTTCCATACGGTTCTCCCCTTTCTAAAACAGCCCGTTAAATGCGTTCATAATCTCAAAGAACAGGATGCCAAGATACATCAGTAAAAAGCAGCCCAACATGTAAAGTGAATATTTACGGATTTTGCCGGGCTGTTTCATGGCAAGGAGTTTAAGACGCTGAATTTCAAGCTGCTTGAAGTCATGGGCCAGCAGTTCAAAGAAGGCGACACCGTCATCGCCCCGGAGCACGCCGATTAAACCGCGAATCACATCGGAAAGCATGGCGCTTCCCAGGCGTGATTCAAAGCGAATAAGAGCGGTTTCCAGATTACCGCTCTGCATGTCGGCGATGGTAATGTCAAGCTCGCTACGCATATGCCCCCCTGCCGTCCGCCGGTATTTCTCCAAAATTGAAAGTACGTCGCGGGATGCTTTGAGCTGCTGAGCCACCGTAGATACAAACCGGGGCAGCTCGTGTTCGATCTGATCGCGCTTCTTTTTCAGAGCTTCTTCGGCCGCTATCATTTCTTTGAAATAGACGGTAACGGCAAGAAGCACGAAAAGCGGGCAAAGGAGAGGTAAAATAAAAAGCGCCGGGATGATACCCAGCGCCGCAAGTCCCGCCTTGACGATGGCCTTGGCTGCGAAGGTTTCAGGCGTCATCAGGATGCCCGCAGATTTTAAGGTTGCTTCCGTTTTCCGGCGTTTGTATTGATCCAGGCGAATGAACTTGGACAGGCGGGAAGAAAGCTCCAGCACCACGGCGTCGAAATTCTTTGCCTTTCGCCTGTCCGTGCGCCCGGCCTGTATCACTGCCCGCGTAGTGGCTAAAGTGGGTAATTTCAAAATATCCGCAAGGATGAAATAAGCTCCGGGAGCAAAGAGCGCGCCGAAGCATAAAAGTATACCGTACATGGTTCGCCTCCTGTCGGTTTTTAACGCTTGTATTCAACGGGCTTCGTCAGCCGGACCACCGCCGCCGTTGAAACAAAGACGACCAGGGCGCATACGGCCAAAATAAATTTACCCGGCGCAGTGTATACCAGCGTGTGAAACCAGCTTTTGTTGAGGACATAGATAAGGGGGATGTTGCCTATCAGCAGCACCGCCATCGTGATAAATTCTTTCACCGGCGCATAAAGCAGATAGTCCAAATCCCCCGATACGATCCGCATATCGGACAGCTTATTTACAATGGGGATGAGGGTGGTTTTGAGAGTTTTATCTTCCTGGCAGGCCATGACCGCATCCAGCCATTCGTCAAACACCTCGCTGTATAGCTTTCCTTTCAATTTTTCCAGGGCGCTGCGGATGTTGGAGTTGATGAGCTTTGATTGGGCCAGAAAGCTCTCAAAGACCTGAACCACAGGAGGATTCAGGTAGGGCAGGTTCTCGTCCACCGCCGTAATGATGCTTTCCGATCTTAAATAGGAAGTGGTGATAACCGACAAGGCGGTTTCCAGCTCGCCGTTCAGATGTTTCTTATAGGAAGTCGCCGTAAAGATGATATACCAAAACGGCAGCAATGAAAAACCAATAGCCATTACCGGCACCATGAACAGGTTGTGCATAGTGATGGCAATAAGCGCCCCCAGCACCAACAAGGAAAGGGAGATGACGCATAATACCCCGAATTTGGCGCTCCGGCCCGTAATCTCCAGCACGTCGCGGGCTTCCTTGATGGTGAGCCGGATACCCCGCAGCTTTTTCTTCTTAACGGTATCGCGTATCTTTTTTCGCATGGTGGGCTTGCGGGCCTGGAGAGGCTGCGCCAGGGCTTCGGAAAAGTCCTTCGGGGATACGCCGAAGATCAGGAAAGCGCCCGCTACCATTGCCAAAAATGCGATCAGAATCAGTAATGTCATGCCGCTGCACCCCCCTTCAAAACGTTGTTAAGCATGTTGGCCGGCATTCCGTTTTCCAGCATCCTTTTTCTCAGGCCCGGCGATATGTCGTTGACCTTTTCAAAATGTCCGCTGATGCTTACCTTGCCGTCTATAAAGTCATTTGAGGTGACATGGTAACGGAATAGGGTGCGGATGCTGCGGCTGCCGTCCTCGGCAATTTCGCATTCGGTAATCTCCATAATCCTGCGGGAATTATCCTCCAATTTCTTTGTAAACAGAATGATTGGAAACGCCTCGGTAACGAGATTATGGAGTGTCTTTTCGTCCATGGCGTATTTTTGCCGGCAAAGAGTAACCAGCCGGTAGTAGGTGGCTGAACAGCTATTGGCATGGGTCGTTGTGATCACCGCATGGCCGGTCCGGGCCGCTTCCTGTGCCGCCATGGCTTCGGCCGATTTGCTTTCACCGACACAGATGACGTCCGGGTTGGCTGTCAGGGTAAACTCCAGTAATTTCTCCTGATCGATGTTCTGCTTGGGATCGTCGCTCTCTTTAGTGGTCAGGTGTACCACGTTGTTGATCACGTTGCCGTTCTCATCAGTCTTAACCAGGTCAAACTCGCGGCAGCCGTTTTCAATCGTAATGACGCGCTTGTCATTGGGTATGGTAGATAAAATCCACGCCATCAAAGTAGTCTTGCCGGAGCCGGTCGCGCCGGTAACGCACATGCTTACGCCGTAGCGCAGCGCAAGGCTTAGAAAATCCAGCATTTCCGGCGTGGCCGTTTCATTGCGGATAAAATCATCGCGGGCCAGCTTCTGCGGGTTGATGATGCGAATGCTGGCCGCAACGCCCTTGTCGCGGTCGGTGACAGGATTGCCAAAGACCGTGATGCGGATTTTATTGGATAAATGCCCTCGGATGACCGGCTGGGAAAAGTCCAGTACCATTCCGCTTTTGTGCAGGATGCGGCGTACCACATCAACCGCGTGGGACGGGGAATGAAACCTTTCCCGCGCCGGTATGATGCGTCCGTCCGTGTAATATACCTTGATGTCGTTCCAGGCGTTGATGTTGATTTCCTCCACGTTATTTGAAAAGAGGTATTCGGTCAGAAACGAAAACTCGGCCATTTCCGAATAGAGCCGTTCTACCAGCGCGTCAAACCCCATCCCCTCGACGCCCAGCCCGTAATCGGTCAAGTATTTGGTGATATAGGCGGTGATTTGCTGCTTTTGCTTATGGAGATTGGAAGATATGAGGGTGGCATATTTGCCTGAGATGTATTCCTGGACCTCATGGAGCACATCGGCAAACTCCTTTTTATTTCCCCCGGATGAAAAGAACAGAGAAGCGTTGTCCATTATGACCGGCCCCCTTTACCGCCTCGCAGCTTGCCGAGAATCCCGCCGCTTGCTTTTTCCGGTTTGGGCTTAATAAGAGTTGCCAGCGGCCGGATACTTCTTGCCGGGGTTTCTTTTGCCGTTTTTTCTTTTTCGGGTTTTTTCTTGGGCAAAAAGCTCCATGCTTTTTTAGGCTCTGCTATGGGTTCCCCGCTCAGCAGCACATTGCCGGCTATATCCCGGATGGCAGCACTGTAGGCTACGGCGGGCCTGGAGCAAAGCTCATCCGTCAGACGGGCGGCATAAAACTGTTCCTCCAGCTCAGGCACAAAGGGCAAGGAATAAGAAATACCGCCGAATGTATTTTGATATTCGCCGTTGTCCTGTCCCGGCTTTACCATGGACAGGGCCTTGATGTGACGGGCCGACGCATAGCGGCTGTCCGACAGCAGCGGGAGAGCGGACGCAAAGTATGACAGGCTTTTCAGGTCGCACAGGCAGAGCCGAAGTACGGCGTCAGCCATTTCCAGCGCCACGGCCGAGAGGACATCGAAGGAAAAGGCGCTCCCGCAGTCAATGATGATATAGTCGGCCACATGGCGCAAAAGGGTAATCAGGTCAATGGCCCGTTCTTTGGCGTATTTGGCGTAAGTAAAAGCATTGTCGCCCTTTTGATATCCCAGCAGACTTATATAGGGACTTTTGCCAAGAGGGATACACCGTCTGAGTATTTCTTCCTGCGAAATAGACGGGAGGCTGAGGAGATCGCCTAAAGATTTCCCGCTGGTGGTGACATCGGGCAGTAGGGTTTGCGGCGCGGGAGCCGTGAAGTCACACATCAGGATGACGACGTTTTTTTTATGAGAGGCCAGTTCCATCGCCAGCTTGACCGCTGTTGTAGTCTTACCGGAACAGGGACCGCCCCAGACAGCCAGCATTTGAATATCGTTGCTCATTGTGCATTTCCTCCTTGGGACTCATTGGGGAGCGCCGAGGCTTCCTGTCCGGTTGTATTTTCAGCCAGCGTTTCACTGCCTTTTTGCAATCCCGCAATATACTTATCCTGGACATCCAGGAATTTCCGCGCCTGCTCCTTAGCGCCCCGGTATACCAACGCGACATGAAGTTTGCCTTTGTTTTCAAGATCGGCCAGCAGCTCCGCCTGTGCCGAGCAGACCAGCACGGTAAGGGTGGAGGGCAGTTCTTTTTCGTCGTCTTCGGAATTGGTATTATCGGCGTATTCTTTGTCAAAGCCTTTTTCATTCGTTACCGCCAGCACATACATATATTGCAGTTCAGGAGGCATGGTGGTTTCCCGCCTGTCGCCGTAATCGGCGGCGATTAAGGTCACAATGTCACCGGCCTCCAGTTTGCCCGACAGTCCTGCGGCAAAGCTTTTAATGGTTACGGACATAGCCTGCTTGGTGCCGTCCAAAGTGGACAGGTATTCAAACTCGGCAAGAGGACCAGCCGACAGCTTTGCGGAAAGCACATAATCGCCTTTTTGCAGATCAGCCAGCGCGTATTTGCCGGAGATTTCCTCCGTTTTTTTCAAAACCTCGGAAGGCAGGTTGTACGATCCCACCGTGACGGTTTCCAGTTTGTCGGCGGTGATAAGCTCTCCCTTTTTGATTTCGCTTTTTACCCGTGCGATTTCTGTTTGCGCGGTCATGGCGCTATTGAACAGCGGTGTCAAACCGAAGCAGATGACCAGTGAAAGAAAAATGCACAACGCTCCGATGAGCGTCCGGTTTTTTAATAGTTTCTTCATATTGAACCTCCAATGAATGTGATGAGATAAGAAAGAATCCCGCCTGCTCCGAGAAATGGGACCAGCGGGATTCTTAATTTCCGTTCGACCTTTTTACCCAAGGCAGCCGCCCGGAGAAAAGTAAACAGCACGGCCAGAGCCAACCCGAGAATTGTTTGCAGCATCCCGCCCCATGGGCCTAAAATAAAACCACAGGCAGCCATAAGCTTAATGTCGCCCCCGCCCATGCCGTTACTCCGAAAGGCCGCGAATAGAAACGGCAGTCCTGAAACCAAAAGCCCCGTGATGGAAAACAGGGGTGAAAAACCGATGAAGCCGATTATCAAGAGTGTGAAAGGAACCGTGTCAGGTATTTCGCGGGTCTTAATATCCCTATAAGCCGCATAGCCAAGGACCAGGGACAGCAGGATGCCTTTCAGGATTATCCATGTCATGGCTCCAGCCCATCATCCGGTTCTTCGCCGAATTTCAGGCCGTCATCCGGCGCAACCTCTGTAAAGCGCTCTGATTGCAGCGGGTCTATACCGTATTGCTGCTCTAAGTGTTTGACTCGTTTTATGATGGCCTGTGAAAGCCGCTCATCCCAATCCTTATACTGAATGGTGCGGGAAAGGACGCACATCGTCCGCTCAACGCCGTAAATCCGAATCAGGTCGTCGATCATCAGGTCCAGCTCCCGGCTGTTGTTTGCCTCTAAAGCGCGGCGGTTGATTTGCCCTTTGCACTCCATATTGATGCGGTGGGACTCTCCCCACAGCTCGATTTCATTGTGTTCACGGGCATATCGAAACGAAGGGTAATACACTGGCGTCGTTGCGTACATTTTTATACCTCCCATTCTTCACCATATCGGTATGGATAATATTTCTGGCTTTTCATGAAGCGGAACATGTTGGCGCATTGGTCAACCACCGACAGGTTAGTGGAATCCTTGGTTGTCATCATTACGGAACCGGCGATACCGGACAATACCGTCACCACCGTACCGGACACGCTGCCGGTCACAAGCCAGATAAGAAAAGCCACCAGTCCAAAAGACATTGAACCGGTGGCCGCCTGAAACATTTGCTTTTTTCCGAAGCCGGGGAAAAACTCAGCTTCGGTTTTTACTCCCAGTGGGATATATAGCGTAATATGACTTTCGTCCATGAATACCTCCTTCATTTCATTGGTAGTAGTAAAGAATCAGGTCTTTGATCTGCCAGATACTCTCGGCTATGATATAAAAGAGAACCGTGTTTTTTGCCCGTTTTTTGTACTGTGTCGCTTCTTCCTCCGCGGCCGAGAGCCGGATCATGCAATAGATAAACCGTGCCACACAGCCGACCCGTATCAGCATGATAACGGCCTTTGATATTTCATCAATCGAGTCCATATCGCGCCCCCTTATTTGACAAGATTACGTGCCATCTGCACCAGTCGTACCGAGTGGTAGACATTGTTGACCGCGCCGCCACCGCCGCCCGTGGTAATAAGGAACTCGCCCAGGAATTTCGGGGTCCGAATGGCTAAGATCATGCAGGCGACACCCCAAAAAACGTGCATATTGAGCATAAGGCCCACTCCCAGCTTGGCAAGGGATATCTGTACCACGACCGCGAGAGTGGACTGAATAAACTTTTGGGAATACGCTTTGAACACGCCCCTGTCATTATCCAATAATCCGACACAGGCCATCGGAACGCCGATACGGAGTATCATGATTTCCAAGCCTCTCATAAGAAACTGGAAGTACAGAATAAAGTAGCAGATGATGAACACCAGGCCGAAGATGGCCGTTACCAGTCCTAATGAGCTGATGCCCGACACCCATGCCGCCCAATCGTAGGAAGTTGCTGTCCCAATAGCGGCGAGAAGCTGGTCTGTCATTTCTTCCACGATTTGGCCCAGCCACCCGTAAATGGTGGGGAAACAGACGGCAACGGCCATGGCTTTGAAAAAGTTAGTCAGCAAAGACAGAGGTTCTTCGTCCGCATCGCCGTCCGTCCATGTAACGTAAGTCTCGAACCCTTTTTTGAGAAACTTAAGCACAATGAGCGACACGCCAAACCCAAAGAGAACATTAAACAGTTCCTCAGTGATATTGACTCCCGACAGCGTTGTCATATATTTTTCGGCGTAAAGGGTAAGCGGCACGATATTGGTAAGAAGCGGATCAATGTACGCAATGGCACCGTTCAGCAGGGCGACAATCAGCAGTATTAAAATATATTCCATTTAAAGTCTCATTCCCCCTTTCAGCGGGGCCGAAGCCCCGCCAAAAGAAATAGGGCGTCAGCCCCCGTAATTGAACGTATCCGCCTATTCAAAGTGATAGGTCACCGAGTAGGTGATGTTGGATTTTCCGTACATGCAATTGTGGTTGGTGTAGTAGTAAAACTCCAGTTTACTATACACGCCTGCGCTAAGAGTTCTCTGGAAGGTGATGCCGTTAGACGTGGTTCCATAGTCGAGCTGGTCCCACTGTCCGGTACTCACGTTGTAGCCGCGAACCCGTCCGAAGTCGCTCCCGGAGTGTCCTGATACTGGAGGTACGGTGAAGGTATAATTGGTAATCGTTGCGCCCTCCAGGCCGTTTTCCAGAATGACCGAATCGGGACCGGTGAGGGTCATACCGCCGCCATTTGCTGAATCGGCCACAAAGAACACGATTGCCGCCCAGGGGGATTCCGCGCCGGTGGAGTCCACAGCCTTGACACGCACCAAATTTCGGCCCAGCGGATAGGTTTGAGTCTGAGCATTCCTGTTTTCCCACACGAGTGTGATAGGGTCGCCCTCCGGGTCGCTGCTGGTGGCGGTGATGGTGACCGGCGTTCCCGGCGCCACAGAGTTTCCGCTTGGCGTTCTGCTGATGACTGGCGTGCTTGGCGCGGAATTTACGATGGTAAAGGTCTTTGAAGCCCATTCCGAGTACAGACCTGTCACATCCTTGGCACGGACACGAACGGTGTGGGTGCCCGCAGGATAGCAGTTGTCGGCCGCCTTGTTCTCCCACTCCAATGTGGTCGGATCGCCGTCCGCATCGGCTGCAACGGCGCTGATGTTAACAAAGAATTTTCCGTTTTGCACTGTGCGGGTCGGCTCGGCTGTCAGAGTAACGGTTGGAGCCACACTAATCACGGTGAAGGTCTTTTCCGTCCACTGCGAATAGGCTCCGGCAATGTCTTTCGCGCGAACCCTGACGGTATGCGTGCCAACGGAATAGTGGCTATCTTCCGCAACTCCGTCCCATTCCAGAGTTATCATATCCCCATCGGGGTCGGTAGTGTTGGCTGAAAGATTCACAAGAAATTTGCCGTCATTCAGGGTGCGTGTCAGCTCTACGGTCAGCGAGGGGGCGTTCGGCGCGGTGTTGGTAACGTCAATGCTCTCCGAATGGCTGGTCACGCGCCCGGTACTGTCGATAATGGAAGCGGTTAAAGTAAACGAGCCTGTTTCATGGATAGATATCCTGCCGCCGTCAATACCCAGCGTCCCGGTATATTGCACCGTCTCTCCGCTCTTTTGGAGCGTCCATATTACGGTGTTGGAACCGAGGTTCTGCACGTCCTTTGCGGCAACCTCAAACTCTGTGCCGAAATGAATGGTCTGCGGTATGGAAAAGCCGTACTGTACCACCGGCAGGATGCGGATGGTTTCACTGTGGGAAAAGCTACGCCCCAGGTAGTCGGTCATGGACGCGGTGAGGACATATTCACCGTCCACGCGGAAGGTGAGCTTGCCTCCCTGGGCGTTCAGGCTGCCGGAGAAACCATCGGAAAGTGAAATGCTATTTCCGTCACGGGTGACCAACCATTCCACCGGCAGGACATTGTTGTTGCCGTGGGTGCGCAGATCGAGGATAGTATCGGTGTAGGCCAGTTCAGGAAGTTCAAAGCCGATGGTCAGGACGGGGAGCACCTCGCACCTGCCGCCAGGCTCAAACAGAAATACACGGCCGGTCACATCGGTGACTCTTGCCACTAACTCATAAATCCCAGCCCTTTTGAAGCGGATTGTGCCGCCGTTATTTGTCAGGCTTCCGCTCACATAGGTGGACCAATCCTGGAAGCCATAGGTGTTGTCACCGAGCCATTCAACGGCAAGGCCGTCTAAGTCTGTGGCTTCGGTCTGGATCGTGATGTCGCTGTCGGTGTGTACATACTCTGGTAGGCTGTAGCTGACCGTGGGTACGGGATAAACCGTGAAGCCCTGCTCGTAGCGGTAGGTTCTGCCGCCATCGTCAGTGAACTCGGCGTTTAAGACATAGGTGCCCTTATCCTTGAAGCGGAGATTGCCGCCGCTGTTGTTCAGCATACCCTCGGTAGCGTCGGCAAGGGATAGCTCCCTGCCATCCTTCGTGAGTGACCACTTTGCGGTACGGCTGCCGATTTCACCGAACACCGCTTCCACCGTGATGGTCTTGTCGGTGTGGAATATCTCGGGCAGGTAGAAGCCCGCCGAGCCAACGGGATAGACCGTGATGTCCGCGGTATCCGAGAACACCCGGCCGGTTGCGTCGGTGACGGAAGCGGTCAGGGCATAGACCCCCTTATCCTTGAAGCGGATACTGCCATCAGCCAAGTCCCCCTCGATAAAATCGGCAGCTTCCACGGATTCACCGTTTCGGGTCAGCGTGTAGATGAGTGCGAGGCCGTCTGTTTCTTTTGTTTCTGTGGTTAAAGCGACGGTTTTATCTGTATGGGTGATGGCGGGTAAGGACAGCTCTGCCTCTGCCACCGGGTAGACTGTGATGGCGGCGCTGGCCGTGATTGTTTTGCCCAGCTCGTCGGTAATGCTGGCCGTCAAAACATATTCGCCCTTCGCCTGGAACTGTATGATACCCCCGGCAGCAGTTAATTCACCGCTTAGTGCATCTGGAAGGCTAACAGGCTCACCGTTTTTGCTGACCGACCATACCACCTCATCGCTGCCGAGGTTTTCAGTTGCAAGGTCAACGGCCACCGTGGTATCGGTATGGGTGGTTTCTGGCAGGGAAAACAAGGCGGTTACTACAGGATAAACGGAAACTGCCTGTTCATGGGTCACTGTTCTGCCGCGGCTGTTTTGAGCGGTGGCAATCAGGGTGAAGCTGCCTGCTTCTTTGAATTTCACCGTGCCGCCCTGTGCCGAAAGCGTGCCGTCCAAAACCTCGAACAGTGTGGCAGGAAGCCCGTTTTTCAGGATGGTCCAGGTTACGCCGCTCACATAACGGCTTTCCGGCTGAATTTTGATTTCCCCTCCGGCATATGCAGTTTTGGGCAGCGTGAAGCTGAACTGAGGTGCGGGGATATAGGTGGAACCGCCGCCGCTTCCATCGGAGCTTGATGGCTTATCCTCCGGCTTTTTTTCATCTTCCTTTTTTATCTGCTCCTTTGCTTTGTCGGCGTCCACCAGCATTTCAAATGCTTCGCCGCGGGTGGCGTTACCATTGGGCTTTACCGTTCCGTCCGGGTAGCCGTCCAGGATGCCGTATTCTTTCCCCGCATGGATGGAAGCCTTGTCCTGATCGGTCAGATCGTCCGTGTCGGTGAAGCCGGTGGAACCGGAAAATGCTTCACAACAATCGCCTTTACCTATCGCGCGCACCAGCATTCGGATTATCTCCATGCGTGTAATGGGCTGATTTGGCAAAAACTGAACCCCGAAATCATCTTTTTGAATGATTCCTGCGATAATCAGCGCCTCCACATCAGTTTGCGCCCAATGCCCGGCAAGGTCGGTGAACTGAATAATAACGTCTTTTTCGTCAGGCACAGGCAACTCCATGATGCGGGCCACCAGCGCGGCGAATTCAGCCCTTGTAATGATCTCATCGGGATGTACCAGGCCATCGGGATAGCCGTAGAGAACTCCCTGTTCCGCAAGGGCGTTGATTGCTTTCTCCGCCCAATGGCCTGCGCTGTCGGCAAATATTCTCGTTATGGCGTATGCGCTTCCCACACACAAGGAAAAGACAAGGCAGATCATAAGCAGAATGCTCAGAGGTTTTTTGATTTTTACTTTCATTAACGTTTGCTCCTTTCGTATTTGGGGCCGAGCTTTTTCAAGTTAATGGACATGGTTGGACCCTCCATTTTTCAAAAGGTCCGGCTATCTTAACCGCCATAATTGAACATTTCTTCAATGCGCTGGGTCAGCGTGGGCAGGATCGTATCCTCAAAAAGCAGGTACAACCCCGCAAGCACCAAAGCGCCCACGACGACGCTGATAAGGATTTTCACGGCCGTATCGACGAAGCCCTCGCCGCGCCGGTTGAAAACGGCGTTTCTTGCCTTTTGAAGAACCTGTCCGGCCTTAATTTGCAACATCATTATTTGAGCACGCATAGATATGCCTCCTTAAATTATTGTTTAGATGAAGAAGAGCAGGCTTCTTATGAAACCTGCCTGTTACTTGTAGTAGCCTAAAATCAGATTGAGGGTGGCAGAGCCGAGGACTGCTCCGATGCAACTCACGATTGCCACCACGATGCGGTTGTTCCACTTCTTTTGGTCCATTTCGTCGGCCGCGCTCCTTCTGATGCAGAAGTAGATAATCAGCAGACCGGCTACAACGGGGGCCAGCACCATGAGCCAGGTTGTCACGTCTGAAATGAGCTTCTCGGTTCCCTTTACAATTTGGCTGCTGCTCACATCATCAGCGGCATACGCACTTTGCGGTATCGTCAGCGCGATATAAGCCAGGGTGCCGAATGCGGGCAGTCTGCTGCGCCACTTTCTAAAAAAACGCTTGTTCTTTTCCATTTTCATCCCTCCATACGGTTAATCAAAATCGGATTCCCCCTCCATAAAGCTGCCCGGTCCCATGGCCTGCTTCTTTTGTTCAGCCACCATCCGGGCCACATCTTTTTGATAGTACACCCAGATATTCCACAGCATGATGTCCCGCGAAATATCCGACAGGATAGGGCGGGCATTTTCCCTTTTTTCCCGCAGCTTTCGGTTGTGCTCCATATCGCCCATGCCCAGCAATTTATTAAAATGCCATTGCGACAGGTCAGGTGAAAACATCATGGCAGGATGGTTGCGGGAGGTCACGATCTGATAAGGACGGCTGACCCTGCGCACCTCGTCGGGGGTAAGCAGCTTGCGTTCAATCAGGCTCACCGATTGAGATGAGCTGGGGGTGGAGTATTTGGCATGGGAAGACGAAAGCTGATAGCTGGATGTCGTGTAGGAGCCCAGCTTCTCGCTGATTTCCTGCAAGGTCTCCTTGTCGTCGGCCTGCAAGTAAATCCAGGTCTGGCAGTTGGACTTGATGGTATTGGATACATGTTCATCGTACTTTTCCTTCAACTGTTCAAACCCCTGTAAATAGAGGTTGAACCGTATCGCGCGTCCAGCCGCAACGGTCAGTTTGGTCGTCATATCCGTGATGGGGGTAAAATTTCCGAATTCTTCCAGAATATAATTCACTCGGCGCTCCAATCGGCCGCCCCGTTTGTCAGCCATGTTGGCCAGAAGCTCGTATTGCTGCGATACGATCAAGGAGGCTATGGGGTAAAACGTTGTTTTTTCATCGGGCAAAATAATGAACAGCGCCTGTTTTTTGTTTCCCACGTCCGTCAAGGAAAAGTCGCTTTTGTTGGTGATCGCGTTGATGCTCTTCGGTGTAAACAGCCGCAGCGTGGTTAAGGCCGAGGTATAGAAGGAGCCTCTTGTCCGGGTAGGGGCCACGTCGGAGATCGACAGCAGCGCCCGCGCCGGATGGGATTGGGGCAGCTTTTTGACGTACTCCAGCAGAGGCATCTTTCCACCGATGGTCTTACACATTTCGGCCATGAACCAGTATACATTCGTTAAATTTTGGTAGTCGTATCGCTTGATGTTGTCTACCACCACGCAAAGGATGGTGGCGGCTATAACCGACATTTCACCGTTGTGCCATATCTTTTCCGAGTTGCCTTTTTCCTTGCCGACCAGAATATTGGTCATGTCCCAGGCCAGCATTTCGGCCCGCTCCAGGTTCCCGGCTTTCGCCGCATCGATAATCGGCTGCAAAAGGTTGTAGTGATGGCTTTTTTCAGGGTTTTTAAAATCCAGCGCCACCACTTCAAAGCCCAGCCTGCGTAAAAACGGGGATGTATAATGGTAGAGTTCAGCCTTGGGATCGCTTATGATCATGCTTTCTCCGGCGAGGGCAATGGTACAAATGGATTGCAGCACTACGGACCGGGTTTTGCCGGAGCGCGTCGCTCCGATGGTGAGGGTGTGGGTGTCGTCACCAACAAAATATATCTTCTCCGCATCATCCTCCTTCTTCATTCCCAGCACCACGCCGCCGCGCTTTATAGCAAAAGCCGGGAGTTCGGATTGTTCCGATTCCCGGCTTTTCCCGTAATCTTCGTGTGTTTTCTCTGGCGGCGGACCTGTGGCTTTCTCTTTTACTTCCTCGTCATCCTTCAGATCATCTTCACCATGTTTTATCAGATAGCGTAGGGCGCTATGATTAGAATTCAGCGTATAGTGATCAAAGGCTTTGTTTTTTTCTGCGTCGGTCAGCCAGCGGGAAGAACCGTGCTGATGCTGGCCCACAGGCACCGGCGTTTCGATGTCCGGCGTAACTCTGAGCAGATCGCTTTGATAAGGCCGCAGGTTTGTTAAAAAGAACATAAGGGAGAGGATGAGGATAAAGCCCTGCAAGCATAAGAATAAAATAAAATGCTGATGGCTCCCGGCTATGCTGGACAGGCATTCGCTTAGGGGGGCCAGTCTCAGAACACCGGCTTGACGGGACAATATTTGATGGAGAGCGGTGGAAAAAAAGAGGTTTACCGCGCCGCCCACCACAAACAGGATAGCGCAGATGATGATTTTTTCCCGTGTTTTCATGGCTCCATATCACCATCCCATTCACCCTCATCGTCCTCCAGCTCATATTTTGCGGCTTGCTCAACTGCGCGCTCCTGCTTTGCCTGTTGCGCGACCTCATAGGCCATTTCATTGCGAATAGGGTTTTGCCTCAACCACTTTTCCAGACTTTCCGGCTTGACAATCCCTAAAAAATCGGCGCGTTCCCAGCGTGCTTCATGCCCGTCAAACAGGTTTTTGGCATACACCGCCTGACCCCGCGCGCCGTAGGTGCAACCGAAGCCGTTGTAGGCCACCCATAGGGAGTTCTCGCTTTTACGGCAGTTTGTTATCAGGCAATGGGAATCCAGCACCAGAATCTTGCCTTCGTAGTCCTGCCGGTGGCTGTCGGGGATACAATCGTCAAGAGAAAGCGGCGCATGCTCCTGCCGGATCTTCATGTTCTTTTCAACCTGTTCATTCAAAACATAGACCGTCGCTGTATGGAGCCTTGCGGCCTCGTCGATCTCGCCCTGCATACCCTGTGTAATCTCATTGCCCATGACCCATACCTCGTCGCAGCGTTTCAGGAGTTCAAGGCCCAGCCGGAGGGCCGCTTCCCGTTTTTCCGGGATGGTATCGTCAAATACGCCGTTCCACGCCACATGGGGCGCTATAGGGATTACGCCGCAGCCGGCCGCATATGCGCAATACTGTGAAGCGCGTTTCATGTTGGCTTCCACGTCACCTCGAAGGGGAGAACAGATATATACCAGTTTCATGTGCCACCGTCCTTTCTGTTTATCTGAAAAAGGCACATAAACACAACGCCTAAAAAGCCGCCTGTTAATGCGCCCAATAGAAACATTACCATGAAGTTCATCGCTCCTTTACCTGGCGTTTTCGGGGTATTCGTTATTCGATTTCAGGTTCGTCAAAAGGATCGGCCTTCTCAAAGAAATGGTCCGCTTCCTGATCTTCCGGCCCGGCCTCCATGCCGGGCTGTTTGGCCGCCTCATCCAAATGCTGTTGCAAAAACATAAAGGATGGGGCGGGCACATCGTAAATCATCGTGTCGTGACTGGCCTGTAAATTCCAGTAGTCCGTATAGTCGGGAAATTCGGTTGCCAGCGTGTGCATCAGGCTATCCCAGCTCGTTATCAGTTCAAGAGCTTTGGGATAACTTGCCGAAAGCTCAAACACCGCAATGGCCGCGCCCTTGTTGATATCGTAAAAATAGAAGTCGCCTTTTTCCCAGCAGTTTTCGTCGCGGGAATAACCGCTCATGCAATATTCCGACACGGTTTTGTGGACGGCGATACCGGTCCGGCTGTCCGTGGACAGAATAAAAACACCGTTGTCAATCGGTGTTTTTGTGTTCAGCGCGCCCCAGGGTGTTTCTTCGGGTTCGGGCAGTCCGTCGAAGTATTCAGGATTAAGAAATTTGCCGTCCGCCTCGATTTCTTCCGGCGTGCCATAGTGATCTATGACCTTGGGATCGGTGATATGGCCGTTTTTGATAAGCTCATAGGCCGCCGTCATCTCTCCGGGGCTGTCCTTATCATAATAAATATAATTGTCCTGGGCTTTACCCTGAAAAAGCGCCTTTTCCCCCAGCAGTTCCCCGGCCTTGTTGCTGGGTATCATCAGCCCCTCACCGTTAATTGCCACAACCTGATACACACACAGCGCAATTTCCGCACAGCTTAGGATGGTTCCCCATATAGAGGTATTCGGTCTGTCGTGCATACTTATCCTCCCATCTCTAATTCGTCGTTTTGCCGCACCATATCCATGTCCTGTCCAAACTCCCGCTCGAAGTCCAGCGTGATTTCACGCTCCTTCAGCTCAGGCACGATTTCTTCGATGCGGTCGATGGCTTTACCAACCATGTGGAATTCATCAACCGTCTTGTCGTTATGGGGGCTGATTTGAAACAGCACAAGCTGGTCGTGAATCAAAGTCAGTTCGGTTTCGCTGAACAGTTTGCGGGCGTCGATCAGGCCGGCGCGCACAGCGTATTCTTCCAGAGCCGCCGCCTTGTTATAGTAATGCTGGACCTGCATGGGTTTACTGTTTTCCGGGGATAAGCGGTAAGTACGGAATACATAGTCGAACAGCGGGTGGCATTTGCAAGCCAACACCACATCGTTGAATTGACTGAGCAGGTATGCGCCGCCCGGCAGTTTTTGGTTTTGTTCGGTATAGGGCTTTTCGGTGCAAATGCCGCAACGCAGAGCGGTCCGGCGCGCCAGGTCTCGGATTTCATCCATGGTTTGATCCGTGACCGTGATAAAGGGGTTTTTTTCAATGGTGTCGTTGGGCAGGTAAAACGCCATGATTTGACCGTTTTTATAGATGTCGGCGTAGTAATCGGGCGACGTTGATTTTTTGATATCATAGCCCAGTTTATTAAGGGCCTCAAAAAATGCCTTGTAAAACTCGTTTTTCGATTTCATCGCGCGCTCCTTTCTGCATGAAATATTGGAGGCGAAACCGGATATCGCTACATTTCCAATTCCTCCTCGTCCATGTCCTGCCCGTCGTAGCCGTCATAGAAATGAAACAGACTGAGTTGTTCGTTTTCCGGTGGTTTCAGGTCCCGGACTTTCTCAGCGCAGGATTTGAAAGAGGACAGGTAGGAATCGGGGTTCAGATGACGGCGCATGGTCACAAGATCATCCTCTTGTATTGCCATTTCAAGCCCTGCGGCATAGTTGAGAACATTCCTGACACACAGCCTTTTTTCATCCTTGGGGTCCAGAAGGTCAACGCGCCGGGCCAAAAACCGATACTCCTTATCGGCCCGGTACAGAGAAAGAGAAACCTGCGCTTTTTCCCTGATTTCTCCGGCTCTTGCCATATAGTCGTTGGGAACCTCGGGAGGTCTTGCCCGGTAATAGATTTCAGGATATGATCCCGGCTCCATGGTTTCCTCAATCTGCCGCTTGTAATAATAGATGTGGTTGCGTACAAGGTTCAGGTTTACGCCGTCCGCCCAGGAAGGGTCCTGGCCTCCATATTCATAAAGATGCTGCCAATGGTCAAATGAATCCCTAAGTTTTTGTTCGTAATCCTCCTGCTGTTTTTTCTTTGCCATTCCATCACCCCGCCTTTTAATAAAGAAACCGGACTTATTCCAGTTCCGGCTCCGCTTCGTATTCCTGCTCGCTCTGTTGCTCCTGCCGGACCTTTAGCTCTTTCAAGTCGGGGCAGATGTTTTCCAGCTTTTCAATGACGGCGTGCAGCTTCTTTTCGGTGTCGTAGGTCAATTCGTCGTCGTTTTTTCCTTGAAAGAGAAGGGCCGTATAGATTTGTTTAAGCTGCTCCGGCTGGAAAAAGACCTTCTCTTGTATCAGGCCGGACCGGGTGGCAAAATCCTTTTTAGCTCCCTCATAATCAGTGGTGTAATGTCCCTGGCCCACACCTTTGCGGTCATAGGTGTATTGCCAGGTGGTAAAGTGCAGGCCATGTTCGCCGTCGTCCCGTGCCGCCAGCACGATGTTGTTGTACTCGGACAAAAGGCGAAACTCGGACACATCGCGGATCGGCATGGGTTTGGCATTCTCCCAGGCGGCGGCCATTTCCGTCGCTTTGTTCAGGATGGGGAGGAAAGTATGGTAGACCAATCTCCTTGATTTTTCTTCCCTGTCCTTATCGCTTTGCCACAGCTCACCGAGAACATAGGGGGTGTCCTTTCCTCGTGGCCACCAGATTTCATGCTCTCTCATTTCAATTCCGGAAGCCGGGGAAGGCAGCACGGCGTCCTTTTCGGCGTCATATCGGGCGCGGTGGTAGCCTTGCTTGCGAAGTTCCACCAGCATAAGCCGCTTTACCATTTCATTCATTGTCTTTATCCTCGCTTTCTTTAGGCTTTTGGAGCTTATCCTGCTTTTTGCAGGGCTTTTTCTGCGAGCCATTCTTGCCGCTCTTACCGGCTCTACGCTTAAAGCCCGGTTTTTGGGTCATCATGCGTCCGAAAACGCCGAGCTTACCATCTAAAAAATGCATAATAGCCCCGTCCTTTCTTTGTTTTGGGCACAAAAAAACACCATCTGGCGAAAAATGGTGTAAAGGCTTCTGGTCTTTTAACATGAAAAAAGACGCTGATTGCTCAGTGCCTTAGCAAGTTCTATATTCTCATAATCAAACCTATAAATTGGGAGTTGTCGTCTAGTTCATCTAAACATTTTGTGATTTCACTTATTGCTTCTTTTTACCTCGCAACTTCCAGAATCGAATATTTGAATTGTCCATATTTTCCTCAAACTCTGTTAAACTTTTATCCAATTCTGCATAATCTTCTTTCGTCGGTGGGATATTTTGTCCAATAGTATTTCCGCACCACATGCATTGAAAAGCTTTTCGATCTCTTAATCTTCCACAGTAGGGACATGTAATCAAGTCATCCTGTCCCGTGGCAGTTTGTGTCCTATGGCAACATAATGAACAATAAAACGTATCCCCTTCATCATGCAATGTTTTGGGGTTGTCATTACCACAATTAGCGCATTTCATATATTTTCCCCCCCATCTTTACAAATTCGAATTTGTCAGTGTTCTCTGAATTTAATTTGGGGAACCAATAATTGTTTTAGATTTGGTATTCCTATCATAAAAACGATTGCATGATAGAGCCCGTTAAATGCATAACTTGTGTAGATAAAGAAAGCGCCGATAATAGGAAACAACTGCATGACGCATAATACAGAAGACAACACAAGGCTCGACTTTGAAAACGATCTAGGCTTTTTTACGATATTAGCAGCAAAAACCCCCATCGCAGCGAAAAACAACAGCAATTCAACCACACCGAATAGAAACACATAATCTTTCCATTGGCCCATATAAAGATAATAAGCCGCAGATAGGCCATTCATCAATAAGAAGACGGGATACAGCACAAAAGATATGATTTTCGTCATAAAGGTCTCCCTTTAATTTATAAATTCCAGTTGTTATCATATCATCTACTCAATTTTATTTCCATCATTTTACTCAAGCATTGACTGTGCAGTTTATCGGGCTTTCATTACGGCTCAATCCCTTTATCTTTCATCTGCAGATAGAGCTCCTTGCGTGCCAGTTTGGACAACTCGGTGCTCATGGCCTTTTGACCATCTTCAAAGCGCCGGTCATTTCCATAGGAAAGCCGGGAGAACATTTCCAGCAGTTCAATAATCAGTTCTTCGGTATAATACCGCCGTTCTTCCTCGGTAAAGCGGGTATCCCGTTCCTTTTGGCAAAGGGCCTTCACCGTGCGGGTGATCCGGTTGGCGATCAGCCGCTCCGCTTCCTTCTGAAACTCCTTGCGCTTGCCGGATAGGTATTTCTTGTCGCTGCCATAGAGCTTTGCCAGGTTCATTTTGCTTTCCATGTAACGGTTGACCGCCCGGCGCAGGCCCGCGTTGCTTTTCAGCAGAGCAATAACCAGCGCGTCGATCTTAGCCTTGACTTCTTCCGGCAGCAGTTTGTAAGCGATACGCCCGTCCTGGGGTATCATCTCCTTGATTTCAAACAGCATTTTTACCAGCGGCAGCATAGATTTATCGTTGAAAACACCGTAAACGGGGTCGGCATAGATAGCGTCCTCGTCAAAGGTTTCAAACCAGTCCTTGATCCGCTCATAGTCCATGGGCCGGGCCTCTTTGATATACTGCTCAAACTCCGCCACTTCCTGGTCGGTGATATCTCTGACAGCGGCGCGGGCGGCGTCCTTTTCCGCGTAATACTCCCGGATGCGGGCGGCGAAGGTATCTTTTATAAGCTGCTTGCGGATAGCATTGGGAACAGATGGGTGAACATAGTTCTTGGAAACCTTCTGACTTTTATCCCAAAAGACCACATGCAGATGGGGGTGGTGCCGCTCGTCATGGACGGCGCAGGCGTAGCCCAGGTCCTGGATTTTAATGCCGTTCTGCTCGGCAAGGGTAGCGATATGGGCCTCTATGTACTGTCGCCAGTCCTTGTGCCGGATCAGGTCAAGCTCCCGCGCCGTGGCTCGTTCAAAGGAAATAATGGAGCGATAGATGTTCTTGCCCTCTTTGGAAAGATAGTAGACATGGCTGGCAACCTCTTTCCAGGTTTCAAACTGCTTCATTTCGCCCGGTTCCAGCTTACCGAAAAGCCCGTGGGCCATACCCTGGTTTTTCATCACGCCCCGCCGTCGCGCGATGTAGCGCACATGAGCATAATTGCAGGCAGGAGTATCCTTGTAGTTTGGCTGCCTGAACCGCTGCTTATATAACAGGACAGACATAACGACCACCTACAGCCGGTCGGCGTCGGTCATGATCATGTCGTCGTCTTCCAGATAGTCGTTGATTTGAAAATCCTTCATCTGCATGTACTTCACGCCCATCTTGCGGGTTTCGGTCGCCAGTTCTTTCAGGCTTTGCGACCGCGTGGAGCCGTATTGTCTCAGCAGCAGCTTCATGACAAGGTAGTAAAGCCCCGCCGATATTTTGCCGATCTTCATGTTCATTTTCGCCAGCCGGTCAATCTGAACGTCAAGCTGGGACCTGATTTCCTGCCGGATGATCGCGGCAATCAAATCAATGTTCTCCTTATAGCCGTCGATTGCCAGCCCCTTTTCAACGTAACCGCGCACCAATTCGGACGTAGTTGTCCGCTGTCTCGCGGCCAACTTATCGAGCTGCTCCAACGTATCCACCGAAAAGGTGACGGACCGCTTTTGGGTGCGTTTTTCTTTGGCGGCAGCCATAGCAAGCCTCCTTTCGTTGATGGGAATAGAAAAGCCGCCCATTTTCACAAGCGGCGTTTATCAACCTTGTTCTATGCCCTCCGGTTCCAACTCCCGGAGGGAGCCGGAGGGACTGAACATTAAACCGTATATTTTTTTATTCTGCTGGTATCTGCTCATATTCAGTGAAAATTTCTGCTCACCGATGTCGTTTTCCCGGACCTGAATCCGAACCATGCCGTTTGCAATGTAAAAGGCGCTGCAAACATAATCAAGGGCAGGATACCCCAGGCAGGAAAGGTCGTGGGGAGTAACCGGACATTTGCTCGTCCATGAGAAAAGATTATGGGCGATTGATAAAAGCTGCTTCTGTACATAATCCAGGTCGCCGCATTTTCGTTTCATCGCTGTGAAGTCCACGCCCTCCAAGGATACATGCGGGCAAGCCCTTTTATACAGAGTGTCATCCGTGGCCAGCAGATAGAACGCAGCATGATAGGATTCATCCACAACGCTGCGCTTCGTAAGAGCGAGCAATTTACAATAACGTTCTGCATGGGTCATGATCGTTTACCTTCCTTATATATAATAGTTGTTTTTTGGGGGCCAGTGTGCCCAGCGTTTCTTGGTTACGCTTCCAACTCGTCGTCCTCGTCCATACCCTGGTCCCTGTCGTAGCCAGGGCTTTCTATCTCATTGGGTATGGGTATTAGAGGTGAGAACCCCATGGGAACCCCGTAAGGAGGGTAAGAACCCCTGTTGTGGGCTTTGCCCACAAGCTGTTTGTCGCCGGGTGGAACCCGGCTATTCCTGCCTTCACCACCCCGCAGGGTGGGCAAGATCCGAAGCGGTAGGGGTGGTGAAGTCGAGGGCCGGGGAGGACGGAAAAAAAGTCATGGCCGCGCTCTCACATCTCTATGTCCATGCTCATGTCCTCAAGGGTGGTAATCAGTCCGTCAAAATCCTCATCAGGGCCAAGCATATCCGCTGCCATGCGGACATTTTCAATGCTTATGCCGTATTCCTCGGCCAAACTCTCCAGATACTCGTTCCGGTTTTTATAGCCTTCATCAGTATAGATACTCATGGTCATACCTCCATTTCGTACTCATCCTCCGCGTCCTGCTCCGGCACGGCTTCCGGCTCCCGTGTGGCAAATCGGCCCCTGAATGCAATCAGGTCCTGGTTGAAATCCTTTACCTCCGGCGTATGGATGGATACCCTGTATCCCAAAGCTTTGTATTTGCGGGCATATTCAAGGGCGGCCATCTGTCCCCAATTATACGGAATATGCTTCATCGGCCTGCCGGTAGCCTCTACTATAAATACGGAGTCGTCGCCGTCCGCAACAGCGGCGTCATATTCCGCCTGGGTAATGGGCACCGGCTTTCTGCCGTCCGTATCGTTATCGTAGCCCCAGCATATATCCGTAATTTCCGGGTGCTGCTTCAAAAACCACTGGAGGGCCTTGTCGGATAAACAACCGGTGGTAATGCGGTGGTCCTGCCGCCAGTCTATGCCGTGAAGCATGGCAAGAGCGGCATGGCTGGCGGCGTCGATAGGGGCCTCCAGCACATACACCTTATTGCTCCGGCCGGCCATGTGAAACGGGATGCTTTTGTCCGAGCCGCTTTTGTCGTGCTTGATCTCACTATCAGGGTCGGCTCCCCGCATAGCGCAGTACCGGGCTTTACCTTCCTCGTCATAGCCGATAAAAGCACACACGCTTTCAAACTTCTCTGTTTCCTTATTAAAATAGCTGCCCTGGTACAGCTTCTTTTCGTTCATCAGCGCCGATACGATGCTGGGGTCAATCCCCCGGCACTGTACCAGATACCAATACGCCCGCTTATAGTTCTGCGCTTTTTTGGGCAGTATCAAGTCCTTTTTTTCGGGAGGGGGAACGTATCTGCGCGGCGCGTCCTCACGGATCGGTTCATAAGAAGGTCCCAGCAGCCGCTTGACGGCATCCACGAAGGACATGTTTTCATGGAGAATAATGAAATTGATAGCGCCCCCCTTGGACACATCCTTTCCTTCTTGTGAACGTGTACCCCCCATGCCAAAATGCTTAAAGGTATTGCTGTTTTTATAAAAATACAGGCCGCCGCTATGCTTGGCATGAAACGCCTTGCGCTCCGTATCCTCCAGCTCGTATCCGTACTGGCAGGCCAGTTCCAGCAGATTCACGCCGTTGGCCTGTTCGATCTGTTCATCTGTGAAACGCAGGCGTCCGCGTTCTCTTGTCGCACTCGGCATTTTTCATACCTCCAATAAAAAAGCCCGCGCGTCTTTCGCACAGGCTTCGGTCATTGTATTTTGGGTTGAAAAAGGGGCCATGCTTTCACATGGCACCCGGCGATGAACTTCTGCGGAATTCAGCAGAAGTTCCTATGGCTCCATTCCGTCCTCTAAATCCGGTTCATCATAATCAGCAGGAAATATCCCGCCGCTTGCCGCTTCATTAACACCGCTTTGTATTTCATAGGCGGCTGCATATTCGGCTTTCAGGGCTTCAAAATCATACCGGGCGACAACATCGGGTCGGATAACGCCCCAAAAATCGCTTCGAGCAGCCAACATCCGCTCGCCCGTAATGACATTATCCACCAGGAACTTTTCCGTCATGTCCTTTGTTATGTTCATCGAGTCCTCGCTTGGCGTCCATATCATGTTCTTGGTTTTTTGATAATCCGCGGGATTGTCATTGATAAGCAGGAGTTGATAGTCATACAACATATGGCCGGCGCTGTGAGGGATAACATCGGCTGGCTGCAACGGCTGTAAGTTGGCAAGGCGGTTCACTTTCCATGACCTTTGCCATCGGGAAATATACCTATAATCCATATCGTCCAGATCGGCGTAAGCAGGATAAATACCGGTCCTGCCGAAATGCTCCCTGAAAAACACGGCCTCGCCGCACAAGGTTATATATCCTTTTTTGAACAGATCGCGCATATCAAAGATATATCCTCGTTCATCCCATTTTTTTGCCGCGCTGATCTTATCCCACAAGGCTTGTGACTGATCGAAATTTTCAAGCCGGCCGCACAGTTCCTCCGCGTAGTGCAGTTCCTCATAGACTGACGGAGGAATCATGCCCCTGCCAGCGTACAAATCCTGCGCCACGGCGTCAATCGTCCGCAGGGAACCTAAATAATAATGTTTCTCCCTTTCGTAGTATTCCGCCCTGTCATGCTTTTCGATGCGGTCATTCAGAATATCCACATTCTCTATATGCCCGACAGCCTGCTTGATGTCGGCGGCATGGGAATAAAAATAATCCCCGGCGTCGAGAGGATTGGGATTCCAGGTAACAGCGTACAGCTTGACGCAGCTTCTGAGTTTGGCATCTTCGTCCGCATCCCATGCCTGCCACGCTTTTTCCCTTGCGTCAAAAGGGGATTCAGCCTGCACCGTGTAAGCCATATCATCGAAGTTTCCCCATTCCTCCGAATAAAACGAAAAATGCGCTCTATAGCTGCGCATAAGTAAGTCCCTCCTTATTATAATTATCGCAAACAAAAAAACTATAACGGCGGCGCTTCAACGTCCGTGAAACGCTTGCTCTCCGCCGTTTTCAGATGAGTATCAGGGCGGCTGCCATTGAAAAACTCTCGTACTATAAGATTTAAGGCTCCAGGCCGTTATCGGGCATCTTGACGTTCAGGAATTGTTGCAATACCGATAGTTCCTGCGGATCGTTGGCCGCTGGCGGTTCGCACCGGATGCAATAACCATCATTAAGAAGGTCGTTCATACTGCTCAAAAGCACATCCTTTGCCGTCTGCCCATCAACGGGCGTCAGCCGTTCGATTCCATCCGGCCGGTGCAGTTCCACCCGGTCGCCGTACTCATAGAGCGTCAGCTTTCCATCGACGGAACCCCGCTCCTGCCGGAAAAACTCCACGCTGGTACGGATGGAAGATACCGGGGCGGTGCCGGCCTGCGGAATCATATTTTCAAAGGTTAGCTGTTCAAAGGAAGCGTCCGGCAAGCTATGGCGTATCACAGGCGGGGCCTGTTTAGGCTCGGGCCGTACCCGGTCGTCATGCGTAAGATAACGCTGTAATTTCAGCTCTGCCACAAGCTCGTCGAACACGGCGTTTATGGCTTTGCGTTCCTCGCCCTCCGGGTAGGCTTTCAGCAGGTGAGGGGTACCGTCCCTGTCAACGATGATATCAACGGCACATTCCGCATGTCCGACAAGATAATCCGATCTGCCCGGCAGCTTATCCAGCACATAAGTGGCGAAGGCTCTGGCTGTCAGCTCAGTGTTGCTGTCCCAATAGCCGCCGTCCTTCTCGCAGGCTTCTCCCATCTTCCTGGAATTGGTGTAATACTCGGTATAGGTTTTTCCAAGGGCAGGCTCTGTCCGATTATTCATGGAACGCATAATACCCTCAAAGATCAGCAGCCGTTCCCGTTCATCCTTGGGAATGACACGGCCATGTACAGACTTTTTAAGGGCATTGAGCTGGTCAACGCTTCCCGATTCACCACGCAGATAGGCCGCTTTCAGCGTTTCATACTGCGCTAGCTCCTGATCGCCGGCCTTGCCTTTCAGATAGGGCAATACGCTGTGATTGAGCCAGCTTTCAGCATTGCGCCGGGTGCGGGCGTCCTGGTTTTCGGCGCGTTTGGCCGCCTGATCCAGGGATTCCGGCTTATACATGATGGTTTCAAGCAGCTTCTGAAATAGTGGATGCTTACGGGGGGTTTCTGACAGAAATCCCTTTGCGTCCAGCTTTTGGCCCAAATAATCATCCAGTCCGTGCCACCATTCATGCGCCAGCGATCCCGCGCCCCGCATTTTGGTCAGGTTGATGACCTGACGCAACGGCTCGTAATGTGCGACAGCGTTTCCGCTTCCCCGTGAGCCAAAGGCGATAGAGAGCGCCCCCTGATAGGAAATGTCCCTGTCGCTGATGTGAAGGGCGTCGGCCAAATCCTTTAAGGCGTCAAAGCCCATATTCAGGGAAGTTTGCCGGTCATTCTGCGACATCCAGTTTTCAAATTCTCCGCCTTTGAAGCCGAAAGTGTCGAGATAATCCTGCCCGTTTGCGTCCCGCCCATAACGGTAATCCGGTCCGTCGCGCTGCACATGGGCAAACTGCTCCGGGACAAACCGCTTTTTTCTGCCGTCGTCCCGTTGCCGGGCCAATTCCCGCACCCAATTCAGCGCCGCCTCACGGCTGTCAAAATTGGTTTTGAGGATGCGGCGCGCCTTGGCGACATACCAGGTGCCGGGAAGCCAGTCATCGTTTTTCGACCAGGAGTTTTTGCCGTCGTGGTGGAGGACTTCATAGCCTTTGAGAACCTTTTCTTCTTTGGGGACGCCGAACTGCTCCTGCTGCGCTTTTTTTGTAAAGTCATAGTCAAAGATGGATTCGGAGCGGATATACAGGGTGCGCGCCAGCTTGTTCGTGATGACCGGATTTTCCTGTCCCTTTTCAGTGGCAACATAGCTGGGGCCGCCGATCCTTCCGTCAACGCGCGCCATATAACCATGGTCAATGAGGAAACGGGCATAGGCGCGCATGGCGTCAGCCCGTGTCCGCACCCCCTCCATAACAGCCTGCACCTCGCGGACGGTTTCGATATATTGCTTCTGGCGGGCCAGCCGCTTTTCCGGGGTATCGTCGGTGCGGTAGTATTGGGGCGAAACGTTCAGGCTGTCCCGCACCTTTTTTATAAAGTACACCACATCGAAAGGAACGCCGCCGTCAATCATCACCTGATAATCCGGCTTTCTCCAGACATTATCCTTCTTGACGTGCTTTTCGGCCTCACGGCTGTTCATTTCATTCAAATCATCGGATAGTAAGCCGCGCTGCCGCCATAAATCTTTTTTCGCGCCGCCGATCTTCTCGCCAAAGTCGCCGTGCTGCGCAGGATTCGCCATATGCCGTTACCTCCTTTCCAGTAAAAAACCAACTTTTGCGGATTTCAGCAGAAGTTGGTTTTCCCTCGGTATCATGCGGTTTTCAAGCTCCATATCCTTACCCTGTGCCGCCATATCAGCCCACCTCCAGCGCGTCCTCCTGCTCTTGCAGGAGGTCCTCAATGTCCGGGTCGTCGTAGCGGAAAACCAGATTGTTCATAATGCCCTGGCACTCCTCCGGCAGATAACCCTCGATGGCGTCTTGCAGGTCGCTCGGATCACTGATAAAGCCCCAGCAGCTATCTATTTCTTCCTCGCCTTTATATAGCTGGAAACCGTAACAATCGCCGCGGAGATAGTGGTCATAATATTCCACTTCGCCCCGCAGGAGCTTTTCAGCCTTTTCCCGTATCTCCGGCGTCAGGTCTTTGCCGCCGTATTCCGCTTGGATAGCGTCCTTTGAAGCGTAAATCCAACCGACCTGTCCGCTGTCCCAGGGACAGGAAAAACCTGTAGTGTTCATCGTGATACCGGAATGGTCAAACAAGTAGAGCGGAAGGATGCAATGTGTTTTCTCGGCAAGGGACAGTAAATCCGGTATTTGCATCTGCTCGATTATAGCGTCGGCTATGTCGTTCTCCTGACCCTTTACCGGAGGGAGGAACGAAGTCTCCAGATACCATTTTTTGAACATACCCCAATAGGAGCTTACCTCCCATTCGCGGGACGACCGGTTGTACTGAAACTTTACGTCATCGGCTTTGCCCGACCGCACATACCCGATCACATCCTTATGGGGAACGTCCTCCCTGACCATATCCCGCAGGAATTCCTCCGGGCTTGTGTAATGATGCTCGTCGCCCAGGTTGTAGCGGCGGTGGAAGCAAATCATCCTGCCGAAACAGTTGTCCGATTCGCGGGGGCTTTCCACATCCTCATCATTTCGCAGGATAAGTGTATAAGGACTTTTTACTGCTACCATGCCCATGTAAAACGCTCCTTTCAACGAAAAATGCCTCATGAAAACATGAGGCACAGGCGTTAAGTTTACAGAGTAACTTTTATGCTCTTTTTGCTTGCTAAAACAAGCGTGAAAGTAAAGTTCAAATTTCCTTGTTTACTTTTATGCTCTTTTTGAGCATAATAAGAGTATAAAAGTTAGGTGATGATATGAGTAAGTTTGAAACGCTGGATTCCCTGCTCAAAAGAAACCATGGCTACTTGAAAACGTCTGATGCTTTGGAGGCTGGGATTTCAAAGCCTTATTTCAGCGCGTATGTGCGGGACAGGGATTTAGAGCGCATTGCGCACGGGCTTTATATGTCCCAGGATGCTTGGGATGACGGCCTGTACGTCATCCAAGTGAGATATCCGCTGGCAGTATTCTCCCATGAGACGGCGCTTTATCTCCTGAACCTTGCGGAGCGCGAGCCTCTCCAATATACGCTTACGCTGAAAGCGGGAGCGAACGCGACGGGATTGACAAAGCAGGGCGTGAAGGTTTATAAGGTCAGGAGCGAGCTTTTTGACGAGGGTATTACAGAAGCCAAGTCTCCCGCAGGCCATTCTTTAAGGGTGTATAACCCGGAGCGGACGATCTGCGACCTGGTTCGCAGCCGCAGGAACATTGAGATTCAAGATTTGCAGGCTGCCGTCAAAGCGTATGTACGGACGCGCGAAAAGAATCTTCCTCTGCTCATGCGCTACGCAAGGTCCTTCTCGGTTGAGAAAATCATCCGCCAGTATATGGAGGTGCTTTTGTAATGATCCACACATCAAGACAATTAAAAGCCCTGGTGCGCAACATGTCCAAAGGCGACAGCGCCAAGGCGCAAATTATCATCCGCAACTATGTCATGGAGCGCTTCCTTGAAAGATTGTCGCTCTCTCCATACCGCAACAATCTGATTCTCAAGGGCGGCACTCTGGTTTCCGCAATGGTCGGGCTGGATAACCGTTCGACGATGGATGTGGATGCCACCGTCAAGAATCTGCCGCTGTCAGTGGAGAGCGCAGGTAAGATCGTCCGGGAAATCACATCGATCCCGCTGGAGGACGGCATGGCTTTTGAGATAAAAAATGCCGCCGCAATTATGAATGAAGCGGACTACTCCGGGGTACGCGTCATTTTGGATACAATGCTTGAAACCATGCGTACCCCGTTGAAAATCGACTTTTCAGCCGGGGACGTAATCACGCCCAGGGAAGTTGCGTATTCCTTCCGACTATTATTTGAAGATCGTTACATCTCCATCTTGGCTTATAATCTGGAGACAGTGCTGGCTGAGAAACTGGAAACGCTTCTCGCCCGCGGCACGGCGAATACCCGCATGAGAGACTTCTACGATATCTATGCCCTCGAAACAACCCAAGCGCACAACATCGATCCTGCCGTGCTGCGCGAAGCCTTTGCCAACACCAGCAAAAAACGTGGTTCATCGGCTATGGCAAACGATGCCTCCTTGATACTGGACGAAATCCAGGCAAATTCTGAAATGATCGCTTTATGGAAGAACTACCAAAAGAGGTTCGACTACGCAGCGGATATAGGCTGGGATGATGTGCTGAAATCGGTCAGGACGTTGTGCCGTTTTGCGGTGGAAGAAAACAAAGCTTTCTAATCTGTAGCCCATATTGCCGGGCCAGCTCCAACAGATTTACGATGTTGGCCTGTCCGATCTGTTCGCCGGTAAACCGCAGGTGGCCTCTGGCGGCGGTTGTCATATCAATCACCTCCGTATAAGATTTCATTCTTGTAATCTACATTTCCCATTCGTCCTCATCCTCTTGGCCTTCCTGATCCGGGGAATAAGAATCATCCGATTCACTATGGTTTGAAGTGTAAACTTGAAAGTCTGTTTCATCTTCCCCGGCTGCTTCGCGGTCGTTTAGCGAAACTGCATTGTAGCATATATCAAATGAAACCTGGGGCATTGTGCTCTTTTCCATCATCGAATGATAGCTGGTGCCGGCAACAATGATATGGTCCAGCACTTTGATCTGGAGCGGCGTAAATATAGAAATAAGCTTTTGTGTTAAATCAAGGTCCTGGATAGACGGGACCTTGCTTCCGCCCGGATGGTTGTGTGCCAGGAGAACGGCTTTGCAATCACAGTTAAGGGCTGCGTGCAGTATTTCCCTCGGATAGACTGCGGCTTCCGAGACACTTCCCTCGGAAAAGGTTCTTAGTTCGATAATTCTATGACCTGTATCCAAAAATGCAACCATGAATTTTTCCCGGTCCTTGATGCCACCCAATAAAGCTGTGAAATACTCACCGGCTATCTTTGAGGAGGAAAAGGAAAGCTTGTCTTCATTCTCCTGTAGCTTGAGCACCCGATACATAGAAATGAATTCGTTCAGTATATAGATTTTTTCAAGCTGTTGATTGTTGGGGCTGATGGTATAGGGATGCTCCAGTACATTAAAAAGATTGTTTTCCGCCGCATATTTTATTAGCTTTTTTTCTGAGATTCCCGTAAGGCGGCTAATCCCTTTTATGAAAAGGGAGGCATGTTTCTCGTCATAGCTTCCTTGCATAGATAACCCCTCCCCCCCGATCTTTGGTATTTTGTACATCTGATAGGGATTTTTCACCTATTCCGTAAAGCACCATTCCGACAGCATTCAGTTTTTCAACGACATCCGGTGAAAAGCCGAAGGCTTCAGGATGATTAAAAAAACTGCCTATGCCGTTTTTTTGGATGTGGCAGTAAATCTGTTCAATAATATCTGAATTCACTTCAAAAAGATCTCCTAATAGTCGGGAAACTCTTTCATAATCCTTTTGCATAAAATCGGTTTTTTTCTTCACTATTATGTTCCTCCACCGGTTAGACTACTGTGCGTATTCATGCCCGTCGCTGGATTGTTCCGAAACAGCGGCCACCGGGTTGTCATTCTCATCAAAAATCACTTCTTCCTGCGCCGCCAATTCCTTAAACTCAAGCTGGGTATTGATTTCGGCCTGCCTCCGGGAATAGCTGGCCAGCATATCCGCATACTGAAAGGGCTTTTCCGCTTGGGCCTTTGCTTCCACAAGCTGCGCCTGAACATCGGCCAGCTTTTTTTCGTAGTCGCTGCGGATATTCGGGAGCTTTTCAATCAGGTTTTCCAGCCGTGTGATGTTGCCCTGCCCGCTGTAGCCCATTTCCGCAGAATAGACGCCATGGTTTGTAAGCCGTATTTTTCTGGTGAGATAATCCATACCGATTTGTACTTTCATGCCGCAAAATCGGCCGATTTCCACATCATGGGCTTTATCCTCTTTCCATATCAAAGCCATATACGCTTCCAACGCTTCGCCGGCTCTGGCGCGCTCGTTGTACCGCACGCCGTTGATCTCCATGGAGAAATCCCGGCCGGAAGCCTGTTTCACCGCCTGAATATCCTGCCCCGCATGACGGATGAGATTGGTCATCCTGCTTATCTCACGGGGATAATCTTGTTCTATGGCGTGCCGCAGGGAGGCCCGTTCATTTTGCCAGCTTGCCTGTAAGATCAAAAGGCGGGTTACTTCATTGTCCACACTCATTTTTTCCGCCAGCAACGGATTATTCGTTGCAACCGCCTTAAACTCGGCGGCGGTCAGCACCGTTTCGTCGATGTCCTCGCAGGTGCGGGTAATCGCCTTGCCGGTCATTATCTGCGTAATGAAACGCAGCTTCTGTTCCTGAATCTGCCATAAGTAGGAGTCAAACGTGCCGCGCGTCACATACTGGCGAATCTTGATAAAGGGATTCAGATTGTTCTGACGCTTGCCGCGCCCGTTGCGCTGCTGGAGGTCCGAAGGCCGCCAGGGGCAGTCAAGATGATTGATGCAGTAGAGACGGTCCTGAACATTGGTGCCCATCCCTAATTTCTGCGTACTGCCCAGGAGTATCCGGACTTCGCCCTCACGCACCTTTTCAAACAGCGCCTCGCGCTGAACGTCGCTCTTGGCGTCATGAACAAAAGCGATTTCACGCTCGGGCACGCCCATTTCAAGCAGACGGGATTTCATCTCGTTATAGACGTTGAATTGGCCTGGCTTGGGCGTGCCGCTGTCGCAGAACACGATTTGCGTCAATTTCTTTTCCGCGCCTTCCTTCCAGGTATCGAACACGTCCCGGATGGCGACGTTGAGCTTGGAGCCGGGGTCATTGGGGGCATCGGGATACAACAGCCGGGGGTCGATGGACAGCAGCTTGGCCTCATGGGTCAGTTTGAGCATGTTATCCTCATACGGCTCAACCTCTCCCTTCCGTATGGCCTCCGCCCTCTGGACATAGGTGGCGAGCACTTCTTGTTGAAATTCCGTGGTTTCGGTGACAACCGCCTGCGCCTTGCCGCCTTCGATTTCCGGTACGGGTAGCCCCAACGTTTCCTCTGTCTGGATATCCGCCACGAGGAAAAAGAGATTCATCAGCTCGGGCAGGTTCTGAAACCTGGCAAAGCGGCTGCGCATCCGGTAGCCGGTGCCCTCCGGCCGGATTTCAAGACTGGTGGTAATCTGCGCATAGGTAGCGGCCCAATTATCGAAAAAGTCAATTTTGCGGCGTTTCAGTTCCTGGGGCTGGAGAAACGTCTGCATGATAAAAAGCTCCGCAAGGCTGTTGCTGACGGGCGTACCCGTCGCAAAGGTGACGCCGCGCCCCTGATACTGCTCCAGTAGATAATGGCATTTGAGCTTCATGTCCGAGGCCCGCTGGCTGCTGGCCGTGCTGATGCCGGCCACATTCCTGATCTTGGTGTAGGAAAAACAGTTCTTATACATATGGGCCTCGTCAATGAACATGTAGTCGATCCCGAGGGCCTCAAAGTCAATCAGGTCATCCTTCCTGTCCGCGTTTACCAGCCGGTCCAGCTTGGCCATCAGGTTTTTCTGGAAGATCACCATCTGCTTGATACTCCAGTTTTCACCTTTTTCAGCCTTGATCTGGTCGATGACATAGGACAGGTGGTTGATTTCGTCCGTAAGCATCTTTTCCTGACGGTCCCGCGACATGGCAATCTTCTCAAACTGGCTGTGGGAGATAATGATGCCGTCGTATTCGCCCATGGCGATCTTGGATACAAACCGCTGCCGGTTCTTTTTCTCAAAGTCTTTTTCGTTTGTCACCAGCAGGCTTGCGGCGGGGAAAAAGCGGAGAAATTCATTGGACCATTGGTTGATGATGTGATTGGGCACGACATAAACCGGCTTATTGACGATGCCGGCATGTTTCATGTACATACCCGCGGCTGCCATTGCCGCGGTTTTCCCGGCCCCGACTTCATGTGCCATAAGCGCGGTGCCGCCCAAGATGATGCGGGCGGCTACGTTATATTGATGAGGGCGGAGCTCCACCTCGTCCGACATGCCGGGAAATATAAGGTGGCTGCCGTCATAGGTGCGGGGAACCACGTTGTTAAAGGTTTCGTTATAAATCCTGAGCAGCACATCCGACCGCGCCTGGTCCTGAAACAGCCAGTCCCGGAAAGCCTCCTTGATCTGCTGCTGCTTGCCGCGGGCGATCATGGTTTCCTTGGCGTTGACGACGTATTTTTCCTTTTCCTTGCCATCCTTGTCGATGTAGCTCACCTTGTCGCGGACCGTAACGCTTTGCAGATTCAGAGTATCCTCCAAAATCTCATAGGCGTTTTTGCGGCTGGTGCCAAAGCCTTTGTTGACCTTGACGGAATCCCTTTCCTGCTGTTTGCCGGTGATAAACCACTGGTTGCTGTACTCCATGTATTCAACATTGACGCAATAACTTTCCGTTCCCTTATGGCGCTCATAGGTGCCAAAGGTTTCGTACATGAACTGCGTGTAATATGCAATGGGTATCCAGGGGGTGCCGATGCTGTACTCGATATCGCCGGGAAGCAGGTCTTTCGGCTGGACGGCTTGCAGGGCCTTCACATTGCGATTAAAAAGCTCCGGGTCGTCCTCCGCCCGGAGCTTCGCGTAAGCCAGCTTATCCTTGACATAGCCGGACAGGTATTCCTCATCCAGCTCCCAGCCCTCATATAGGTTTCCGTAGTATTTCTGCGGATTCAAATAAATCCTGCCGCCCAACTCCGCGACGACTTCCTCCGGCGATCTCCCGTACAGCCTTGCCATAAACGGGATATTTACTTTTTGCTTGAGGTTCAGGGATATCTGCAATGCCTGTAACGCGGATTCGGCATGATCGGGAAGCCGGTTCGGGCGGATGGTAGCGCGGGTGAACACCGGCGACTTGTTCCAGGCATCGTCTTTTTTGTCGTAATCCTCAATGGAACGCAACAGAGGAAAGGTGTCGTCATCGGAAAAGGCGAGGATATTGCCCTTGTCGTTGATGGGGCCGTTTTTCTTTACGAAAGCGTCGTAAAGCCGGTTAAGTTTGGCCTGCGCCGCGCGCAACTCCGCTGGTTCATAAGGCATGTCAGAGGACTGGATGTCAATCACCGTTCGCAAAGCGTCGCGGACGCCGCAAAGGCCGATGATTCGTTCCGCTTTTTTGCCGGTGATATCCTGCGGATAAAGCCTGCCGCCGGAGCAATAATAGATTTTCCCGTCCTGCATCTGGTAGGTATAGGTTTTCATGCCCTCGGGCGCTTCCAGCAAGCCCTCGGCGGAGATTTCCTGCGCCTGCTCCGTGATTCCCTCATCCGGCTGCGCTGTAAATTCACCGTGCAGCTTGCCGATAGCCTCACGCAGCAAGGGGTACAGCTCCTGTCCTTCGGGCGCTACGCAGGCTTCGGTACGCCCAAACCGCCCGGAGATATACTTCATATCTCCCAGCATCATATCCGGGTGGTCAATATAATATTGGTTCAGGCGCATATAATCGCTGCGTCTGATCTCCGTGAACACCCAATCAGGAAGCTGCTCTTGGGAAACGTTGCGTCGTTGTTCCAGCTTTTTGAGAAACAGAATGTCGGTGGTTACCTCCGTGCCGGCCAGCGCCTTGAAGGTATCGTTAGGCAACCGTACCGCCCCGATCAGGTCTGCGCGCCGGGCGATTTCCTCCCGCGCCGAAGTGTCCACCTTGTCCATCGTTCCCTTGGAAGTGATGAAAATGGCGATACCGCCTGGTTTCAGAGCGTCCAGGGCACGGATGAAAAAATAGTCGTGGATATAGTAGTTATCCTCATAACGCCGGTCATAAATCTGGATTTCATGAAAGGGGACATTGCCGATGGCAATATCATAAGTGTCGTCCTCTACCTTTGAGGTTTCAAAGCCAGTGATCTGCACAGCCGCCGTTTGGTAAAGCTGCCGGGCCAACCTTCCGGTAACGCTGTCGATCTCCACGCCCATCAGCCTGGCGTTTTGTAGATTGTTCGGCAGTACGGAATAAAAGTTGCCCGTGCCCATAGCCGGATCGAGGATACGGCGGTTTTTCCCGTCCGTGAAGCCGAATTGCTCCAGCGCGCCGTAGATGCAGGAAACAAGCTCCGGCTCAGTGTAGTATGCGGTGAGGATGGATTCGCGGGCTTGCGCGTATTCTTTTTCATCCAGCGCCAGCTTCAATTCCCGATAGTCCTTATCCCAGCTTACCGCCTTGGGATTAAAGGCGTCGGCAATACCACCCCAGCCGACATACCGGGCCAATATCTTTTGCTCGTCAGCGGTGGCAAGCCTTCTTTCGTTTTCAATCCGCTGTAAAAGACGGATGGCCTCCATATTATTCCGGAATTTGGTTTTGGCTCCGGGCGGGTAAAGGTTGTCGTCGGCAGAATAGCAGTAATTGATGCGATTATGGCTTTTGGAGACGAGGACAGTTTTTCTTGTTTCAGACGCAGCCGGCTCCGTAACGGGTTCAGCGGTTTTTATCTCATCGCCGCCTTCACCGGCAGCATCCTCGTCCAGCGCGAAGCTGGCATCCGGCGTTTCCTCGCTGTCGATATTATCCGGCCTGAAGCTGAAATGGTCCAACTGCCGTTCGGCCTGTGGAAGCTCCTCAACCTCTGGAACGGGCACAAAGGTGTCGATTTCGTCAAAGCGCGGAATATCTGTAATCTCGATAAACCGCACGTCATCATAGGCGGGAGGCGGCGCTTCCTTTTCAAAATCAGGCTGACCTTCGGCCCGCCTGAACGGAAAGAGGGTGCCTTCCAGACCCTGCTCGCGCTTCTGCCGGGCTATTCTTGAGGTAATGTCCAAAATGACCGGCGAAAACTGACGCTGGTATTTCGCCACATCCTCGTCGGTCAAGGGAATATAGCGGCCATGATCGTCGATGCGGACAATGACAAAGGTGCCGCGCACCGGCATATCGCCCGTGATGATGCGGTTCACCGGCTCGTTTTCGGGCACCTCGTCGGCACAGACGGCCAGGATGTTTTCCTCCAGCTCATAGGATTCCGTATTGCTGTAGCCAGTGTCGTCCACCAATAGCCGCAGGGAATCGTCGCCTCGCTGAAAGGTCGCTTCATATGGCTGACCGCCCGCGGGGACCACCAAGGCTCTGAGCTTTTCATTCTCGTTTAGTTCCCCGGCAAAGTCCCCGATCTCTATGAGGGCCTTGATTCGCTCGGCAATCTCGGGATAGGTAAAGTCCAGATCGACGCTGTTTACTCGAATGGTGACATGATCTTCCAAGGCAAAGCACTCGACGTAGCTGTTGCCGACAGGCAAAGACCTTTCCTCGATATCGCAGAACAAATCGAATAAAACGTACTCATCGAGCTGCGCCTTTGCGACCTCCGATGCCATTTCTTCCTGCCAGCCAGCTTGCAAATTGCAGGTGAGGGCGAGAAACCTATCGGCACATGCATACAGTTCTTCTTCCGTCAGCGCATAGTCATCATAAATAACCGTGTCCGCTTCATCTGTGTTGCCAGGGCTGTTCATTTTCTCGATTGCATCCGGGATGTTGTAAGAGTCGGTGCGTTCCGTAAGGTCGCCGTCTTCCTGCTCCAGAGGATCGGGATACTCGCCGTTTTCAATCATGGCGTCAATGATGACCGCAATGGAAAACCACGGCATGTAGGTATAGCCGTCGCCAATATAAAAGGAAAGGCCGTCATCCTCGCGGAGAACCGTTCGGTACGGAATGTCCTCCTGGAGTTCGGCGTCGCCGTATTGACCGTAAATCTCGCCCAAAGCCCGCGCCTTTTCCGATATTCCGAGGCCGGTGTCAAAAAGGTTCCGTATAGCTTTGTACAGGCTTTCCGGGTACATGGCGGTGCTGGTCAGGATGTGCTCATAGCCGATCCGGTATTCCTCGTCGGACATATCCTTGGTGCCATAGGATGCAGCCGGGGCAACGGCGGTTGCAGCCTGAACAGCGTCACTTTCATGCGAGTCTTTAGCAGAAACAGCCTTTGTGTTTCCCTTGATTTCAGACAACAAAAAAGAGCCTTGCGGCTCTTTTTCGGATTTTGGCTGTTCGGTTGTTACCTCGGTTTCAGAACGATTTCCGTCATCACGATTTCCTCCGCTGTCAGACGCAGGCTGTTCAGGTGGCGGGCTTTTACCATCGTGTCCTCGGTCTGCGGCGGCGGGTCCGCCTTCAATAGCTGCTGATAGATCGCTTCCTGCCGTTCCAGGGCTTCCATGTCCACTTTCCGGGCGGTCGCTTCCAGTTCGCCGGTCATCCGCAGGGTCATAAACCTCTGCCGGTGCTGATTGTGCAGGTGGTTCATCCAATCCCGTCCGAACCTGCCCACGGGCTGGCCGCTGTTCTCCGATTCGTCCTCGATGCTGATGTTCGGGTAAAGCAGGCCATCTTTCTCGGTATATGTCAGGTTCAATCTGTTCTCCATGATTTTCGCTCCTTTCCTTTTCGATTGATTTTACGGTGCGCTCGATTTCCAGCAGGATGTGCTTGGAAACATCGGTCACGATATTGCCCAGCCGGGCCACAAGGGGCACCGTGTCAAAGTGGGAGATAGTGGACAGCGCCTGAACATCGGAATCATGTAGGGTCGCTCCGCAGCGGGAGGATATGAAAATCCGTGCGCTGGCTTCAACGATTTCCCGTATTTGAACATACAACCCGTCTTTGGGAAGCTCTGAAAAAAAGTGGCTCTCGATATCCAGCTCAAAATCCTGCATGTACTGCTCAAACGACTGCTCCATAGCTTCATAAACGAGCTGTCCCACGGTCATGCTCAGATAGGGCGCACCTAAATTGTACCTTGCCGACAAAGCAAGAGCCAGCGGGATTTGCATATTTTCGTCGGCTGCCCACTGTCTCGGCACGGTGTTTCCATTGGTTTGAGAAACATCAAAGAGGTATTTCAAACTATTCTTGGCGTCTTTATATTCGCAAACGGCAATGGTTGTTGCTTTGGAAACAGGCTCTCGTCCCACACGCTTCCAGATTTCCTTTGTCGCCAGCATGGTAGCGTTCGGGGCCTGCGCATAGACCAGCAAAGCGTTGTCAAAGGGATACTTGTAAATCCGGGAGGCAAAGGTCAGATATTTTGCCCACGCCTCCGGCGTCCGGGTCACCATGGACGCTGCCGTCTCGTAGATAACCCGTAACCGTTCATCTGCTCTCAAAGCAATTCCTCCTTTCCGTTTCTCAATGGCTTATCGCTCGGGTCTGGCGCACAAAACGCCGTTACATTTCCTGCTCGTCACCATCATGGTCATGGTCGGCGTCATCGTCGGGCAAATAGGCCGGTTGTGATCCCTGCCGGTCGGTTTCCCGCGCGCGGTTCCGGTTCTGATGGCTGAAATAAAAAGACAGCGCCTTTTCAATGACTTCCTCAACCTCCGACGTTTTCTGGCCGGGAGAGAAATACAAGGAATAAACCTTGGGCTTGATTTTGAAGGTAGGCGCGCGTTTCTTTTTAGGGGGCTGTCCTAACTCGCCGTTCAGAATCAGGTAAATATTATCGTCGCCCAACTTACCCCTCTCGGAATAAGCGCGCATGGCCCTGGCTTTCTTCACATCCGACTTAAATCCATTCATCTCCATGCACTTATCGACGGCTTTCTGTTCAGTTTCTTTCAAAAAAGATAGGTCTGCGGCAACCGATAATGGAAACTCATTGTTGTCCAACCGGACTTTTAACGGATCAATGAGCTGGTGAACCCGCAGATGGAGTGCTATCTGGTTTGGTCTGAGGCTGTATTCTTCCGCAAGGACTTTGCGTGTGCCGTGACTTTTGCTGAATTCCGCAGAAGTTGTTTTTTTGCTGGTATCATGGGGGTTTTCGAGCCTTTTTATTTCCTCTAAAATGTCGTTGCGCTTGCCTTGGGAGAATAGTTTTGAATGCCGCAAACTCAATACCGTGGCCTTTTCACTGTGGCTCATATCCGCAAAGGAGCGTTGGATAAGGTTGGTTTCAACAACGTATATCCAGGCTTCCTCATCGGACAGATTTTTCTTGATGATGACAGGGGCGGCGTCCAGACCGGCCTCGATTCCGCAATATTTACGGTTATGTCCCGATAGGATATCATACCGGCCATTTTCCTTGTCGCGCAGGATAAGGGGCTGTAAAATCCCCTTATCCCTGATGCTGTCCACCATATCTGTTTTCCGTTCACCTTCATACAGCCGGAAGGGATGGCCCTGAAAATCATCCATCAACGAAAAGGGCAGTATCGCAAAAACTGTATCTTCAAGTTGTTGGGAGGCTTCAATGGCTACGGTGGAATTAGCCGCAGATTGTTTATTCGCTTCATCGAGCTTGAAGAGCTCATCCAGATTACTAAGCCGGGGTTTGGGCCTCTCTGCTGCTTTCACTGCCACGCTGCATGACCTCCTTTGCAAAAGCCGTATACGCGATGGCGGCTTTATTCTTTGGGTCAAGCTCCATCACGCTGCGGCTGTAATAGTTGGCTTCTCCCACCTTAACGGTAGTGGGGATATGCACGTCGAACATGGTGATTTTCCCTTTGTAATATTCGTCTATCAGGCTCTTGGCCTCCCGAAACAGGTTGGTGCGCTCATCGCACATGGTAAGCAGAATACCCTCCACCTCGATGCGGGGGTTAATCTTCTTGCGTACTTTAAGTATGGTTTTCAGAAGGTCGGTCAAGCCTGTAGCCGACCAAAGCTGCGGGCTGACGGGAATAACAACGCTGTCGCAAGCGACCAGGGCATTGATTGTCAACAGCCCTAAATATGGGTTGGTGTCGATGATGATGTAGTTGTAATCCTCCCGAAGCGGTTCCAGCAGGGTTGACAGGGTGCGCTCTCCGCCCATTTCATCCCGCAGGTTGATTTCCGTAATGGAAAGGTTGATGTTGCTGGGGACGATGTCAATTTTATCGCCATGCTGGATGTACTCGCTTTTATCGGGCAGGTCCCTATCCTCCATGATGTACGTCAGGATGTTGTGCATGGACAGGGGCAGTTCGTCGGGGTGTTGAATTCCGAAGCTCATAGTGAGGTTTGCCTGCGGGTCAAAATCCACCAAAAGCACCTTTTTTCCCTCAGACGCAAGGGCGTTGCCCAGGTTGCTCGCTGTGGTTGTTTTTCCGGTTCCGCCTTTCTGATTGGCAACGGCTATGATTTTGCAGTTATTCATTTTCTTTTCCTCCTTATATTTGAGCCTTCAATGAATGTTTGAAATTTGCGTAATAATCGCTCATAATGTAGTCAATGAGCCATTCTTTCGGAATCAAAAATTTTTGTTCAAGATAATGGAAGTGCTTTAGATGGCCTTTCCGTATCAATTTCAATACCGTGCAGATACCGATTCCTCCAAGCATTTCACGCACAGTCTCGGTATCTACCACGTCGGGATAGCGTGTGAACAACGCTTCATAATGCTGGCGCTTTTTATCTATTTCCATTGGCTTGCTCCCTTCAACTCGATTGTTTGTCAATAGCAGAGAGAGGGCCAAATTCTTTTGCATTTCTGTTAAACGTCCAAATCCATAAACTTTTTTTCTAAATTCCACATTGCCGCAAGAGGGGGATTATTACGGGGTTAAACCGAAAAAAGAAGGGCAAACCCCGCTTATTTACGGGATTTGCCCTTCCTCTAAATTCTCTTATGTACTTTTAACTTCCACTATTTGATTTTGAAAGTAATAAACTCAAAATGCGGCGGATAACCTCCATGCCGGTTCGACTCCGGCCATCGGCACCAGAAGTTAATGCTCTCAAAGTCGCTAATCATGCGGTTTTGAGAGTTTTTTTCTTTTCTGGCGGCACCTTTCGTTTGCCTCTCGGCATACCGGCACATGAACCATTTTGCGCAAATTGGCAGTGCTCACAGCTCCCTATTTACCTGGCATTCCGCCCGCTTTGGAGGGATGTCAGGAGGGATATACGCCGATGATGGCGTTGGCCGAAGCGACCTTGGAGCTGAAATCCAGGTGAGTATAGATGTTCGAGGTGGTGGAAATATCGCTGTGTCCCAACCACTCCTGGATCTCCTTCAGGCTGACACCGTTGGCGTACAACAAACTGGCGCAGCTATGTCTCAGGTCGTGAAAACGAATTTTCTTCAAGCCGTGATTTTTCAGCGTGAGTGCGAAATTGTGGGTGATATATCCCGGCTTGACTCGCTCTCCCAGCTCGTTCACGTAAATGTAGCCAAGATATTCCCGGCAATAGTCTTTCCCGCATACCTTTTGATTGCGCTCCTGCTCCGCCTTCATCTGCCGGAGAAGCCTTTCAAAGGGCTCTACCAGCGGCAGGGTACGGTGGCTGGACTTGGTTTTGGTCCGGTCCTTTTCCACGATGATGGCTTTGCCGTCCACCCTTACCTCGGTTACGGTGTGCTTGATGGTCAGCGTCTTTTTTTTGAAGTCAATCGCGTCCCATTTCAGCCCCACGATTTCACTGCGGCGCAGTCCGTAAAACGCGCCCAGGATAACGGCCAGCTCTATCGGCTTGTTTTTCACCACGGCGAACAAGGCTTCCAATTCCCCGGCATCGTAAATGCTGCCCACGAATTTTGTGGTCTTAGGCCGCTCGATCCGGTCGGCGGGGTTAAAGGCGATCAGGCCCACCTTGTAAGCGTACTGCAACGCCTTGCGAATGTTGGCGTGGCGGTGGATCACCGTGCAGGCGCTTAAGCCTTTCTCGCTCAGCTCGTACTGATAATAGTCCTGGACGTGCTTCGGCGTAACTTCCTTTAAAGTAAGCTTGAAGTCCTCAAAATAAGGAATAATGCAGCTCTTGATGCACATAGCGTAAGATGCGTAGGTGGTCATTTCCACATTGTGCTTGGTCATCTCCAGCCATTCCAGCAGGAAGTCGGTAAACAGTATCCGCACCTCGCCGGTGATCGGGTTTACTTGGTCGGCCGGATTGTCCCGGATCAGCTCAAGCTCCACGGCATAGTCCAAGGCCTCTTTGATGACCTCGTGATATTGGAGCAGGGCAGTTTTTATGGCGTTTTTTTCTGTTCTCTCATACTGATAGTAGACTTCAATATCCCCCGGCTTTATTTCCGCCACCGTAACGGCGGTATCCTTAAAGTAAGGGATGATAAAGGTTTTGGCAGCATACGCGTAGAGTGCGTAAGTGTCGGCGTCCACTCTGTTGATAACCTCTTGCAGCCATTTGTTTAAGAAGACTGCAAACAAAGCGTTTTTGTCGCTCATTACCGTGCCGGGGTTAAACTCTTGCCTGGTTTTCCAAAGCAGCGCTTCGGCGCGCTTTTTATTCCCCTTGACAGGAAGTCCCGTGCTGACAGACTTGGTTTGGCGCTTTCCGTTCATATCCTTATAGGTGAGGATCATCTGGAAATAGCCGTTTTTTTCTCGTAGATGTCCTGTTACCATTACTTTTTTTTGCCTCCTTAAATCAGTAACAGCTTATACTCACCTACCATTGACGGCTTTAGTGTAACAGTTATCCAAAATATCTTGCAAAGGTGCGAACAATGTTTTACGCATCGGATTCCTGCACGACCGCCAGGTATTCAAAAATATGAAGCTTGGGGATTTTGTAGGTTCGGCCTATCTTAAAGTGCTTGATCTGATTTTGCCGCAAAAGGCGGTATCCCGTTTTTGTGCTGATACCGCCCAGCATTTCACACATTTGCTCCACACTGACCACGTCTGGGTATTCCCGAAAAATCAGCTTATATGCTTCATTGCTTTTCAGCAAGGTATCAGCCCCTTTCGGTTCGGAAATTAATGCAGGCAACGGGGGCGCGCCATGATTGGATAAGCCTATACGCTCGCCCAAAAACGGCGCACCTCTAAGCTGCATTTTATGTTTTAATTTTCTATCGTTATAGGCTTATCGGATGGACGGCGGCTGACCGCCCTCATAGGAATTTCACCTCCCCCCATACTGACGGGCCATCCCCATTGCCTGCGACGCTTTTAACGCTCGGACTGTGGCTGGACGGAAGTATCATTGTACCGGCCCATGCGTCGTCGCCCCACAAGCTGCCATGCTTATTTTGCGGCCTGGGTGGTGATCGCTCGTTCCCTTGGGGAAGTCGTGGCGCACCCGCCGCCCGGCTCGGCATAGACCGAAAGTATCCGATTTGTCTTATGCTGCGCGGTGTTTTGCCGCACTTTCTTTGTCAAAGAGCGAAAGGCGTTTGTCAGCCTGCAAAAGCACATCGGTTTATAAATGTACTTTTGCAGAATGGCAAGCACGAAAAGCCTGCCATGGGAAGCGTGGAAAGGGGAACGCGCTCCTATAGCAGGCTTTTCGTTATGCTATCCTGAAAGCCAGGATTTTGGTAATGAGCTTGGTTTCCAATCTGCGGCGCAATTCTTCATCCACACACAGAAAAGGGATACCGCCTTGGTCATAACCTTTCCTGGTGGACAACACGGCTATATACCTTTCGTAGTGTTTCAACACAGCATTGATCGCGTTGATGTTGCCGCCTGCTGCCGCCACAATGACGGGAAAAGGCAACAGATTTTTACGGCTCGGACTTGTTTTCATCATCGGCTTTTCCCTCCATATACTTTTTGATTTCTTGCAGTGAGCTTGTCCTATGACGGTAGATTGTGGTGCGCACCAGATTCATCAGTTCCCCGATTTCCGCATCCGACATATCCATGAAATAAGACAGCAGGATAATGTTGCGCTTTTTCTCGGGCAGAGCTTCCAATGCTTCACCTATCAACGCGTCCTTGACCTCGACATCGTAGCCCATTACTTGGAACAAATAATAATCAATCGCATATTCATCCATAGCATAAAGCTGGTTCAACCCCTTCTCTGACAGCTCGGAAAAGGTCACTTCGTACTGCCAGCGCCGGGCAAGTGCTTTGCGGTAATTGCTGGCTTCGCCTTTTAAGACTTTCCTGCAAAAGCTGTCAAACTGATGTTGGACAGTTTTTCCCTTGTTATTGGAAGAAGATCGCTCCATAGAGTTCACCTCCTTCCTGTTCCAAATGGGGGGGGGGAGTTAAACTTGTCCCTATTTCCCTTTCACTCTTTATCCCAACCAGCAAGGGCTGTTTGTTGCGTTTTTCAGATGGCACTTGGCAAAAAGGCACAAAAAAGCCCGACTGAAAAATATCCAGTCGGGCAGAAGCATGGGCGCAATAAGGCTCTGTACGAATTAAGCTTTTTTTGAACAGTCAAATGTCATCAGATGATGTCGAGAGAGAGCAAGCAGCACGGCGGCAACCTCCTAATGCCACCGTGTCCTTTAAAGGGAAAACTTAAAACCTTCCGCAATCCTATTTTTAAAAATGAAAACGGCGGCTTTGAATTCTTATTTCAAAACCGCCGTTTGGCATTTGTTCGTTACTCCGTTAATTATTCTACCGCCGAAACAACGGTTTTTGGTTTTCAAGAAGCTAACCAGAGAAAATACAATCCTAATAATTTAAAAATCCGGTTTAATAAGCCTGAACTTTTGATGCTTATTGACGGAGCTAAGTAAAAAGGTCTCTCATTATGTAAAGACAATTAATGGAATATTTTGCAACATATATATAAATATTTTTACTTTTTTATAAATATCTTTGGACCGGATGAATCAGGTTATCTTTTAATAAACACCGGTATCGTTTTACGGAGGCCGCTTATTCGGTACGGGGTTTTTCAGGACCTATAAGGGAGTACCTCTGGCTTTTTGCGACAGCCTGGGTGCTATGGTTGTAGCCATCACCGGGAAAAGCGGAGCCGGAAAGACAATCTTATAATGGGGTTATTGGAGAAAGCTGACCGGGGGAGGCCAGGCTGTTCGAGGAATTAGCTCCCCGGATCGGTTCGCGCAAAGCTAACCGGCTACTTCGCACCGGTTGTCCTATCTTTTTCAAAACTGTGCCTTGATCGATGATGCGAGTGTCGATTACAACCTTGAAATTCCTCTGATTACGCTAAAAAAGGTAAAAAACAAAACAGGAGAGGAAAAGAGCCGTTTTGGAGCAGGTAGGGTTGGATTTTCCGCTTAAGCAATAAATCTACGAATTATCCGGAGGGGAACAGCAAGGGGTAGATATTGCCAGGATACTTTTAAATCAAACGACCAAAATTATTGTTCTACGGGAGGTTCAAGAAGAGCAAAAGCAGTATGAAGTACCTCCTAATGGTACTGATGGGCAGATTAAAAGTGCAACGATTTATGTATTTAAAACCAGAAGCCCAGCCGGGAGGGTGGCAAAATGTAAGATATTAAATAAACCAGGGGGGATGTCCCTCCCTGGTTTATGAACAATACCGCATTTAATTTTAGGATTATTCCGGGAACGGAGAAGCATGTACGGTATTTAAGTCGGGAACACCTTGCGGAGCTGTGAAAACGAAATTCTCTTTTGAAATTTCCTGGTTAAAAACGACATCTTCAAGTATAAAACTTTCCGATTTTTGACCATTATGGTAGATATCACTGCCTAAGATGACTCCCGTTTGGGAGTCAATCCAATAGACCCGCTTATCTCCCAATTTATCTTTGGCTGCTTCCGCAGGAAAGATATCCAGCCTTAAAGCTTCTCGCCCGGCAATTTTTTCAACTTCGCCTATGGATACCTGTGAGTTTAGCATCCAATTTTGCGCTAGAAGCTCGGGATGTACGACAAGCTCGACATCTCCACCACTGGGAATTCGGGTACCGTTTTCATAGACAGATACTGCGTTTTCCGGTGCTTCAGCCGGCATCTTTTTGGGATCAGGAGAGATATAGGTATCTCTCACAAAATACCAGTTGCGTCCCTCATCGTAGGTAAAAGTCTGCTTACCGTCACTAATCTCTTGCGTAATGTATTGCTTTTCTCCCTCCATTCCGCTGGTCATCATCATGTTAACCATTGGAACAGGTCTTTGCACCACCTTAACCGAAGCGTTGGTGAGATGCTTTTTCCCATCGATAAGTTCCCATTTATTAAATTTGAAGCTTACGGAATCGTAATTTTGATAACTATTAAGCAGCACGGCTTTTATCTTGCTAATATCAGAATTAGAACTCAATGTTGTTGTATCTGCTGATACATGATTTTCAATTTGATCGGCGGCTTGAATAGGCACTCCTTTATTACCGCCTATGATAGCACCCAAACCAATCAGCAGAAAAAGAAGCCCGATGGCTAATTTCGCAGGCCATTTCCAATTTTTTATTTTGGTAACCATACTAAAAAACACCTCCTCTAAAATACAAATCTCATTTCGTCAAACCCTACATATCTCGTATTAGATGATACCCCCGGGGTAAAATCGTCAAAGTCGACACGCACAGTGTGGCTTGGTACAATGGAAAAATAACCGAGGTTTACCCATTGATCTGCATAGGATGCTTGATTAACCAAACTGCTAGCTATTATGGAATTATTATCCCAAATGTAATATCTTTGATTTACATCGGCATAATTTCGAGGAATATATGCGTAAATGTAACAACCTCCGGACACATTATAGATTGACCAAGCACCACCTTCACTAGTCGTTGAGCTGTTGTTCCAGGTCCATACCATGGGGGGACTATAACCAATCGGCTGACCATCTCGGCCAGTGCTTTGGGAATGCCATTCTGATCCACTTTGGCTCCAGCCACTACCACCATTATATATAATAGTGGTTGCTGCCAGAACCGGTAGTGATGCACAAAGAATAATTGTTATGATCAGAAAAGCTAATGTCAATCCTTTTGATTTGCCTTTCATAAGCTTACCTCCCTCAATATAACTTTTCAAGTAGACTCAAATTTGTGCTTGCCACATACATAAAAGTTCCTGCCTTTTTATGTTCCCGATAGCACTTCAAGCAAATCGGCCAATTGATGATCAGGGGGAGCACGAAAGAATAGGTGTGAAGGCATTAACGTATGGGCTTCTATTGATATGACGGAATTTAGATTTTTGATATTCAATTTAATCACCTCCCTTCGATTTTATTTATCTTAAGCAAAATCATATTGGCTTTTGCTTAAAACCAAACTGACTTCTATTGTCTCCGCGATTCAGGAAAACACCTGTTTTGAACGGAACGTTAGCACTTCTTGTCCAACTTATACTGCAAATGGCATAGCCAATATTTCCCTTTCCAAGAATTTCTTATCTATAAAGACAACTTAAAATCATTTTTGCAACATTATTTTTAGAATCTTTTAGAAAAAATTTTTATCAGCCCCCCGCTTTAAAAATATTAGGGATTTATTTATTTTTTTGTAAGTTTTCTATTTAAATGCTTGTATAATTCATTACAAAGGATGTGATGATAATGATCATGCTGATGATCACCGCCCTGGAGAGCGAAGAAGATAAGGCCTTTATGCTGAATTTATATAAGAATTATTACGCTCTGGTTCGGAAAACCGTTTACAATATCACCCGCGATAAGCACCAGGCGGAGGATTTGGCCAATGATACGTTCATCAAGTTAATTGATAAAATTTCTTCAATTCGCACGCTGGAAAGTTGCAGTTTGGCTGCCTATGTTGTCTATACTTCCAGGAGCGTTGCCATCAACTTCATAAAACGCCGAGATGTGCAGCAAAAACACCTGTATTTTGGAGAAGATGCGGATCTGGCCGAAAAGATCCCCAGCCTGACAGACAACATAATAGAGGAAAGGATCGTACATCAGGAAGAAATAAACGAGTTGAAGGACGCCATATTAAAGCTGCCGGAAAAGCAGAAAGAGCTGTTGTATTTCAAATACATCTTGGAATTGCATGACCGTGAGATCGCGAATATTTTGAACATAGCCCCGGGCAGTGTCCGGCAGTATCTGACCCGAGCCCGGCGAGAAGCCAAAGAGCTTATAGAAAAGGAGATGAATCAGCGTGCCGAATCATAACCCGGAACAAGTCCGGAAAAAACTTTATGATGAATATGAGGATAGTCTGTTCAAATTGGTCATGCATGACGTTGCGCAGAAAGAAGGCCAGCTCTTCCTAGAGGAAGCAGAAAAGCTGAGAAACGATCCAGAATTTCAGCCTTCCCAGCAGGCAATCCAAAAATTCAGTAAGCAAGTGGACGCCCATTTTAAAAAAACCAAGTCTCATGCCAGAAGGCGTCGCGTCGGGCAGGCCTTAAACAAAGCGGCGATAGCCATGCTGATCATGTTGGTTATCCTAGGCGCTAGCGTGATGACCGTGCAGGCGGTTCGGGTCAGGGTGCTGAATTTTCTCATGAATATTCAGCAGGAATATACGTCTTTTCAGTTGAAGGACAGCGGCAGCGGTTCAGAAGACGACGGTACAACCATCGACTGGCATCAAACTTATGTGCCGACCTATATACCGGACGGCTATGAAGTAAGTGCTACGTCTCAAAACGGAAACTACAAAAAAATTGAATTCACAAATTCGCAGGGTTCATTGCTTACTTATATGGAATTAGGCGAAGGCAACAAGTCCCAACTAGATACGGAGGAAGCCTCCGTCTTTGAAACAATCAATATCAACGGACATGAGGGAACAATGGTGGTGAAAAACTCTCTGGCAACCGTTATTTGGTCCATGGATGAGCGCATGTTCATGATTCGGGGACAGATAGAGAAAAACATAGCCATAAAGATGGCCGAAGGAGTGAAATATATAGATTAAAAAAATATTTTAAAAAAACAGGAAAATTTTGTTGCAAAAAACCTCCTTGGTTGTCTTTACTATTGAAGATATTTTTAAGGAGGTTTTTATTTATGAAAAAATTTATCTGCATGGGGATTCTTGTCCTGATGGCCGTCTTTTCCGCCGTTCCGGCTTACGCGGCGGCTGAAGTGGTCCAAGACGCGAGAACGCAAGGTGTGATAACGCCTCAATACACCTATATTTCGTTGTTAAATGCTGGTCTATCGATTAATTCGTCGGGGAAAGCCAACTGTATAGGGCTTGCTTCAGCATATGATGCTTCGCACACCACCAAGCTGACCGTCGAATTACAAAAATCCAGCGCCAGCGGCTGGAGTACCATCAAGTCATGGTCCGCGTCATCGACCGGGACCTACGTTGCTGATGTATATGAGGATTATTACGTTGTCTACGGCACCTATCGAGTATGCGCTACCGCTAAAGTTTATAACGCTTCCGGAACTCTGTTGGAAAATAAATCAGCATATTCGGATACGGTAACCTATTGAAATCGCTTGCTAGGAAATTGGTTCGTATGAACAAATAACGATTGATATTATCCTTGTTTCATATAAGTTCAAGGTAGGCTCTTTGGGGGATATTTACTCCCGGTTGCCTATATGGAGAAGGGAGGGAGAAAAAAACGCAATTATTCCGAAGGAGGTGATTGAATTTTAAAAATAAAAGACACCCCCAATAAACAGAACTTTACAAGGAACTGTTTTCAGTTAGAATTTTTAAACGAGGTGGGGTAATTGTATCCTAAGGCTTCACTTCTTCCATTGGGAAATGCCGTATTACTAATATTTACTGCATGGGTCAAGTATGAATCGTCTGTACAGTGCTTTCCATGCAGTAATGATGCTTGGATAGGAATTCCGTACGCAGGAGTATTCATAGCAATAAGTGGTGCATTTACGTCCGGTATTTTAGCTGTATTCATAGCTCGGGAAAGATATATACTTTCTTTCTTAATCACCAGCATTTGTGCAGGGGTTTCTATTTGTTTACAAATCGTTCAATATCTCTTTGCACCTTCGTTCTGTTACTATTGCTTGGCAGCGGCTGTAATCTTCACCATAACATGGTTAGCATTATGTATTATTCTTTTCTGGAATAAATATAAACTTACGATTACTTATGTCCTTAAGAAATTTGGTGAAGAAGCTTGACCTTTTTTGGAAAGAAAGGAGAAAAGAATGAGTAAGTCAGTAAGAAAGCACAAACCTTTTGCAGGTCTTGTGGCACTAATGATGGTTTTGACATTATCTTTTTTAGTTGGGTTTACCAAAAGTGATGCCAGTATATCTAACTCGGATTTAAGCGACCAAATGCAGAGTCAGGTAAATGATTTATTAAAACAGGAAATGGTAGCAAGACATTGGAAGCTGGTAGATTCTACAATTACGGTACAGTCGATAGAAAACTCCGATTCTAAAGTATCAGCTATATTTGGCATTCATGCGACTCATCTATTAGATTATGCGTCCCCGGAAGATGTTCCCATAATGAAAGGAAAGTTGCAGTATGTGGCAGACAATAAGGTATCGGGGCAGGCTTTGGATTCAATTAACAAAGATATAGCCATGTGGAAATCAGACCTCCAAACGTACATTACAACTCCATTGCCTTATAATAACGTCATAAAAGCAGAGGGATCTATAGACAGTGCCGGAAAACTAGGCAAAGAGTCGGTGGCATTTTATGTCATGAATGAAGCGGGGGAATGGATACCCTATACACTATCAAATATAACCACACCGGACGAAGCCGAGAAGAATGGCTATGATGGTTTAAAGGCCCAGGTTCAAGAGCTGCAAACCAAGAGTCAGAATGATAATATCGCCCCAACTGCCGTCGTACCTTTCATTTACGATAGACTAGCGGCTCGTGACTATGGTTATTCTTCTAATCCAACTAAAGTTTGCCAATCGGGCAGTACAACAACACAAGATGCGTCATACTATAATTCTCAATACACTTATTATAATTGTAATGATTGCGCTAATTATGTATCCCAATGCCTTTACAAGGGCGGAATTCCTAAGGATAGTACTTGGAGCCCTGGAAGTGCTTCATGGATCCAAGCTAATACCCTAATTAGTTATATGTTAAATAAGGGATATATTTATTCGGCTACAGCTAATACTTGCGTTGCTGGTTATCCAATGAAGGTGCACGGAAAAGAACATGTAGAATTAATGGTGTATAACGATGGACAAAGTCGGCTTGCTAATGCCCATACCAACGATAAATATTGGGTCCCTTATTATGACACTATGGATTACTACCAAGTGCCTCAGGTGGCATAATTGTGTAAAATCAAAAAACCTAGCAGGCTGTAAAAAGCCTGCTAGGTTAGTTCTTTTTCATAGTTTATTTGTCTTCGGAACAATCGAGTATTAAGCTATTTAAGCCGTTTTGATATTTTGCAATAGCAATCTTTTATTTTTAGGGAGGATCATCATGTTGCCTAGACGTTTTTCTATTGCCATTTTGGTGCTTTTTATTCTTTTGTCATTTTTAATAACTGCTTGTAGAAAGGACTTGCCCACGGGCGACCTTAGTAAAAGTGCAGTCACCGATATTCCTTTATTGTATTGCAGTACTAATGACCAAGGAGCTTTGAGTCTATATAACCTTTCCTGGGATGTAAAACAAGGATCCGTTGAGGTTGGCACTAACGCTATTGCGAACTTAGGTACGACCGAATTAGATTCGTTCAACTTGCAATTGATTTGGGATGGGAACAAAACCGTTCTAGTATCGATGGCGCACCCTGACACCATTGCAACAGGATTCAACGGGTATAATGTTATAAAGCTTAATACTCCCCCCGAAAGATTCGGCGTGCAGGTTGTGTATAAGGTTCCTGAAAGCGATACCATAATGTTTAGTTTTGAAGAGCCCTCGCTGGGCAATAGCAATATCGTAGTGGAAACTCGCGATGGCAATACTACCAGTAGAAAAACCATTAGTGTTCCCGCGAATATTAATAATATTGGCGGTTTTTTACCAATAATGATGTTCGGAACTCCAAGTAACTATACCCTATTAGTCGCATATGATCAGCAGAAACCTTCCTCACAGGAGGCAATCGGCAAATTACTTCTAGCCACGGTTCAGGGTGATAAGGTGGACTGGAAAGAAGTTTACGGAAGTAGTTGCAGCTTCATTGCAGGGGCTGGTGCAAGAGAAGTTAAAACAGGAAATCGGGTGTTTATAAATTCTGGCTGTAATATAGCCATGGTAGTGGATCTTGATTCCCAATATGTCAAACTAGCAGACTATAAACCGATTAATGATTTGTACAATTCATTTCCGAAAGATGTTAAGAGTGATAATCCAGATAATGTATCACCTCGCTATAGATCATATCAAGGGCTTCTTTTAGTTTCATTTACTAACCGTGATGAGGAGAGAGTCTGGGCACTTAAGGATGACCAGTGCATAGGTGAAATCCGTCTGGATAAAAAACAACACAAGATATCAGTCTACAAAGCGGGCAATATTATTGAATCAAAGGAATTAAATTGCGAATCTATAATTATGCCTTTAGATAGTTGCGGAACATGGCAATAGCAGACCTTTCGGTGACAAGACATAATGGAAGGGCCAGCCACAGTTCGCATACCAACAGGCTGACCGTCGAATTGCAAAAATCCAGTGCTGGCAGCTGGAGCACCATCAAGTCGTGGTCCGCGTTAGCGATAGGGACCTACCTCGCCAGAATAGAAGAGGATTATTATGTGGTCCACGGCACCTATCGAGTATGTGCTAACGCTAAAGTTTATAACGCTTCCGGCACTCTATTGGAAAACAAATCGTTGTATTCTGACACGGTGATATATTGATTCTCTGTTATAATTACCAATACAAACAGGGCAATCAAGAATCTTCTAAATCTGAAATATGAAGGAGAAACCGGAATGAAAGTATTAAGAAGCGTCGGCATGTTAACTATGATGGCGGTGCTGGTTGTTGCTTTAGGCACGGGTTGCTCCGCAAAGACAAATACAGGGGATTTTGTGGTCGAAAATGGCGTTTTGACACGCTACGCAGGCGCTGAGCCGGTTGAGGCCGGTGATTCACCGCCAGATCACATAGAGACTGGCATAGTCGTCAATATCCCTGACAATTTAGGCATTACCGCTATCGGGGGTATGGCTTTCAGCCATCGCCCCGGTATTTCAGCGGTGAACATCCCCAAAGGGGTCGTATCCATTGGCGAGGGTGCGTTCGAGAATTGCACCGGCTTGACATCGGTCACGGTTCCCGATACGTTGGAATCTATTGGCGCTGCTGCCTTTGGTGGTTGCAGCAGCTTAACCTCCATCACCATCCCGGAGGGCGTGACTTCCATCGGTGACGGTGCCTTTAGCAATTGCAGCAGTTTAACCTCGGTCATCATCCCGGACAGCGTAACCTCCATCGGCAGTTTAGCGTTCAGTAACTGCGGCAGCTTAGCCTCGGCAACGATGGGGAGCGGTGTGACCTCCATCGGCAACCGGGCTTTTGAGGGAACCAAGCTTTCCTCTCCCGTCATCATTAATGATGGAAAAATGTTGTGCTATGTGCCGTCCGGAATGACTAGCTATGCCATACCCAATACCGTGACAACTGTAAACGGCTACGCATTCTCCAATTGCAGCAACCTCACTTCCGTAACCCTTCCGGGCAGTGTAACCACCATCGGCGATTACGCCTTTGAGGGGTGTGAGCAGCTTAAAACCATCACCATTCCGTCCAGCGTGACGCAAATTGGTAGAGCCGCTTTTAATCGTACCGGTATATCCGAGCCGGTTATCATCCACCAAGGTAAACTGCTTTGCTATGTCCCGGCCAGCTACACCGCCTATACCATACCGGATACCGTTACCGAAATAAACGCTGGCGCTTTTGGAAATTGCAGCCAGCTTAAAACAATCACCTTGCCGGAGAGCGTAACCAAAATAGGGGATGGGGCCTTCTTTAATTGCACCGGCTTGACCTCCATCAAACTTTCCACCGCCATCACAACTATAGGAAAGGATGCCTTTGGAAATTGCAGAAAATTGACCGCAGTGGAACTCCCCCGCGGGATAACGTCAATTAACGAGGTATTGTTTGGGAACTGCGAGAGTTTGCGCTCCATCACCATCCCGGATGGCGTTGCTTCGATTGGTGAGAGTGCCTTTTTTAACTGCACCGGCTTGACCTCCATCACCATTCCGCCCAGCGTGACTTTTATTGGCAAAACGGCGTTCGATGGTTGCGAGAACCTTACGATCATTTGTCCGAAGGACTCATATGCGCAGCAGTATGCGATTGAAAACGCGATAAAGTACAAACTGATTTCAGCATAGCTTGATGCCCACGTCAACATGGTTCTTTGAGAATCGGTACAACCCATTGATTTTGGATTCAATTGATATTCTGAGGTGTGATTTTATCTTGCAATTGGTTGAGTAAGATACTATTAAATAGCGATCCCGTACCACTTAGATAGTGATACGGGATCTTTTGGGGGAAGCTTTTTGGCCTCAATGTTTCGTCAGTTGCTTATGAAAACATTCCTCTGTTTTAATAATGGGTGTTATTGCTGCCCAGGTAAGAAAGAGTTTTACTGCCGCTGCTATTCTTCAAAGTTGACATTGAATAGCTTACACTTTCCACTTGATCACTGGAGTTTCCTTCTACAGTGGTGATTGTGCTGGAGCTTACGGCAACAATAATTCCAATATGCTCAGCAGTACCATTGATAAACACAAGGTCTCCAACTTTGGGATAATTTGCGCTTGATGGGTTGGTCGATATCGTAAGGTTACGACTGTTGTTTCTGTACCAATTGTACATAGTTTGCACAGATGCTGTTTTATACACATAAGGTTCGCTTGCCGTTGATTGAGTGGTTAAAATACCAGCCTGATTTGCGCACCAAGAGCCCGCCCCGATGTCGATACCGGTGTGGGTTTTGTAAATGCCCAGAATGGGATGCAGCCTGGTGCTAAAGTAAGTTACATAGTCACTAGCGGCGTATAGTGCCCCCCATTGTCAAGACACATTTTTATTAAGAATAAGCTAAATGTGTC
>ENA-UOOI01000263-UOOI01000263.1-fermentation-metagenome-genome-assembly--contig:-NODE-263-length-68025-cov-22.586229_pt1 | contig 68025 bp, 69 predicted proteins | sample MGYA00245779_ERZ724027 | MGnify/ENA primary metagenome ERZ724027 (study PRJEB28704, sample SAMN03018318) | fermentation metagenome | biome: anthropogenic terrestrial biome; feature: soil; material...
TAAATAAGTTTATAGCAGTCATTTAACTGACTATAAACTTATTATACGAGGAGAAATATATTATGATAAGTAAAAGTGTCCCTGAAACATGGGACACTTTTTGTGCCTAAAATTTTTTGTTCAGCATATATAATAATTGAGGAGATGATGAAATTGAAATATGGGATAGATATTGGACATAATAATCAATTTGATATAGGTGCTTTTGGATATAAAAATGAGGACTGCATTTCTAAAGATGTTGGTGAAAAAGTTATAAGCAAACTTACTGCTTTAGGATATATAGCAATAAACTGCTGTCCTAAAAGTGCAGTGAGTTTAAATGATTCACTTTTTCAAAGAGTTAAAACAGCTAATGAAAATAATGTGGATGTATTTGTGTCAATTCACTTTAATGCCGGTGGAGGAACCGGTACAGAGGCTTATGCAGTTTCTTCAGCTGGAGCAAAAATTGCAGAAGGAGTTGTAAAAGAAATATCGTCTCTAGGATATAATAATAGGGGAGTTAGGGATGGCAGCAGCCTGTACGTCATCAGGAATACAAATGCTCCTGCTATATTAATTGAATGTGCTTTTGTAGACTCAAAGCATGATATGGATATCTTTAATAGTGAAAATATGGCTTCTGCCATTGTAAAAGGACTCACTGAACAAAACTTATATCACAGTAATACTTTGAAATCAAGGATAGATGCAGAAGAAGTCAGCACAAAAATAAATGTGGCACCCAGTAACAATATAATAAAGGTTCAGAATACTTTAAACAGATTACAAATAAGAGATTCTAATGGCAGAAGTTTAATAGAGGATGGAATTTTAGGCATAAATACAATGTCAGCATTAAAGCTTTTTCAAGGTATAGCCGGCATAAACAAAACTGAAGCAGCGGACAAATCAACATTAAATGCATTTCATGCAATTTTAAATAAACCACTATTACAAGCAGGTACTTATAATCCAATACCAGTCAGGTATCTGCAGTGGAGAATTGGAGTTCATATTGATGGAAGCTTTGGAAGTATAACTACTCAAGGCTTATATAGATTTCAAAGAAGAAATTCTCTTATAATGGATGGAATAGCAGGCCCAAAAACCTGGGAGATATTAATTGGGTAATTATCATTTATCGACACTTTTGTATATATTGTTTACCAAAAATTGTCCTTATGATATAATAATTTTAAATGTAGAAAACAGGAGTGAATTTGTATGATTGCATGGAAAGATGACTTTTTAGTTGGCATAGATGAAATAGATAAACAGCATAAGAAACTATTTTCTATTGCCAATGAGGCCTATGAACTGTTAAATAACGACTTTTGTGTAGACAAGTATGACAAAATAATTTCTATTATTGAGGAGCTAAAGGATTATACAGTATTTCATTTCACATTTGAAGAAGAATATATGATGAAGATAAAATACAAAAAGTTCTTCCCACAGAAAATACAGCATGAAAGTTTTATAAAAAAGATTAATGAAATAAATTTAAATGATATTGATTCAAATCAAGACAAGTCATTATTAGAACTTTTGGACTTTATTATTAACTGGATAAGCAATCACATTTTAATTATGGACAAGCAAATAGGAAAATAAATCTGCAGATATTTTAATGTGTAACTTAAATAATTGGAGATAATAGAGAATATATGAGCTGGAGGTGAATGGTAATGTCACAATGTGGGAAAGACTGTTTTAAATGTACAGGAAAGTACTGCGTATCCAAGGTTTATATATTTTCAACATTAAAACCTGAGGCTTTTCAGAAGATATCAGAAATAATTGTTACAAAAAGATATAGAAAAGGGCAGGTTATATTTTTTGAAGGTGATGTTGAAGATAAACTATATATAGTAAATGTGGGAAAAATAAAAATTTATAAGTATAACAAAGATGGACGTGAACAGATTTTATATATATTATCCGAAGGTCAGTTCATTGGAGATATGAGCTTATTAAAAAAGGAAAATTTTCAGTTTAATGCTGAAGCTCTTGAAGATACTTTGATATGTACTATTGCCAAGGATGATTTCGATAAAATAATTACCAGGAATCCTGAAATAACTTTAAAAATCCTCGAAGTTCTTCATGACAGATTGATTAGTCTTGAGGACCTTATTCAAAATCTTAGTACAAAGGATGTAGAAGTTAGAATTGCTTCTATGCTTTTAAATCTGGCTAAAGATTTTGGAGTAGAAAGTGAACAGGGAATAATTATTAATCTTCCTTTAAATAGAGAAGAGATGGCTAACTATGTAGGGGTTACCAGGGAAACAATGAGCAGGAAACTTACTTCTCTTCAGGAGGAAAATGTAATTGAATTAGTAGGAAATAAGAAAATTATAATAAAAAATAAAACGTATTTAAAGGATATAAACAATTAAAGGCTGCCTTAAAATAAATTAAGACAGCCGCATTTTAGGAAATAAATTCTGCTGCTATTTTTCCTGCATTCACTGCAGCAGTTTTTTCAGCCTCTCCATAGAAGTTAACTCTAAGAGGAAGGCGTACGTCATTTGCACCTGTAGAATTAATGATTTTAGAAGAATCCAAAAGCTTTATATTACTTCTTTTTAAGTAATCATTTATTAACTCTATGGATTCACCGCTCCAGCCATAGGATCCAAAAGCAAAACCATATTTATCTGAAAGATCCATTTTAACTATTTCCTTTATATAATCTTCAATATTTCCTACCATGTCACCAAACTTAGTGGAACTTCCTATGATAATCATATTACTTTCAGCCACCATTTCTTTTACAGTATCAATGGAGGAGCTCTTTACATTTACAATTTTAGCTGCTACGCCTGAATCAGTAAGTCCTTTATAAATATCATTTGCTGCCTTTCCTGTATTGCCAGTCATGGAGCTGAAAATAATAAGGGCTTTTTTATCTGAAGTATCTTTTAAACTCATCTTATCATATAAATCAATGAATTTTTTAGCATTGTCTCTTAATATATAGCCATGGGATGGTGCTATAGTATTTATTTCTATATCCTTTATCTTATCAAGCATTTTTCTTATATAAGGTCTGTGAGGTGCCATAATAAGATCATAGTAAACTTTGAAATCTTCAGTTATATCCTCCGGCGCAAGATCATTAAATAATTGCTTGGTAGCTATATGAGTACTAAATATGTCGCAGGGATAAAGTATTTTATCTTCTACACAATAGGTTATCATTGTTTCCTCTGTATGAAGATATGGAGTTTCAAAGAATTTTAAAGTCTTTCCGCCAATATCCAAAGTTTCTCCATCTTTAATTATATGATAATCCCTGCCTTGAAGTTTATACATGCCATTAAGAAGTTTTCTTGCTTTTTCGGTAGTAACAATCACAGCATTTTTTGCCTTATTTAAAAGTGCAGGAAGTGCACCTGAATGGTCAGGCTCTACATGATTTATTACTATATATCGTAAAGCATTTAAGTCAAATACTTCCGATAGTTTTTTTACAAATTCAACTCCAAAAGAAATATCTACAGTATCGATTAATGTAGGCTTTTCAGTTTCTAATAGATATGAATTATAGGTTGTTCCCTTTTGTAATATTAACCTATGAAATGGTACAGGCCTATCATCTACTTTACCAACCCAGAAAGAATTCTTAGCAATTTCTATTTTATTATTCATAATTTTTTACCTCCATAATTTTCAATTCTATTTATTCCCCTTATTTACCGGGGGTGAAAGGACAATATCCTATTTTGTCACATTTACTTTTCATCTCTGTCCACAGTTCTTTATCATCTAATGTATCAATAGCTGTAGGGTATAGAATATAGTTTTCTTTATAAATGTGATCTCTGAGATGAAATACAATATACTTAGATAATTCATCTACCTTTGTTTTATATTCATTGAAGCCCATTATTTCAATGCTATTTGCTGTTTCTTTAAGAAGTCTCTTTCTTTTTCTTAAATCATCGTGCTCCATCCTCATGATTCTTGTAGGACCAGTGATGTTTCTTTTTTCAAGTTCTGGAAATAGTACATCTTCTTCACGTTTATGATGTTTTTCAGCATCTAAGATATTGTTTGCTAAATGCTCTAGTTTTATAAATAAGTCAGTGTTTTCATTGGGGCTTTTTAGATTTTGAATTTGAAGATTTACGGATTCCAGTTCAGTTAAAAATTCTTTTATCTTCTCATGTTCAATTAGAAGAGTATCCAGCATGTGCCCCGGTTCAATCTTCCTTTTAAGTTTTACTAATTCATCACTTAGAACTTCCATATGGATGTCACAAAGGTTTCTCAAATCCTGAGGATTCATACCTTGTTCAATTAGGCGCTGCTCTGCCACAGATAATTCTACGGGATCTATGTCTGCTACTATATTCAAAGCTTCTTTTCTTGATTCTTCCGTTACACCTTCATTAAGCTTTCTAAGAACAGTTGTCAGCTCATTAATTCTTTCTTCATCAATTAATTGCATAAATATACCTCCTTGTATTTTCTAAGCTTATTTAATTTATGCTTTGATTTTACTACCCAAGGTTATTGTTTTATGTGATTTAAATCAAATTTTACATGCTTATATATAATTAAATATAAAAATAAAAGCACCTTGAAAAAATATCTCAAAGTGCTTTTATTCATTCATATAATTTGGTGCCGCTGATCGGAGTCGAACCGATACGATATTGCTACCGCGGGATTTTGAGTCCCGTGCGTCTGCCAATTCCGCCACAGCGGCAAGTAACAGAATTATGATATCATATGATAATAATTATGTCAACAGTATTATTTCACCTCAGGGAACCATATATTGATTTCACGTTTAGCGCTATCAGCACTATCAGAGGCATGAACCAGGTTTCTTTGCTTATCACAGGCAAATCTGCCCCTGATACTTCCCATATCAGAATTCAAAAGATCTGTTGAACCATTAATCTTTCTTACCAATTCAACAGCGTGCTCACCCTGAATAACCATGGCAACCAGTCTTTCTTCAGTTATGTAACTTATTAAATCTTTAAAATAATCCTTTTCCGTATGCTCAATATAATGTTCTTCCACTGTAGCAAGATCTGGTTTAATCATTTTCATTGCAATAATATTTAAATTTTTTTCCTCGTAGAAATTTATAATTTTTCCTATTAATTTTCTCTCAACTCCGTCAGGTTTTATAAGTACTAAAGTTCTTTCAGACATAAATACCCTCCTATAATGGTTTATGGAAAATATTATACATTACAGCATATAATAAACGCAATAGTATAATAAATAAAAATAGTGCATGTTATCAGAATCTTGTGTAATTTAGCTCTGATTTAATTTATTTATTAAAGCTATTGTTACCAACTGAGAAATTTGTTAAAATATAAAAGTACATGCGTCAGTTATTTTTATAACTGATGTGGGACGTAAACATACCCAGTGGGCTAAATAATTACATGGCCACATTAATAAATTTGAAAATCAATGATCTATAGTAGGAAGGAGATAATAAAATGATTTATTCAACAGAAGTTGAAAACATGATTTGTGTTGCAAAAGGACCTAATCATGGCCCAGCTCCAATACCAGAAGAAGGAAAATGGGTACAAGCTAAAGAAATAAAGGATATATCAGGTTTAACTCATGGAATTGGCTGGTGTGCTCCTCAGCAGGGTGCCTGCAAATTAACTTTAAATGTAAAGGATGGAGTTATTCAGGAAGCATTAGTTGAAACTATAGGATGTTCTGGAATGACACATTCAGCTGCTATGGCATCTGAAATTCTCCCAGGAAAGACAATACTTGAAGCTTTAAATACAGACTTAGTTTGTGATGCAATAAATACAGCTATGAGAGAATTATTTTTACAGATAGTTTATGGAAGAACTCAAACTGCTTTCTCAGAAGGCGGACTACCAATAGGTGCAGGCCTTGAGGATCTAGGGAAAGGATTAAGAAGCCAGGTTGGTACAATGTACGGCACTAGTGCTAAGGGAACAAGATACCTGGAAATGGCTGAAGGTTACATAAATAGAATAGCTTTAGACGAAAACAATGAAGTAATTGGTTATGAATTTGTCAGCCTTGGAAAAATGATGGATATGATTAAAAAAGGCATAGATGCAAATGAAGCTATTAAAAAAGCTACAGGTACTTATGGAAGATTTGCAGAAGCTGCAAAACTTATAGATCCAAGGCATGAATAAGAGAAGGAGGATGAACTGACATGGCATTATTTGAAAGTTATGAAAGAAGAATAGATCAGATATTACCAGTATTAAATAAATACGGAATAAGCTCTGTTGAAGAAGCTAAAAAAGTATGTGATGAAAAAGGTATAGATGTTTATAATATAGTAAAGGGCATTCAGCCAATATGCTTTGAAAATGCATGCTGGGCTTATACAGTTGGTGCTGCTATAGCTATTAAAAAAGGCTGCAGGAAAGCTGAAGATGCTGCAAAGGCTATAGGAGAAGGCTTACAGTCATTTTGTATTCCTGGTTCAGTTGCCGATGACAGAAAAGTTGGTTTAGGTCACGGGAATTTAGCAGCTATGCTATTAAGAGAAGATACTAAATGCTTTGCATTTCTTGCAGGACATGAATCCTTTGCTGCTGCTGAGGGTGCTATAGGACTTGCCAGATCAGCAAATAAAGTAAGAAAAGAGCCATTAAGGGTTATATTAAATGGTCTTGGAAAAGATGCAGCATATATCATCTCAAGAATAAATGGTTTTACATATGTTCAGACTAAATTTGATTATTACACATCAAAATTAACCATAGTTAAAGAAACAGCTTATTCAAAGGGCGAAAGAGCAGAAGTCAGATGTTTTGGAGCAGATGATGTTAGAGAAGGTGTAGCTATAATGCACCATGAAGGTGTTGATGTTTCAATAACAGGAAACTCAACAAATCCAACAAGATTCCAACATCCAGTTGCAGGTACATATAAGAAGGAATGCATAGAGCAAGGTAAGAAGTATTTCTCAGTTGCATCAGGCGGCGGTACAGGAAGAACTCTTCATCCAGATAACATGGCAGCAGGCCCAGCTTCTTATGGTATGACAGATACTATGGGAAGAATGCACTCAGATGCTCAGTTTGCAGGTTCTTCATCAGTTCCAGCTCACGTTGAAATGATGGGACTAATCGGAATGGGTAACAACCCAATGGTTGGAGCTTCTGTTGCAGTAGCAGTTGCTGTTCAGGAAGCAATGAATAAATAATTTAAGAAGCAGAGAGTATTTTTTTAATATACCCTCTGCTTTTAGTTTTACTATCTTGTCATACCAAATATTGCACCTGAAATAAAAGGTATAAGCCAGATAAGCCAAACAAAAATACTGAATTTATGGAAGTTTGCTTTAGCTTTTTCATCATTTTTAACTAATACTACAGTTGCCCAAATTGCATGGAAAAGCATCAAAAGAATTGCAAGTAAGCCTGTAATGCCATGGAAGTTAAGTTTAAAACCTCCAGAAGCAATTTTGCTCATAATTGTTGTTCCTGTAGTATCAAATGCTAGTCCTATATAAAAAACTGCTAAGTGCCATTTTTTAAGTTCACCTTGAGCTTTCTCGCTCCATACACCTATAGTGTAAAATATCAGAGCCAATGTAATTGTTATAATTGCATAAATTAACATAAAAATACCTCCTCGTTTAGATATAAATTTAAGATATATTAGAATGAATTCCATGAACAATGTTCATATCGAGGCCTTTTAAAATCATATCAATAAAGATATGATTTATTTAAAAAGTTCTTTAAGAAATAATTCAAAGGATGAATACTTAAAAAGCGGCATCTGAACCATTGTTACGAAATTCATAATTATAAAATTTGCTGTTTCATGTGTACCCAGTTTGATTTTAATATTATTATCAGACTGTTCTTTTATTAAAATGTCTTCAACTATAGTTATAATGTTTTCTAAGAAAGAATACTCTTTCTCTAGTCCACCCTCAACATAATCGGGCCTGTCATAAAGGTCAGGGGTCAGCCAATACTGTCTAAAGCTTTTAAAAAATATTTTCAATTTATCGAAGATATTTTTTAATTTAATATAGATATCATCATTTGAATCTGCTATTTTCTGAACTGAATATAGATAATCCTGCCAATAGTCAGTCATCATTTCAATAACCAGATCTTTTTTTGTGGGATAATAGTTGTATATTGTACCTAAAGCTATATTACATGCTTTTGATACAGCTCTCATACTTAGCTTTGAATAGCCATCATTATATAGAATTTCTTCAGCTTTTTTTAATATAAGCTGTTTTGGGTTTTCAATTATTCTAGACAATGCATTACCTCCTGTAATATCCATATGAACTATGTTCATTTTAGTATATTTACTATGGTTTGTCAACATAATTTTTTTAATATATGTCTTTGTGCACAGTTTTCTATGAAATGTTATAATTAAATAATGCAAGGGGAAGCTTATGGAAAATATTAAAAGACTAATTGATGAAAATAAGGGAGATATAGCGGTAGCTTTTAAAAATTTAAAAACCAATTCTTCTATAATGATAAATGAAGATGTAATATTCCCTTCGGCCAGTACTATAAAATTAGTAATTATAGCTGCTTTAATGAATGAGATTAATAAAGGTACAATGAAGCTTGAACAGACTATAACCCTGTCAGATATGCATAAGTGCGGCGGAGATGGAATACTAAAAGAACTAAAGGAAGGTCACAAATTTACACTATATGAAATTGCAAAACTTATGATTATTATAAGTGACAACACTGCGGCAAATATATTAATAAAGCTGTTAGGTATGGGAAATATTAATCAAATGGCTGAAAAATTAGGCATGGCAAATACAAAACTTAATAGAAAAATGATGGATTCAGAAGCTGTTAAATATGGAAAAGAGAATGTAACAACAGCAGAGGATTTATGTCATTTTTTAGAGCTTTTATATAACGGGAAAGTGATAAATAAAGAATATAGTGAAATTATACTGGGAGTATTACTTAAACAGCAATTAGGGGGAAGATTAAATTTATATCTACCAGAGAATGTGATAATTGCTCATAAAACTGGAGATTTAGATAAACTAGAACATGATGCAGGTATAGTATATAATTACCCCAATGATTATATACTTTGTGTATTAACTAAGAATTTATTATCAAACAAAGATGGAAAAGAGATTATAGGCAGGGTTTCGCTGGAAGTTTATAAATATATGAATAAAGACAAATATGAGCAGGCATAAAGTATTAAAAATCAACAAATTTTGTCTTTTCTACATTCATTTTGGAGGCAATTAATATGAAAATAACAGACATAAAAATAAAACACATATCTGTTCCTCTCAGGACACCATTTAAAACTGCCTTAAGAACAGTAAATAGTGTGGAGGATACTATAGTAGAAGTTTATACAGATACCGGCAATATAGGCTATGGCGAGGCACCGCCTACAGGGGTTATAACTGGAGACACTACTGGAGCTATAATAGGCGCTATAGAAGATCATATAAAAAAGAGCATAATAGGCATGTCTATAGATAACTTTGAAGAATTAATGCTGAAGTTAAATAATTGTATTGTAAAAAATACCAGTGCAAAGGCTGCAGTAGATATAGCCTTATATGATTTGTATGGTCAACTATATAATGCACCATTATACAAGCTATTAGGCGGCTATAGAAAAGAAATAATTACGGATATAACCATAAGTGTAAATGACCCGGAAAAAATGGCAAAAGACAGCTTAGATGCAATTAAAAGAGGGTATAATATTTTAAAAATAAAAGTAGAAAAAGATTCTGCAAAGGACATGGAAAGAATGAAGGCGATAAGAAAAGCTGTAGGTTATGATGTAAAGCTTAGGATTGATGCAAATCAAGGCTGGAAACCTAAGGAGGCAGTAAGAATATTAGATAAGATGTATAATGAAGGTCTTCAGATTGAATTTGCAGAGCAGCCAGTTGCAGCCCATGATATAGATGGGTTAAAATTTGTAACAGATAATGTATCCATACCTGTTTTAGCTGATGAAAGCGTATTTTCGCCTATGGATGCCTTAAGTATTCTGCAGAAAAAAGCTGCAGATTTAATAAATATAAAGCTTATGAAAACCGGTGGAATATATAATGCACTTAAAATATGCTCTCTAGCAGAGATGTATGGAGTTGAATGCATGATTGGCTGTATGCTGGAAGCAAAGGTGAGCGTAACTGCAGCAGTACATTTAGCCTGTGCTAAAAGCATTATAACTAAAATTGACTTAGATGGTCCTGTTTTATGCAGTGAAGATCCAATAACTGGAGGAGCTGTATTCAATGAATATAAAATAAGCCTTACAGAAGATTCAGGCTTAGGTATTAAATCTATAACTTATTAGAAGATAATATTAAAATAAAATTAAATTTTTTGTGAGATAAAGCTATCATTTATATTTGATAGCTTTTTTGGATATATTAATAATATTAAAATATACGGGAGCGTGATATTATGCCAAATCATAAGATGCATGATAAAGCTAATAGATTGGTAAATGAAAAATCTCCATACCTGTTACAACATGCATACAACCCAGTAGATTGGTATCCATGGGGTAATGAAGCTTTTGAAAAAGCTAAAACTGAAGATAAACCCATTTTCCTGAGTATAGGCTATAGTACCTGTCATTGGTGCCATGTGATGGGGAGGGAATCCTTTGAAGATAATGAAGTGGCAGAGCTTTTAAATAAATATTTTGTGGCTATAAAGGTGGACAGAGAGGAAAGACCTGATATAGATCATATATATATGAATGTGTGCCAGGCACTTACAGGCAGCGGAGGATGGCCTCTTACAATTATTATGACTCCGGATAAAAAGCCATTTTTTGCAGGTACATATTTTCCAAAGCACAATAGAATGGGAATGAAAGGTCTGCTATCCATTCTTGACAGCTATGGAAAGGCATGGATTAATAGCAGAGAGTATCTTTTGGATTCAAGCAAACAAATTTTAAATGCTGTTAACAGTTCAAAACCTGCTGCATATGAAGAATTCAGGTCTAACTTGATACAGGAAGCTTTTACACAGTATAAATATGATTTTGACAGTGTTTATGGAGGATTTGGCAGCGCACCTAAATTTCCTGCGCCTCATAATTTATATTTTCTTTTAAGGTACTGGTACAGCACCAAAGATGAATCTGCACTTAACATGGTTGAAAAAACATTAGATTCTATGTATCAGGGAGGAATATATGATCATATTGGGTTTGGGTTCAGCAGATATTCAACGGACAGAAAATGGCTGGTTCCTCATTTTGAAAAGATGTTATATGACAATGCACTTTTAGCCATTGCATATCTGGAGACTTATCAGGCTGCAAAAAAATCAAAATATGCAGATACAGCTAAAGAAATTTTCACTTATATTTTGAGGGATATGACCTCACCGGAAGGGGGCTTTTACTCTGCTGAAGATGCTGATTCAGAAGGTGAGGAGGGTAAATTTTATCTGTGGACAGTAGATGAAATTAAAAGTGCGCTTGGCGTGGAGGATGGAAATAAGTTCTGCCAGTATTTTGATATAACATCTAAAGGAAATTTTGAAGGTAAAAATATTCCTAATTTAATAGAGTCACCTTATTCTGTAATAGACAAGGAATTTATAAACAAAAATAGGGAAAAACTTTTCAAAATCAGAGAAAAAAGAATTCATCCCCATAAGGATGATAAAATATTAACCTCATGGAATGGATTAATGATTGCTGCCTTGGCTATTGGGGGGAGAGTCTTAAAAAACAACAAGTATATCGCAGCAGCTGAAAATGCAGCAGCATTTATATACAACAAACTTATCCGTGAAGATGGAAGACTGCTTGCCAGATACCGTGACGGAGAAGCTGCATTCCCTGCATATGTAGATGATTATGCCTTTTTAATATGGGGATTAATAGAGCTTTACGGGACCACATTTAAACCTGAATATCTTGAAAAGGCTGTAAATTTAAATAAAGATCTTTTAAAGTATTTCTGGGACAGCCAAAATGGAGGATTATTTGTTTATGGCAGTGATAGTGAACAGTTAATATCAAGGCCCAAAGAAATATATGATGGAGCAGCTCCATCAGGAAATTCAGTATCTGCATTAAACTTTTTAAGATTAGCAAGATTAACTGGCGATTTTGATTTAGAAGATAAAGCTGATGAATTACTTAAAGCCTTTGCAGGCAGTATTAATGATTATCCAAGAGCTTATTCATTTTCCTTAATATCACTTTTGTTTATACATGAAAAAAGCAGAGAAATTGTTTTAGTATGGAAAAACAGCAATGCTGAAACAGAAAAGATAATTGATATAATTAATGAGGAATTCATGCCATTTACAATTTCAATGCTGTACTCCAGTGAAAATAAGAATATTACTGAAATTGCTCCATTCATAGCAGACTATAAATCTGTTAATGGTAAGCCAACTGCTTATGTATGTGAAGATTTTTCTTGTCAAGCACCAGTAACAGATGCTAAAATGTTTAGAAAGTCATTAGGAAGTTAGGGTTAGAATAATAAATATTCACCGGCATAGCCGATGGTTTTGCCTTTACTACTAGCCACATCTAACGTGTGGTTTTCTTAAACAAAAAGTCTCCTCGAAATGAGGAGATTCCCTTACTTTTTATTGGTTATTCGCTGAAAATTAAATCAACATCAATAGTCAAATCTGTAAATATTGAACTGGTATATTTATCTCCTTTTTTGAAAGTATTAGTTATTTCATATGAACCATCCATTAATGTGTGCTGTACAATAAATCCATTTTGATCTACAATATTATATTCCTGAACTCCATATTTTTCATAAGAATAGTATTTTGCTCCCTTATCTATTATAGATGTAGATTTTGAAAGTATTTCAAAAATTATTTTTGGTGCAGTTAAAAAACTTTCTCCTTTTTTTACAGCATTACCGCACATGACAAATATATCTGGTTTATATTTTTTTATATCATTTTCACTTTTAAAGATAACTTCTATTTGTTCAGTATATGATCTGCAATCTTTTCCCCTAAAATATAGTGTTAAGTAAGAATTAATATTATTTAATATAATATTATGTTTTTGAGAAGTATTAGAACTTAAATAAATAGCTCCATTATCATATTCTGCCTTTCCATTAAAATTAGCCTGAATATCTTCAAACTCATCTTCTGTATAAAACACATCTCTTATAGAATTTCTCATTTCATACATCTACCTCCATAAAACTATTTTACAAGTTCACGTCTATATTATACATTAAATAAATATTAAGTGAAATAGCGACTTTTTATTCCTTTCTTTTTCTTTGTACCAAATTATTTTTTGATTACAACAAGGGCGTCCATTTAAAAGTAATAAGATGATGACATTTGTGGGGTTTTCTGGGATAATGGGGTATATGCATTTAAAAAATATAAAATTCGGAGGATGAAAGTGAAAAGTATAATTAATTTTTTCAAAGGAATTGCTATCAGTGTTTCTACATTGGTCCCAGGTGTCAGCGGAGGAACTATGGCTATAATTTTGGGGGTTTATGATGATTTAATACATTCCATAGGGTCTTTTTTTGAAGACTGGAAGAAACATGGCCTTTTGCTTTTAGAATTAGGACTTGGTGCATTAGCAGGGATTGTGTTATTTGCTCCATTCATTGAAAGAACAATTATTAATTATCCAATTGAAACAGGCTTTTTCTTTATAGGTGTTGTTTTAGGCGGTGTACCTGTTTTATACAAGAGAGCTGCTTCAAAAGGAAAGAATGTCTACGATTATTTATATCTTATAATAGGAATTGTAATAGCCTTGGCAATGTCGGGAAAACCAGAAGCTGCCAGTGCCATGGCTGCAGCAGGAGGAAGCAAAAGCATTATTTTTCTTATACTGGCAGGTATTATTATTTCTATTGCCTTAATACTTCCCGGAATAAGCGGATCATTTATGCTTTTAATTTTAGGACTTTATGATGTAACATTAAATGCTATTAATACATTAAATATACCTTTTTTAATCCCTTTAGGTATAGGGTGTGCAATAGGTACCATTGCCACTACAAAAACTATAGAAAGATTGTTAAATAAACATCCTGGTAAAACATATATGTTAATATTAGGTTTTGTATTGGGCTCAATACTTCCAATATATCCTGGGCTTCCAGAGGGAATTAGTTTGGTATATGCATTGTTTTCCTTATGCTTTGGTTTCCTTTTAATATTCAATATGGGGAAAAAGTTTAACAATTAAAATAAAAAAATCTATATAAAAAAACTTATATAGATTTTTTTTGTTTTCATATTTACACAAGCAAAAAAATTTGATATTATTTTAGTAGTACATAATGTACTACTAAGGAGGGGCTATGAAAAATATAATAGATTTACTGCAAATGCTGAATTTTTCGAAAACTGAAGCATCTGTGTATATTACATTACTTAAGAATTCCAAGCTCACAGGTTATCAAATAGCAAAGGAGCTGAATACTTCACGCTCATCTGTTTATTCTGCTTTAGATAATCTATATAAAAAAGGTTATGTTTTCCTTCTTAAGGGAGAATCTCAGATTTATCAGCCTGAAAGTCCAAAGGTACTTATGAAAAAATTAAAAAAAGAATATATAAGCTCTATAGATATGCTTGAATCCCAGTTATCCAGTATAGAGGTTAGTGATAAAGAGGAGAGATACATAAATATTGAGGGCTATGAAAACATTATTGAAAAAGCAAAGGAAATCCTTTTGACTGCAACAAAGGAAGTGTATATAAATACAGATTTTGATCTTCAGGATTTTGCAGATGAATTTAAAGCTTTAGGGAAAAAAGGAGTAAGGATAATAATATTTTCTTTTTCAAAGCTTAATAGTGAGGAACTTCCTGTGGAATTGTATGAACATTGTGATGCAGACTGTTATTTGAAGCACACCAGGATTATGCTAGTTGCGGATTGTGAAAAAAGCCTTATTGCTGATTGTGGTAAAAGCGGGAACAATTACATAGGCACTTTTACTGAGAATTCTTTAATGGCTTCTATTGCTGCTGAACATATTCACAATGATATTTATTTATTAAGACTTAAAAAAAAGTATGGCAGAAATTTAATTGATAAGGACATTCTTATTAACTCAATGCTGGAAAAACGTAAATAAAGGGGTTCAAAATGAATAATATTTCCATAATAAATAGAAACTATTTAAAGTTAATGCTGGCTATAGCAGTTCCAGTAGCCATTCAAAGCCTTATACAGTCATCCTTAAGCATGATAGATCAATTCATGATTGGCCGTCTGGGTGCTGGGGCTATAGCATCGGTAGGCCTTGGGGCAAGAATACCCCAGATATTTATTGTGACTATAACTGGAGTTACTTCTGGCGCTGCAATTTTTACAGCTCAATTTTGGGGAAAAAATGATAAAAGAAACATTGGACAGACATTAGGTGCATCATTTGCTTTTGGCCTTCCTATAATAGCAGTATTTAGTATAATATCAATATTACTGTCAGCAAATATGCTTTCTTTATTTACCAAGGACACCGAAGTCATAAAATATGGAGCAGAATATATGAAGATTACAGCCTATGGATATATTCCATTAATGATAGTGTCAGTTTTTGCTGCAGTATTAAGAAGTACCGGTAATGTAATGCTGCCTATGTATACAGGACTGCTTTCAGTAATACTTAACACAACACTTAATTATTTACTGATATTCGGCAATCTGGGAATGCCTCAGCTAGGGGTTAAGGGCACAGCAATAGCAACTACTGTTTCAAGATATGCGGAGTGCATAATTCTTATTTCAGCTGTTTATTTTAAACATTTGCCCTGTGCTGTAAATATCAAAGAAATGATTAATATGCACATTGACTTTATTAAAAAATTTTCTATAATAACACTGCCCATAATATGTAATGAATTTTTATGGTCTTTTGGACAGACAGTTTACTCTGCAATATATGGTAACATGGGAACAAATCAAATTGCAGCTATGACCATTACTTTCCCTGTACAGGGGCTTACTATTGGACTATTTACAGGAGTAAGCAGTGCTGCAGGAATAATCATTGGAAATAGGCTTGGGTCAAATAAATTTAATGAAGCTGTGGATTATTCCAGAAGCTTTATATCAATAGGTGCTATTGGCTCAGTTATTGTTGGCATGGTTATAATTCTTTTATCTAAATTATATGTGTCAATTTATAATGTTTCATATGATGTGCAGATGTACTCAGAAAGGATTTTGATAATTTTTGGTATATTATTTGCAGTTAAGGTATGTAACATGATTTGCGGATCAGGTATTCTAACTGCGGGAGGAAAAACTAAAATTACTTTTATGCTGGATTTAATAGGCACCTGGTGTATTGGAGTGCCACTGGGACTATTCAGTGCTTTCGTGCTGAAGCTGTCAATAGAATGGGTATATCTTTTAATATCTACTGAAGAAATTGTAAAACTGCTCATTGGCTTAAGAATAGTATATTCTAAGAAATGGGTTACTAATATAGCTGAAACAGCTGTAAATTAATAAATAGGAGAAGCTGATAATATGAATAAAGCATGGTGGAAAGAATGTGTGGTTTATCAAATATATCCAAGGAGTTTTAAGGATTCCAATGGAGATGGAATTGGAGATATAAATGGAATTATTGAAAAGCTGGATTATGTAAAAAATCTGGGGGCGGATATGATCTGGTTAAATCCAGTTTATAAATCTCCAAATGATGACAATGGATATGATATAAGTGATTATGAAGACATAATGGACGAATTTGGGACTATGGAGGATTTTGATAATCTGCTTTTACAATGTCATAACAGAGGAATAAAGGTTATGATGGACCTGGTTGTTAATCATACCTCTGATGAGCATAAATGGTTTATTGAAAGCAGAAAATCCAGAAATAATCCATACAGTGATTATTATATCTGGAGACATGGTAAACACAATGAGGAGCCAAATAACTGGGCATCTTTCTTTGGAGGTTCAGCCTGGGAATATGAAGAAAATAGAGATGAATATTATCTTCACATTTTTAGTAAAAAGCAGCCCGATTTAAACTGGGATAATCCTAAGGTAAGAGAATCTGTTTATAATGTAATAAAATTCTGGCTGGATAAAGGAATAGACGGCTTTAGAATGGATGCCATAAACATTATAGGAAAACAAGATGATATGCCTGATGGTGCTATAATAGAAGGCTATAAATATGCAGATGGAACTAAATATTTCATGAATCAGCCAAAGGTTCATAAATTCCTTCATGAAATGAATAAAAATGTTATTTCTAAATACGATGCCGTAACTGTTGGGGAAACTTCAAATGTTGACACAAATGAGGCACTTAACTACATAGCAGACAATAGAGAAGAAATGAATATGATATTTCAGTTTCAGCATATTGCATTAAGAGATGCGCCTTATGATAAGTGGGAGGATAAACCAGTAGATGTAATTAAGCTAAAGGAAATATTAACAAAATGGCAGACAGATTTGCAGGGAAAAGGCTGGAACAGTTTATATTGGAATAATCATGACAAGCCAAGGGCTGTGTCTAATTTCGGAAACGACAGAGAATACAGAATTGAATCTGCAAAAATGCTGGCTACGTGTATGTATTTAATGCAGGGAACTCCATTTATTTATCAAGGTGAGGAAATAGGCATGACCAATGCAGACTTTAATGAACTTTCAGATTATAAGGATATCCATACATTGAACTGCTATAATGAACTTATTAATAAAGGAATGACTCATGAACATTTAATTAATGTTATGAAACATTTGAGCAGAGATAACTCAAGAACTCCAATGCAGTGGAATAAAAGTGTAAATGCTGGTTTCAGTGAGGCTGAGCCATGGATTAAGGTGAATTCAAATTATGTAAGCATTAATGTGGAAGCAGAAAAAGCAAATTCAAATTCAGTATTAAATTATTATAAAAAACTTTTAACACTTCGTAAAGAAAATGAAGCTGCCATATATGGAGATTATAAGCTTATATTAGAAAAGGATAAACAGATTTTTTCATATATAAGAACACTAAATAATGAAATTATGCTTATAATATGTAATTTCACATATAGAACTCCATTTTTCAGGCTTCCAAAGGATATAAAGTATTCTGGAAAAGAGCTTGCTTTATGCAATTATGAAAACAGGGGAAATGACAATTTAGAAGGCTTTAAGCTTAGACCATATGAATGCAGAGTATATAAACTTAATTTATAAATTCATGTTGAATATATTAACATCTAAATATATAATGGTATAAACATAAAAAATAAAGGAGGATGTATATGAAAAAGATAACTATAATTGGAAGCGATTTATGCCCTGATTGTTTGGCTACTAAAGAATATTTTTCTAAAAATAATATAAACTATGATTTTGTTGAGATTACGGAAAGTCTTCAGAACTTGAAAGCTTTTATATCATTAAGGGACAAAAGGGCAGAATTTGATAGTATAAAAAAAGAAGGAAAGATAGGAATACCTGTTATAATTACTGAGGATAGTGATAATCTTATTTTTGATGTAAAACCAGATTTAAGTAAGTTTAAGTAAACATATTTTATACAGCAAAGGACAAAGATATATTTGTAAATAGCAAAGGGGATAGATAAATGACTCTGGAATTAAAATTACAAAACTTAAAGAAGTCTCTTCTGGATATGGGCAGTGTGGCAGTTGCGTACTCAGGCGGAGTGGACAGCACCTTTTTATTAAAAGTTGCAAAAGATACGCTTGGAGATAAAGTAATTGCAGTTACTGCAAAGTCTTCAACTTATCCTGAAAGGGAATTTAAAGAAGCAAAAGATTATGCCAGCAGAATTGGTGCTGAGCATATAGTTATTATATCTGAGGAACTAGAAATAGAAGGGTTTGCAAAAAACCCTGTAAACAGATGCTATTTTTGTAAAAGAGAACTATTTACAAAGATTAGAGATGTAGCAGATAAAAAAAATATTAATGCTGTACTGGATGGCTCCAATTGTGATGATACAGGTGACTTCAGACCTGGAATGAAAGCTGCTGAAGAATTAAATGTCATAAGTCCTCTTAAGGATGCAGGTATGACAAAAAGCGATATTAGAGAATTGTCTAAAAAAATGAATATACCAACCTGGAACAAACCTTCATTTGCATGTCTTTCATCTCGATTTCCCTATGGAAATGAGATTACAGAGCCAAAACTAAAAATGGTGGAAAAGGCTGAGCAGTTTTTACTGGATATGGGATTTACACAGGTTAGAGTAAGGCATCATGGAGAAATTGCAAGAATTGAAGTTAACTCAGATGAGAGAAATAAGTTTTTTGATCTGGAAGTAATGGATAAAGTAGCTATGGAATTTAAAAAAATAGGATTTAAATATGTTACTCTGGATCTGCTTGGATATAGAACAGGAAGCATGAATGAAGTCTTGACTCAAAACGAAAAAAATATTTAAAGAAACTGTAGTAATATAAATATGTTATATTACTACAGTTTCTTTATTTTAAAGCATTTATATAGGATTTCATTTCTGATAATGACATAGCACCTGTTTTTTTAGTAGAAACAGTGCCATCTTTATTTATAAAATAAGAAGTTGGAATGCCTCTGATATTGTATTTACCTGCAGTACCCTGGCTAATATCTAATAATACATTAAAATTATAATTATTTGATTTTAAAAATGATTGTACAGTATCTCTGTCTTCTCCAATATTTACTGCAAGTATAACTAAGTCACTGTTTTTAGTTTCATCATATAATTTTTCAATATCCGGCATTTCACCTTTGCATGGAGGACACCAGGTTGCCCAGAAATTAAGAAATACTTTCTTTCCTTTAAAATCGCTTAATGAAACATTTTTGCCGCTTATGTCCTGAAGCCTAAAATCATTTGCTTGTTCTTTATTAACATCAGTTCCGGAAGAATCATTACTTTTTACTGAAGCCGTATTACTATTTTTACTGTTTTCAATTTGTGCTTTATCTTTTGAATTATTATAGTTATTAACCTCAAAAACTGCACCAAATATGATGACAGCTATTACAGATAAAATAATATATTTTTTCATATATTTTAATCTCCATTCTTAAAAATTAATAAAATTAAAGTAGTTGCTTAAGATGCTGAGTTTATTTGTAAAAATAAGTATTCCCATAGCAATCATTAAAATGCCGCTGACAATAGAAAACACAGGCAGATATTTACTGATTTTTTTAAAGTACAAAGTGAGTTTTTCAACAGCCAGGGCCGTTAAAATAAAAGGAACAGCTAATCCCAATGAGTACATAATAAGCAGGAGAATTCCCTTGGGCACTGTATTCATATTTGAAGCATAAATTAATATTGATGCAAGTATTGGGCCGATACATGGTGTCCACCCAGTAGCAAAAGCCATACCCATGAAAAGTGAATTTAAATTACTAAAGCTTTGAAAATGAATGAATTTTTTTTCATAATATAAAAATTTAATTTTAAAAATTCCAGTGGTATGTAATCCAAATAGTATTATGATAATTCCGCCAATTTTCCTAAGTATACTCATATGCTTTGTTACAAGACTGCCAAGAAAAGTAGCTGTGGCACCTAGTAGAATGAATATTATTGAAAAACCAATAACAAAGGCAAATGATTTATAAAGTGCATTGAATTTATTTTTAGAATTATGTGTATCTCCTATGGTAGTACCTGTAATATAACCAATATATGCCGGGACAAGAGGAAGTACGCAGGGTGACAAAAAAGACAGAAGCCCAGCAGAAAAAGCCAAGATTAAAGAAATATTATCCAAATTATATACCTCCATTGCAATATATACCCACAGTGGGTATAAAATTATTATAATATTATTTCCCAAAAATATCAAACAAAATTTAAAGTTGCTGCTTTTGCAGGAAATTTTTTTATTATCATTGTAATTAATATGCTGTTTTATTATATAATTATATTTGTATAATTTTTTAAAGTATTACAGATTAAGAAGGGAATTTAATATATGTTAAGATTTTTAGATGCAGGAGAATCTCATGGGAAAGCTTTAACTGCTATAATTGAAGGCTTTCCATCAAATTTTGAAATTAATATAAACAGCATAAACAATGAACTTTCAAGAAGACAGAGTGGTTATGGCAGGGGAAACAGAATGAAAATTGAAAGGGATTCAGTTGAAATCTGGTCAGGTGTGAGGGGAAAATATACCACAGGAAATCCTATAACTTTAATTATATACAATAAGGATTATAAAAACTGGATTGAAAAGCTTTCTAAAAGGCCTGATGACAATGAAAGAATAACAGTTCCAAGGCCTGGTCATGGTGATTTAGTGGGATACTATAAATATAATACACTGGATATAAGAGACACCATAGAAAGGACTTCAGCCAGGGAGACAGCTATAAGAGTTGCAGTAGGAGCTATATGTAAACAGGCTCTTGAAGGTCTTGAAATTATTATCAGAAGCAAGGTTAAAAGCATTGGCGGAATACAAGATGCTAAGGTGGATTTATTTAACCATAATGATTATGATATAATAGAACAAAATAATTTAAGATGTTTTGATAAAAATATAAGAAAAGAATGGGAAAACATAATAGACCAATGCAGTGAACAGGGTGATACCATAGGGGGAAGTATTTTTATTTCCATAAAAGGGGTGCCTCTTGGCATTGGAAGCTATACTCAATGGGACAGAAAATTAGATGGTATTTTGTCAAAGGCAATAATATCAGTTCAGGGTATGAAAGCTGTAGAATTTGGAAATGGTACCAATATAACTGAAAAAGGCAGCAGCTTTAATGATGGAATTAAATATATAAACGGCAGAATTACAAGAATCAGTAATAACTGCGGAGGAATTGAAGCTGGAGTATCCAATGGAGAAGATATTAATATTACTGCTTTTATGAAGCCAATTTCAAGTGTAAAAAAAGGTGTTGACTCAATAGATTTGATAAAGAAGGAAAATGTCACAAGCAGATATGAAAGATCGGATACCTGTGCTGTGGTACCTGCAGGCATTGTGCTTGAAAATGTATGTGCATATGAATTGTTTAGAGAGATATTAAATAAGTTTCCAAATGATGATTTTAATCAGCTTATTGAAAATTACAGAGCCTATTGCAGAAATCTGCCTGTAAAAAATATGGAGGTGTGAAAATGACAAAAGAGAGAATGCTTGTGCTGGATTCAAATAGTTTAATGAATAGGGCATTTTATGCATTACCACCGTTAACAAATAATGAAGGATTACATACTAACGCAGTTTTTGGATTTACAACTATGCTTTTGAAAATGAAAGAAGAAATTAAGCCTGACTACATTGTAGCAGCATTTGACAGAAAAGCTCCTACTTTCAGACATAATGAATACAAGGATTATAAAGCAGGAAGAAAGAAAATGCCGGAAGAGCTGGCGGAGCAATTCCCAGTTATAAAAGACTTATTAAATAAATTATCAATAAATATATTTGAAATTGATGGCTTTGAAGCTGATGATTTAATTGGAACCCTTGCAGTGTATGCAGAAAAAAATAATATTGAAGTGTATATTGTAACAGGAGATAGAGATGCACTTCAGCTGGCATCAGATAATATAAAAGTTGTAATAACCAAAAAAGGTATTACTGAAAAGGAAATATACGATAAAAACAGAATGATTGAAGATTATGGAGTAACTCCAAAGCAGTTTATAGATGTAAAAGGTCTTATGGGAGATGCATCGGATAATATACCAGGAGTTCCAGGTATAGGAGAAAAGACTGCATTTAAATTAATTAAGGAATATGGAAGCATTGAAAATGTACTTTCAAATATAAATAGTATAAATGGCAAGAAAATAAAGGAAAATCTAACGGAATACAGTGAGCAGGCTGTATTTAGTAAAAGACTTGCCACAATTATAACTGATGTTCCCGTGGAAATGGATTTAGATGATATAAAATCTCAAGACAATTATGATGCTGATGGTGTAAAGCAGATGTTTTATAAGCTTCAATTTAAATCATTGCTGGACAAAATCCCTGACAGTGGTAAGACAACAGTAAAAGCTGAAGAAAAAGATTTAAGTTTTATTAATATAGAAACTGTCAGTGAATTAGATGAGCTGTTCAGCCGTATTGTACTTTCATGCAGCAATGAAGGCTCTACCGAGATCTTTATAATATTTGATATAGAAAATGGAAATGTATATTCAAAAAGCTTTATTAGCAAAATTTATATGAAATATAATAGTGAGCTTTATTCTATTAATATACAGCAAATTATCCATGAAGATGATGAAAATGCAGTTAATATTTTAAAATCTGTTTTTGACAGCACTTCTATTTTAAAGATTGGATTTGATGTTAAAGTACCTCATACCATACTTCATAAAATGGGAATTGAATTTAATGGAGTTAAATTTGATGCTAAAATAGCTGCTTATCTTTTGGATTCTTCAAAAGGGGAATATAATCTTAACGAAATTGAAGAGGAAATGTTAAGAATCAATATTGATGGTGAAGGAGAAAAGGTAAAAATAAAGGAAGTTTACTATTTAGAGCAGCTTTACAATGAATTAAATAAAAATATTAAAGAATCAAATATGGAAAGCTTATTATATGAAGTTGAACAGCCTCTTACTGAGGTATTAGCCTCAATGGAAAATGAAGGATTCAGAGTTGACAAAGAAAAGCTTTCAGAACTGGGAGAGAAATTTAAAAGAGAGATTCTTCTCACTCAGAAGGTCATTTATGAACTAGCTGATGAAGAGTTTAATATAAATTCACCTAAACAGCTGGGAAAGGTTTTATTTGAAAAATTGGATTTACCAGTAATAAAAAAGACTAAAACTGGCTATTCAACCAATGCAGAGGTACTGGAGGCACTTAGTGATAAGCATCCTATAATTGAAAAGATTATTTATTACAGACAATTAACTAAGCTTTATTCTACTTATGTTGAGGGGCTTATGGCTGTTATCGATGATGATGAAAAAATACATTCAAGCTTTAATCAGGCAGTTACTACTACTGGAAGACTTTCAAGTACGGAGCCTAATCTTCAGAATATACCAATTAAACATGAGCTTGGAAGAGAAATTAGAAAAGTTTTTGTACCTGAAAATGAAAACTGTGTTATACTGTCAGCAGATTATTCTCAAATAGAACTGAGAGTATTAGCACATATTGCAAATGATGAAAATTTAATAAATGCTTTTATTAACCATAGTGATATTCACACAAAAACTGCCTCCGAAGTTTTTAAGGTGCCAATTGATCAGGTTACACCTATTATGAGAAGCAATGCAAAGGCTGTTAACTTTGGAATTGTATATGGAATTGGAGAATTCAGCCTGGCAAAGGATTTGAAGATATCCAGAAAAGAAGCTAAGCAGTATATTGATACATATTTTGAGAGATATCCAAATGTTAAAAAATATATGGATGATATTATTAAACAGGCAAGGGAAAGCCTTTCTGTTACTACAATTATGAACAGAAGAAGATTTATACCTGAAATACAAGCATCAAATAAAATGGTAAGATCCTTTGGAGAAAGGTTGGCTATGAATACACCTATTCAGGGAAGTGCTGCTGATATTATAAAAATGGCCATGGTAAAGGTATATAAACAGTTAAATGATAAAAAATTAAAAAGCAAACTTATATTACAGGTTCATGATGAATTAATTGTTAATGTTTATAAGGATGAGCTTGATGCGGTTAAGAATATAGTAAAAGATGCTATGGAAAATGTTTTAAAACTCAGAGTACCATTAGAAGTTGATATAAATATAGGAAATACCTGGTATGATGCAAAATAGTGACTGGTGGTGTTATAATGCTGAAAATTGGTTTAACTGGTGGTATTGGAAGCGGAAAAAGTACAATATCCAAATTATTAGCTGAAAAGAACATTCCAGTAATAGATGCAGATTTAATTTCCAGAGAGGTACAGTGCAGATATCCTGAAATAAATTTAGAGATTCGCAAAAAGTTTGGAAATGAATTTTTTGATTCTGATGGAGAAATTATAAGGAGAAAACTGGGGAATTATATTTTTCAGTTCAAAGAAAAAAGAGTAGAATTAGAAAGTATTATTATCCCCTTTATAAAAAAAGAGATATTCAGTAAAATTACGTCATATAGTAAAAGTGGAGTAAAAATATGCGTAGTTGATGCACCTACTTTAATTGAGCAGGGGCTATATAAACTTATGGATATAAATATTCTGGTGTGGGTTGACAGGGAAACTCAAATAAGAAGGGTTATGGAAAGAGATAACTTCACCAGGGAACAGGTGATTCAAAGAATAAATTCTCAAATGTGTTTAGATGAAAAGAGGAAATACGTAAATTATGTTATCGATAATTCAAAGGAAATAGATAGTTCAGTAAAACAGTTAGAAAAGATTTTAATTAATTTGCAGAAGTGATAGGGGGTGCGGTTGCTACGTATGGAAGGTGCGTACAATTATAGGGAATGAAATTAATAAAAAGATTTTTTTTAATTATACTTGTAATTATTGTAGCAATTAATTCAAAAAATATATTAAAACATTTTTATCCTTATAAATATAAACAGGATATATTAACATACTCAAAAAAATATAATGTAGATCCATATCTAATATTGGCTGTTATTAAAGCAGAAAGTAATTTTAACGAAAATGCCACTTCTGCCAAAAACGCTCACGGACTTATGCAGATAACATCAGAAACTGCACAGTGGGCTTCAGAAAAGATGAAAATAGAAAATTATAATGACAAGATGTTATATGAACCTAAGTTTAATATAGACATGGGGTGCTGGTATGTTTCTGACCTTACAAAGGAGTTTAATGGTAACATTGACTTAGTTTTGGCAGCTTACAACGGCGGCAGAGGAAATGTACAAAAGTGGTTAAATAGCCAAAATCACTCTTCGGATGGAAAAACGCTTGAATATATACCTTTTAAGGAAACAGATAAATATGTTAAGAAAGTTAAAGTAAATTACAGCATCTATAAATATCTTTATGGAGCTGATAGTAAATAAATGCTGCACCAGATAAATTGTTTATTGACATAAACTTATTACGTAGTATAATAATATTTGTAATCTTAAGCAGGAGTGGCGGAATCGGCAGACGCATGCGTTTAAGGGGCGCACGCCGAGAGGCATACGGGTTCAAGTCCCGTCTTCTGCACCAATTTTAAAGGCTTTAAGCTGATTTAAACAAAATTTATATTAAAGATATACCACACGTTTAGCAAAGAAAAATGCTTATAAACGTGTGGTTTTTCTATATTTTCCGTAAATTTAAAAAGTGCAGTTAAATCAACTGCACTTTTATAATATTATTTATTTCAGTAAATATTCAATAATTGTTCTCATAGTTATACCGTTGGCACCAATGTCATAGCCATCATGTGGTTTTGAATATGATGAGCAGCCGGCTATATCCAGATGAGCGAAGTCAACTCCCTCAGAAAAGCTTTCAAGAAACATGCCTGCAACAACTGCTCCTGAATCAGTACCTGTATTTTTTAAGTCTGCCTTATCAGTTTTCAGCTGCTCAAAGTATTCTTCATTGTTTGGAAGCCTCCAGAAATTTTCCCCTACAGCATTTCCTGATTTTATTATTGAAGAACTGAGATTGTCTGAATTGCTGAAAAGTCCTGCATTTATGCCGCCCAGGAAGTTTGCACAGGAGCCTGTCAATGTGGCAATATCAATAATTTTAGTGGCTCCCAATTCCTTGGCATAGGTTATGGCATCACATAAAATAAGTCTTCCTTCTGCATCTGTAGAAATAACCTGAACAGTTTTACCACTATATGTTGTAATTACATCTCCTGGTCTGTAAGAATTTCCAGATGGCATATTTTCTACTACTGGAATCAGGCCAATTATATTTTTTTTAGGTCTGATACTTCCAACTGCTTTCATTATGCCAAGTACATAAGAGGCACCAGCCATATCACCTGACATTGATTCCATGCCTTTTGCAGGTTTTAATGATATTCCGCCGCTGTCAAAGGTTACTCCTTTTCCAATAAGAGATATTATTTCTTTATTTTCAGCATCGCCGAAGTACTGAAGCACTATAAGTCTTGGGCTGTGTGAACTCCCACTGCACACTGCCAGAATTGAGTTCATTCCCATTTGTTCAAGCCTGTATTTATCTATTATATCGATATCCAATTTCTCATCAGTAGAAATATTTTCTGCCTGCTGAGTCAGATATTTCGGTGTTACAATATTAGAAGGCATATTCACCAGCTGTCTGGAGAAATTTATGCAGTTACCTATAATAACACCCTTACTTATGGATTCTTTATATTTAGATATTACATTGATATTTTGCAATTTTATTTTTTCGTGTTCCTTCTTTATTCCGGCATATTTATAAATTGAAATCTGAATAGACTGTCCCAATATATAACCAAAATCTTCAGGAAGATTATCAAGGATATCCAGATCATCAATAGAGTCTTTTATTGCTCCAATAGCTGTACCTAAAGCCTTGAATAATTTTATCTCACTGAATTCTTCTGTAGTTCCAAGTCCAACAACGAACAATTTTTTGTAGCTGCACATACCTAGAGTGTTTATGGTTTCAAGCTCTTTAAATTCACCATTGTTTGTTGAAAATTTCATAATTTCAGAAATTTCCTTTGTGTAATCCAAGTTGAAATTGCTGAACTTAAATACAAGAATATTTGAATATAGCTTATTATCATTTATCCCTATCATAACTATTCCTCCTCAAAGTATTATGGGTATATAATAGCATATTTTTATGAAAAAGTTTACTGTATAATACCTGCAAAAACATATTATATCCGGCTTCTGCTAAAACAACTGAAAGTCCTATACTTTGCCAGGTGCAATGCAAAGTTTTAATGTAAAGTGAAGATAAAATAAAAGGATTTTTAAAAGAAATGTAGAATTTTTATTTAGGGTAAGAAATGAGGTGAATTTATGCTTGACGTTGTTATCCCAATTGATAATTTATGTATAACTAATGTATTGGAAGATGACATTAAAGAAATTGGGCATTGGATTAAACTTCAAAACTATAATAAAAATGATGTTAAATTTATTGAGTTTAATGAAAAGGAGCTTTACGATAGATATTTAGAATGCTATCTTAGTGAATGCGAGTTCTTTTTAAAAATTAAAAATTGTAATAAGCTGATTGGAGTTTTAAGAGGAAAGGCAGAGTTTAAAAGATCTAATGAAATAACATTTTTGTTTATGCTGCTTCAAAATAATATTGCAGATGAGACAGCCTGCAGTATTATAAGTGCTTTAACTGATTATTTTTATAATGAATACAGCATAAATAATTTTTATAGTTATGTAGTTGATGGAGTAAATAATTATATAAACAGCTGGGAAAAAAATAATTTTTTTGTAATAAACAGATACAAGCAATACTATAATTTTAATAATAGGGCATATGATATGCTTTTATTACAAAAAAAGTAAGTTTAATAAACTTTCACAAAAATTAACAAACATATATTAACTGCATTGACAGCTTGTACAATTTTATTTTATAATATTAATTGTGCTGAATCTCAGAAATGAGTACGGAGGAACCAAGAAAATGGGGCTAATCTGAAATAACCATATTTCAGTAGAATAACCTTCATTCGAGCCCGTCAGCTAACTCCGAAGGCAATAGGGGGGTAATCATGTTTAACTTCAAATTCAAATTTTTGACATTTGTACTTTTCTTGCTAACGTTTACTTTATTACAAAAAGTAAATACTGTAAAGGTATATGCTGATGCAGCAGTTAATACAAGCCAGCAAAAGGTTGTTATGGACTCTGCAGATATAAAATGTAATAAAGTAATACAAGTACCAGAGAAAGCTTCGAAAAGCAAGAGCGTTCCTACAAGCAGCAGAGTATCTGCCAGCAGAGGCGGAAGTGTAGCTGTTAGTAGAGGCGGAAATCCTGCCGGAAATGGTAGAGGAGATATTATTTCCTACGCTTATAATTTCATGGGAAGGCCTTACGTATGGGGTGCATCCGGTCCGTCTGCTTTTGACTGTTCTGGATTTACAGCATATGTATATAGTGCATTTGGGGTGAATCTTCCTCATTATACTGGTTCACAATATTCAATGGGACAGTATGTTTCAAGAGATAACCTTAAAGCAGGGGATTTAGTATTTTTTAATACCTATGGTTCAATATCTCATGTTGGGATATATGTAGGAGGAGGGCAATTTATCCATGCTTCTTCTGGCAGCCATAGAATTACGGTAAGTGATTTAGGGGAAAGCTATTATACTTCTAGATATGCAGGGGCAAAAAGAATTTTAAATTAAATATTTTGTTATACTCCCTGGAGTACTTTTATGTATTAAAGTATTCCAGGGAATTTTTTTTGTAATAGAAAAGCTGAATGGCAAATATAATTAAATGAGAAGTATATTCTTTGGTAAAGAATGAAGGGGGAGTAAAATGAAATACACAAGATTTGATTTAAAGAAGAAGAGCAATTCCGGAAGATTTGTATGGTGGGTACTATGTATATTAATAGCCGCATTTATATTAGGAACTATAATTTCAAAGGTTATTTCAAAGGAAGCCTGGCCAAAGTCAATTTTAAATTTGAAGCAGAATAATATAGAAAGTAAGAACCAGCAGCAGGTTACTAAAAAAAATGTTAAATATATCGCCGTTCAGGGAGGAATGTATGCAAAAAAAGATAATGTAGAAAATGAAAAGAAGCTTCTGCAGGGTTTCGGAATGCCATTTGAAATAACAGATGGAAATAACACAAGGGTTTTTATTGGGATATATGATGAAACTGGTGCAGAAGGCATAATAAAAACATTGAATACTAATAATGTTGCAAATTCAAAAATGATTTTTGAATTAAATGTAAGTGACCTTTGTGATGCAGAAATAAGTGAAATAATAAATGCAGATTTACAAATTATAAATAGATTTTCAGATAAAGAAGTAAAGGGATATTACACAGAAGAACTTAAAAAATGGTGTTCTCAATTGAAGGCTGTAGACAAGAATAGCAAAAATATAAGTGTGTTAAATGAGTTGAAAGCATATGTTAATTCTATGCCTGAAGAAATTAAAAAAGACAAGATTGAGGAAAATTATATAAAAATATATACAATTCTAAAAAAAGTTAAAACTAACAATTAATATATTGTTGCCATATCTTTCAAAAAAATGATAAACTATTATTATAAATTTATTTAATGAACTTATAAACATTAAAAATGAGGGATGTATTATGAAGGGTGTAAACAGGGGGAATAAGGGCTTATTTTGGTTTATCATTTTATTAGGTGCAATTTCAGGTACTATAGTCGGGGAGATTTTGGGAAGCAGTATAAAATCCATGAGTTTTCTAAGTAAATTTTATTCAGTGGGAACATCAAAACCACTTGTACTGGATTTGAAGTTTATGACACTCACATTAGGTATAAATTTCAATATCAATATAATGACAATTTTATTTATTATAGCAGCAATTATAATTTATAGAAAATATTAACTCAAACATTAAATGGCTTTCCTAAAAAGAAGGCCTTTTTAAATTTTTTTTAATAATAGAACTAAACTCTTGTTTATAAAAAGATTAAATGATAAACTATATTAGATGTTTACTGGAGTAAGGTATTCAGGCAAAGCTGATGTATTTTTTCAATGTAAGCATTAATTATTTTTGTAATTAAATTTTAATAATATCCATGACTATAAATGATATAATTATGGCTATAATTATAAAATGGTATTATTTTAGGAAGTGATAAGTGTGAACTATGTGCTGGCATCAGCTTCAGAAAGAAGAAAAGAACTACTTAAAAGATTGGTGCCGAATTTTAAAGCTATAGTCAGTGGCTTTAATGAGGACACCGTTATCTTTAATGGCAGTTTTTCACAGTACGTAATGAATATTTCTGAAGGAAAAGTTGCAGATGTAAGAGATAAATTAAAGGATGATGCAGTTATTATTGGATGTGATACAATTGTAGCTTTTAAAAATCAGGTCATGGGAAAACCTAAAAGTGAATCAGAAGCATTTCAGATGCTGACACAATTAAGTGGAAATACTCATCAGGTATATTCAGGAATAACAGTATGCAATACTGCAGACAATAAGATAAAAAAAGACTTTGTATGTACTGATGTAAAATTTTCGGATTTAAGTGACAGTGAAATCAGAGCATACATTAAAACTGGTGAACCAATGGACAAAGCAGGTGCATATGGTATTCAGGGATATGGTGGATTATTTGTTGAAAAAATTAATGGCTGCTACTATAATGTAGTTGGTCTGCCATTAAATAAATTAAATTACATATTAAGGGAGATGGGGGTAAATCTTTATTAAGGAGTAGAATAATGAGTGACTCAATAAAAATTATGGATTTACCTGAAAATGAAAGACCTAGAGAGAGACTTATAAGATATGGAGCTCAGAGCTTATCAAACTCTGAATTAATTGCAGTTATTTTAAGAAATGGTATTAAAAATGAAAATGTACTAAATTTAAGCAGCAGGCTTATTACAATATGTGATGGAATAGATGGACTTTTTAACAGAACTGCTGAAGAGCTAATGGATGTTAGCGGTATAGGCATTTCTAAGGCTTCACAAATTGCTGCAATAGGAGAATTGTTTAAGAGAGTCAGAGCCTTTAAGTCAGGAAATGCCTATAAAATTTCAAAGCCAAAAGATGCATCAGATTATGTCATGGAAGAAATGCGTCATTACAATGTTGAAATTTTAAAGGTAATTATGCTGAATGTTAAAAATGTTGTTATTGCATCTAAGAATGTATCTATGGGTAACTTAAATTCTTCAATAGTTCACCCAAGGGAAATATTCTGCGAGGCCATACGAAGAAGCTGTTATTCAATTATTATTTGTCATAATCATCCTTCCGGGGATCCTACCCCTAGCAGTGAGGATATTAATATTACACATAGAATAAAGGAATGCAGTAAAATCATAGGAATAGAATTATTAGATCACATTATCATTGGAAATGGTGACTATGTGAGCTTAAAAGAAAAAGGTATAGTGTAATGCGAAAGGAGATATAAAATGGGATTATTTGGAATGTCAAAAGATATGGGTATTGATCTGGGAACAGCAAATACTTTAATATATGTAAAAGGTAAAGGTGTTGCATTAAGTGAACCATCAGTTGTTGCTATAAACAGTGATACAAAGAGGGTATTAGCCGTTGGTGATGAAGCAAAGCAGATGATAGGAAGAACACCAGGAAATATTGTTGCCATAAGGCCTCTTAAAGATGGTGTAATTGCAGATTTTGATGTTACTCAGACTATGCTCAGAAAATTTATTGAAAAAGTAAGTCCTAAAAGTGCTTTTACAAGTCCTAGAATTGTGATTTGCTTTCCATCAGGGGTTACTGAGGTTGAAAAAAGAGCTATAGATGAAGCCACAAAACAAGCAGGTGCAAGAGACGTATTATTAATGGAAGAGCCAATGGCAGCAGCAATTGGTGCCGGGCTTCCAGTTAATGAACCAACAGGAAGTATGATTGTTGATATTGGCGGCGGAACTACAGAGGTTGCAATAATATCATTAGGAGGAATTGTTACAAGTAAATCCTTGAGAATAGCAGGAGATGAATTAGATCAGGCTATAATAGTTTACATAAAAAAGGAATACAATTTAATGATAGGCGAAAGAACTGCAGAAAATGTTAAAATACAACTTGGATCGGCTTTTGATATTGGTGAGAATACAACTATGGAAATCAGAGGAAGAGATTTAATAACAGGACTTCCTAAAGTATTAAATATTTCAGAAGCAGAAGTGAGGGAAGCCTTAAAGGAACCCGTAGCTTTAATAATAGATTCCATAAAAACAACATTAGAAAAAACACCCCCTGAACTTGCCTCAGACATAATGGATAAAGGTATAATGCTAGCTGGCGGCGGTGCTATGCTAAAAGGCCTGGACAGATTAATAAATGAGGAAACACATATGCCTGTTCATATAGCAGAATCACCCCTTGACTGCGTTGCATTAGGTGCTGGAAAAGCACTGGATACTATTGACAAAATAATTGCTAATAGAAAATAAAATATGAAATTTTTAAAAAATAAACTGGCAGTAACAATAATAATACTGTCAGTTACATTTTTAGTACTAATTGTGAATAGTGTCAATAGGGAAAAAAGTTCTTTTGTTGAAAATGGAATAGGTGTAACGCTGAATTCAGTAGAGGGTGTTTTTTACAATTTTAATAACAAAATAAAAAATACATTGGGGTTTGTATTTAATTTTTCAAAAGTTAAACAGGAAAATGAACAGTTAAAGGAAAGAAACAGTCAGCTGGAATCTATGTCGCAGGAATATGATTCTCTGAAAAAACAAAATGATGAGCTTAGAAAACAGGTGAATTTTCAAAATCAAAGATCGGAATATAAATATATTGGCTGTGACATAATAGGCAAGAGTGGTGCCAGCTATTTAGATCAATTTACAATAAATAAAGGCAGCAAAGATGGAATTGTAAAACAAATGGTTGCCATAACTTCACAGGGGCTGGTTGGTCAGGTAATATCAGTAAGTAATAATTGGGCAGTAGTTCAGACATTTGCCAGTGAAAATTTAGCCGTTCATGCCATGGTAGAAAGTACAAATGAAACCAACGGCATTGTAAAGGGATATAAGGACAGCAGCACCAATAGTTTGTTAGCTAAAATTTTTAATCTTCCTTTAAATTCACAGATTAAGAAGGGTGATGTTATTTTAACTTCAGGGCTTGGACAATTATATCCAAAAGGCATTAGAATAGGCTATGTAACTGATGTACAGGATGATCAGAGCAAAGCCATGAAAGTGGCTGTTATTCAGCCATATGTGGATGTTAATAAACTTCAAGAGGTTTTTATGGTAGTGCCTAAGTCTGCTCCTAAAAATAATCTTGACGATATAAAATATTAGGTGATTAAAATGAAAAAATTTTCAGTTTTATTTTTACTTTCTTTTCTATGCCTTTTTTTAGATAGTACAGTTATGCCTTTTATTGGTATATATGGTTATTATCCAAGTATTACGGTTTGCTTTATAATATGTTATTCTATAGTAAATGGAAGCTGGGAAGGACTATGGGTTGGTGTAGGCTGCGGACTCATACAGGACATATTTTTTATTAATATATTTGGAATAAATTCTCTAGCTAATATGATTATATGTGTATTAGCAGGTATAGTTGGTTCAAATATTTTTAAAGAAAAAAGTTTAATCCCGGTTATATCAGTGTTTGTGCTGACCATGCTTAGAGGTGCTATTGTTGTTGGAATATTATTTGCAGCTCACATTTATGCAGATAATATGGCCATAATTTATGTTGCAGTATACAATATGATTATTTCAATATTCATGTACAAATGGATTTACAGATTGTGTCAGAAGGAATATATGCAGGTAAGATGGAGATTTTAGAGAAACGGTGATTTTATGAGAGATAAAAAGAAACCATTTAACAGATATATAGCATTGGTAATAATAATGATTGTAATTTTTTCTGGAATTGGTTCCAGGCTGTTTTATTTACAAATAGTAAAGGGAGCAGAATATACTCAAAAGGCTAACAGTGGTTCAATCAGGGAAATTCCTGATGCTGCTCCAAGAGGGAAAATTTTAGATAAAAATGGAACAGTATTAGCCACAAATGTTCAGAGTTATGAGCTGGTGTATAATGAAACGCCTGAAAATAAAAGCAGTTTTTTCACTACCATGACAAAGGTTTTTAAATTACTGGATGAAAATGGTGAAACTCAGGTGGATGATTTTGAGCTTAAGGTTAATCCATACAGATTTGAGTTTGCAGCCCAGGATGAGGATGGCAAAAGAACGCTGCAGATTAGATTTTTAAGGAACAGAGGCTTTAATGAAAGTATTGAAAAGAAGCTGTACCCAAAGATAAAACCTGCAGATTTAACGAGTGATCAAAAGAATAAAGTAAATGAAGAGCTGTTAAAGCTTACTCCTGAAGAAGTTTATAAAAAGCTTTTAATTAATTATGAAATACCAAGCAGCTATGATGCAGCCACCCAAAGAAAATTTATGATTATAAAAGATAAGATGAAAATGCAGAGCTTTTCAGGATACAAGCCAATAGTAATTGCAAATATAAAACCGCAGACTGCATCCATATTCTATCAGCTGTTATATGAACTTCCTGGTATTGATGTAAGTATCCAGCCAATTAGATCTTATCCTTATGGAGATGTTGGGTCAGCATTTCTTGGGTATATTTCTAAAATTACAGCAAACGATACTAAATATGAAGAAAAGGGCTATGATACAAGCACAGATTATATTGGAGCGGCAGGTATTGAATCAACCTATGAAAACAGATTAAAAGGCTCCAAGGGAGGAAGAATCGTTAAGCTTAATAAGGATGGAAGAATAATTGAGGAATTAGGAAGCAGGGAGCCATATCCAGGTCAGAACATTCAGCTTACTATAGATGAAAAGCTTCAGAATACGGCAGAAAAAGCTTTAGATTCAGTTATGGCAAACCTGAGGGCCAATGCTCATCAAATTTCAGATGTTAACACAAGTAATGCTACCAGAGGTGCAGCAGTGGTTTTGGATGTAAAAACCGGTGCAGTTTTAGCTCTTGCAAGCAGACCAGGCTATGATCCTAATATTTTTGCCACACCCGGAAAGCTCACATCAGATTTATATAAACAGTATTTCCAGCCGGATTTAGAGCAGTTTGGCAAAAGCTTCATACAAAATAATGGGCTTATGAGCTATTATCAAGGTAAATCAATGGATCAGGTACTTAACAATCTATTTCCAATAGATACTTCTATAAAGGGAAATACAACTATAAGAAAAGATCAATATGATATATATGCAAGGCCTATGTATAATTATGCAACATTACCATTAGTTCCCCCAGGTTCTACATTTAAACCTATGACTGCCATAGCAGGACTTGAAAGTGGAGCAATTACCCCAGGGTTCACTATAGTTGATGATGGAACCTTCGATAAGGGCGGGGGAAATATTACAAAATTTGCTGTTGGAGGATATGGATCAGTTGATCTTTCTAAAGCCCTGGCAGTATCAAGCAATCCTTATTTTATGACTGTTGGAAAAAAGATAAGGGAAGCAAATAACAACAATGATGATATACTTGCCAAATATGCATGGAAGTTTGGATTAGGTGTTGATCCAACTTCAAATGCCAAGCCATCAACAGGTATAGAAATACAGGAGAACTTTGGACAGGTTTACAATACCTGGTCTAACAAGGAAATATTCGGAAGAAACTATACTTGGAAGGTAATGGAAGCATTAAAGTCAGGTGCTACACATAATGGAGCAAAATTTACTCCTGTTAATTTATATGACAGCGACAGTGACAATAGTGAAGTTAAAAATTATAAAACTCAAATTAAGGATGAGTGCAAGAATATAATTAAAACTGGAAAATACAGTGAAAGTAAGCTTAACCAGTTATTAACCAGTTTAGTTAATGCTGACAGCACATATAAGGATAAAAATATATCAGCTTCTGATATTTCAACAATGGTAAAAGAAATAGTTTATATAACTTACTCAGATGCTTATATGCAGGTAAGACCTTTTGCAGGTTCCAATATGTATGATGCATGTATCGGACAAGGTATTGACAGCTTTACTCCTCTGCAGCTTGCTAATTATATTGCAACAATTGCCAATGGAGGCACAAGATATAAGCTTCATTTATTAGATAAAATTACAGATGCAGATGGAAAATTAATAGAGCAGGTACAGCCTGAAATAGCGGAAAAGACAAATGCCAGTGAAGCTAATTTGAATGCCGTTAAACAGGGTATGTATCTTGTTAATAACTCTGGTGAAGATGGTACTGCAGCAAATACATTTTCTGGATTTCCTATTAAAACTGCTGGTAAAACAGGTTCAGCTACTGTCAGTGACAGTCAGAATACTTTTGGCAGAACATCATCTGCAGTTTATGTTGGATTTGCACCTTATGATAATCCTCAGATTGCAGTATGTGTTATGGTATTTGATGGTGGACACGGAGGCAGTATTGCACCAGTTGCAAAGGCTATATATGAACAGTATTTCAGCGATGAACTTAAAAAGGATGGATATACTCCTCAATATAATTTTAATAACAATTAAATAAATATGCAAAAATCGCTTTATATTTGAGTATAAAGCGATTTTTGCATATAGTTGAGATTTAGAATAAAATAAAATAAAATTAAAATTTAGAAGGAATTATATTTAATATGTTGAAATATAACATATGATGACTTATGGAGGTCTATAATGGAAGAAAATAATATTATAATTAAAGGAAATAGAGATGGAATAAATGCTGTAATAAATATGAATAAATTTAAAGATTTTCAAGATGTGCTCGATACTTTAATTGAAAGACTTTCAAAGGGTAAAATGTTTTATAAGGGGGCTACACTAAAGATAACTACTCAATTGAAATTTATTAATGACAGAGACATTAATAAAATGAAAAATGTTTTATTCGATGAATTTTTAATAAAAGATGTAATTTTTGATGATAAGGAGGATAAAGGAAACAAAAATTTCACAGGAATATATGAGGGAAGAACTAAATTTATCAGAAAAACCGTAAGAAGTGGACAAGTTATTAATTATACTGGGAATATTGTTATTATTGGTGATGTTAATTCCGGATCCGAGATAGTTGCTGCGGGCAATGTAATTGTTCTGGGAACTTTGCATGGAAGAGTTCATGCTGGATTTGATGAAAATACAAAAGCTATAGTTGCTGCTTTTTATTTTCAGCCTGAGGTATTAAGAATAGGAAATATAATAACTATTTCTCCAGATGAAAATATAAAGCCTAAGTACCCTGAAGTTGCAAGGGTAAAGGGTGAGTCAATAATTGTTGAACCATATATACCAAACAAATATATTTAATGGAGGAATTAATTATGGGAGAAGCTATAGTAGTAACGTCTGGAAAAGGTGGAGTTGGAAAAACTACTACAACGGCAAACATTGGAACAGCATTAGCATCTATGGGAAAGAAAACTGTGGTTGTAGATGGTGATACTGGCCTTAGAAATTTAGATGTTTTGATGGGTCTGGAAAACAGAGTTGTTTTCACTTTAGTTGATGCTATAGAAAAAAGATGTAAGCTGAAGCAGGCATTGATTAAGGACAAAAGATTCCAAAATTTATTTTTACTGCCTACAGCACAGACTAAGGATAAAAACGATGTACCAACTGAGGAAATGTTAAAGCTGGTTAAAGAACTTAAGGATGAATTCGATTATGTTTTAATTGACTGCCCGGCAGGTATAGAGCAGGGATTTGAAAATGCCATAGCAGGTGCAGACAGAGCACTAATTGTTGTAAATCCTGAGGTGACTTCTGTAAGAGATGCAGACAGAGTAATTGGAAAATTAGATGCTAAAGGTCTGGAAAGGCATGAACTCATTGTAAATAGAATTAATTTTGAAATGGCACAGAATGGTGATATGCTTGCAGTTGAGGACATAATAGACAGTTTAGCCATTAAACTTATAGGGGTAGTCCCAGATGATAGAAATATAACAATTTCCACAAATAAAGGGGAGCCCATAGTATTAGTGGAAAAGGCTTCATCTGGACAGGCTTTTAGAAATATTGCAAAAAGAATAACTGGGGAGGAAGTTCCACTAATGGAATTCCATCAAAGCGGTAATGGCATATTTTCTGCATTTAGAAAGTTTTTTGGATTAAAGGAATAGGAGGGTAATACATGGATTTATTTAAATTTTTTTCAAGCAAACCTTCGCCAAAGGACATGGCTAAAGAAAGATTAAAGCTTATTTTAATCCATGACAGAGCTGATCTTTCACCAGAGCTACTGGAGGCTATAAAGGGTGATATTTTAAAGGTAATATCAAAGTATGTGGAAATTGACTGTGATGAATTGGATATAAGGATGACTAAAACAGATGTATCCGAAGGCAGTTCTCCTGCATTAGTTGCCAGTATACCAATAAAAAGCAGCAGAGCTTGCAGATAATATATTTAAATACAAGGCTATTTTTTAGATTAATTGTAATAATATACAATTGCTGAAAAATAGCTTTTTTATTAAATGTTCATAGCTTTTTAGAATTCATATGGTATAATAATTGTTGTACTGGAGGTATTAAATCTATGCTGGAAAAATTAAAAATCAATAGGAAACTTCTCAAAGAGCTTGATTTCAGTATAATAATTGTGGCCATATTAATTGCTTCTTTTGGAATAATGAATATATACAGCGCTACATATTTGAAATCCGGCACGCATGTTGCTAAATCACAGCTTATGTGGCTTATAATAGGACTATTAATAATCTATTTTATACTTACTATAGATTATTCAATTATAGAGGGTTATGCAAATATATTTTACTGGTTTTCTGTATTCCTTCTTGTGTTAAATGACACACCTTTCTTTAAACATACCGTTAATGGTGCATCATCATGGATGAGTATAGGAGGATTTACCTTTCAGCCATCTGAACTGGCTAAGCTTGGGATTATATTAATAATTTCAAAAAAGTTAGATGAAATGGAAGGCAACATAAATACACCTAAAAACTTTTTTACACTTGTTTTATATGCTGCTATACCAATGGTATTAATAATTATCCAGCCAGATATGGGTATGACAATGGTTTGCTTTTTTATTGTGCTGGGTATGTTTTTTATGGCTGGACTGGATTTAAGAATAATTTTGGGTGGACTAGCAGGAGCTTCAGCATTAGTTGGATTGGTTATGACTACATCTATAATGCCGGCTTATTGGAAGTCCAGATTAACTTCTTTTTTGAATCCTCAAGCTGACGAGCTGGGCAGTGGACTTCAGCTATCAGAATCCTTAAAGGGAATAGGCTCGGGAGGACTTTTTGGAAAGGGCTTTTTAAAGGGTACACAGGTTGCAGGTGGATTTATTCCTGAAAACCAGACTGATTTCATATTCTCTGTAGTAGGAGAAGAATGGGGTTTAATAGGCGGGCTTGCACTTCTTACTTTATATGGTATATTATTGTATAGATTTATTAAGATAGCAAAAAATTCAAAGGATATTTTTGGCAAGATGCTTTGCATAGGTATAATTTCATTATATATGTTCTCAATATTTGAAAACATAGGCATGACTATCGGGCTCACACCTATTACAGGAATAACACTGCAGCTTATGAGTTATGGCGGCAGTTCAATGATTACAAGTTTTATTGGAATTGGTTTGGTTTTAAATGTTGGTATGAGAAAGAAGAAAATTAATTTTTAGGGGGGAAGATGCCATGAAGATTGCTTTTATAGCACATGATAAAAAGAAAGATGACCTTATTGAATTTGTAAAAAGGTATAAATACGTTTTTGAAGAACATGAACTTTATGCAACAGGAACAACAGGCAGACTTTTAACAGAGTTAGTGGGACTTAAAGTACATAGATTTTTATCGGGACCACTAGGTGGTGATCAGCAGATTGGAGCAAAAGTAGCAGAAGGACAAATGGATTTTGTGATTTTTCTCAGAGATCCTTTAACTGCACAGCCACATGAACCAGATGTAACTGCACTGCTTAGGATCTGTGATGTGCATTGTGTGCCTCTTGCAACCAATATAGGTTCTGCAGAAGTATTTGTGCAAGCGTTAATTAATCATAATAAAAAATAAAGTAAAGATCCAGGAGTTTAAAATGCTTCTGGGTTTTTTATTTATAGCAAAGTATATAGTCATAGAATTAACCATTTTTAAATATATATATTAATAAAAGTACTATATAAGAGGTCAGGTGAGTGTATGGGAAGTTTTAATCAGCAATATGATAGGTATTATAAAAATTTAAGAAGCAGCCCAAACTTTAATAATAGACAAAGACGAAGCAATGATTTCAATACTTATAATGTGAACTATTTTGTAAAGAGAATCATTAGGGACTTAATAGGAGTATCAGTATTACTGATATTTATATTGACCTGCAAAACTATAATTACACCTGAAACCCAGACAGTATATAATTACTCAAAAAAAGTGGTAAGTACTAATTTTGATTATAAAGCTGCCGCTGATGAAATCAAAAAAATTAATTTTTCAGCAATAAGGATAAAAACCGCTGATTTTTTAGAAAAGATAAAAACAGATAGCAGTTTAGAATGAGGTAATTCATTGTTTAAAGTAAATAAGTATTTTATTTTTTATATTTTTTTGTTAGTTGCTTTAGGATATAAAGGCAGGTTTTTTTTAGCATTTACCATTGCATTGTTTCATGAAGGAGTTCATTATTTAACTGCTAAAAAACTTGGATTTAATGGGCTTCAGATTGAGTTTTTTCCATTGGGTACAGCATTAAAAATGAAGGATCTAGAGGAGGCATCACCCTATGAGGATCTGCTTATTTCTATTTCAGGGCCTTTATCTAATATAATAATTGGTATAATATTTATGATACTTTATTATAAATTTCATATAGAAATATTCAACATGCTGACTTATGGAAATCTGTCTATAGGAATTTTTAATCTTATTCCTGCACTTCCTTTAGATGGCGGCAGGATAATTCGAAATTTATTAAATTATAGAACCTTTTATAAGAGAGCAAACAGAATAACAGTTAATTTAAGTATAATACTAGGCATTGGAATGATGTTTTCATACCTGGTTTTATTTATTAATGGGGAAAACAGCTTTAGTATAGGTCTGGTGGCAATTTTTATAATTGAAACTGCCTTAAAGGAAAAAGAAAGGGTTGCATATATAATTATGGGTGATGTAATAAAGAAAAGATATAAATTTATAAAAAGAGGTTATATTGAAAACAGGAGTATTTCTATATACTGCAAAATGGATTTAATAAGCTTAATGAACTTTATAGATAAAAATAAATATAATATCTTTATGATTATGGATGAAAATATGAAACTAGTAGATATCCTTTATGAAGATGATATAATAGAAGCCTTAAAAGTTTATGGGAATATAAAAATTGATGAATACCTAAAACTGGATTCTAATGGGTAATTAACAAAATTTGTTTTCATTTATTTATTTTTTATGTTAGAATAATTAAATGTGATAGTACTGAGGAGGAATAAGGATGAATAAAATATCTGATGATATATTATATAAAGTTGAAAAACCTGCAAGATATATAGGAGGAGAATTTAACTCCTGTATAAAAGATAAAAATAAAGTAGATATAAGATATGCATTTTGTTTTCCTGATGTTTATGAAGTAGGCATGTCTCATCTTGGCACAAGAATATTGTATTATACATTAAATGAAAGAGAAGACACCTATTGTGAAAGGGCATTTGCTCCATGGCCTGATATGGAAAACCTAATGAGAGAAAATAATATTCCTTTATACGCATTAGAAACTAAGGATTCATTAAAAGAATTTGACTTTCTGGGATTCACGCTTCAATATGAAATGAGTTATACCAATATATTGAATATGCTTGATATGGCTGGAATTCCCGTAAGAGCATCTGAAAGAGGAGAAGACTATCCAATAGTTGTCTGCGGAGGACCATGTGCATATAATCCTGAACCATTATATGATATTGCGGATTATTTTGTAATTGGCGAAGGAGAAGAAATATTAGATGAACTTTTGGATTTATATAAAGAATATAAGGGAAAAGGTAAAAAACAATATTTGAGAAGAATTGCTTCCATAAAGGGGGTATATGTCCCTTCTCTTTATGAAACAACTTATAATGAGGATGGTACCATAAAGGAATTTAAGCCATTGTTTGAAGATGTACCTGAAAAGGTTCAAAAAAGGATTATAAGAAACTTAAATAATGCACCTTATCCTGATAAATTCATAGTGCCCTATACAGAGATAGTACATGACAGAGTGATTCTGGAAACCTTCAGGGGATGCACAAGGGGATGCAGATTCTGTCAGGCTGGCATGATATATAGACCTGTCAGAGAAAAAACTACAGAAAAACTAGTGCAGCAGACAGAAAACTTAATTAAAAACACAGGTTATGATGAGGTTTCTTTAACATCACTCAGCATTTGTGATTATTCAGATATTCAAAATCTTATAAATACACTTATTGAAAAATATAAGGATGAAAAGGTAGGAATTTCATTACCATCTCTTAGAGTAGATTCATTTTCTGTGGATTTAATAAAGGAAATCCAAAAGGTTAGAAAAACAGGATTAACCTTTGCACCAGAGGCTGGTACTCAAAGAATGAGAGATGTAATTAATAAGGGAGTAACTGAACAGAATCTTATGGATTCATCCAGAAGTGCTTTTGAAGCAGGCTGGTCCACAATAAAATTATATTTTATGCTGGGACTGCCATACGAAACTATGGAAGATGTTAAGGGTATAGCTGATTTAGCTGAAAAGGTTGTTAAGCAATACTATTCTGTACCAAAAGATAAAAGACAAAAGAGATTAACTGTAACTGTAAGTACAGCATTGTTTGTTCCAAAACCATTTACACCTTTTCAATGGGTACCACAGGACACTATGGAAAATATGAAAGAAAAAATAAATACATTGAGAAGAACAATAAAGAGCAGGCAGATTACTTATAACTGGCATGAATCTATTGTGAGCTATCTTGAAGCCATATTTGCAAGAGGAGACAGAAAACTTTGTGATGTGCTTATAAAAGCTTTTGAAAATGGAGCAAAATTTGATGGATGGTCAGAGTATTTTAACTATGACATATGGAAGGATGCATTTAAGCAGTGTGGAATAGATGGTGATTTCTATGCATTAAGGGAAAGAAGCTATGATGAGAAACTGCCTTGGGATTTTATAGATACAGGGGTTACAAAGAGCTTTTTAATTAAGGAAAATGAAAAAGCAAAAAGTTCACAGGTTACACCTGACTGCAGACTTGGGTGCAGAAACTGTGGAATTAATGTTAACCTTGAAGGGAAGTGCTTCTAAAATGCGTTATGTTGTTAAATTCAGCAAAGAAAGCGAAATTAAATTTATTTCACATTTAGATTTAATGAGGACAGTACAGAAAATTATTAAAAGGTCAGCACTGCCTATTGAATACTCAAAGGGCTTTAATCCTCATATGAGCTTGTCATTTGCCCAGCCATTGGCTGTAGGCGTATATTCATTTGGAGAGTATATGGATATAAATTTAAATGAGGAATTAGATGAGCAGTATATTATTAATGCATTAAACTGCAATGCTCCAGCTGGTATTAAATTTCATAAAGCAGTTAAACTTGTGCAGAATGGTGAAAAGAAAGTTCCTAAGTCCATGGCAGGAGTTGAGGGAGCTGCTTATAAAATAGAAATAAGATATAAAGATGTAACTGGACTTGAAAATCAGATGAAGATACTTGAGAAACAGAACAATTGGGTCACTATAAAAAAGAGTAAAAGCAGCGAAAATGAAGTAGATATAAAGCCTATGTTTAAAGAATTAAAGTATTCCATTTCGGACAATAAGTTGATAGTTAAGGCATTAGTAAGCTGTGGAAGCCGTGAAAATCTTTCTCCTGAGCTTATAGCTTCATTTATAAAGGATAATACCACAGGGGCTGATTTTGATGCATTTGTTGATATAGTAAGGGAAGAGACTTATGGTAAGTTTAATGAGAAATATATTCCGTTACATGAATATTTAAAGTCATTTAGCAGATAAATGCGTCTTAAGACGCATTTATATTATAATGCTTTTACTTAAGTGTTAAAAGGTGGTGAAGAAATGAAAGAAATTTTCATTGAAAGAACTTCAGAAATATTAAGAATTGCAGTTAAAGAAAATAATGTATTAATGGAATGTCTTATGGAAGAAGTAAATGATAATCCTTTTCCAGGACAAATTTATAAGGGAATAGTAAAAAATATAGTTCCTGCAATAAAATGTGCTTTTATTGACATTGGATATAAGAAAAATGCTTATATGTATATGGATACCAAGATGAAAAATCAAGGGCTGAAAAAGGGTCAGGAAGTACTTGTACAGGTTATCAAAGAAGATATGGAGAATAAAGGACCCAAGGTAACTAACTGGGTAACACTTCCTGGAAGAAATATAGTACTTGATTTATTAAATAAAGGATTAAGCTTTTCCAGAAAAATATCAAATGAAGAGTTTAAAAAATATATAAGAGCAAATCTTATAATAGACCCTGAAATAGCTGTTAAAATAAGGACTTCTGCAGAAAATACAGATATTAGTCTTATTAACAGGGAATATGATGAATTGTATAAGCAATACATTAATATTAATAAAAAATTTATGTATTCATCTAACGTAGGTGTTGTTTTTAATGATGGAGGCATTATTGGCAGAATCCTAAGGGATAAAGCTGATGAAAGCACCAGTAAAATCTACATAAACAGTTTGGATGATTATGAAAGTGTAAAAAGTTTTGTTAATAATGTTACGGGACTGAACATTGAGGTAATACACTATGATGGAGAAAGAACTCTATTCCATAATTTTGGTATAGAAAAGGAAATATTAAATTTACGAAATGACAGGGTATATTTAAATTGTGGAGGATACATTGTAATAAATAAAACTGAGGCATTGTATGCAATTGATGTTAACTCAGGGAAAAATATTAAAGGAAGCAATATACAAAAAACAGCATTGGTAACAAATCTGCAGGCGGCTAAAGAAATTGCAAGACAGGTGAGACTTAGAAATTTAAGCGGTATTATAATTGTAGATTTTATTGATATGACAATGGAAGAACACAAAGCACAAGTTATGAACGAATTAAAAAATGGGTTTAGCAGTGATAAAAATAAGACAAGAATATATAATTTTACTGAATTGAATCTGGTTCAGATTACAAGAAAAATGATTGGAAAATCAATAAATGAATATATTGAGGAGAACTGCAGCTGCTGCAGCGGAAAAGGAAAAAAACTTAAGTTTTCATATTTATGTCTTCTGATTAAAAATGAAGTATTGGGTATAAGCAATAAATATCAGATTAAAGATATACTTATAGAAATAGATGAAAAATATAAAAAGGAATTACAGGATGATATCCCAGAGTTTATTAAGAATATACATGCACTTGATAAAACTATATATGTTAATTTTATAAGAAGTCCTGAAAACTTTAAAGTTGAACCTCTGTTATTTGCAAAGCAGATTGAAGATGCCCGCATATTGAAAATATACGGATAAACATATGAAAACAATAGGTAAACTTATTTGTTTATATTTCTTTACAAATAGTTTTCATTGTGTTAAAATGTCATTTGTAGACCGCGCAGAAAAGGTAGTAATCATTGCTGTTTATTTAGCTGTGAACCTTAATTGGCGAGACTGGTTTGAGGAGGTGTTTTTATGTACGCAGTTGTAGTTACTGGAGGAAAGCAATACAGAGTTTCAGAAGGAGACGTTATATACGTTGAAAAATTAAACGCTGAAGTTGATTCAACAGTAGAAATGGATAATGTTCTTATATTAAGCAAAGACAACGGTGAAGTTGTTGTTGGTAAGCCTGTAGTAGAAGGAGCTAAAGTTGTAGCTAAGGTTGCAGCTCAGGGAAAAGCTAAAAAAGTACTTGTTTTCAAGTATAAAAGAAAATTAGACTACAGAAAGAAACAAGGACATAGACAGCCATACACAAAATTAGTTATCGAAAAAATTAATGCATAATTATGATTAATGTAAAAGTGCTAAAAAAAGATAATAACATTGTATTTATTGAAACAAAAGGTCATGCTGAATATGATGAATACGGGAAAGATATTGTTTGCAGTGCTGTGTCAGCTTTATGTACAGCTACACTAAATGGTATTATAGAAGTGTTACATATAGAGCCTGGGTATTCTATTCAGGAAGATGGCTTTTTAAGTATTAGTCTTGAAAAACTTACTTTAGATGAAATCACAGTGTGCCAGGTATTAATGAAAACTTTGTTATTAGGCTTGCAGAATATTGAAATAAGTTATAGTGAATATATAAACATTAAGATAGAGGAGGTGCAGTAGAATGATACTAATAAACCTTCAGTTATTTGCTCATAAAAAAGGAGTAGGTAGCTCAAGAAACGGCAGAGACAGTGAATCAAAGAGATTGGGAGCTAAAAGCGCTGATGGACAATTTGTTTTAGCAGGTAATATACTTGTTAGACAAAGAGGAACAAAGATCCATCCAGGTGAAAATGTTGGAATAGGCTCAGACGATACTCTTTATGCAAAGATAGACGGCACAGTTAAATATGAAAGAGTAGGAAAAGATAAGAAAAAAGCTAGCGTTTATCCTTTAAATGTAGAAGAAGTTGCAGCTGAATAAGTTTAGAGTTGGCACCCTGAAAAATGGGTGCCTTTTTAAAATAAAAAAAACAAATGTAATCTATAAAAAAGAGGTGGAAAAGATGTTTATTGATACAGCTAAGATATTTGTTAAATCTGGTGACGGCGGTAATGGTGCAATATCCTTCAGAAGAGAAAAGTACATTGCTTTTGGCGGGCCAGATGGCGGTGATGGAGGAAAAGGCGCTAGTGTAATACTAGCTGCAGATCCTAATATGACAACTTTACTGGATTTTACATATAAGAGGAAATATGTTGCAGAAAAAGGTGTAGATGGTTCCGGATCTAAATGTTATGGCAGAAATGGAGAAGACTTAATAATTAAAGTACCTATGGGAACTATAATTAAAGATGCTGACAGCGGAAAAATAATGGCGGATTTATCTCATGCAAATGATAGATATATTGTAGCTAAGGGCGGAAAAGGCGGAAAGGGTAATGTAAAATTTACAACACCTACAAGACAGGCACCTGATTTTGCAGAACCAGGAATGCCTGGTGAAGAAAGATGGATCAAGCTGGAATTAAAGATACTGGCGGATGTAGGACTTTTAGGATTTCCCAATGTAGGCAAATCCACAATACTTTCTGTTGTATCAAAAGCTAGACCTAAAATAGCAAATTATCATTTTACAACATTGAAACCTAACCTTGGTGTTGTAGCACTGCCGGGAATTCAAAGCTTTGTTATGGCTGATATACCAGGAATAATAGAAGGTGCATCAGAGGGAGTAGGATTAGGATTAGATTTCTTAAGACATATTGAAAGAACAAGACTTTTGATACATGTTGTGGATATCAGCAAAAGTGAGGGCAGAGATCCTTATGAAGATTTTATAAAAATTAATGCAGAACTCAAAAACTATAGTGTAAAGCTGTGGGATAGACCTCAGATAATTGCTGCTAATAAGTGTGATATGTTATATGATGATAGTGTATTTGAGGAATTTAAGGCTAAGGTTGGAAAACTGGGCTTTAAAAAAGTGTTTAAAGTATCTGCAGCAACTAACCAGGGCCTGGAAGAATTAATAAAAGAAGCAGCAAGAATATTATCTACAATTCCTGTAACAGACTTAGAAATAAGTGAAGAAGATAAATTTGTTGAGGAAGATAAGAGATTTACCTATGAAATAAGAAAAGAAGGAAATGTTTTTGTTATTGAGGGAAGCTTTGTAGACAGAATATTAGCCAGCGTAAATATAAATGATCCTGACGAATTAAGGTATTTCCACAAGGTACTTAATAATAAAGGAATAATGGCTGAACTTAGAGAAATGGGTATAAAAGACGGCGACTATGTAAGGCTGAATAATTTCGAATTTGAATATTTACTTTAAAATGCAAGGAGAGATATAATGATTACAAGTAAACAAAGAAGCTATTTAAGATCTCTGGCCAATAATATGGAGCCAATATTTAACATTGGTAAAGCAGGTATAGAAAAAAACTTTTTGAAGCAGATTGATGAAGCATTAGAATCAAGAGAGCTAATCAAAATATCTATTTTAAATAATTGTGACTATGATGCAAGAGAGGCATCTGATGCTATATGTGAAGAATTACATTGTGAAGGCATCCAGACTATTGGAAATAAGGTAGTCCTATATAGGAAATCTACCAAAAAGCCAAAAATAGAATTACCATAACATATGATTAAAAAGGCTATTTTTGGAGGAACTTTTGATCCAATTCACAATGGGCATCTTCATGTTGCTTTTAAGGCTTTGTACAATTTAAACCTGGAAGAGATAATTTTTATGCCAAGCGGGAATCCTCCTCACAAAATTGGCAGGAAAATAACAGATAGTTCCATTAGATATGAATTAATTAAAATGGCAATAAGAGAAGAAAAAAGATTTGCAATTAGTGATTACGAAATAAATAATAAAGAATTAAGCTATACATATAAGACTTTGGCATATTATAAAGAAAAAGAGCCCAATACTGAATGGTACTTTTTAACCGGGTCTGACTGCTTAATGGAATTAGATACATGGAAAAGTGTAGATAAGATATTTTCTCTTTGCAAATTTGTTGTTTTTAATAGGCCAGGGTATAAAATACAGGATTTCCTGGCTCAGAAGGACAGAGTTGAAAAACAGTATAATTCTAAAGTTTTATATCTGGATATGCCTGTACTGGATATCTCTTCTACAAATATAAAAGAAGCAATAAGAAATCATGAAAATATAAGTTATCTTATGCCGGCGGGTGTGTATAACACCATATTACAATTAGGATTATATAATGATTAATAGCAAAGAAAAATATATTCTTTGCTATTAATTATATGCATTCATGGATAATTATAGAAAAGTAGTGTAAAATAACATATATATTATTTTGGGATTGAGGGTAAAAATATGTGGAATGAAGACGAAATAATTAAATATTTAGAAAAAAATTTAAATAATCATAGATATATACACAGTCTGAATGTAAGTAAAACAGCCATGAAGTTAGCAGAACTTAATGGTGCTGACGTTAATAAGGCTAAAATTGCGGGCTTAATTCATGACTGTGCAAAAAAACTATCTGACCAAGAGTTATTAGATATATTTAAGAGCAGCAATATAAAAGTAGATGCAGTTTCTATGAATAGTCCTCAGCTGCTTCATGGCTGGGCTGCTGCAATAATTGCAAAAGGGACTATGGGTATTGATGATTGTGAAATTCTTAGTGCAGTTAAATACCATACTACGGGTAAAAAAGATATGAGTCTCCTTGAAAAAATTATATACATTGCTGATTATATAGAACCAGGCAGAGATTTTCCAGGTGTTGATGAACTTAGAAAAACTACTTTTGAAAATTTAGATGAAGGACTCCTTATGGCTTTTAACTCAACTATAAAATATGTCATTGAAAAAAATCAGCTTATTCATTTAGATACAATAGAGGGAAGAAACTTTTTATTAATAAATAAAAAATAGGTGATATAATGGCAAAAAGAAAAAAATCTATCAAGTTGAATATAATAATTTCTCTATTAATTGTTTTACTTATATGTTTTGGAGGTTTCTTTTATTATTATCTTTTAGGAATCAGTAAAAACAGCAGCAGTGCTAAAACCAGCCCTGTAGAAAAAGGAGCTCCTGTGAATATTTTAGTTTCAGGAGTGGATATAGGGGATCCATCCTTAAAAGGCAGTAATATACCTAAAAGAACTGATACCATAATTTTGATGAACTATAATCCTGAAAGCAAGGAGATAAATATGGTATCTATACCAAGAGATACACTTATAAGGATAAATGGCAAAAATGAAAAAATAAATGCTGCTAATGCTATAGGTGGTCAGGATATGCTGATACAGGCAGTTGAACAGCTTTTTAATATTGATATTAATTACTATGGTAAGGTTGATTATACGGCATTTGATAAAATAATAGACACAATTGGAGGAATAGATGTAGTTATTAAGCAGAACATGAATTATGATGATGAATCCCAAAATCTGCATATACATTTTAATAAGGGTGAGAAAGTACACCTGGATGGTAAAAAAGCAGAGGAATTTTTCAGGTGGAGAAAAAATAATGATGGTACAGGACTTGCTGAGGGAGATTTAGGAAGAATTGAAAATCAGCATGAATTTATAGGAAAAGTGGTAGATAAATTTAAAAGCCCTTTAATTATTGCTAAAATGCCATCTATTTTATCTACAGTATCTAAATACAGTGAAACAAATATGCAGCCGGAAGAAATGCTTAAGTATGCATATATAATATCAAAAACCGATAAATCAAAAATTGCAATTTCAACCATAAAAGGAGATCCCGTGTATATAAATGGCACATCATACTTCGCCTATAATGAAAAGAATAATGCTGAACTACTAGGTATAATACATGGCAACTATTCAAATTCAGTAAATTCATCTTCTGGTGCAAATGAATATAGAAAAGGACTTAAAATTGAAGTCTTAAATGGAACAAATAAAAGTGGTTTGGCAAAGGAATATGCAGATAAATTAATACAAAAGGGATATACAAACATAGTTACAGGTAACGGAACAAAAACTAAAAAGTCTAAAGCTGTTTTATATGGTATTGACAAAAGTTATGAAGATACAGTAAAGGAAGATATAGGACTAAGTAATGTGGAAAATAATCAGCAGAAAAATAAAAGTTTTGATATAATAGTAATGATTGGAGAAGATTATAAATAGTAGATTAGTTATTTATATGGTGAACAGTTTTTACTGCTCACTATATTTTTATTATGATAGGAGAGTTTTTAATGAAGGAAAATAAATTAAACTTTATTGTAGATAAACAGACAAAAGATATGAAAATAAAAGAGTATTTAAAGTTTAATAGGAAACTTTCAGGAAGAATGATAAGGCTGGCTGCAAGAGAGGGAAGAATATCAGTTAACGGTAAAAGAATTAATCTAAGCTATGTGTTAAATCCTGGAGATTCAATTGAAATATTGATCAGCAGGGATGAAAGCCAGAATATTGAACCTGAAGATATTGATTTAGATGTGGTCTACGAAGATGAAGACATAATAGTGTTAAATAAACAGCCTGGAATAGTAGTTCATCCAACTAAAAGTCATCCAACAGGAACCATATCAAATGGATTAGCAAACTATTATAAGGAAAAGGGAGAAAATTGTATAGTAAGATTAGTCAGCAGACTGGATAGGGACACATCAGGACTACTGCTTCTGGCTAAAAATCAATTTGCACATATGTCATTAGCCAGAGATATGAATTTAGACAGCTTTCAAAAGGAATATACAGCTGTGGTCCATGGAAATTTACTAAAAAAGGCTGGTACTGTTAATGAGCCAATATACAGGCCTTTGCATGACAGTATAAAGAGAATTGTAGATGAAAGAGGACAAGAAAGCATAACTCATTATGAAGTATTAAACAGTTATAAAAATGGTGATGTTGTACGATTAAAACTTGAAACTGGCAGAACTCATCAAATAAGAGTACATTTAACATACTTAGGTCATCCCATATTTGGAGATTCACTGTATTGTAATTATAATGATGATAATTATATATTAAGGCAGGCTCTGCATGCAAATAAACTCACTTTTCCACATCCAAGAACAGGGAAATTAATGAAAATTGAGGTAGACTTGCCCCAGGATATGAAAAACTTAATTGAATTATTAAAAGAAGATAAATCAATAAATACAAAATAGCTTATACAGTATAAGAAATGCTGCATATACACTTTGTATACTGCATAAGCTTATTTATATTGCTTTTCCCTTCTGTATTTTATATAGGCAAAACTTACAATGCCTGCAATTAAAAGTAAAGAAGCAGCTATATAGAAATTATTATTATTTTTATTTGAAACCACATTTTCAATAGATGTGGTTAAATTGTGGTCAATAGAACTGGTTAAAGGATAACTTTGAGAGTTTTTGGAAGAACCTACGATTATCTTGCCAACAATATCTCCCTTGTGGACTTTCTTTAAAGCTAAATCACTTTCAGTACTTATATCAATACTTGGTTTTACTGTGCTGTCCTTCTCATTTATATAATATATATCATCATTAGCAAGCAGAGGAATATCTATGCCGCTCTTTTTATAATCTGAAATTATATCACCCTTATTGTAAAGCTTTACTAAATCAAAATTATTAAAACCATAATTTAATAACGCAGGTGCATCAGCAAAAAATGTCTTATTTTTGTCATGTACTAAAGCAACAATTAATCTATGGCCGTTTCTTGTAGCACTGGCAACATAAGAATGATCAGACTGAGTAGTATATCCTGTTTTACCGCCTTCACATCCTTCATAATAATATTTTGATCCCTTTTGAATTAGCTTATTTTCATTCCATAAGGGCCTTTCTAAAGCACTTTTATTTGTTGGAGCAATTTTATAGCTTTGTGTGGTTGCTATCTTTTCATATTCACTATTTATAACAAGCTGTCTCATAATAAGAGCTAAATCTTTAGCAGAAGTTTTATGTTTTGGATCAAATAAACCACTGGGATTAACAAAGTTGGTATCTTCACATCCAAGCTCTAATGCCCTTGCATTCATCTTCCCTGCAAATTTATCAAGGGAACCGCTTATATACTCAGCAAGTGCTTCAGCACAATCATTTGCTGAAACTAAAATAAGACCATATAATAAATCTCTAACTTTTATTTTTTCGCCTTCAAACAGGTATATTTTACTGCCCTCAGCAAGTGGAGGATTTTTACCTACAGTAACTACATCATCTAAATTACAATTTTCTAAAGTTAATAAGGCTGTCATAATCTTTGTAGTAGAAGCAGGTGGATATGCTGTATCCATATTCTTTCCATAAAGAACCTGACCAGTAGTAGCGTCCATTAATACTGCACTATCAGCTGATACTGCTGGAGGATTATCCTTTGCATATACCAAGCCATTAAAGCTTGAAAAAATTAATAAACAAACTAATAGTAGAACTACGAATTTTCTCATTATTACCTCCTATTATTCCGCTAAATTTAATTATATCAAAAAAAATATATATTAGCGACATTATTTTATAAAAATATGTCAATAATTTATAAATAAGTATTCATTTATGTTATTTGGAGGGCTTAATGAAAGGAAATAAAAAGATAATTGGTTCCGCTGCATTAATAATCATAATTTTAATATTCTTCACAGCTGGGTATTTTATAAATAAAACGCCAAAAAATTATAATGATAAAGATATATTTGTGGAGGAAGATAAAGGAGAAAAGACTGGAGATAAATATATAACCGTTTATATAAACGGAGAAGTAAAAAACCCGGGAGTTTATAATCTGAAATCAGACAGCAGAGTTAATGACTTAATAAAAGCAAGCGGGGGTTTAAGTGACAAGGCTGATAAATCAAGATTAAATTTAGCCAGGAAACTAAAGGATGAAGATTATATTTTTGTTGATTCAATAATGGAAAACGGAGCTGTAAATGGCACATTAGGCAGTGTGAATAATGCAAAGCCAGGTGGAAAAGTAAATATAAATAAAGCTTCAAAGGATGAATTAAAAACAATACCAGGTATTGGAGATGTTACTGCACAGAAAATAATAGATTATAGAGAATCAAATAATGGCTTTTCAAGGATTGAAGACATTAAAAAGATTGACAGAATAGGTGAAAAAACATTTGAAAAAATAAAGGATAAAATAGACGTAAACTAATAAATTAGTATATAATGTCTTTGTAAGATTTATACCATAAGAAAAAGGAGGGTTTGCCATGAATAAGAGATTAACAGAATTTTCAAAGACATCAGGCTGAGCTGCTAAAATAGGGCCGGAGACCCTTTCTAAAATATTAAATAAACTGCCTAAAATGTATGATCCTAATTTACTGGTTGGTATAGAAACATCTGATGATGCTGCAGTGTATAAAATAGATGAGGACAAAGCATTAATACAGACTTTGGACTTTTTTACACCTGTAGTAGATGACCCATATACTTTTGGCCAGATTGCTGCTGCCAACTCTTTAAGTGATATATATGCCATGGGCGGGAAACCAATGGTTGCATTGAACATAGTATGTTTTCCTAATTGTCTGCCTATTGAAGTCTTAGGGGATATTTTAAAAGGAGGAGCCGATAAGGTTCTGGAAGCAGGAGCTGTAGTTATAGGTGGACATTCTGTATCTGATGATGAACCTAAATATGGACTTTCTGTGTCTGGGATTGTAAATCCAAAAAAAATATTAAAAAATCATGGATGTAATGATGGAGATGTACTGATTCTAACTAAACCTTTAGGCACAGGAATTATAAATACAGCAATAAAAGGCCAGTTAGCTTCAAAAGAAGCCTATATTAAAGCTGTTACAATTATGACTACATTGAATAAATATGCAGGTGAAATAATAACAAACTACAATATAAGTGCATGCACTGACATAACTGGGTTTGGCATAATGGGACATGCTTACGAAATGGCATCAGCTTCAAACAAAACAATAAAATTATTTAAAGACAAAATACCTTTTATTAATGAAGCAAAGGAATATGCTGAAATGGGACTGGTGCCTGCAGGATCATATAGAAACAGAAGCTATCTGGAAGGAAAATATGAATTTAGGGATGTTCCAGAGTGGTTCCAGGATATCTTATTTGATCCACAGACTTCTGGAGGACTTCTTTTCTCATGCAGCTTTGAGGAATCAGTGGATATTATGAAGGATTTATCTAAGCTGAATTTACATTCTGCTGTAGTAGGCGAAATAATAAGAAAAGGAGAAAAATATATTATAGTTGAGTGAGGTTTAATATGACTGAAAAAGAACTTTTAAGAAATCTTCCTAAAGTAGACGAGATTTTAAATAAAAAGGAAATATGTTCATTATTAAAAAAGAATTTAAGACCAGTTATAGTTGAAGCTATAAGAGAATCTATTGACTATTACAGAAAAAAGATTATCTCACATGAGTTAACAGATATAACAATGGAAAATATAGTTCAAAGGGTAATTGATAAAGTTCAATTTGAAAAACAGAGTAATTTAAAAACTGTGATAAATGCCACAGGAGTAATTATTCATACCAATTTAGGCAGATCAAAATTATCAGCCAGGGCTATAGACAATGTTATCAATATCTCTCAGAATTATAGTAATCTGGAATATGATATTAACCTTGGAAAAAGAGGATCAAGGTACAGTCATGTTGAAGAACTTATTAAGAAGATTACTGGAGCAGAAGCAGCATTGGTAGTTAATAACAATGCTGCGGCTGTTATGCTGGTATTGAATACATTATGTAATAATAAAGAAGCCATAGTTTCAAGAGGGCAGCTGGTGGAGATTGGCGGCTCCTTCAGAGTGCCTGATGTAATGTCTTTCAGTGGAGCCAAGCTTACAGAGGCAGGCACTACTAATAGGACTCATTTATATGACTATGAGGATAATATAAATGAAAATACAGGAGTTATCCTAAGAGTACACACATCCAACTTTAAAATAATGGGATTTACTGAAGAAGTAAGCATTGAAGATATGGTTACATTAGGTGAAAAATATAATATTCCTGTAATCGAGGATATAGGAAGCGGCACTCTTGTGGATTTTTCTAAATATGGATTTTCACATGAGCCTACAGTACAGGAAAGCATAAATAAGGGTATAGATGTGGTTACCTTTAGCGGCGATAAAATGCTTGGTGGTCCTCAGGCCGGCATTATAATAGGCAAAAAGATATACATTGATGCCATGAAAAAAAACCAGCTTACCAGGGCTCTTAGAATAGACAAAATGACATTAGCTGCACTGGAAGGAACATTATACTATTACTTGGATGAAAACGAGGCCGTTAAAAATATACCAACTTTGAATATGATACTTGGCTCAAAAGAAGAAATAAAGAAAAAGGCTCAAAGGTTAAAGAGGAAACTGCAAAATAAGAACAGTAATTTTTCTTTTAAAATAGAAGCTGATTCATCAATGGTTGGCGGGGGATCAATGCCTACAGAAAGAATAGAAACATTTACACTTAAGGTTAAACACAAATTTCTTTCAGCAGATGAATTAGAAAAAAAATTAAGAATGAACAAGATCCCTATAATAGTGAGAATAAGCAATGATGAAGTGATTTTTGACTTAAGGACTATTGAAGAAAAGGATTTTCAGATAATTGCTGAAGCTATAATGAATTTAGATTAATTTATATAAACAAAGCTTGTATGGAGGTTAACATGAAGCATATTATTATAGGAACTGCAGGTCATATAGACCATGGTAAAACAACTCTGATAAAAGCTTTAACTGGTAAAGAAACTGATACCCTAAGGGAAGAGAAAGAAAGGGGAATATCCATAAATTTAGGATTTACTTTTTTTGATCTGCCTTCTGGGAAAAGGGCAGGCATTATTGACGTTCCGGGACATGAGAAATTCATTAAGAATATGCTGGCTGGTGTAAGCGGTATAGATATGGTTCTTCTTGTAATTGCAGCAGATGAAGGAATTATGCCTCAAACCAGAGAACACTTTGAAATATTACAGCTTTTAAATATTAAAAAGGGAATTGTAGTATTAACTAAAATAGATATGGTTGATGATGACTGGCTTTCAATGGTAAAGGAAGATGTAAGTGAAGAATTCAAAGGAACATTTCTGGAAAATGCTCCAATAATACCTGTATCATCTAAGACTGGAGCTGGTATTAAGGAGCTGATTTCTGAAATTGATAAGGCAGCTGAGCAGGTTGAAGCTAAGGACACAGAGGGACATTTCAGATTACCTGTAGACAGAAGCTTTTCTATAAGCGGATTTGGAACTGTAGTTACGGGCACAGTGATAAGCGGCAAGGTTCAAGAGGGTGATGCTGTAGAAATATATCCTTCTAAGACAGTGGTTAAAGTCAGAGGAATACAAGTGCATGATAAATCTGTAAAATTCGCTGAGGCAGGTCAGAGAACTGCACTGAATTTAGCCAATATTAAAAGCAGCCAGGTTAAAAGAGGTGATGTTATTTCAGTAGAAAAGCTTATGGAGCCATCTATGATGCTGGACTGCAGAATTTACTATTTAAAAAGTGCATCAAAGCCTTTAGAAAATAGACAAAGAGTAAGATTATATCATGGAACCAGCGAAATATTATGCAGAGTTATACTTTTAGATAAGGAAACCATTAACCCTGGTGAAAGCGGTTTTGTGCAGCTTAGACTGGAAAAACCTTTAACAAGTCAGAGAAATGACAGATTTGTTATAAGAAGCTATTCACCAATGCATACCATTGGCGGTGGAATAATAATAGAACCTGCAGCAAAAAAAGCAAAACAGTTTGACAAAAAATATTTAGCAGATCTTATGGTTAAAGAAAGCGGTAAAATAGAAGATATCTTGGAAAGTACCGTTGATAAGCTTAGCAGTTTATATCCTGAAAGGCTTGATATATTAAAAGCCCTTGGAAAAAATGTAGAGTCAATAGATGAAAAGCTTAATGAGTTAGTTAATAAAGGTAAAATTATAGCTCTTGGCAATTCAGATAAAACTGTTTATGTGCATAAGAATTTTTTGAATTTAAAGGCTCATCAGGTAAAATCTATTTTAGAGAAGTTTCATAATGAAAATGAGCTATTACCTGGAATATCAAAGGAAGAAATTAAAACTAAGGTATTTGGGAAAAATCTAAGGCAGAAGGTTTACGATGAACTTTTGGAAATACTAAAAAAAGATGAAATAATTGATATCCATAATAATTATATATGTTTATTTAACTTTAAGATTATTTACAGTAAGGAACAGCAAAATATTAAGGAATACATTTTAAATAGTTATTCTTCTGCAAAATATGCACCTCCTAAATATGAAGAACTGGATAATGGAGAAAGTGATAAAAAAACTTTTAAAAAGGTATTTGATTCTCTTATTCTATCCGGTGAGCTTGTTAAGGTTTCAGAGGAGTGCATACTTGAAAAAAACTGTTATGAAGAAGCAAAGAAAGCAATATATGATTATATTAAAAAAAATGGAAGCATAACTGCTGCACAGTGGAGAGATTTATTAAATACTTCAAGAAAGTATGCAGTAGCGCTATTAGAGAATTTTGACAGCATCAAATTAACAAAGAGAATTGATGACAAAAGAGTGCTCCAAGATTAATGCAAAGATTAAATTATTTGACTTTTTATAATATATACTGTAAAATTATTAATCGTATGGACAGTATGGGGGTAGATAGGTGCTGGTGTGCCTGCCAGTCTTCAAAACTGTGCTGACTTGCTAAGACCAGGTTGGGTGGGTTCGATTCCCACATACTCCCGCCAGTTTGAATTTTAAAAGGCGTTGATATAAAAGAGTTTAAGCAAATTTATGGTGTTTTGCTTAGACTCTTTTTTGCTGCTTGAAATATCTCTCCCACCTATTTTCAACAACACAAACCTCAATAGGATATATATATTCTTTTGAAAGATTAAATCTTTAACATTTATGATTGTGCTTCCGAATCCTGAATATGGTATGATTTTCGCAGTCAAAATTACTTTATAAATTTTATTTGTAGTGACTTGTTATAAGTTTCTTCATTTTATTATATATATAAATTATATTACATTTATGAATTAAGCCTATGGAATACTTTATTCATTTTATATTTAATAGAAAATAAAGGAGTTGGGCCTAAGATGTAGAATAATTTACATATTAATATTATTTTAGGGGGTAAGTTAATTGCTTAAAAAGAAGGGTATATCAATTTTATTAAGTGCTTTAATACTGGTTAGCACTTTAGGAATTTCTCAACCCTTAGTGATGGCAAATGGCGTTAATGGTTGGGACCAAAATGGTACAACATGGAACTATTACATCAATGGAAATTTAAAAACTGGTTGGCAGTTAGATGGAGGTAAATGGTACTACTTAAATGATGATGGCTCCATGGCATTAGGTTGGAAAGCAATTGGAAGTACATGGTATTACTTAAATCCAAATGGTGATATGGCAATAGGCTGGAAGCAGGTTGGCTCAAATTGGTATTTTTTAAAAGCTAATGGATCAATGGCTGCAAATACTTGGATAGGAAATTATTACTTGGGTTCAGACGGCGCAATGTTGGTCAATACAGCAACACCTGATGGATACCATGTTGATGTAAACGGGCTGTGGGACGGACAACCTAAAACTATAGACAATAAAACGGATAGTAATACAATATTAAGTGCGAAGGATATTAATAATAAATACGGTAATGCAGTTGTATATGTAGAAGTTCAAGATGAAAATCATAGTTCTATTGCTAGTGGTAGTGGATTCATAGTGAATTCTAATGGTATTGTAGTAACCAATTTTCATGTAATTAAAGGTTGCTCATATGCAAGTGTAACATTACAAAATGGGGAAAAATATGATGTTAAAAGCGTATTAAATTATAATGAAAAGCAAGATATAGCAATTTTAAAATTATCAAATGCAACTAATCTGAATACTGTTAAATTAGGTGATAGTAGTATTATAGAAATCGGAGATAATGTAGTTGCAATAGGAAGCCCAAAAGGATATGAAAATACTTTAAGTACTGGGATTATAAGCGGAGTTAATAGAAAAAATGATAGAGGAAACGATATTCAAACAACTGCAAGTATTACTCATGGTTCAAGTGGTGGAGCATTGTTTGATATGTATGGTAATGTGATAGGAATTACTTATGCAGGATACGATTCAGCAGGTGATTTAGGATTTATAATACCTATTAATGAAGTCAAACCATTTTTGAATAACAGTAATGAAAAAACACTAATGGAAGTTAATAATATTCAGCATAATAACATAGCTCAACCAACAGGAGTTACTGCAAATGCAATTTCTTCTAGTGAAATACAAATTCAATGGAATCCTGTCGATGGTGCAGATTATTATTATGTTTATTGGAGTAACTCTATTAATGGAAGATATCACGCTTTTAGTAATAATGATGGAAGTAAATCACACATACCTTGGAAAAATGGCTATTCAGCTACATTAACTAGTATAGACCCAAACATAACGGTATATTTTAGAGTTTCTGCAGTCAAAAATGGTGTAGAATCCAAAGCAAGTGATGTTGTTTCGGCAACGACTCTAGGTAGCGTAAGATTCTTTCCCCAATTGTCAGATGTGCCGATGCCAGTTAATGCAACTTATTATACTACTTCAACATTTTTACTTTCAGATGGCAGTACAGCAATAAATTATATCTATTTAGGATCATTATTACCAAGTAATTTCATAAGTGATTATATTGTACTATTACAAAATAATGGTTGGATATTTAATGAAAATGGTACCACTTCTGATGGAAGTCAATATATAACTTATGATAAAGGAAATAATTTAATTATGATTGGTGTTGTTGGTAATGATTTGGTGATAACTGGAAGCATTCATTAATCTCTTCCGTTAGTGAAATTTATTAGGCATGCCAATTTAAAATATAAATATGGAGATGGAGATTTTTGATGAAAAGGATATTATGTTGATACAGTTTGCAGAAATAAAAAGGCAATACAGGAATATATAAAAGATCAATTACATGAAGATATAGCAGGTGAAGAAGTAAGTATGAAAGAATTTATTGATCAGTTCGCGGGTGATCCAGAAAAGAAAAACAAAAAATAAAGACCACTTAAGTGGCAATCTATAAAGATTATGCGGTTAGCAGACCATTTAGCATGTCTTGAGAAACAATCAGTAATATACCCTTATAGGGTTAGAGCGTGCCATCTGTTTTATGGGTGGTCATGACTTATTTATATAGGGTGTATATAGATTTAAAGGAATAAATTATGATGTGTAGAATACTGCTAATAAAGGATTTAATGGGGGTAAAAATAATGGCAGATAATAATTTAAAGAAAGCCAGTGTATCAGATAGAATTAAAGAAATGTCTCCAAGAAAAAGACTTATTATCCTATCTGTAATTATATTTTTAATTACAGTGGCGCTGGAGGCTTACAGCATTTATACTATATAATTTCATTTAGTAAATCACTATTTAAGCGAGCAAAAATACTGATGCTTCTACAGTTTTCTGAGAAGCTTAAATAGCTGATTTACTTTGAAATCTATTTAGTAAATAATAATATATATTAAAGGTGTTTCCACAATGGAAATACTTTTATTTTTTTAAAATAATGTTTAGTTATAAAGATGTCAATTAAAGAAGAATTTTTTTTATACGAATATTAAAATGAATAACATAGACAAAGTTAATTATCTAATGGTTTATATATAGCTGCACGGAGGTAGTAAAATGACAGCATGGCATAATATTACATGGGTTGAGGTACTAAAGGAACTAAATACTGACATAAATAAAGGATTAAGTACAGCACAAGTGGAGGAGTGCAGAAAAAAGCATGGAAATAACAGCTTGAACAGCCCTAAGGCAGAAAAACTTATATGGGTTACTTTGGATGAGGTTAAGCAGGTTTGGAGCATTTTAATTCTTATTACAATCGCACTGCTTTTTGTTATAAAAACATTTATACCTGCAGTGATCTTAATTTTTTATTATATTTTTCACATAGCTGTAACATTATCTAATGCAGCCAGGGAAAATAAAAAATTACAGGAACTGAATAATTTAAATAAGATAACAACAGCTGTTGTAAGAGATGGACATATAACAAGAATCTCCTGCGAAGAATTGGTGAAGGGTGATATTGTTCTGCTGCAAAGTGACGAAATGGTACCTGCAGATATAAGAATTCTTGAATGTAATAATTTAAAAGTAAAAGAGTCTTCCATAACTGGTGAAAAGGCAATAGTGGATAAATTTTCTGCAAGAATTGAAGAAGAGGAAATTCCAATTTCTGAAATGAAAAATATTTTATTCAGAGCATCTGCCATTATAGAAGGAGATGCTACAGGTGTAGTCATAGCTACTGGAATGGAAACTCAGATTGCAAGAATAATATCATATATATATAAAGAAAATAAAAGTCCTAATTTTATAAATAAATATTTTAAAAAAACAGTTAATCAATTTACATTAATAATAACAATTTTGGCGCTGATTTTTATAATTCCTTCTTTGATACATACAAATAATTTAGAATCATCATTAAAATCTTTAACACTGATTATTATTTTATGCACACCTTTCTCAAGCAGTTTTATGTTTAATGTGATATCAGCATATGTACTGTCAAAGCTTAAAAAAAAGGGAGTAATATTAAAAAATCTTTCTACAGTAGAAAATCTATCTAAAATTGATTTGCTGTGTATAGATAAATATGGTTTCTTTTCCGATAATGAAATGCTCATTGAAAAAATGTATATACCAAATGAGACAGTGGAGCCTTATAATATGGACTTAAATGAGGTTGACGTAGTGGCCATAAATAGGCTGATCAGCATAGGAGTATTATGTAATGATTCTGTTTTTACTTCTAATGGAATTACAAATTATAAAGATGACCCAATAGAAATTTCATTAGTTAAATATGGAGATAAGATAAATATTAGAAAGAAACAGCTGGAAAGAGGACAGAGGAGAATTTTTCAGATTCCTTTTGATTCTCACAGAAGAATAATGACAACGGTGAATAAATTTGAAAATAATTATAGGGCAAATGTTAAAGGAGCTGTGGATTTTTTAATAGATAAATGCACTCAAATCAATAAAAATGGAATAGAAAGAGAAATTACGGAAGAAGATAAAAAGTTAATTAAGGATACGGATATAACTTTTTCAGGGGAAAGCTTAAATGTTATTGCACTGGCTTACAGGAACTTTAGTTATGAACCCAGCGAAAAGGAAAATATAGAAAGCAATCTGGTGTTTTCAGGACTGATAGCCTTTAGCAATCCAATTTGCGATGATACAGAAGAAAATATTAAATTACTTAAAATGAATAATATAAAACCAGTAATTATTACAGAAGAAAATAGAGTTACTGCATTTTATTCATGTAAGAAGCTTAATTTAATAAAATCTCCTAATCAAATTCTATCTGGAATTGAAATTGATAATACTTCAGAAGAAGAATTTAACAGAGTAGCTGATAAAGTTAACATTTTTTCCAGAGTCAGTCCTTTTAATAAGGAAAAACTTTGTGAATTTTACAGAAACCAAGGAAGAGTGTTCGCCATGGCAATAGGAAAGCTTATTGATTTTACTTCACTGATGATGGCGGATGTTGGAATAGGCTATGGTAAAAGCAGTATTATTAAAAATTATTCTGATGTATATTTAGAGGAAACCAGCTTAGGGAAAATAATATCGATAATAGAAAGTTCAAAAAAGATAATTATCAATATAAAAAATATTTTAACTTATCTGTTTAGCTGCGTTGTTTTTCAGACAAGTTATTTTGTAATTAAGAAATTATTCAATTTTGATATTTATTTAAACTTTTATGAAGCATTATTTGTAAATTTAGTTACAGTTTCTATTTTTTCATTTTTAATCATTTTCAATTTTGAAAAGGTGGATAACTATTATTTTCAGCAGGAATTTAATAAAAGTTTTTTAAAAGAAGGTTTTTGGAAATCATTTTTTACAGGAATAGCATCATCCATAATATGTATGGTAATATTTTTAGCCATTTATGTAATTATACATTTCTTTGGAATAAGCTCAAATATATTGAACTACTATGATTTCATTGGGATAAACTTATTATGTTGCATAATGTTTTTGAAGTATGTAAGAATAAAATAATGTTTATATAGAAATCTCCATAAAAACCAGTGATTAAAGCAATATATTATGGATAAACTATAATTATGGAGGTGGGTAAAATAATGTTTGAGGATGTGTTTGAAACAGTTATTAAGGGCAGTAACACAGTGTATTTGAACATACCTGAGGATGAATACTTTATTAACTATGACGAAATTAATAATACTGCAGCTTTGGAGATTGCAAATAATTACTTTTATTCTAAGGGAAGAAATGTAATACCTTCTGTTGAAGACATTGATTATGATGAATCAATTCATAATATAAATATTAATGTTAAAGTTCAGCAGCAGGATAAAATGGAGAGTAAGTTAAGACAGTGAAAAGACCGCTTATTTATTATTGTATTGCAATCTTGTTAGGATGCCTGTCCTCCTCAATTTTTATAAATAACGTTTTTTTGGGTGCAGCATTAGCTGCATCTTTTTTGGCCATTATCTTTTTCTGCGAAGAAAGAAAAGATTTTATTTTTATATTTATTTTCTTTATTATAGGTTTTATAAGCTTTCACAATTATTTTAATATTAATATTGGTAGTAGTGCAGAAATAACTGTTATAGATAAATCCTATGGAAAAACAATAGGTGAATTTCATGGAAGAAAAATAATTTTAACAGGAAATACAAAGGAACTTTCTATTGGTAATAAAGCTATATTAAATGGAGAATTTAATCATAAGAACAATTACTCCTATGGAGAGGTTGGTGAATACAATATCCATGATTATAAAATCACAAAAAATACATATTTATTTTCCATAGATAAATTTAAAGAAAAATTATACAGTCATTATAATAACCTTATTGGAGAAAAATATGCATCACTTACAATGTCACTATGTTTTGGTGAGACTAAGTATTTATCGCAAAGTGAAAAGCAGGATTTTAAGCGGCTTGGAGTTATACATGCAGTAAGTGTCTCTGGAATGCACTTATCATTAATATATTTAGCTCTTGAAAAAGTCAGCGGAATTTATATTTCCACTTTATTATCTTTAGTATATGTTGTATTTACAGGCTGTAAAGCTTCAGCTATTAGATCCTTTATTATGATATTAATTTTAAAATTTTCAAGAAAAGTTTATAAAAATTACGATTCACTATCTTCTTTAAGCATGTCTGCCGTGCTTATTTTACTTATAAATCCATACTATATTTTTGATATTGGATTTATACTATCTTATTTATCAACACTAGGAATTTTACTTTACTATAAAAAGATAAAAAGACTTTTGTATTTACTGCCGGAAAAGCTGGCTGAATCTTTGAGTTTAACACTTAGTGCCCAATTATTTTCATATCCATGCATAGCTTTTACCATAAAAAACTTTGGTATAATATTTATATTAGGCAATATATTTTTACTGCCTTTGTATTCTGCAGTAGTTATACTAGGGAATATAAGCCTATTGTTTTATAATATAAACTTTATGTTTAATCTTTTAGCATTTGTCATAAAACTTACATTTATATCTATTGATGGAGCAATGTATTTCTTAATGAAAACAGGAGCGCCATTAATTAATTTGAATTTTATTGATGGTATAGGACTTATTGGTATTTATCTATCCTATCTGCTTTATAAACATAATTATCATAAAATAAAATACCTACCGCTAATAATATTATTTACCGTAAGTATTTATAAATTCCCCATAATACCATCTATAGATTTTTACTCTGGAAATGGTTACAGCCTAGTTTCAATTATATATAGAAAAGAAAGAATTTTAATTTGCAATTATGATGAGACATTAGGCAAAGAGATGATTAAAATAAAAGATGATATAAAACCTAATAAAATTATTACTAATCCCAGGGGAAAAAGGAGTCTATATTTAAATCCTATGCTGCAGGTTGTTATATCTGATACATATGTAATGATTAAAAATAACAGCCATTATGATATAATAAAATTGCCTCTAGTATATGACAATAGTGTAAAAAGCAAATCCAAACACTACAAATTATTATTTACTAAAGCATACAGAATTTATTAATAGGATGTGGTAATATGCTGAACTTATTGCAGTTTGAATCAGAATTAAAAAATGGATTGAATAAAAATTGTATTGTATTTTGCGGTCAGGATGAAACATTAATTAAAGATTATATAAATGAAATTGTAAAGAAGACCGTTTCGGATGATTTTAAACAGTTGAATTATATTAAAATTGATGGTACAAATTTTGAATTCAGCAGCATTATAAATGCATGTGAAACACTTCCATTTATGAGTGATAAAAAAATAGTGGTGATATACAGAGCTAACTTTTTATCTGACAATGCAGATAGTAAAAACAATAAACTTTTTGAAGATATAAATTCCTATATAGACAAAATTTCTCCTTATACAATTTTAATAATGTACTATGTTTTTGACAATAAAAGGGAAAAGCCCTCTAAAAAATTATTTAAACTTGATAAAAAATCATATGTTGTAAAGGCAGATAAAATAAGGGGCGCAAACCTGGAACAAAAGGTAAGGAATCTTATGCATAGTAATAATAAGGAAATTGGAAAGGTAGAATTAAGATTATTCTGCAATAAGCTGGACAATAACATGGGGATAATTGAAAATGAAGTTGAAAAGCTTTGTTGTTACACAATGGGAAGAGAAATTACAAAACAGGACATAGAGGACATGTTTCCAAAGAAAAGTGATGAGGATATCTTTGATATGGTAGATTTTCTGGGACAAAAAAAAGCTGATAAGGCAATAAATATAATGAATGAACTTATTTATAAGGGGGAAAAGATTCCTTATATACTTTATATGGTTGAAAGACAGTTTAAACTGCTTTTAAATATAATCCTTGGACTGGAAGCAAAGAAAAATAAAGATACACTTACTAAAGAACTTAGGTTAAACCCATATATTTGCGAAAAATTAATAGCCCAGAGCAAAAGGTTCACTATAAAACAGATAGAAAATGCAGTGGATTATTGCCTGGACTGTGAAATAAAATTAAAGAGCTCCACAATTGATAGTAAAATATTAATGGAAATGTTAATAATAAATATAGTGGCTGCATAAAAACAAAAAAATAAATAACCGGTATAAAACCGGTTTATTTATTATGCAAGAGCTTTGTTTAACTTTGCAGCCAATCTTGATTTTGTTCTAGCAGCTTTGTTATTATGAATTACAGATTTTGTTGCTGCCATATCTAATGCCTTTGCAGTTTTAACATATTCAGCCTTAGCTTCTTCAGTATTACCACTGATTAAAGCAGTTTCAAACTTTTTAATTGTAGTTTTTAATGCTGACTTTATCATTCTGTTTTCATGAGTCTTTTTTTCTGTAGTTTTTATTCTCTTTTTAGCTGATTTAATGTTTGCCATTCTTTCACCCCCTTGTATTTTTATAGGGTCCCTGCAGTTTTGGGGAAAATCTGCGTACGTTTCTAGTTTATTTAACAAATGCTATTATAACATTATTAAGAAAACACTTCAAGAGAAATATTGTAAAAATCCTTATATTAATATTTATGTATTATAGTATTGCTTTAGGGTAAAAATATTATTATAAATAAACATGGGAGAGATAAAATAGTTTATAAGTTTATATATGAATATATTCAGATATGATATAATATAATCATCAAAAAGGGGGTGATTATATTTGAGTAAGAACTATAAGCCTAAAGAATTTGCTGAATTATTAAAT
>ENA-UOOI01000264-UOOI01000264.1-fermentation-metagenome-genome-assembly--contig:-NODE-264-length-67881-cov-19.592944_pt1 | contig 67881 bp, 65 predicted proteins | sample MGYA00245779_ERZ724027 | MGnify/ENA primary metagenome ERZ724027 (study PRJEB28704, sample SAMN03018318) | fermentation metagenome | biome: anthropogenic terrestrial biome; feature: soil; material...
TTCTTTAATATTTCATCGACTCAACTCCATGGAATAAAAAATAGTACCAAAACAGTGTGGGTACTTTGTATGTAAAGATCTTTTTAGTTGATGAGTATATTTATAAAACTATATTTAATTATAAGTATTGCCTTTAATATTATTATGACCAGTATTTGAACTTTATTATATTTACTAATTGTTATGATATCATTACGCCTATGTTAAAAAACACAAAAATAAGCACCCTAAATGACGGGAGCCTATTTTTATAATATTATTTTTTAAGGATGCGATTTTGATATATTAACTCGTGGCAGTTGCATTTGAGTTTTAAGTGCCCTGCAACTACAAACACTAGTTTATATTCATGCTTAAGGGGGCATTAATTTATAAACTATTTATTTAAACTAAGGTTATTTTCTTAGAACACTTATAATTATATATAGTATTTGTTACAACTTAACGGCATAATGATTAACTATTTGTAAACAGATTTTATTATTCTATAAAAATAAGATAATCACCTAGATGTGTAGATGCTTATCTTAAAATACAAATATAGAATTAAAAAACTTTCTTAAAATTAGTATCCTATATTCTGACCTACGGACTGTTACTATGTCAAGAAAAAGTACAAATTAAAACGAGAAAACCCCGAGATATTTCCATATTTTAACTTGCTATAGACATACTAATACTTGTGCATTTTTTGTATGTTCTTTCAAACTCATTTGGTGACATATAATTACAATGACTATGAATTCTTGTGGTATTACAAAATGTTTCAATATATTCAAATACAAGAATGTATGCATGACGGTAATCCTTAATTCTAAAGCGATTTATCCATTCACGTTTAATAATTGCATGAAAGGACTCGATACATGCATTATCCCATGGATAAGCTTTCTTTGAATAACTAAGTATCATTTTTGAAGCAGCTTTTTTATATTCTTTTGATACATAATCGATTAAGAAAAAGGGATTGCTCCCTTTCCCTCATCTAAGAACCGTACGTGAGAGTTTCCCGCTCATACGGCTCAAGCATTTCTTAACCCTTTCGGGCGGCAACAAGTGTATGCAGTTTTATCTTTCTTTTATCAAAATAGTCCTTGTCTAAGAAGGGTGTTTTTTTATCTGCAATTTTGGATGTCTGATGATTTTAATCCGTCTCAAATTAATTAGACTGTACTCATCTGTCTTGAAAAGCCATCTTTTCCAGCTGTATTTTATACATAGAAAGTATGCCAAAATTCAATTAAAAAATCTTCTACGTAGACAAGCATTAATTATTGCCAAGGGTCTTTAACCAATCCTTAGTTTCTTTCAATCTATAGGAATTTCCATTGCCGTAATAACATAAGTGCTTGTTCTTGATAGAAATAAAAGACAGTGGCTTCAACAAGTAAAAAGCCACTGTCAGACAAATTAACTTAGATATGTGATATAAACTATTTCCGTCTAATAACGGCTTTTAACACATAAAAAATATTACTCTCAGTGTCTCATAAAATCTTCATTATAGCAATAGGTCATTTTAAAGATATAAAAGAAAATATTTAAACACTCATATTTTCTTTTTTCTTTTTTTTGAACAATTTTTCTTTAAAATCATTCAAAAATGTATATACAACCGGAACAAACAATAATGTCAATAATGTTGAAGTAATTAATCCTCCAATGATTGCAAAAGCCATTGGTGCACGTAATTCTGAGCCTGAACCCGTGGCTATAGCTGAAGGAATCATACCAAAAATCATAGCTAGTGTAGTCATTATAATTGGTCTTAGACGTATATACCCGGCTTCAATCAAGGCTTCCTTTAAATTCATTCCCTTACTGTAATTTTGTTTTGCAAAATCAATAAGCAAAATTGCATTTTTAGTAACTAAGCCCATTAGCATAATAACACCTATAGCAGACATCATGTCTAGTTCTTTATGTCCAATAAGCAATCCTAAAATTGCGCCTATAATAGCCAGTGGTAAAGAAAGTAAAATAGCTAAAGGATCTATAAAACTTTCAAACTGGGCTGCAATTACAAGGAATATAAACAAGATACCCAGAAGAAGTGCTGTAACTAAGCCTACTATGCTTTCTGCCATTTGATCCTGGGTTCCTCCAACAGATAATTCTATACCATTTGGAGTAGGAGCTTTACTTTTTATTTTATCATTAAAGGCTTTATCAAACGCTCCTTGTGATATTCCCTCATAATTGGCTGTTAACTGAATTTCTTTTTGTTTATCATATCTATTAATAGTAGACGAAGACGTAGTAAAAACTTTTTTAGTTACTTGATCAACAGGAATCATATTGCCTTTTGTGCTAGGTACATAAATTCCATCTAAATTGCTAAAATTCTTTCTGTCCTCTTCCTTAAGCTGTACACGGACGTCGTATCTATCCTTTTCCGCTTCATACTGGCTTATTACAACCCCATTGAATAAAGTACTCAATGTACTTGAAATTGCAGATGGACTCACTCCTAAATCAGCAGCTTTGTCACGATTCACGTCAAAATCTATCTCTGGCTTTCCAGCCTTATAGCTAAGACTTACATCTACAGCTCCAGGAGTATTTTCCATTACCCTCTTAGCCTTTAAAGCATATTTTTGAAGCTGTTCAAAATCTTCACCTTGAATATAGTACTGAGCCATTTTACCTGGTATCATTCCACCACCTGGAACAATAGACAAATCAATTCCGGGAACAACTTTTAAATCCTCACGCATTTTTGCTGCAATCTGTTTTACACCTTCTTTTCTATCCTGTTTGTCCGAAAGCTTTACAAGCAAACTAATTTTATCAGTTTGCACTGTAGAATATACAAACTTTACATTGCTGTTCTTTTTAATAATACGTTCCATATCCTTATCGATTTTTGATGCACTACCCAAAGTGGAACCTGCATCCAGAGCTACCTCTATATCCATTTCTCCAGTATCAGTTGAGGCAATGAAACCTGTATCCAATTTTGCAGCCAGCAGCAAACTCACTATTAATAGTCCTATTGGTATAATTAAAGTTACAATTCTATGTTCTAATGCTAGTTTCAGTAACCTTGAATAGAAACTTGCCAATTTATCAAAAGCCTTATTAAACCACTCCAGAAATCCACCTATTATAGGGATCTCTTTTTCTTCACCTTTCAAATACTTTGAAGTAAGTATTGGTACTAAAGTAAATGATACAAACAACGACACCAAAACGCTGGCAGCAACAGTCAGTCCAAATTGTATAAGGAACTTTCCAACCAGTCCATTGATCATGGCAATAGGCAAAAATACCGCTACTATGGCAAAAGTGGTTGCCATAACCGCAAGTCCTATTTCTGAAGTACCATCCCTTGCTGCTCTAATTGCACTTTTTCCCATACGCAAGTGACGCACAATATTTTCAATAACAACTATACCATCATCGATAAGTAATCCAACTGCAAGAGACAGAGCCATCAATGAAACTGTATTAAGTGTAAAATTCATAAGTTTCATTACTGCAAAGGTAATAATAATAGATATTGGAATTGCAATTGCAGCAATTGCAGTACTGGCAAAATTCTTAAGAAATATAAAAACTACAATTACCGCCAGTATGCATCCTTCTATCATCGTTTTTTGAACATCATTAACCGAATCACGTATGGATATGGAGTTATCACGAACAAGTTCGATTTTAATCCCTGACGGAAGACCCTTTTTAATACTTTCAATTTCTTTTTTAACATCCTCTGCCACTTTTACGGTATTTGAGCCAGATTGCTTAAGGATGTCAATACCCACAGCTTCCTTGCCATCATAAAAAGATAAGCTGTTCCTTTCTTTGCTTCCATCTTCAACTGATGCAATATCACTGAGTCTAACTTCACTGCCCTCACGAGTTGTAACTAAAATATTGAGAAAATCATCTATATTCTTTATAGCAGCATTAGTTTTTAAGCTTATTTCTGTATCTCCATTGGAAATCTTACCGCTGGACACATCTATGTTATCACTACTCAAACTATTGGTAAGCTCTGAAATTGTAATATTAAAGGCATTCATTTTTTCTTTGTCAAGATTTACATGAATTTCCCGTTCCTGCTCTCCATAGGTATTAACGGCTCCAACACCATTTATCGTTTGCAGCTTTTTTACAATGTTATCCTCTGTCAACTGTGATAACTGCTTGTTGGAAATTGTTCCAGTAACAGCAAGTGAAAAAATAGGTGATGCAGTAGCATCATATTTTGCAACTACAGGCTCATTGATATCTTTTGGCAGGCTGCCGCGGATATTAGATAATTTATCCTTTACTTCCTGCACTGCTTCAGACGAAGGCTTTTCAAGTTCAAATGAAATAGAAGTATTGGAAACTCCCTCTGTTATTGTTGAGTTGATATGCTGTACTCCAGATATTTGTCCCACAGCATCTTCCACTTTTTTTGTTATTTTTGATTCCATTTGATCCGGTGCAGCTCCCATTTGAGTTATTGTAACAGATACGGTTGGAGTATCAACATCTAGCTGCATATCAATAGGTAAACCCATATAACTCACTATTCCCAAAGCCAGTAAAGCAATAATTATCACTGTAGCAAACACAGGTCTTTTTAAACTAACATTTGTTAAAAACATAAATATAACCTCCTATTCTGATACTGCTTTTACAGCATCACCATCTTGTAAAGTACCTGTGTTGGTACAAATAACACTGTCACCAGCTTGTACTCCAGATTTTATTTCTACTTTGTCTTCATCAATTTTCCCTATGGTTATATTCTGTTTTTTCGCTACTCCATTATTATTTAAGAATATATAGTAGTTTTCTTGAGTTCCTCCTATTGCCTTCAATGGTACTGTAACTACTTTTTTCGTTTCATTGATAGTAATTCTTACATTTCCAAAAACACCAGGTTTAAGTTTGCCATCTTTATTATCAAGTTGAATTTTACATTTAAATACTCTGGAATCAGGATCTGCCGCTGCATCAATGTTTTTAACGACACCCTCGTATTCCTTTGAATTATCATCACCAAGCTTAAATTTAGCTTCACCTCCTAATTTTACATAACTTAAATCACTTTCCCTTATATCTATAACAGCATATATTGGTGATATCGTCTCTATCTTTCCCAGTGCTGTTCCCGGGCTTATGTATTGACCTACATTAATATTTTTTCCAGTTATAACTCCACTGGTTGGAGCCGTGATAACTGTATTTTGTAATGATTCTTTCGCATTATCCAAATTCGTTTGAGCTGTTTGTATATTAGCTCTCTGTGTTTCAGTGGAAATACTTGAGGATTGTGCACTGGCTCTTGCCGATTCCAATGCACTTTCTGCTGTTTTTAGCTGGGCTTGTGCATTTTCATAATCAACTTTTGTAGCTGCCCCTTGTTCATAAAGTGCTTTCGTCCTATCATAGTTATTTTGGGCAGTTTCCAAATCTATTTGTGGCTTATTAACTGACAATTGTGCAGAACTGGCTGTGCTCTCTGCCGCTTTTAATTGAGCCTGTGCTGCTTCAAGCTGTGCCTCACTAGCTTTTATATTATTTCTAACATCAGTATCATCTAATTTTGCCAAAACTTGTCCGGAGGATACAGATTGTCCATTTTGGAATAAAACTTGAATTACCTTTCCAGCTGTCTTATTACTTATATCTCCTTCCTCAGATGCTTCCAGTGAAGCTTTAAATGAAGCACCTGATGCCACCGTATCCATACTTGCTTTAACCACTTTTACAGATACTCTATTTACATTAATCCCTGAAAGCTGAAAATATTTTTTTCCACCAAAAAAAATATTTACCCCAATTATCATAACCCCAGAAACGAGCAATACAATCAATATACCAATTAACTTTTTTTTTGTAACCATTTTGCATCTCCATTTCACCTTTTTATCTTTTTGATTTAGCAAGTCATATATAATTGTCCAAATTGTGGCAAATATATGCAAGAGTGATTCATTGTCTGCCATAATAGTATTTTTTAGATCTTTGCAACAGTAAACCATGACCTCGTTTAATGTCATTTCATCAGTTATTCCATTTACATGTTTAGTCAAAATTTCGCAGACTTCTTCAAATATAGTATGCAAAATTTCTATTTTGCATACTATATTCGAAAAATAATAACAGCTCAATCCATCTGCCATTCCTATACTCTGTGTGATAGAGCTGGCAGAAGTATTATGATATCCATTCTTTGTGAATAATTTTTTTGCTGCGCCAAGTAACTGCTATCTTCTTTCAATAGCTTGTAGCTGCCCATTGGTCATTGGCTTTCCACTATATACGGATTGCTTCTTCACCTTGCCGATACTGATCAGCCAATTCACCTCGTCTGTAATTGTTTCTTCAAATGGCCGGGTATGGTATCCCAATTCCTTCTGTGCCTTTTCCGATGAGAAATTGTTGTTGCGAACCATGTTATACATGCTGAATTTCAAAGTTGCCAACTTCTCTTCTTTTTCCGGTCCCTCAGGTATGTTTTTTGCTGACATAGCTATCATATCGTCCGCAGATAAAATAGTATCCACCACAGGTGAACCACTTGTAGTGCTAATGAGATCGAACAAACGGCATATCGTCACCATTTCGTTGCTCATGATGTAGCCCTCGCCTCTCCGTCCCTTTTCTGCACATGCAACCACACCCTCCGCAAGATCGCGTACATCAACTGAATTAAAAGAACCTTCAAAACCCACAGGAATTTTGCCATCGCAGTACTGCATAATTACTCCTGCTACCGGCCCGAAAGCGTAATCATTTGGCCCACATATGCCGGAAGGATAAATTATAGATGCATCAAGACCATTCTCTTTGACTGCTTTCAGCACAATTTGTGTAGCTAATGCCTTGGTTTTGCTGTAATAACCCACCACAACCTCCGTATCAAAGGACTCTGGTTCATATATCGTCTGATCGCTAGGCAACTCAGGGATTGCGCCTGAAGAACTGATATACACTAGCTTCTTGACTTTGTTAGCAACACAAAGATCCACAATATTCTGCGTACCGGTCACATTAACGTCGTACACCTTCTGGCTGGGCAGGGGAGAAACAGAGACAATACTAGCGCAGTGGATGACAATAACCTCGGTGCCTTTTGTAACCGTAAAGAAACGTTCTAATGATGGAATGTCTGTCACATCACCGATTACGACTTCTGCTTCTTTGGGAATATGCTCGGCGGCAGGGTCTCCATCCAAGACCAATGCCCGAACCTGTTTACTCTCTGAGATTAGTGATAAAGCGACGTTGTTTCCGAGAAGTCCGGCAGCGCCGGTAAGTAAATAAATTGTTTTCATAATTGTAAAATCCTTTCTAAATAAACTTCATTCAACATTTGCATATTAGCTCATAAATGTTTGCACGATATTTGAGAATTGTTTGAGAAATATTAATATAAATTTTTTCGCGTTATTATGTGCTGTTAAATTTTCATTTTTTATCTTTAAACATCAATTTTTGTACAATTAATGTTGTTACAATGCTAATAAAAATAACTTGTAATATTTCCATAAATAGCTCATCTTCCTGTAACACTCATGTCTCATCATTTTTTCTATATCAGTAAAGGAGAGGTATTCGCCTCTCCCTAGTTTATCCTTATTTAGTTTTTTATCCTAGTTAAGCTTTTCTTTTAAGATTTCTCTTATCTTCATACTTCTCACTTCCCTTAACTTATTATTATATGCACTAATCTCCAGAATTATCCACAGGTTACACACATTATCCACAATATTCCATTGTCTAGATTCTATAATATAAAAAATAAGCACCCTAAATGACAGGTGCTTATCTTGCTATTATTTAAACTTTATTTTAAGGGCGTGGTAATTTATATAGAGTTATGATAGTTGCATTTAAATTTATAGTGCCCTGCAACCACAGACACTTATCTTTCAATGCCTTGGAATATAATACTATGTTATTTAGTATATACCCCAATTGTTATAACATCATTACGCCTATGTTAAAAAATACAAAAATAAGCACCGCATTAACAGTGCCTACCTCCGACATATACATAATATAAAGGATTTTATTTACGGTTTCCCGAACTGAAGTCCCATTTAACCCTGGAGCCAGAGGTATATTTAAAGGGAGAATTTGTATATGAGTTATTGTTGATTTTCTCACTATAACTATTATATTACACTTTGGCAATATTTAAATTCCAATCTAATTCCATTTTAATTCCTGAATAATTCCTACAGATTTACATTCCCAGTAATGTAAAATTGGCTTGACCTTTAAAGTAAAGTTTACTATACTTTAAATTGTAAAGTTTACTATACTTTTTATAAGGAGTGAATTATGAAAAATCATATTAAAGATTTACGCAAGAAAAAACGTATGACACAAGAAGAACTTTCTGAACTCTGTAAAGTTACCAGACAGACAATAATTTCCCTTGAAAACGGGAGATACAATCCATCAATTTTTCTTGCCTATAAAATAGCCAAAATATTCGGATTATCAATTGAAGAAGTATTTATTTTTGAGGAGGAATAACCCATGAATTATGCTAAAAAACAGTTTGTATTTTTTATTGCATATACCGTTATTGGTATTGTTGCATTTACAGTTGCTCTATTTCATAATTTTACCTATGACTACAGCAATGGACTTATTTATGGCATAGCTGGAGCATGTACAGTCACTGGAATACTAGGTATTATTTCTAGCATTAGACTAATAAATAACCCCAAAAAAGCAGAACGAATCGAAATTGCTAAGAATGAAGAACGCACTCAATTAATAAGAATGAAATCTCACTCATCTGCCTATACCATAATAATTTTTCTTGAATCAATAACAACTATCATACTAGGATTTCTAAGGTTAAAAGAAGCTTCTATAACTATTGCCACCATTTTAATTGTACAGGTTATTATAACTATAATTTTCTTATCCTATTATAGTAAAAAATATTAGTCAACAAAAATATACTGCTTTATCTAATCATTACGAAAAGCAGTATATTTTTAATATAACATTATTCATTTTACAACTATCTTAATTCACAGCACTAATCCACATATCCCAGTTAACTATATTCTCAATCAACCTATGTCTCCTTTTAGTAACAGCTCCTTGAGACATATTACATTTCATCCCCACCTGCCAATCTGCCTTTTTATACTTATATTTCTCCTTCAAAAACTCCTGGTTCTCAATCCTCAAATCCTTAATATTAGCCTCAATTACAGCATTGTCTGCTTCCATATTCCTAAGAGTTTCCTTTATATGCCCCACCTCTTCTTTTTTCCAAAACTTCTCCTTAAATTTCATCCATTATTTAATTCTTCCCCTAAAATCTTATTATTGATTATGTTACGCTTATTATTTACCTAACTGCTCTATATCCCTCTCTGAATTTCTGACGTTTATATAAGAAATTATAACTCTCTCACTTTCCTGCAAATCTTCCTTTAATGAATTTATTTCTTCCAGCAGCTCTTTGACAATTCCTCTGTTTATTTTTTCAAAAAACCCATAATCAACTTTAATTAAGGTTTTAAGTAATCCATTCAATCCCCCAGCTTTACTATTACTTTTTAATGCAGGAACTTTTATTTTCGTTCCGGTTTTCGGGTATTTTTATTGTAGCATTAACATTCCATAGTTCCTACATCCCTTCTTTTACACTTTCTACTTCTATAACACTTACTGATATCATAAAATAAGAACATCTGATTTTTGTCAGAAAACTGTTTATAAAATATTAATTGATATTTCTCTATCCAAAATATTTGTCTCTGATTCCCTAACTGATGGCTGTATTCTATTCTCTATTCTTTAATTCTTTGTTTCAATTATGTTTGAAAAACATTAATTAAAATTTATAAGTAAAAAAAGAGCTTTGGATATTTCCTCAAAACTCTTTACAAGTAATATTTCATAATAAATTCTGATGTCATTTTAAATGATCTTCTTTTTTTGTATTGTTGCTGAACATATCATATAAATTCCCATAATTAGGATCATCAGGCAAGTCAATCCTCCTGTAAGGCTGTTCATTCTCTTCGAACTCATTGTATTAACTGAACCAAAAGATACAATCATGGCTGTTTGTAATGAAAGCATAGACACAACTGCATCAGCATATCCAATATACCTAATTGTCATTAGAAGAGGAGACTTTAATCTTCCCGCTTTTACAATGTTGATAATGGCTAATACTATTTTATAAAAAGTATAAGCCGCCACTGCGAAGATAAGTGTTCCGGGGTAGCTATATCCTTTATCGAAATACACCATCTGAATTACAGATGCACCTAATGCTATTGTCAATAGGATGAATAGGATCCCGCAATTTTGATAAACCGATAATTCCTGCTGCTGCATATTCTGTGTCTTTTCAAGTATTGAAATTCTTCTTTCATACTGGATAACTATAAAACGCATAATACTGAGAACAATATAATACGCAGACAAAGCTCCAAACCAAACGGAATGATTGATAATACCAAATATGCCATTACCAAAAGCAAAAATCAGATTAGCACCTAAAGACGAATAAGTAAACAGAACTGTTCTGTAGCGATAATCTTTTGCCACACGGTTTGTAAAAGGATTGCCTTCAATGATAAGCTTCAATTTTTCATTCACACCATATCTCAAATCATTATACAGATAGCATCCTGACAATCCAATCATACATACAGCTAACGCATAAATAATATCAGCAAGTACAACATTGACAAGACGAAAGTATAGCACTAACATGGATAACACTGAGAGAATAAGCGTTACTACATATAACAATAGACGTAAAGGCCATTTTATTTTCGGTAATCCTATCTTAGGCAATTCCATTTTTGGTAATTTCATTTTGGCAACCCCATCTTGCTTTCTCACATCCTCCATAGACTTCATCATATTTTTTATTGATTAATGATTCTACTTTAACAGATTTCTTACTGCAAATCTTGCAGTATAACAGATATGGAAAAATCTCCATTCACTAATTTATCAAGTAGGAATTCATCTAAACTCTTTAATCTTTTTAATGTTATTGACGCAATTTCTTTTTTCGTGCTTCAGATCTCATCTGAAAAATATTTTCTTCAATGGCCATATTTTTTATTTCAGAATCATTAAATCCTTTTAAAATAAGCCTTGCAGCCTTTTTGTTTCTATATAAAGGTGCGGTATTGATTTTATTGTAGATTTATATTTTAACTTTTTATTCATATTTTACCATTTCCCCAGTCCCAATATTTATAATTGGTATTATTATATCATAATAGAAATAATAGAAAAAAGTATGTACGGAAATTTCTGCACACCTCTTACTTTATATTTTCAAGTGTTTTTATAACAGTCCACCCAATATAAAATTATAGTTATCCAATTTTAAGCATCCTTTTATGAGAAAAAGATAACTTAAGTAAAATAGGTGTTATAATTGTAGTCAATATTACAACAATTAGAGTTGGTAAGAATATCTCTTCTGAAATTATTCCCTTTTGAAGGCCTATATTGGCAGTAATAATAGCCACTTCCCCTCTTGATATCATACCGGCTCCAATCTGTAAAGATTCACTTTTGCTTATTTTCATAAATCTTGCAGCAGCACCACATCCTATAACCTTTCCAATAACAGCTATGACAAACATAACTAAGGTAATAAGAATTACCTCCATAGTTAATCCTTTAAGATTTGCTTCAATTCCAACACTGGCAAAAAATATAAGAGATAAAAAGCCTGATGAAATTGCTTTCACATTTCTCTCTAAATATTCTCTGTGGGTAACAGATGAGAGTATAAGTCCAGCTATATATGCACCTGTAATAGCTGCAATACCTAAAACTTCGGCTATATAGGCTATAAGAACCGCAAAAGCTAGGGAAAATGTTAGAAATTCTCTTCCCGGCTTTATATAATTTTTAAATTTATTCATATATTTTGGCATATACACCACTGCAATTATGGAAGCCAGACAGAATAAAATTACTTTTACAAATACATACACAATTGACAATGTACCTGAAACTTGAGTATTTGAGCCAGAAGTTTGTGCCACTGCAAGAACTATGGATATAAGTATAAGGCCTAAAATATCATCTATTACTGCCGCTCCAAGGATATTAATTCCTGCTCTTGTATTTAGTTTCCCAAGTTCCTTAAGCGTTTCTGCTGTAATACTTACGCTGGTGGCAGTCAATATAACTCCTACAAATATATTCTCCCAAAAATCACTAAAAAACATATATGCCCCTAGAGTCCCCAAAACAAGAGGCAGTATTATACCTCCTAACGCAATTACAAATGAGGATAATCCAGCTTTTTTAAACTCTTCTACATTAGTTTCCAATCCTGCGAGAAACATAAGTAAAATTACTCCAAGATTTGAAAGCAATTTTATATTATCATCGTAATGTACAATATTTAATATAACAGGTCCAAGTATCACACCTGCAATTAGTGCCCCCAATACTTCTGGCATTTTCATCTTTCTACTTATCATTCCTCCTATCTTTGTAAATACAAGTATTAATACAATATTTAGCAATGCCTTTTCCATAAAAATCCTCCTAACTTCAAAAAAATAATGGAAAGTCCATAAAGGACTTTCCACCCTAAAAGTCATATTTATCTTGAAATCAAATTAAAATTTGTTCAACCGAAATTATATAGTCAATTATTCTATTATGCATGTATATTATACTTAATATAACATATTTAAAAATATCCCGCAAATATATAATTAATGTAAAGAATATCTACTTACAGTTTATTCTATCCTTCTATAAAAAATATTAGTTTCACTATCAGGATACCTTTTCCTTATCTTCTGAAGGTAAATCAAGATTGTTGATGTATTTCTTGGTTTCAGCTGCAATAACTCCACTGAGAAGTAACATTGCTACTACATTTGGAACTACCATCAATGCATTCAATATATCTGCAATCGTCCACACAAGATCCAGACTAATGAGTGTACCCAATAGAGCTACTATTACCCATAGAACTCTGTAAGGTTTAATAATTTTCTTTCCAAACAAATATTCAGCTGCCCTCTCTCCATAATAAGACCATCCTAATACTGTAGAAAATGCAAATATAGCTAAAGCAATAGCTATTATAACTGATCCTACTACAGGAATCTGGCTCCATGCAGCACTTGTAAGTAAAGAAGAAGTTTTTGTATCAATAGCAGGATTCTTAATTACGCTGCTTACAATTACAAGACCTGTCATCAAACATATTACTACTGTATCCCAAAAAGTACCTGTCATAGAAACAAGAGCTTGTCTTACAGGATTTTTAGTCTTGGCAGCAGCTGCTACAATAGGAGCAGAACCCATTCCTGATTCATTGGAAAACAAACCTCTTGCAGCACCATAACGACATGCAATTGCAACAGTAGATCCTATAAATCCACCTCCTGCAGCTCGAGGAGAAAATGCAGCTTGAACTATGGTTACAACTGTTTGTCCTAAAACATCTGCATTCATAACTAAAATAATTAAACATCCTAATACATAAAATATAGCCATAAATGGTACTAATTTTTCACATACCCTAGTAATAGATTTTACTCCACCAATAATAACAATTCCTACCAAGATAGCAATTATAATTCCTGAAATCCACATAGGAATTCCAAAACTGTCGTTTAAAGTAGAAGCAACAGCATTTGTTTGAGTAGAACATCCTATTCCAAAAGCAGCAATGGCAGTAAATATACAAAAAATTACTCCTAACCATTTCATGTTAAGTCCTCTTTCAAGGGCATACATAGCTCCCCCAAGCATACTCCCATCTTCAGTTTTCACTCTATATTTTACAGATATCAGAGATTCAGCATACTTTGTAGCTATACCAAATACACCTGTGAACCACATCCAAAGTACAGCACCAGGCCCTCCTAAAGTCACTGCTGTTGCAACACCAATTATATTACCTGTACCTATAGTGGATGCTAAAGCAGTACTAAGAGCACCAAATTGTGATACATCTCCTTCACTATCTGGATCCTTAGTAACAGATAATTTAATTCCTGTAAAAATTTTTCTTTGAATGAATCCTGTTCTAAAAGTAAAGAAAATATGTGCTCCAAAAAGTACAACGATCATGGGCACCCCCCATAAAACACTGTCTATACTGTTTAAAAGATTAATAAGTCCTTCCATTAAAATAACGCTCCTCCCATACAATATTATTAAAAGTATAAAAAATAACTGTAAAAATTAATTATATTGTCAATATTATATCAAATAAACTGATGTTTATCAATAATTCGCAGGATAGCACTGTTCATACTTTTTTTCATGATTCTTTCATAATTCTTTAAAATACTCTTATTTTCATGCAATATGAAATTAACTATAATATATATTAAATAATCACAACAAAAATATGGTGACCTACTTCTGATGCCATAACATCAATTCTTCCATCCTGTGTCATGTTAACATTCACTAGTCCATTTACATAGGGAACTGGCATTTCATGATAAAAACCAAGCAAAAACCCTCCTAACAATACGGCAATTGCACACAAAACTGAAACAATTGATATAATTACATTCTTTCGGAATAGCTTCTTTTTAATTTTTTTCCAAGTGTTAACTTTTGATTGTTCTGCTATCTTATCTGTAGTATTTTGAATAAAGTCATTATTTATACTATCAAGGTATTTTTTGTAAGTATCACACTCCATAAGATGTTCCTCAATAGCAGCAAAGCTTTTATTACTACAAACATTATCGTGATAAAGCGGTAATAAATCTTGAATTATTTTCCATGCCGTTTCACTATTTATTAACTTTTGTTCAATATGTCCACTTTCATTTTCCTCATAATGCTTATCCGCGATATACTTATTTTTTTTACATGATGGAGATAAGTATTTCTCCATAGCAAACTCCATCTGAACCCAAGAATTCCTTGATGTATATCATGTAACATAAATAGTTAAATTTACATTATATTAAGTTTTAAATTGCAAAAAACTTATGTGATACTTTTTCTAATTGTATAATATTTATTTTTTTATAACATACTAACCCTGTAAAATATAATTGAAAGAAGGTTTTTATATTATGACTTCTCCTAAGATGGAAGTAAAATGTAGTGTTAATTGCTGTGATTATTGGAAGGATAATTGCTGCCATGCCAATTCTCTAGAAGTTAACCCAATGTCAGGTAAAAATAAACCTAATACCAGTGACGATACAAGTTGTACAACATTTAAACCATCATCTAAGTAAAAACATTAATGGAATCCACAATGGGTTCCATTATCTTCTAAAGGTTATAATATATTTTTGTAGAATTATCACTATTGGAAGGTGGTGATACTATTATGAATGATATTTTTATTAGAAAACGTATTTCTGGTTTTTGTCCTAAATATAACACCAAAATTTCAATTATAGTAAAATATCAGGATGCAACTACATGTGATGAACCTACAGCCCATTATCAAAAAATTGGTTATCGCTGTGATAAAAACGCTTGCGGAGGATGTAATCTTAGACCCTGTCCTGTCTATAAGAACTGTTCAGAAACCATTTGACTTGATTTACAAATATAGCAAATAAACAAAAAGGGTTAGATTTAGATATGGTACAAAAATATTAACAAATGAATTATCAAAGAAGATAGCAGTGTTATTGGCATAGATTCATCATCTGACAGATAAAGCCTGCACCTCAATTTAAGGTACAGGCCCTCTTCTTGTAGTATTATTTTAAGCCCTGCTCATAGGATTCAACCATCTTCTTAACCATATTTCCACCTACTGAGCCAGCTTCTCTTGCAGTCAAATCTCCATTGTAGCCATCTTTTAGATTTACTCCAACTTCTTTAGCTGACTCCATTTTAAATTTATATAGAGCCGCTCTGGCCTCTGGTACTACTAAATTATTGTTACGTGTCATTATAAACACCTCTTTGAAATAGCAATATTTAATGCTGCATTTAAAGTTTGTGCATTTCTACAAAAAAATACTCCAGGTAATTTAATTATATTATGGAAAATAATTATAAGACATAATAAATTGGATATAATAACTAATGCTCATAAGAATACTTTAATGTCACTCATTAGTTTTAACTAATAGAAGCTTCGGATAATCCCGGAGCTTTTATTTGATTTTAAAAAATTTTTTATAAGTTTAAAATAAGCACCCTACATGACAGATGCTCATTTATCCGAAGGCTACCATTGCTAACACCCCCATCTTCTTCAAAGCGGGGAATAAGCACTGCTACGCCTCTGGATAAGTTAGATTACGATGCGTATTCCTTATAAGCAAACTCCACCTGAGCCTAAGAATTATTTGATATAATATTATTTTTTAAGGATTCAACATATATCAACTTCTGGCAGTTGCATTTGAGTTTAAAGTATCCTGCAACCACAGACACTATCTTAATTTTACATTTGGGGTATTGCTCACAATCTATTTATTTAATACTAAGGTTTATTTACTAAAGACACTTATAATTATAAATAGTATTTGTTACAGCTTAATGTCATAATAATTAACCATTTGTAAACAATATAAAAATATACATTTTATTAAAAATTCATGTCTTCATTCTTAAATAATTTTCCACATTGAAATACCTAGCTTATGCTGGCTCTTGCTATTTTGAGCACTTGCTATAATCTTTGTAATCAGGTTTATACCATTTTATTGACACACTTTCTTTTCCAGTTTCATCTTCAGAATTTCTTTGTATTTCATCTTTACTTAATACAATTCCATTAAGAAGAATATTTGTGTTTTCTGACTTATCTGTGTAAAATGTGAGTCCTCTTAAATTATCAATTTTAGGAATAAATTTCCCAAACAGAGGATCGTTTACACCAATTATATTAATATAAGTTATTCCATTTTCCACAAACTTATTATAAATAACATATTTATGAACATCAGCATAATCTAAAAGCCTTGTAGTTTTTGCAACCAATATTTTGTTATCATCTTCATACTGCTTTAAAAGTCTCAAAGCTCGTATATTTTTCTCCGTAAAAAGTTCCTGTGCTGATACACCAAAATGCTGAGCTACAATAGAATATTGCTTATTTTTAACTATTCCATCCAAATTGCTCTCAGTCAGCTGACGATAAATTTCTCCTGGAATCCATGTCCAGTCAAGCTTACCATTGGATATTTCATTTGTATATCTGTAAAATCCCCAAACCTTTCTTCCATCCCTTAATGAAATTTCAAATAAGGGATACTCTTGTCCAAAAATATTACTATTCACAGAATTCCATACATATTTTATACCATTTTCTAAAGTTATATCAGTATGATAATACCTGCTTTCAGGATTGTCACCTTCTTGATAGCTCATAAATGAAGAGGAAGTTGCAGCACCAAAATTCTGTTTATTGGACTTATTCCCATGATTTATCCACACTTTTGGAGTAAATCCTATGTTTTTAAACGTTTCCCATCCGTTTATAGCTAACTTTCTGGTAAAAAGAGTTCTTTTTTCATCCTCAGTTGAGAAGTCTCCAAAAGTATGTATACAATCTATCCATCCACCCTTTATGAAATTAGTTATTTCATAAGCATTATTCTCTTTATTTACATTAATTCCTTTATAATAGGTCATCACTTCATCTGGTCTATGTATTCCATTTTGGGATTTTGAATATTTTTCACCCATATAAAGCCACATACTGTCTCCCACATCCAAGCCAAGCCCTTTCCCGTGAGAAGTCTCTTCTTTTGTGTTTAAAAATTGATGATATATTTTAAAATCCTCCAAGGTAGTATCATCAATATCAGAACATATCGAAAGCATAGAACTATATGGATAAGGAAATTTTCTAAGATCACCATTTTCATAATAATTTCCTTTATGTGCCAAATTCCAAACATTTTTTGAAATATCAACATCTGTTTTTTTCATGGTACCATTTTCAAATTTGTTGTTTTTAACAGTAGCTGAAATTAATTTTGTTGTTATATATAATTTAAAATCATACACAAACACAACTAAAATTAATATAAAAAATAAACTTACCAAAACTTGTTTTACCCTTTTAATTCTTTTAGATTTATTACTTTCTAGCATTTTCCCCTATCTTTCCCCTCTATCCTAAATATTAACTTATAATAACCTTAATGTCTTTTAAAAATTTCTGTGCAAAATAAAAAAACCCTTTTATAAGAGTAAAATTTAATAATTCTTAATAATTATTAATAATTATTATGGATATATTACATAGTTTGAAATAAAAATGACTATGTCATATAACATAATCAGGCAGAGTTTAATTATTTAAAATAATTTTCCCTGCCTCAATCTTAGAAGAACTATAAAGGTAAACAGGTCTTTTACCTACTCCTCACATTTTTTCAATAAGGTTTGCCAACGCTTGTCTATCTCTTTTTGCAGCTCTTCAACCATATATTCATTTCCTTTTTCAAATAAATGTTTAAATCTCCCCTGAGGTCTCAAGAAATCTTCTATAGGCAGTTTATTTTTAGGTTTATAACTTAATCTCCACTGCCCCTCTTCCACTTCAAAAACAGGCCAGAAGCACGTATCTACTGCTAATTTACATATTTTCATCAAGTCAGCAGTTTCATACCTCCATCCCCTTGGACATGGAGATAATACATTTAGAAATGCCGGCCCTTTTTTGTATATTGCCTTATGAGCTTTTTCATGTATATCTTTAAAATTTCCCATAAATGTTGTCTGAGCTACATATGGTATATTATGACTTACCATTATTTCTGTCAGGTTTTTTCTAAACTGTGGTTTACCTGATGATGCGGCTCCAACTGGTGTTGTTGTAGTATCTGCATACTTAGGGGTTGCTGATGATCTTTGGATTCCTGTGTTCATGTATGCTCCGTTATCATAGCATACATACACCATGTCATGGCCTCTCTCCATAGCACCAGACAATGATTGAAATCCTATATCATAGGTTCCCCCATCTCCTCCGAAGGTTATGAATTTATAATCTTCCTTAATCTTTCCTCTCTTTTTTAAAGCAGTGTATGCTCTCTCTACACCACCCATAGTTGCTCCAGCACATTCAAAGGCACTATGTACAAAAGAATCCTTCCAGGATGTATATGGATACATAAATGTAGAAACCTCCAAACATCCTGTTGCAGAACCTATTACTGCCTTATCTTTTTCACCTAGGGCCCTAAGTACACTTCTCACCGCAATAGGAGCACCACATCCAGCACACATTCTATGACCGCCCACTAATCTTTCTGGTTTATTCATTTCCTCTTTAAATTTATATTCCATTATACTCCACCTCCTACTCTCTAACTCCTAAAAATCTATATGTTTCACCACAAGTTCCAGATTCAGCTACTTCACTTAAATCATTATAAACTTTTTCTATATCATTTATGGCAATATCTCTTCCTCCCAATCCGTAAACATAGTTTATTATCTTAGGAGCATTTTCCACATCAAACATTGCGGATCTTACCTCAGCAAAAACAGGACCTCCACAGGCTGAAAATCCCTCTGCTCTGTCCATTACAGCTATTGCCTTTGTATTTTTTAATGCTTCTGCAATTTTTTTTGCTGGAAATGGCCTAAATACTCTTATTTTAAGTAATCCAACCTTTTTTCCTGATTGTCTCATTTTATTTACAGCTGCTTTTGCTGTTCCTGCAGTTGAGTTAATTACTACAATTGCATACTCTGCATCTTCAAGCTCATATTCTTCAAAAAATCCGTATTTTCTTCCTGTCATTTCTTGAAATTCTTCAGCTATGTCCAAAATTACCTTTTCTGCATTTATCATGGCCTGTGCCTGAAGTCTTTTATGTTCCATATAATATGCGGATATATCATATGGACCTACAGCCATGGTTTCATTTGGATTCATAAGATAATGCTCTGGATTATATTCTCCCACAAATTCTTTTACTTTTTCATCTTCTATTAATTCAATATTCTCAACTGCATGGCTTGTTATAAATCCGTCCTGACAAACCATTACTGGTAACTGTACATCTTTATGTGCACCAATTCTAACAGCCTGTATGAAATTATCATATGCCTCTTGATTGTTTTCTGAATATATCTGTATCCACCCTGAATCCCTTGCTCCCATGGTATCAGAGTGATCTGCATTTATATTTATAGGACCAGATAATGCTCTGTTTACTACTGCCATAGTTATTGGTAATCTGCTTGATGCAGCAACATACAGAAGTTCCCACATTAGTGCAAGTCCACAGGATGAAGTTGCTGTTACTGTCCTAGCACCTGCTGCCTGAGCACCAATAGCTGCACCCATTGAACTGTGTTCACTTTCCACTGGTATAAATTCTGTCCTTACTTTTCCATCCGCTACATACTTTGTAAAATATTGAGGAATTTCCGTAGAAGGCGTTATTGGAAAAGCAGGCATTACATCTGGCTCTATTTGTCTCATAGCTATTGCTATGGCTTCATTTCCTGATAGTCTTTCTTTTATACTCATACTTTCCCCTCCTATTTTTCATCCTTTACCATTTTAATTGCTCCAAAGGTACAGACACTTTCACATATTCCACAGCCTTTGCAGTGGTCATAATCAAAATCTAATCTCTTACTTTCCTTAACAGGTATAGAACTGTCCGGACAGACTGGTGCACATAATAAACATTGCTTACATTTTTCCTGTATAAATACAGGCTTATTCACTCTCCAGCTGCCAGTAATAAATTCTTTTGAATTACCACTTAAATATATATTTCCACCATCAGTCATATCTTTCCACTTAGTTGTCTCATTTATCTTTGTTTTAATCATTACTTCCTTACCTCCTTTAAAGACCTCTCCAGTGCCTTCATATTTCCTTCTATTACCTCATTTTTTGAGGAAAATTTGTGCTTAAAAGAATGTCTCATTTGCTCAATGAATGTAGTCTCATCCATTACTTTACTTACCTTGACTACTGCCGCAAGCATTGGAGTATTAGGAAAATACTTTCCTAGACAAGCTTCAGATATTTCTCTGGCATTAATTATGTACACACCTCCGGAATATCCCTTAAGATGTTTTTTTACTTCCTCCAAACTTTTTTCTGTGTTTATTATAATTGCCCCTTCTTCTTTAAGGCCACTTGTAACATCAACCACATCCAAAAGAGTATCATCTACTACCACAACATAATCAGGTTCATAAATATTAAAATGTACAAGTATTTTTTCTCCACTAATTCTGTTGTATGCAGTTATTGGTGCTCCCATTCTTTCTGGCCCATACTCTGGAAAACCCTGTACATATTTTCCTATACTAAAAGCAACATCCGCTAGCAGCAGAGAAGCTGTTTTAGCACCTTGTCCACCTCGACCATGCCATCTTATTTCTGTTAGTTGTGTCATGTTTTATACCTCCATTATTTAGATTTCTATTGACTTTGAAAATTTAAAAAGTACTTCCATTTTTAATTTTAATTTTAAAATTAAAAAATCTCCCGTTCTTATAAATATAATTTTTTATTATACTTATAAGGACGGGAGATACGCTTCCGTGGTACCACCTTATTTACAATTTAAATACATAAATTGTCACTCATTATCAGGTCGACTTTAAAGAACATTAAATCCTTTTTCATTGTGAACCCTAACCATATATCGTTGGTAAACGTCCTCATTTACTAGGAAAAAACCTTTCAACTTGGAAGCTCCAGAGTGATCATTGTATATCCATATTAATACCAACTTACACCTAACATTGGCTCTCTATAATTAATATATTGAATATTTTTATCTCTGTCACAGCCTTTACTCTATTAAAGTTTTTATTAAGTATATTATTTTTCAGTTAAATTGTCAATATATTTTCTACAAATTATGAGTTGTATTATCAAATGCATTTAATAAATAACTATATGGTAAAAAGTCCAAAGGGCAATATTATACAAGAATACTAATATAACTTGTGGTACACTGAATATCAGACACTTAGAAAAGGAGGGTAAATTCATAGGAAAAGAAATAAGAACTATAAAATACGATATAGGACTAAAGATTGAAGCATATCTCCTTCAAGGAATTATCCAAAAATTTCCCAATCACTTTCATGACTATTATGTACTGGGATTTATTGAAAAAGGCAAACGATATTTGTCATGTAATAACAGGGAATATACTATAGAAAAAGGAGATTTATTATTGTTCAATCCTCATGATAACCATACCTGTGCTCAAATTGATAACAAAACTTTAGATTATCGTTGTATTAATATTCATGAGGAAATTATGTTAAAATCAGTTTTTGAAATAACGGGAAAAGAGTATCTTCCTCACTTTACAGAACAGGTTATTTTTCACAGTGAATTGGTATCATTATTAAAGGAACTTCATCTTATGATCATGGAAGAAAAAAAGGATTTTAGAAAAGAGGAAATATTCTTTTTCTTATTAGAACAGTTAATTAAAGAGTATTCAAAACAGGAAATCTATGAAACAAACTCAGTACAAAGTAAGAAAATTACGGCTATCTGTGAGTTCTTAGAAAAAAATTATGTTAAAAATATAACATTAGATGAACTAAGTGCCCTCACGGGACTCAGTAAATATTATTTACTGCGCTCTTTTACAAAACAAAAGGGAATTTCACCCTACAGCTATTTGGAAACAATACGTATCAATAAAGCAAAAAAACTGTTACAGCAGGGAATAACTCCACTGGATACGGCACTACGGACAGGCTTTACAGATCAGAGCCACTTTTCAAATTTTTTTAAAAAGTTTATAGGTCTAACACCAAAACAATATATGAATATTTTTAAAAATACCCAAAGTTAAGCATCTATATACAGAAAGGATTTTTATGGACAAAAAAAAGAAAATTACAGGACACTTGTTTGCTTTTATTACTATCTTTATTTGGGGGACAACCTTCATATCAACAAAGATACTTTTAAATACCCTCTCCCCAATAGAAATATTATTTTTAAGATTTACAATAGGATTTACTGCCCTATGGCTCATATGCCCTCATAAGTTGAAAATCAAAAGAAAAAAACATGAATTATATTTTGCTGCAGCGGGTTTATGTGGTGTTACACTTTATTTTTTGTTGGAAAATATGGCTTTAACCTATACCTTGGCTTCAAATGTTGGAGTTATTATTTCCATATCTCCATTTTTCACCGCCATCTTTGCATACTTATTTTTGAATGGTGAAAAATGGAATCTAAATTTTCTTATAGGTTTTGCTGCTGCAATTATGGGAATCTTTCTTATCAGTTTTAATGGGAACAACAACTTGAAATTAAATCCTTTAGGAGATATATTAGCTGTTTTAGCTGCTGTCATATGGGCTGCCTATTCTGTTTTGACAAAGAAAATAAGTGAATTCCACTATAGTACCATTCAAACAACACGCAGAATTTTTACTTATGGACTTATATTTATGATACCTGCATTACTTATATTTGATTTTAAGCCCAATATATCCTTATTGACACAGCCAGTCAATCTGTTTAATATCTTATTCCTGGGCTTAGGGGCATCTGCACTTTGCTTTGTAACCTGGAACTATACAGTTGAAATTTTAGGTGCAGTAAAAACCAGTGTATATATTTATATAGTTCCAGTAATAACCGTTATCACTTCATTTATTATACTACAGGAAAAAATTACAGGCACCACTGTATTTGGAACTATGCTTACAATAGCAGGATTACTTATTTCAGAAGATAAAATTATTATAAAAACAAAAAAGGTATTCTGAAAAATCTAGAAAGTTAAATAATTTATCTTCCCTTTTTTTGTCTACCAGACTGCCATAAAAATGCTAAAATATAAGCAACCTCACAATTAATTTTTTACATATATTGGTATGACATAGATATTTTAAGCAATTTAAAGTAATCTAAAGTTTGTTATTTTAGATTTTAGTATAAATTTAAAGCCATAAAAAACAGGATTAATTACCCCTGAAGGTCAATTTTGCTTTAAAATAGGATTCGGATGAAAAAAAATTGGTCAAAATATATGTAATACCTAGTTATTACTATATAGCAATATTAGCATTATTGATATAGTAATAAAACAAATGTAAGTATAAAATATAGAGTATGACAACATTGAATATTAAGGCATATATGAATTATTTTTATATTTTTAAGAAAGGAGGTTTTTTATTAACAATACTCTTTAGTATAAAGTGGTACTTTATTAAGTGAGCATATGGAATATAAAATTTTGGGAGGTAATAACATGACTGAATTAGAAAATTTTATTTTGGAAGGTAATATCAAAACATTACTCTTTAAGTTTTCTCTTCCTGCCATAAGTGTATTTTTAGCTAATGTATTATATAATCTTATTGATGCAATTTTTATAGGTAATCAGGCTAATGGTAGCTTAGGAATTGCAGCTTTAACTATAGTCCTTCCTATTCAACAAATAATACTGGCTCTTTCTCAAATGATCGGAGTTGGAATTGCTTCTATAATTTCCAGAAGTCTTGGAGCCGGAAATAAACTAAGAGCAGAAAAGGCTGTGGGTACTGCATTAACATCCTCTGTTCTATTAGGAATTCTAATTATGGTTATAGGACTGGCTTTCATGAGACCTATATTGTATATTTTTGGTTCCTTGGAAACTATACTACCCTATGCTGTAACATTCTTTAGAATTACTTTATATTGCAGTGTTTTTTTCGTTTTTAGTATTGTTTCCAATAGCATCATACAATCAGAAGGACATGCTAATATTGCTATGATAAGCATGATAATAGGACCTGTAATTAATATTCCGTTAGATTACATATTGGTTACAAGACTTAAATATGGGATAAAAGGAGCTGCCATTGCTACAGATATTTCCCAAATAATATGTTTCATATTTTTATTGGTATACATCTGTTTTAATAGTAAAATTTTAGGAGTAAAAGTTAAAAATTTAGTAATTAATATAAAGTTATTAAAGGAAGCGATTTCCTTAGGAGTATCCACGTTTATGACTCAACTGGCTTATGGAATTGTAGCCATAGTATTAAATAATTCAATAAGAATTTATGGAGGATCTGACTTATATATTTCTGCAATTGGTATATATAATCGTATATTCGGATTTATTACCGTTTCTATGTATGGAATTAGACAAGCTCTTCAGCCTATTATAGGATTTAATTATGGTGCTAAAAAATTCAATAGAGTAAAACAAAGCTTAAAGCTTGGAATTTTAACATCAGTTGTAATTTCATTGGCATTTTTAGTTATAATTATTAGTTTTACAAATAAAATAGCGGGTGTTTTTACATCTAATAATGAATTAATAGCACTGACGGTTCCTATTTTAAGAGTACTGATACTTATGAGTCCTTTAGTAGGTGTTCAAGTAATTGCTGCAAGTTTTTTTCAGTATATTGGCAAACCTAAGCCTGCATTATTTTTATCAATAATGAAACCATTTTTATTTTTAATACCATTAATGTTAATCATCCCAATATTTCTTAAAGTCACTGGTGTTTTTGTATCTCTTCCATTATCTGATTTTTTCGCTGCAATGATATCTTTAATTTTTATCTATAAAGAACTGAAAAAAATGAATCAATTAAAATTAGCTGTATAAAAGATACGAACTCTTAAAAATCAAGAGGGAGAATATAATCTTTCTAACAAATATCAGAATAACCAAAAAAGTAATTTTTAAAAGAGCAAAAGGATCCTTATTAAAATCAAGATCCTTTTGCTCTCTTTTAATTTCAAACAATAAAAAAATGTCAGTAGAATACTAAAACTTTTGAATTTATGATATTCAGCATCTTCTACCACAATTCCATAGCCTTATTTATAATTAACCAACTGAACACCCTCATTCTCAATTATTTTACATAATTCCCTTAAACATTCCTGTGATGGAGCTTTGAACTTTGGGGATGGTTTCTCCAGTCCAAGAACTTCATATTTACTATCACCAAATGAGTGATATGGTAATAATTCCAGCTTTGGTTTATCTAAATTATCTTTAATAAATCCAGCAGTTTTTTTTATGTTTTCTTTATCAGAATTTACTCCATAAATTACTGGTATGCGAACTACTACAGGTACCTTTAATTCTTTCAATCTTGAGATATTCTCCAATATATTTTTATTACCTACCCCCGTATAAAATCTGTGTTTACTGTCATCCATATGTTTTATATCTATAAATATTAAATTTAACTTTTCCAATATATCCTTTACTCTGTCAAACTGAAAAAAGCCAGAAGTTTCAATGGCCAAATCCACAGCTTTATCATAAAGTTTATTTACAAGTTCTCTTAACATACTTTCCTGCAGCGTTGCCTCTCCTCCAGAAAATGTAACACCCCCTCCCGAATATTTGTAAAATATCCTCTGTTTTTCTATCATATTTAATATTTGTTCACTATTATAACGGTAAATTAAATTTTTTCTACTGTTGGTTGGGCATACCTCCGTGCAAACTCCACAGGAATTACATTTTTTTCGCTGAAGAGCTTCATTTAAATTTATACCCACTCCCTGGGGACATACCCTTAAACAGCTTCCACATCCTATACATGTTTTTTCATAGTATGCAATTTTGCTAGAATTTGTACAACTTTCTGGATTGGAACACCATTTACACTTAAGTGGACAACCAGCAAAAAAAATAATTGTTCTAATTCCATTTCCATCATTAACAGAAAAATTTTGAGGTTCCATAAAATATCCAATTATATTGTCCATAAAATCCTCCCTGCTTTAAATAAAGACACAACTTAATAGCTATGTCTTTAAATTCTAATAATTTTCATGAGCTGTTCTTGCAATAATTGCATTTTGCATTGCCCTTGATAAATTCACAAATTGAGTGCTGTATCCTGCAACTCTAACTAACAAATCTTTATAGTCCTCAGGATTATTTTGAGCCTTGCGCAGTGTTTCAGTAGATATTGTATTAAACTGCACATGAAAAGCCCCCAGAGAAAAGAAAGATTGAATCATTGCCCCCAAATTGCTCTGTCCCCTTTTAGTATTTACCAAATCTTCATTTAATCTCAAATTTAACAGTGTCCCACCGGAATGTACATCCTGATTGATTTTTGCAGCTGACCGCATTGCAGCTAGCGGTGTCGAAGTATCAGATCCTGCAAATGGAGATACCCCTTCTGATAATGGTTCCCCTGCTTTTCTTCCACAAGGAGTTGCCCCTACAACTTTTCCTGTAGGCAGATAATTAGAAATTCCCATAAAAGCAGTAAGAAAATTATTTCCATTTATATCCTTATATTTGTGTCCTTCCTTATAATAATAATTTGCCATCTTAATTGCAATATCATCAACATAATCTATATCATTACCGTACTTTGGCACAAGAGAGGCCAGCTGTTTTAACTCCTCATAGCCTTCCCAATTTGCATCAAGTGCTTTTATCAGGGTTTCCATTGTAGTTACTTTATCTTCGAAAACCAGTTTTTTGATTACCGCAAGAGAATTAGAAGTAACTGCAAGACCTATTCCTGTAAGTACAGGTCCTATATTATATTTTGCACCGGCATCAACCAGATCTCTTCCTTTTATCATACAATCCTCCATACAAGAGGATAAAAATGGTCTTGGAACCATCTCCTTATGAAGTTTTTGTGCCAGCAATGTAGCTATAATTGAATGCTTAATCAAATTATCAAACTGTTTATAAAAAGCTATTTCAACTTCCTCATAGGATTTAAAATCTATTGGATTTTTTTCATCTAGCCCTATTTTTTCACCAGTAATTCTACTTTTGCCTCTATTTAGTGCAAATTCCAAAGCTGCAGCAAAGTTGATATTCACCGCAGAAGTCCATTCTCCAGTTTTACGAAAATGTGGTACTACACAGCCGCAGTTATTCCAATCTCTGGCATCTTCTGGTTCATATCCTGCATTTATAAGCATCTGATAGCCTGCCGCATCATTGTGGATTGCAGGAAAACCTGTGCCTTTACTTACCAAATAGGTAACTGCTTCTAAAAAACTTTCTGGACAATCCTGATGAATTCTCACACTCAATCCCGGCTGGTGAGTTTTCACTCTTTCAGTAGCCTTCAAACACATATAGGAAAGATCATTTACAGCATCTTTTCCCTCTCTTGTCTTTCCTCCAATAGTGAGATTTTGAAATTGGTTGTATCCTGCAAAGAACTCCGCAGTATTTGCAGAAATTGTCCAAACCCATTCAGATAATTTTATCCACAATAGTTCAATAAGTTCTTGTATTTCATCCTTTGTCATAACCTTTTTATCAATATCAGATTTATAGTATAGATACATAAACTGGTCAAATCTCCCTATATTAAGTGCCAGTGGATTTTCAGATATTATCCCTCCAACTTGTGTAAACCATACAAATTGAATAGCTTCATAAAAGGTAACAGGGGGATTCTCAGGTATCCTTGTGCATATTTCACCAATTTTCAGAAGTTCTTTTTTTCTGGTAAAATTAGTTTCCACTGCCGCCATCTCTTTAGCTTTTCTAGCATATCTATTTGCCAGTATAATAATACCTTCAGAGGTAATTATTATAGAGTTATAAAAGTCTTTCTTTTTCATATCTTCTGCTGAAGTAAGAGACAGTCTTGCCATATTTTCTTTTGCCTCTTTTATAATGCCTCCAAAACCTCTTTTAAATAAAACATCTTGATAATCTGGTGTTATTTCCCCAACGGCCTGTCTCCATTTTGAATCATTATCCACAAATCCAGTATCTACTACAACTTTTACAGTTTCTTCAGGCAATTGTGCTAGAAATGCTTCTTCTAAAGATTTCCCCTTCCAATATGGGAATATATTCTTTCTTACAAATGTCCTTTGTTCATCTGTCATAACATATGGATCCTGCTCTCTTTTATCAAAAGTGTCCATTTCTCTATCCACCCATCTCCAGGAAAACTCTGGAGTCAGTATCCCGCATTTCCTGAATTCTCCAACAGCCCCTACAATAAGCTCTCCAGGAAAAATATTAACATCAATTTGCTGACAAGTATCTCTAAAAGCTTTTGCTCTCCTTATAGCAATTGATTCGCCTTCTGTTCTTTTATGTGATTCTGTCCAGATTTTTGCCCTTTCATATGAAATTGCCGGTTTTGCATTTATATAATTCTGCCTTAGAATTTCAACTCTTTCTGTAAGCATACCTGTGTCTCCCTTCATTATACGTTATATAAGATTTTATATGTTATAGCATATATTCTTTTTAAAATAAATCCAGAACATATACTTTAGCAATACTCTGGTTTTAATATTTAACTATATTTTGAAATACAGCTTCTGTATCATAAGGATTGCTGTAGCTATGCTTTCTGTTTGCTTTAAATTTTAATGCCGAAGGAGCAGCAAGTTCAAAAATTTGCTCTTCTACAGTTATTACCATAGTACCTTTTGTCACCACCACATATTCTTCTTGGGAATTATTATGGGGAGCAGAAAAATGTTTAGCACCCGGAAGAAGCTTGATATAAAAATATTCAAATCCCAACAGCGGATTAAATGGAAATACATCATACAATATCATTTTTCCATCTGATTCATATAGGGGTTTTATATTATCTATTGATATCGCTTCAAAGTTAGTAACTTCACTTCCTAATATTTCAGAAAATGAAATTTTAAGGCCCGTAGAAATTTTCCATAATACCGATATTGTAGGATTTGATTCTCCCCTCTCAATCTGACCCAGCATTGCCTTGCTTACTTTAGTAAGTTTAGATGTTTCCTCTAAAGTCAATCCTCTTTCAAACCTAACCCTTTTTAGAACAGAACCTATGTTAAATGTTGGATTATTCAATTTATATCAGCCTTTCTTCCCATTATAGTTTAAAAATATGTTATAGCATATAAAATATATTATAGCATATAAAAATAAAAAATGACCTAAATAATTTTAAGATGGAGAAAAGTATTTCTTGATAAGCAAATTGTACAAAGAGTAGAAAACCTTATTGCTTTTGCCTTGTTGTTATTTTTCAATATAGATAAGTTGGTATTTGTGATCCCCACCCTTTTTGCCAATTCTGAAAGAGACATCTTTCTCTTTGCCATCATAACATCCAGGTTAACTATAATTTTCATTTTATCCTCCATTATTATATTATAAAGGATAAATTATTGTTATTCGATATAATATTATCATTTTTGAATTTATATTTATTGAAATACAATATATTTCATATGAATTCCACACTATTATTTTTATTTAAAATAGTATAAAGTATTTATATATAATTAAAACTTTTACCTATAATTTAAATTTTATATTATTACTTTAAATATTAATTATAAAAGACAGGTGGATGATATTATGAATAAGATTAAAGATCTCTCAATACGTATTCGTATTATGCTTTTAGTTTTCTTTGCAATGTTTGTATCAAATATATCTATAGCAGTTACTTTATCTTATAATATTTACAATAATTTTTTTCAAATAATTACTGGAGAAATTATTTTTAAAGCTATAATATTCCTTATAATTTTTGAGACAATTGCAAGCTTATTGTCGGAATTTATTGTTGTAAAACCTCTAAAAAAGGGAATTATGCTTGCAGATTCTATCGCAGACAACAATCTTTCTGTCAACATTGAAACTATACAACACGGAGAAGCAGGACAAATGATACACTCTCTTTTAAAAGCAAAAAATAATTTAAAAAATCTAATATCAGAAATACAAAAATCCTCTAAAAAAGTAACTTTATCCTCTGAAGATTTAAATAATATAATTGTACAAGCTAGTACTCAAATAAATGAAATCACTGCAGGAATTAAGGAACTTATATCTGACTTTTACAAAAACGTTGAGAATATAAAACAAACTTCAATTTCATTATCTGACATAACCGATAATTCACAGAATACCGCCGAACTTGCTTCTAAAATTTTAGAATATACAAAATCAGTAAAATATGCTGCTGAAAATGGTAAAGTTTCTGTTGATTCCATTGTAGGGGCTATAAATGATCTCGCTTCAAACTCAAAAGATGTAAGTAATGAAGTACTTGAACTTGAAAAACAAAGTAATAAAATTGATGAGATTATTGTAATCATATCTGAAATTTCGGAACAGACAAATCTACTTGCTTTAAATGCCGCCATTGAAGCAGCTAGAGCCGGTGAGGCAGGCAGGGGATTTTCTGTGGTAGCTGAAGAAATAAGAAAACTTGCAGAAGGCACCAATAGTTCACTTCAGGATATTGCTAATCTGGTTAAAGATATGAATACAAAAACCAGAAATGTAGTATCCGCTGTTATGACAACAGAAGAAAAAGTGGAACTCGGTGTTTCTAAATCCAACCAAGTAAAAACAAGCATAGATGAAATTATCGACAGTATTGAAAATACCTTTAGCATGATAAATACTATAACTGAGGGAGTTACAACTCAGGCAGCTTCTCTTGAAGAGATAAATTCTACTATAGATAGTATGAATTCTACTATTAAATCAGGAATTGATGTTTCAAATGATATTAAGGAAAAACTGACAATACAAGAGACCTTATTTAATAAAATTGACAGTACCTCCGGTAAACTAGTTGTCCTGTCTGAAGATATGAATAAACTTACAAATACATTTAAATTATAATTCTAAACTTATCTTCTTTTGTAGCTAATTTATATAACGTAATTCTCAGGAACACTTATCCAGGTGTGCAACAGTGCTTATCTCCCATTCTAAAGAAAATAGAAGTATTAGCAATGGCAGCGTTGGGATAAAAGTTAAATAAAGAGAATTTTAAATGGTTTTATAGAATATATATATAATAGTTTTAAATGAATTCCGTAAAGAGGGAGGAGATGATAAGTTGACTAAAGACGAAATTGCTCTTCATTTGACCGTAGCAGCTCTGTCCCATTTTGATCTCTCAGAAGAAACAAATAATAAAACAGACATAAAATTTGATATAGACAAACAAGTAACTAAAAGGCTTGGAAAACATGTAGCCAATCTATACAATGCAATCCTCGATAACATAGACATTAAATGAAGTAAAGTACCTAAGATTTATACAAATTAAATCTGGGTACTTTTTTATAGATAAACTCTGCCAAACTTAAAAATAACTTGATAAATATTGAAAAGTACATACTTATATAGTAAGTTAATAGTATATATCTTTATAGAAGGAGGCCCATGAATGCTTGAAATAAAAAATATAAGTAAAGAATTTAAAGATATAAGAGCTGTAGACAAATTATCTTTCCATGTAAGTAAGGGGGAAATAGTAGGTCTGCTAGGTGAAAACGGTGCTGGAAAAACCACTACCTTAAGAATGATTTCCACTATGTTAAAACCTACCCAGGGAACTATAGAAGTTAATGGATATGATGTAATTAAAGAACCTTCCAAAGTAAGAGGAGAAATAGGCATTTTATTTGGAGGTGAAGTTGGACTTTATGATAGGTTATCCGCTAGAGAGAATATCGAATATTTTGGACGTCTCTATGGAATGACACAGGAAAAAATAAACAAAAAAATGGAAGAACTCATAAAAGATCTCGAAATGAAAGAATACATAGACAGAAAAGCAGGCAAATTTTCAAGGGGAATGAAGCAAAAAGTATCCATAGCAAGGTCTATAATACATTCTCCAAAAGTAATGCTGTTTGATGAACCAAGTACTGGATTAGATGTTTCTGCAGCAAGAGTAATACATGAATTTATTTTGAAATGCAAAAGTGAAAATAAAATACTTCTCTTATCCTCTCATTCCATGACAGAAGTGGAGAAACTCTGCGACAGGGTTATAATAATCCAAAAAGGAAGACTTATAGAAGAGGGAACCGTAGATCAATTGAAAGAAAAATATAATAACCACAATTTAGAAGAAGTATTTATAAAATTAATAGGGGGTAATGTCCATGAATAGCTTTTGGATAATTTTCAAGAAAGAACTTATGGATATTTTCAGGGATAAAAAAACTCTTGTGTTCACTATACTGTTACCCATTATACTATATCCTGCCATGTTTAAAATAATAGATTCCACCATGAAAGACACTACAAAATCTATTGAAAAAAATATAACTATTGCCTATAAAGGCAGTGAAAGTTCTTCAGTATACCTCATGTTAAAAAAACTAAATAACATAACTATAGATAATACAGGTAATTCAAATGAAAAATTAAAAAAAGGCAAAATATCCCTTATAATTGAAACTCCTGAAGACTTTGACTTAAAAATTTCCAATAAAACTGAAGCCACTATCAAAATAATATATGACAGAGATTCAAATAAATCCGCCCTGGCATCTTCACTTATAAAAGATAATCTGGATAATTATAATAAATCTATCGTATATGATAGATTGAATGAAAATGGAATTGATACTAATATACTAACTCCTTTTCAAGTAAAGGAGGAAACTTTAAATAATCAAGATGACAATGCCATAGCCTTTGGAATTTTAAGTGTACTACCTACTATATTAATTATTTTTATGATAAGTCCCACCATAGGAATAGCTGCCGATCTTGTAGCAGGTGAAAAAGAAAGAAACACCTTTGAAGCACTTTTGTCCACATCTGTGGGAAGAATGTCTATATTTTGGGGAAAGCTTATGGCAATTTCATCTGTGGCATTTATTACATTAATAATTACATTAACTTCCATGATAGCTTCCATGCTCTATATATTTTCCATAGAAGGGAAACTGAGCATTCCTATAGTTGCTTTTGGAGTTATAGGCATAGTATCTCTGTTTGTATTAATATCACTAAGTTCCATAGAAATATCCATAAGTATGTTTGCCCGTTCCATGAAAGAAGCAAATACCTATCTTGGTGGATTTATAATTCCTGTAATGATTTTGACTTACATACCTTTTATGATGGACTCAAAAAATATAGGTTTTCTATTTTTTAATATACCCATAGTAAATGCAGTGGTAGTTATGAAAGAAGCTATTTCAGGAGTATTTAACCCTACTCATATTGCAGTAGTTTTATCTTGGCATATTGTATATGTAATAGCCACTGTATTTTTGGCAAAATTTATGTTTTCTAAAGAAGAAGTTGTATTTAGATCTTAATAATTAATCATTATTTCCAATTATAAAAGGGAGAATTAAAATCTCTTTCTCCCTTTTGATGACTTTATGCCCATTTCCTCTCTATATTTAGCTACAGTTCTTCTTGAAATATTCATACCTTCCTGGTTAATTAAATCACATATTTTTTGGTCAGATAATGGTTTTTTCTTATCCTCATCATCTATCATTTTTTTTATGTTATTTTTAATAATTAAACTTGATACATTCTCTTCACTAAAACTCGCAGGCATACCTGTAGTAAATAAATCTTTTATTTTTACAATCCCCCTGTTTATATATATATATTTATCTCTTATAGCCCTGCTTACAGTGGATTCATGCATATCCATACTATTTGCTATCTCTTTTAATGTCATGGGCTTTAAATAGCTTTCTCCATAGTCAAAATAATCTTTTTGAATTTCCAGTATCTTCTCCAAAACCCTATAGATAGTGCTTTTTCTATGTTGTATACTTTTCATCAAAAATAATGCACTATTTAATTTTTCCTTTACATAACTTACCGCATCTTTATCAGTATCGTGATTCAATATATCTTTATATATGGCGTTTATAGTAAGCCTTGGCGTTAAATCATCATTCATGATTATAAAGTATTCATTGTCTATCTTTCTTATATATGCATCTGGTGCTATATAGCCTATACTTTCTCCTGTATAAAATCCCCTGGAAGGCTTAGGAGAAAGCGATTTTATCAAATCCCCATATTCTTGTGCTTCTTTCACATCCATATTCAATTCTTTCGCTATAATGTTATAGCTGTTCTCTGCTATTAATTCCAGATATTTATCAATTATTATAAATAGTTTTTCATCATTTATTCCCTTTTTCTTTATCTGTATTTTCAAGCATTCCTGTAAATTTCTAGCTCCTATTCCATAAGGCTCTAAAGAATGAATCACATCTATACAATATGCAGCCAGTTCTCTTGAAATCTTAAGCTCTTTTTCTATTTCTTCATTTTCTAATATAAGATATCCCCTGTCATCTATGTTTTCTATAATATATGAACAAATTGTTTTTACATACTGATTTTCATTAAGCTCCCTTATTTGTTCTCTTAAATACTCCTTTAGAGACTTTTCTTCAGAAATAAAGTTAAAGGGAGAGATTTGCTCACGAAAATTTTTATCATAACTATGATGGCTATAGTTGTCAAAATCTAAATTTTTTATAAGTTCTTTATACTCTAATTTATCTTTTTCCAATTTATCTACACTAGATTCTTCTATATCAAGTACAGGATTTTCTTGAAGTTCTTTTTCCACATATTCCTGAAGTTCAAAACTTGACATTTGAAGCAATTTTATGGATAATTGCATTTCCTGAGTCATGGCCAATTTTTGTTCCTGAGTTAAATTAAGAACAAAATCCATTTTCAATTTTATACACCTCCCATTTAAGATTATTACAAAAATAATTTTCTATCATTTTTATTATATCATGAAGCTGTAGAATTAATGAAAACTTTTTCACATACTGTGGCAGAAATATTACTCACATGTCAATATGAAATAATTTTTAGGGTAAAAATAGAATTTGGTACGCAAAAAGAGGACATTTCACAGCGTGAAGATGTCCTCTCTTAAGATGGGAGCATTTAATAATTGTAGTTTAAAATATTAATACAACTTTTTATATGTGTTTACTATGTCTTCTCGTGAGAAAGATTCATAATTGTTCACTAATAATCTCTGCTGTCCTTCTATTACTGAATCAGCAAAAGTTTCAATTTCTTCCTCTTTCATTCCATATTCTCTCAATGGTTTTCTTGACAATAATTTATCTAAAAGATCTGATAAACTGTCATAAGCTTCACTTTCATCACATTTTAATATGCTGGCTAATAACTTATTTACATCTTTAATCTTACCATTTGGATTCTTCTTATAGTAAGTCTTAAATATTTCTGTGAAGAAAAGATAATTTGCTTCTCCGTGAGGTACATGATAATTTCCGCCTATTGGATATGACAGTGCATGAACCGCTCCTACTCCTGCATTTCCAAAAGCTATACCTGCATAATTACTGCCTATAACAAAGTCTTCAATTATCTCAACTCTATAATCGTTGCCTTTTTCAGCCATTTGCATATATCCATTTAAAATTAATTCCATAGCTTTTACACTGAACATATCAGTATAAGGATTTGCATTTGGAGACACATAAGCTTCTGTTGCATGGATTAATGCATCTACAGAACTAGTTACGAAAAATTTATAAGGAAGTCCCTTTATAAATTCTGGTACAAGTACTGCATAAGTTGCATATAATTCGTCTGAAGCAATTCCCTTTTTAGTATGTCTTCTCTTTAATTCTGCAACTGATACATTTGTAACTTCTGAACCTGTTCCACATGTAGTTGGAACTATAATCAATTCTTTATTTTTCTGAAGAGGCACTTTTGCTTCAAATAAATCCAATGAATCATTAGTATATTTAAGGCTGAGAATTTTAGCTATATCAATTACAGATCCTCCTCCTACAGCAATGATTCTATTATATTTTTTATCTCCAATATCTTTAATTATATTGTTTATCATCTCATCAGAAGGTTCGCCAAGTCCATATTTCTCCTGGAATACGGCATCTGCACCATTATTGAATTTCTCAAGGAAAGGCTTATATAAAAATTCATTAGTAAGTATAAAGTCACCTTCCCCAATCTTAAAGAATTTCATAAACTCCTCTGCAGTATCAAATTTATAAACATCAGGTGCCAATTTTAATAACTTCATGTTTTTCTTCCCCCTTATATATTTTTTAACGATATAATTTATCCCCATATTTCCTCTGAAGTAGGAACTTTTGCATCCTTATTGAAATATCCTATTCTTGAAACATTTATAAGATGTTCGTAAGTAAGATTTTCTGAAATACTGTTTCTGCCCCATGATCCACATCCCAATGTAGTAGTAGGGTTAAATCCATTATTGAAACTTCCACCAGCTGTAGTTGCAGGCTGATTTACAACTAATCTACTTATAGGCAATACAGTTCCTGCATATCTTATGTTCTCATCATTGTTAGAATGTATGCCTGCTGTATGGCCAGCTCCTTCATACATATAATTAGTCATAGCTATTTGAACTGCTTCTTCAAAAGTATCATATTTAAATGCTACTAAAACTGGACACATTTTTTCTTTACAAAGTACATCTTTTTCTCCTGCACCTTTACCTTTAAGTACTATAACTTTAGTGCCTTCTGGTACTTCCACTCCTGCAAGATCTGCAATTATTTTAACAGATTTACCTATAACCTTGCTGTTTATCTTTCCATCCTTGAATAAAGCTGATCTAAACTTCTCTACTGTCTCTTCATCTTCTGCATAGTATGCCCCATTTTCTACAAATGTTGCCATTATTTTATCATAATCTTCAGCAGGAGCTATAACTGATTGTTCAGAAGAACATATAATTCCATTGTCATATTTTCTTCCTGTTATTATATCCTGTGCAGCTTTATTATAATCGTATCCTTTGTCAATTATTGACTGCGAATTTCCAGGTCCAACTCCATAAGCTGGTCTTCCACTTGTATAAGCAGCTTTAACTCTTCCAGCACCCCCTGTAGCAACAACTACATCTGCACTTTCCATAAGTTCCTTAGCAGCTTCTCTTGATGGTGCTTCTACTATTTGTATGATATTTTCCGGTGCTCCCAATTTTTTAAGTTCAGCATTCATAAGTTCTACAGTGTGAGCTGAAACTTTCTTTGCCTTAGGGTGTGGTGCTACTATTATAGAATTTCTTCCCTTTATAGCAGCCATTGCATTACACATAGGAGTTACTACCGGATTGGTTATCGGAGTAGTTGCCGCAACAACTCCTTTTGGTTTAGCAACATATAAAAGTCCTCTTTCAGGTTCTTCTTTTATTATACCAACAGATTTTTTATCTTTTAAGTGATTCCAGATAGCTCCTGATTTTAAATAACATTTAGCTACTTTATCTTCATAAACACCCATTTCTGTTTCTTCTACTGCTTCTTTCGCAAACATTTCTGCGTTATCATAAACTACTTTTCCTAGTGCTTTTACAAGTACATCAACCTGTTCTTGACTATAGGCTTCCAATTTTTTTTGTGCCACCTGTGCCTTTTCAATTAATTCTTTTATAGATACTTCATTACTCATGTTTTTCCTCCTAAATAAATGTTTTATATGTCTAAATTTTTTGTACTATACATGTTAATTATTTACTTCATGCTGCCAGTTTTTATAAATTTTGTATGCCAGGAAAGAGCTTTTTCAAGATTATGTGGTGTATTTCCACCAGATGATTCACAAGCCTCTTCAAAATATTCCATAAGCATATCCTTGTAATCAGGATGAGCACAATTTTCTATTATAGCTGCTGCCTTTTCTCTAGGAGAAAGACCTCTTAAATCTGCTACTCCCTGTTCTGTAACAATTACCATAACATCATGCTCTGTATGATCTACATGGGATACCATAGGAACTATAGAGGATATATCACCCTTTTTAGCAATAGACTCTGTAGTAAATACAGTCAAATATGCATTTCTGGCAAAATCTCCAGAACCGCCTATACCATTCATCATTTTGCTTCCCATAACATGGGTGGAGTTCACATTGCCATATATATCAACTTCCAGGGCAGTATTTATAGATATAACTCCTATTCTTCTGGCTACCTCTGGATTATTACTTATTTCCTGTGGTCTTAATACTATCTTTTCTCTGAATAAATTAATGTCTTTTATAAACTCAGGTAACATATCCGGTGAAGGACTTATGGAAGTACCTGATACCACATCTGCTTTACCGCATTTTATAAGTTTTAACATAGAATCCTGTATAACCTCTGTGTAACAGCTCAAATTTTTAAAATTTGATTCACAAAGTCCAGCTAAAACTGCATTTGCTACACTTCCAACTCCTGACTGTATAGGAAGCAAGTTTTTAGGCAGCCTTCCTTCTTCAACCTCTTTATTCAAGAATCCTATAAGATTATCGGATATAGCTTGAGATACAGGAGATACCTCTGTAAGAGGTCTTGTTTTATCCGGGGCATTTGTCATTACTATAGCACATATCTTGTCAGCACCACAGGTCACATATGTGGTTCCGATTCTATTACCTGCATTAACTATAGGTATAGGTTCTCTTCGTGGAGGATTCTTTAATGTATATATATCTGCCATTCCTTCCAATTCAAGAGGTTGAGCTTCATTAATTTCTACTATTACTTTATCTGCATTTTCCACAAAGGTAGCTGTATTTCCAATTCCTGTGGAAGGAATAATATCCCCTTCTTCTGTAATAGCTACTGCCTCTATTATAGCTACATTTACTTTAGGAATTACGGAATAATTAATATATTGAGCCATGTGACTCAAATGTATGTCAGCATATTTAATGGAACCATCATTTATCTTCTTCCTCATGTCAGCATTTGTCTGATATGGTATTCTTCTTTCTATTATTCCTGCTTTTGCCCATTCTCCATCTATAGCCACTCCTGTAGATGATCCTGTATAAAGTGTTACCTTAAATTCTTCATCTAACTCATTAACCTTTTTAGTCAATGCTTTAGGTACTTCTTTAGGATATCCAGAAGGAGTAAATCCACTAATTGCAACAACCATACCGTTTTCTATCATGCCAGCTGCCACATCTGCCGTTACAACTTTATCCTGAAGTTTTGGATTTCTTATTCTTTTTTCTAATACATCAGCTGTCTTTTCCACTTTTTCAACTGTTTTATCAGATTTTATATTCTTTTTTTTCAATTGTGAATTTTTTATTCCCTTACTCATTTAATCGCCTCACAAATAGTTAAAATATTATTTATAGTTTAATAAGCTAAGCCTAGCAGTTCAATTCACTAGTACTAGCTACTTTTTTTAAATCATTTCCCTTTTTATTACTGGAGTAATTTATAATAGAACCTATAATTATAAATACAATACCTATTATTACATTTACTTCTATACTTTCACCTAAAATCAGAATTGCCAGTATTGTAGCTAGTGCAGGTTTTATAAGAAAAACTGTAGATGCTGTTACAGCAGAGGTTTCTTTTATTGCACCAAGATAACATATATATCCTACAGCCTTTATAAAAATACCCATGTATAGAAGCACTAGAATATTATTTAAAGTAATTCCACTAAGTATTGGTCTACCAGTAACTATTAAGAGAAGAAGAAGTGCTATTACTCCAAAGAAGAAAGAAATACAATTAAAAACATATCCTCCGTAAACATCAATTCTCTTCTTACTTATTACTGTGTACAATGACCAGACTACAGCTGCTATAAGTGCAAAACATATTCCTATTAGATCCTTGCTGCCTCCAATACCTTCCATAACCTTTGCAGGATTGAATATTATAACTACACCAATCAATGAAACAATAATAGAAACTATGGTAATACCTTTTATCTTCTCTTTCAATATGAAATATGCAAAAGGTATGGTAAATACAGCATTGGTACAGAATAATACCGCTGCAGTAGATGCTTTAGTATAAGTAACTGCAAACTGTAGCATAGACATGGAAATGGATACTGCCAGTATTCCACAAAGAGCAAGGTATCCCAAATCGTTACCATTTAGTTTAATCTTTTTAGCTTTCATATCTTTCACTGCCATAGGAAGCAATACTATTGCACCTATTAAAAATACAATCATCATAACCTGAAATGGATCCATAGCACCTTTCTGTGCCAACATTTTTCCTGAAATCTCCTGGGTACTGTAAAATATTGCCGTCAATAAAATAAATAAATACCCTTTTTTCAATTTACATTCCTCCCCTATAAATTAAGCCTTATTTTTGTTAAATTAACTACAATTAAACCTTTATTTTTAGTTACACTGTTATAAGAAGTGTAACTAAAAAATCATAAATAAATTCTAAAATCTCTTTTTGAATTCATTCATCAATGATTCTCTGAATTTTGGATGGGCGATATTTATTAAAGATCGTGCCCTATTTCTCAGGGTTTTACCTTTAAGGTGGGCAACACCATATTCAGTAACTACATAATCAACCTCATTCCTAGAAGTTGTAACTGCAGCACCAGTATCTAAAAATGGAGTTATTCTGGAAACCTTTCCTTTTCCAGCTGTAGAAGGTATAGCTATAATAGCTTTTCCGCCTTTTGATAAATTAGCTCCTCTGATAAAATCTACCTGACCTCCTACTCCGCTTATCTGTTTCAATCCTATACTTTCTGAACATACTTGTCCCATTAAGTCCACTTGAACACAGGAATTTATTGAAACCATATTGTCATTTTTCATAATTACCAGTGGATTATTTACATAATCTACAGAATAAGTTTCTACCATAGGATTATTGTTTACAAAAGCATATAATTTTTTTGTTCCCATTAAGAATGTTACAACTATCTTGCCTTGATGTAGGGTTTTTTTCTTGTTATTGATAACCCCTGCTTTTACCAGCTCCATTACACCATCTGATATCATCTCAGAATGTATTCCTAAATTCTTTTTATCCTTCAAAAATAATAGTACTGCATCTGGTATAGCACCTATTCCAAGCTGAAGGGTAGATCCATCTTCAATTAAAGCTGCACAATTTTCTCCTATGGCTTTTTCCACATCTCCCAATTTAGGAGACTGTAACTCTATCAATGGATGTGAAGCCTCAACTATATAATCAATGTCTGATACATGTATAAAAGAATCCCCAAGTACCCTTGGCATATTTTTGTTTACTTCTGCAATTACAAGACTAGCACTTTCTGCTGCCGGCTTGGTATAATCATTGGAAACTCCAAAACTGCAGTAGCCATATTCATCTGGCTCGCTTACTTGAATAAGTGCTACATCTACAGGCAAACGTTTTTCTTTAAACAAACTTGGCACTTCATAGAAAAAACAAGGTGTATAATCTGCCCTTCCTGAATTCACTGCATCCCTGGTGCATCCACCTACAAATAAAGCATTGTGCCTGAAATGTTTCTGCATGCCTTCTTTTGTATATTCGCCCTTACCCATGGCTACCATGTGAACTATCTCAAGTCCTATATAATTATCCTTATTTTTAACTAACGCATTTACTAAATCTACAGGTTCTCCTACTGCATGTGCAAAAACTACCCTGCTGTGGTTTTCTATTTTAGAAACAGCTTTTTCTGCAGTTACCAGTTTATCTTTATACATACTTTTCCAATCCATAAAAATTATCTCCTCCCTATCCTATGTTGTTAAATACTTATTCAATATACCCCTTACCACACTAAAATCCCCTTGGGACTTTACTAATATTTTTTCAAGATTAAACTTAAGCTTGCTGTGAGCAACACAGCAGCTGGTACACCCACATAAAACTATAACTATATCATAAGTTTTGTCTAGGGACGCTGTTTCAAAATTATACTTAAATTCTTGTTGTAAATCATATAGAAATTGTTTTCTATCATATTTAGGATTACATCCTCCACAATATTTAATTCCTACATTCAAAATATACTCACCTTACCTATGATGCTTACTTAATATTTTCCTTGCCATATTCAAAGTATCTTCATTTATATAGTCTATAACCTCTACTGATTTTATTTCAGGAACCTCATCTTTTATGGAACCTTCCACTATATCCTGTACTGTATACTTAGCTGAAATACAGCCGCTGCATTGACCTAAAAGCTTCACTTTAACTATACCATCTTTTACTTCAACAACCTCAATATCTCCATTATGGCCGTTTAAATAAGGTCTTACTTTTTCATCAATTATTTTTAATATTTTTTCCTTCATAAAATACAGCACCTCATCTCTAGGAAAAAGGTGAGAAAACACCTTTTCCCTTAATCCTCTATTCTTGCTATTTTCTTTGCAAGTTTCTTCTTATGTGCAAGATTTCCCTGTCTTGATATCATTATTCTCTGTGCTTGTGGTGAACCTGCTCCATGCATGGATTCAGTTCTATATCCTACTGCAGCTGTTCCAAGACATAAGTTTTCTAATAATCTCAATATCTTCATTCTGTCTTCAACAGGTACAGATGCAACTCCCACCAAGTACTTCTCTACATATTTTCCAACCTCTGGACTCTTATAATCCTTTTCAGAAGGCATGGTAACCATTAATCCTCCTGCTATATCTTCTGCTAATCTTACAATTTCATAAGGGAATCTTGTTATATTCTGCTTACATACATTTGCAAGAAGCAAATCTATTTGATAATTTCCAGCTTTTGTTGGATGTCCTTCAGCTGAGCATGCAATTCCGCAAGCATAAAGAGTTTCATTCAAATGCATCATTTCTATTAATTTATCTTTTATATGGGATGCCTTTGCAGCTCCATTATAATCTGCAGCTACCGCAGCAGCACCTATCAATACATCTCCCACTCCTACTTTGCATCCACCGTAACTTTGTCTGTGATATCCTGCAAATCTCTCTACCATCATTCCTGCATATTCAGCTTCACCATTTAAGAATATCCTGTCATTTGGAACAAATACATCGTCAAATACCACTAATGCTTCTACTCCGCCAAATTCTTTGTTACCAACATCTATGTCTGCATCTTTCTCCATTTTTCTAGTATCACAGGACTGTCTTCCAATTATCATAGTTATTCCTTCTGCATCTGTAGGAACAGAAAAAGCTATTGCATAATCTTTATCTTCCGGTCTCATGGCAATAGTTGGCATAACTAATACTTCATGAGAATTACATATACCTGTTTGGTGAGCTTTTGCTCCTCTTACAACTACACCATCTTCTCTTCTTTCTACAACTCTTAAATATAAATCTGGATCAGCCTGTTTGCTTGGTGATAGACCCCTGTCTCCCTTTGGATCTGTCATAGCCCCATCTACTGTTAAATCATTCTTTTGAACATAAGTTAAAAATTTCTTAAAGTTTTCAAAATAATTTGTTTTATGCTCTTTATCTATTTCAAAAGTAGTACTGTATACTGCATTAAAAGCATCCATTCCAACGCATCTTTGGAAACAGGCAGCAGTTTTTTGTCCGCATAATCTCTGCATTTTAACTTTCTTTACCAAATCTCCACTATTTTGATGTAAATTTGTAAATCTATTTATTTTTTCCCCTGTTATACTGGATGTTACTGTCATTAAATCTTCGTATTCAGGCTCTTGAGCCAAATCATAAGTCATCTTCACAGAATTTAAAGATGGACGAAGTACAGGGTTGTCCACTGGATTATCTATTTTTTCTCCCAAGTAATAAACGTTTAATTTTAACTTACGTAAACTTTCTACATATTCTTCCCCAGTCATTAAAGACATTAAAATCATTCCTTTCATAAAATAAATATATTTTTAATTACACTATATTTAATTAGCAACTTTCATGCCAACTTTTTATATGAACATTAATTTTTTTTTACAAACCCTATATGACTACGTTTAAAGTCTACATTTTAAAACTCCAATGCTTTATTTCCTCTATATTCCACCATATAAAATAATATTTTTGATGCAATATTGCAATAAAAGAACTCTTATATGCATATAAGAGTTCCTATACCTGTCTATACTGGGGATTCAATGCATCCTATGCAAAATTGCAACAAGCTTTACTTTTGCAACACAGGTTTATTTTTATACTTTTTTCTCTTTCTTACCAAAGTAGAAGCATTTATACCCAGCTCTTTAGCTGCATCCCTTACATTTCCATGCTTTTCTAGTGAACTTTCTATTATAGATTCCTCTAAATTTTCTACTGCTTCCTTTAAGGTCAATTTTTCATTCCACATATTACTGCTTGACACATCACTGTCCCAAACTTCTTTAATAGGCAGATCACTTCTCAATATCTTGTTTCCTGAGCTCATAATTATAACCCTTTCTATTATATTTTTTAATTCCCTTACATTTCCCGGCCATTTATACTCCTTTAGGGAATCTAAAGCTGCTGGAGTAATTATTTTATCAAAATCATATTTTTTATTGAATACACATAAAAAATGATTTATAAGAGGTTCAATATCATTTTTTCTTTCCCTGAGAGGTAAAATTTTAATAGGTACTACATTTAATCTATAATATAAATCCTCCCTGAAAGTTTTTTTCTCCACCATATCCTTTAAATTTCTATTGGTAGCTGCAACTACTCTTACATCAATTTTAATTACTTCTGTGCCCCCTACCCTTTTAATTTCACCTTCTTGAAGTACTCTCAGCAATTTCACCTGCATATCAAGAGGGAGTTCCCCTATTTCATCCAGAAAAATACTTCCCCCGTCTGCCAGCTCAAATAATCCTATTTTTCCATCTTTATTTGCCCCGGTAAAAGCTCCTTTTTCATATCCAAAAAGTTCTGACTCTATAAGATTATAAGGTATGGAACCACAATCTATCTTTATAAAACTTTTATTGCTTCTGGTGCTATTTTTATGTATATACTTGGCTATTTTTTCTTTACCTACACCTGTCTCCCCAAGCAAAAGTACAGTGGTATCCACCTTAGCTACTTTTTTGGCCATTTCAAGAGTATTTAGCATCTTTTCATCCTTTGCTATAATATCTGAAAATTTAAGAAGCTGCTGCCTTATTCCCTCTAATTGAGAATAATATTTTTCAGTAAGTTCCATATTCTTTTTTACCTGTTCTTTAAGTTCATAAAGTTCTGTAACATTTCTTACATTTGTAACTACAAGCGTTATTTCCCCATTATCATTAAAGACAGGGCTACTTGAAACAAGCACTGTCTTACCCGTTTTAAATTTCTGCTCTATCGTCACATTTTTTTTACTTTCAAGAACCAAAAGGGTGCCAGACTGTGAAAGATATTTGTTCTCTACAAGATATCTCATATTTTTTCCTATCATATCATTTCTTTTCATACCTGTAATTTTCTCATAGGACTTATTTAAAAATAATGTATTTGCTTCCCCATCAGTTATATACATACCATCGTAAGAATTTTCAATAATCTGATATAACTGCTTCATAGTTAAATCTACTATTTTTTTACCCTTGTATAAATTATCAAACTCCAATAATTCTTTATCTCTCATATCACAATCCCCTTTCAAAATCCCATAAAACATGGATATAAACAAAAAGAGAATTCCCCAGAATTCTCTTAACTTATATTAACTACCTGATTATTCTAGAAGTATAGAATATCCATATATTAAAACCACTTTACTAATATCTTTGGTCTTTAGTATATATTAAATAATTTTTTAAGTCAATAATGTTTTAGTATTGCGATTTATTCCCACAAATTTCAAAATAGTTGCAATAGTACATATATTTTTACTTTATATTACAGTTTTTTCACTATTCTAGTGGAGGCATAACAAAAGCTTCCCCAGTTAAAACTTTACTTTTATTATGATCTATACAAGTAGTTTTCAATTTTACTATATTTTCTTTTTTATATATTTCTAAAACTTTTACCTTGACTTTTATATTATCTCCAAAATACACAGGTAGATTAAATTTTGAATTCTGGCTTAAATACACTGTCCCAGGCCCTGGAAATTTCATACCTATACATGCAGATACATATCCTGTCAGCAGAACTCCATGTGCTATCCTTTTTTTAAATTTATCTTTATATTTTACCTTGTCTATATGAAGAGGATTGAAATCTCCCGTTACTCTTGCAAATGCATATACATCCTCTTCAGTGACAACTTTTTCAATGTAAGCACTATCTCCCACCTTTAATTCATCAATGGTTAAACCCCTCATAATCTATATTCCTTTCAAATTGTATAATATAAATTTTTCACTCACACAATTCCTTTTTTTAACATAACAACCATGCTATATAATCTGCTAAAAGGAATATCCATATATTCAGATAAACTTTCTAAAGACTGTCTTGGTATATATTTATACTGCCTCTGTATATCATGTATTATAGGAAGAATAAATCTCTGCTTTTTGGGATATTTTTCAATCACCTCTTGCAGTGATAAACTATTTTTTGAATTTTGCTGCAATGCAGTTATCATTGAGTACTTCACCCTTTCACATAAAATATTTTTTTTAAATTTTAAATTCATAAATAGACTGCTAATTCCTTTAATTCATTACTTGAAGTTTTAGTTTTAATAGTTTTCAAATACAACTCCCCCAAAATCACATATCACTTTTTTTAACATTACTCCACCATTTCATCTAAAAAAGAAATAAATTCTAAATATTCAAACTACACCACATTACAAGTTCATTTATCATAAAATTGCCATCCCAGGGACAATCATAAATATTCATAGTTCCTACACTTACCACCCTATTTACCCCAAGGGATGTAACCCTGTCTGCAAATTTAAAAAGCTTGCCTTTATCTGAAATAGCATGCCCTATAGTTTGAATTCTTCGAGTAATTAAATTCTCTATATCAAATATACTGTCTATTTCCTTTAAAAAAATACATCTTCCTCCTATGGGTTCTTCCAATGATATTTCATCGTTAATCAAAATAGTATACCCAAGCCCCCTACTGCAGCAGATATTCTTGTTTGGATCAAGACTGTACACTCCTCTTTCATTTATAATCTTTGCACAGGTATTTTCATCCAGAGGATCATTATATCTTTTTCCTATCTTTTTAAAGGATTTTTCTAACATACAGACTATATCTCTTAAAGGAACAGACCCTTTTTCCACAAAAACTACCTGGGGAGAAGAACAGGCTTTCTGTTGAAACAATACTATATCCATTGCTAATTTATCCATATAGGAAAAACATTCATCACTTTCAAGAGCTTTTCTGTCAAATACAGCAAAAGAATATTTGGGCCCAAACACAACATCCTTACAGGTAGTTTTTTTAGGAAGTAATGTAATGTAGTTTACAGCATCTTCTCCTCCCCATACAATTCTTGCATCTGCCATAAGAGACATGGATTTATTTAAAAATTCATTCTCCCTGTCAAAATACACCAGACATATATTTTTAATTAAATCCCTGGAATAATATGTTTTCTCCTCATAGACTACTTGTATATCATTTAAATGTTCTAAAATATTCAATACTACAGTCATATTTTTTTTAGGAACTTTTACAAGGTTTGAATTCTTGGCCATAAGTGATTGAAAAATTGAATAGAGTGCAAGAGTACCTATATTCCCTGCTATCCAGTGGCAACTTATACCTCTTGCCTGTGCTTTTATAAACTTATCATTTCCTATGGCTACAAACTCATCTAAATATTTTTCATCCTTTAAATTCATGCTTATTAACTTTTCTAAATTCGATCTTCTAAAATAAAATGAAAGATAAGACACTCCTTGAATTCCAAGAAGTTTTCTATCCATGCTCAATCTTTTACTATACTCATCCAATATAAGTACAATAGCTTGAACTGGTATAGAGCCTAATAATTTTAAATTACTCTTCAAAACCTGGTTTATATGACTGAAATCATTAAAGCTTCTTTCTTTTTCATAAAGGAATCCATCTAATAAATAACAATTTATCATTTTCTCTCCTCCTTCTCTGCAAAAGTATCTCCACACCCTCTTGTTTCAGTCTTTTCTATTCTGGATCTGAATTTGAAATATTTCCCTCGCCTTCCGCAGCTGCAGTTATCAACTCCCATAAATTCTCCTACATCTTCTGTTAGGATGCCTTGTGAAGGATAACTGGTTCCAAGTATGCTCAATACTTCTATTATTCCCTGCTGTCCAATTTCCACTTCTTCTAAAGTATTAAAATCTCTTATTATAATATCCGCAAAATCCGGTACATGTTTATATCCACATTCACAATCCACAAATACTACCCCCAGCTGTTCTACCATTCCATAAAAATCCATTATATTGCTTTTTTCAGTACCAAATACTTCAGCTGTCACCCTGTTAAATTCCTCTTTTTCAACACTTTCTGATACAAGCTTCTTCCAGCCCCCGCTGTGCAAAAGTTTCATTTTAGGAAGAGCCAGTTTAATATTTTTTTTCTTTAGCTGTGTTACAAATTTACTCCATACTATATAGGTAAATCCATAAACTAATATTTCCTTGTTCTTATTGTCTTCCTGAAATTTCTTAAGCTTAGGCAAATTTATTTCAAGCTCTCCATCTTTCTCCTCCATAACGTAGGTTATGCTGCCTGCAAAGTTGCTGATTCCTCTTACTGCAGCTCCTCTGGCATTTAATACTTCCTTTTTTTTATTTACACCTGCTGCATCCAAAATTAAAAGTGGTTTTCTGTTAACTCCCAAGAAACTCTTTAGTGTATTTATAAGTGCCTGCGATTGCCTTATAGACGTACCCTTATCCAAATATATCCTGCTTGGAGTATTTGAAGTTGTGGAACTGGAATTCAATACCCTTACTACCTCTTCTCTTTTACAGGTTAAAAGCTCAAATGTCTTAAACATATTTACTGGAATAAAAGGCACCTGATCAAGTTTTGAAATTTTAGAAATATCTATAGAAAGTTTTCTGTACATACTTTCTATATTTGAATTAACTTTATTTAATGCAAGCTGTTCCTTAATTATTTCAAGTAACATGCCTTCTTTTTCTTCCTGAAACATTTCAAATTGATCCCTGAAAATCATATTTTCTATTAAATGCTTCATATCCATAGCATATCTCACCTGTTTCCATACTTATTTTACATACTTTTTAATTTTGCAAATAATACTTTCCCTGAAGAATTTTTGGGAAGCTGTGATAAAAATTTAACATACTTAGGCAACTTATATCTTGGTAATACTGAAGAACAATAGTTAATTATATATTTGTCGTCTATAGAAGAATTTTTATCTTTTAGAACCACAAAGGCTTTTATAGCCTCCCCTAGAATATCATCCTCTACCCCTATAACAGCACATTCCACCACTTCTTTTATACTGCATATAGTGTTTTCAATCTCCTTGGGACTTATTCTATTTCCTGCACACTTTATTATATTTTTTTCTCTTGAAACCACAAATATATATCCATCTTCATCCCTGTAAGCCAAATCTCCTGTGTACAGAAGGCCATTTTTCAGTACCTTTTTTGTCTCTTCCGGGTCATTAAAATATCCTTTCATTATATTTCCGCCTTTTGCGGCTATTTCTCCTACCTCTCCCACAGCAGTAGGATTACCCTCTTTATTTAATATAAAAAGTTCTGTTCCTGAAATACCGCACCCTATAGACCCCAGTTTATTTTTAATCTGCTCTGGAGGCAGATATGACAATCTAGCTGTAGCTTCAGTTTGTCCATACATAATGTACACATCTGTTCCTTGAAAGACTTCACATAATTCTGATATAAATACTTCTGGGAGCCTACCCCCTGCCTGGGTTACATATCTTAGTGAAGGTAATTTAATTGTCTTAATACTAGTCATTCTAAGTAATATTTGATAAGTACTTGGTACTCCTGCAAAACCGGTACAGCTATACTCTTTTATATCTTCTATAACTGTTTCTGGAAACATGAACTTATTATTTATTACAACACTTCCTCCACATCTAAAATGTGTATTCAAAAGAGATGTTCCATAACAATAATAAAAAGGAAGTACCACTTCCACCCTGTCATTTTTAGTCAACTTTAAATATTCTATTATAGAATTAGTATTATACATGAGATTATAATGAGTAAGCATAACTCCCTTGGGTTTTGAGGTAGAACCTGAAGTAAACATAATAAGAGCCGTATCCTCTTTTTCTTCTATAAAACTACTGGAGTCAGTTTCATCCTTACTTGCCCAAATGCTTTCCTCACTATATACCATAGTATCTCTACAGACTATCTTATCTACTTTATTCCTGTATTTCCTCTGACAAAATACTATCTTTATTTCTAGTATATCCATAATATACCTTATATCGTTTTCAGATATAGCAGGGTTTATAGGGATACATATGCTTCCATTTTTAATTATTCCAAAATAGGTTTTTATAAAAAAAACAGAATTGTCTGAAATAAGAAGTACACTATTCTCTTTTGAACATCCATTTTCCTGTAATAAATAAGTTATATAATTTACACCTCCGTAAATTTCCCTGTAACTTATTTTATCTTTATCTATTACTGCTATTTTATCTGAATTTTTAAACTCTTCAAAAACATAATCAGTAAAAGTCATATTTCTACCCCATATTTTTTTAACATCTTCTTTACATCTCCAATAGTGTACATTCTCGATATATCCACTACATCAAAATCCACTCCAAATTCTTCTGATAATCCTGTAACCAGCTCTACATGAGCCAGAGAATCCCATGCCTCTATTTCATCTGGACCTAATTCATCTTTTATATCCGCTGCATCTTTTATATTTAACGTATCACAAATTATCTTATTGAATTTATCTATTTTTTCCATTATTATATACCTCCAAAAATATATTAATTATATTAACTAAAGCAATTATCATGCCATCTTAAAAAATGTGCTAATCTCAAGTATACATAACTTTATCAAATAATTCTATTGCATTAATGCAACAAAATTATTGAGCTTTTGTACAATACAATAGTGTTTGCAGCTTATACAACTATGTTGCAGTTTTGCATATTATTTCACTTTTGCAGCTACATTTAGCTTATCTTACATAATGTAAAATATAAGTTCTACCCTACATAATCACATTTCTATAAATTGTAACATACTATAATTTTGTACTACTATGAAAGGAAAAAAATATGTATAATAATTATAGAACCTATCCCTGTGGATACTGTGGAAATACACGAAACTATGACTCAAATGGCATGGATAATTACAATATTTATCCCTGCCCTTACTTTGTAAATACAATGTTTCAGAAAAGATATAGAAGTCCGTATACTCACTATAATGATGGAAATGGAATTGAATATGATTCGAGACTGGATTATTCACCTGCACCAAAAGCTAACAGTTCAGTTAAATTGAAAGATTATGGTCCTCAACCCTTTGTAGTTGATATTAATAAAGTTACTAAAGAAAATAATAATTTTCGTACTACTTTATGGACAGGATCTCATCTGCAGGTTACTTTGATGAGCATAAACCCTGGAGAAGATATAGGCCTGGAAATTCATCCAGATGTTGATCAATTCATCCGTATTGAAAAAGGTGAAGGACTTGTAAAAATGGGGAACAGCAAACATAATTTGAATTTTCAGACAAAAGTACGTGATGATTTTGCAATTATGATACCTGCTGGCACATGGCACAATATTGTAAATACAAGTAATACTCCTCTTAAGGTTTATTCTATTTACGCACCACCTGAGCACCCTCATGGTACAGTTCATGTTACTAAAGCAGAGGCAGAAGCTGCCGAGAAGAATAAAATATCAAAATAGTCTCTAAAAAATCAAGTTTTCAATATACTTCTTTTAGTTAAGGGGTTAGAAATTAATCTAACCCCTTATTTGTATTATAATAAATCAGCAATGTTATGGATTCCTCTGAATGAAATTGCCCACTAAGATTATCTATATGCCTTTGTCTTGGAGGAATATTATCAAATCTGTGTCTGACATTGGGTGTATAATTTTGATTGCTATTTGGTCTGCTATTTGATTTATTACCTGAAACTGCTGTAGTTGCAGTAAAAGATTCTCCATCTGAACCAAGTGAAGAAGGGTAGATTACAATATTTCCACTACTTGACTCCATTGCAACGGGGCGAATTGTATTACTGGAATCACTTAAAGAATTGCCATTAACTTTGGCAGATTCATACTTTACTATATCCGTATTTGCAAGAGGTACAAGATTACCATATACATCTGATGGATCTTCACTTATCCACTCTGCAGATGTTCCAATTCCTTCAGCATAAGAAGAATCTAAGGTGGTAGATATGGTTTTGGTTTTTACTTCACCGCTAGGTGTAGTTGCTGTAAATGTCAAATTCCATGTTGAGCCTGAAGAATTATATATATTTACACTAATTGTAGAATTAATTGGTATGGTCATTATATTTTGGGCAACATCAGGCAATTGTTCCCAAAATACCACTGCAACAGGTTGTCCATTTTCTAATTGTTCCATAGTTCCCATTTGAAGTAAATCAGAAGAATCTACTCCACCAAGTCCAATCCATTGTGCAGCTACTGCATTTTCATTAGTTGAAGAAATATTTGGCACTGTCCAACTTCCAGAAATACTTGTATAGCCCTCACCTTCTGAAGCTGGTGTAACTATATATCCTGCCCAATTACTAGATGTCTCTGTATTGTCTGGTAATTCCACTGTAGTTTCATTATTTTGAGACTGATAATCCGGAATTGGATGGATTAAATTTGGTCCTGGAAAACAGTAGTTTGATAGGACATATTTATTGTTAGCAATATTATAGGGTTGTCCCTTGGCAATGACAGAACTGCCCCCTAAAATTAAGAATATTGATACCAATAAAATCTGAAATTTTCTAAATATACTTTTTGTTTTCATGGATAAAATTTTCACCTCTCTTTACATTTAAATTCATTTTAATTATAATAATTAATGTGTTACGAAATTATGACAATAATATTATTATAATGTAAATTTTCTATTAAGTGTGTTAACTTAATTATAATTTCACAACACAAAAGGAGATAAAATGATTAATAAAAACGAACTGAAAAACTATGAAAAAATTGATAGAAATTCTGTAAAAACTTGGATAATATCAAAAACCATAACAAGTATCATAATTATATCTATCTATGTATTGATAATGCAGCTATTTCTAATTCCCAAATTTGGACATATTCTTCTAGTTAAATACATAGCCTATATATTGGCACTAATTGTCATATTCCTCTCTATAGCAGATATTTTTATAGGATCCTTTTTAGAATACAAACAATGGAGATATGCTATACTTCAGGATAAAGTTGAACTTATAAAGGGTATTATAATAAAAGAAAAGACCATAATTCCCATCTCAAGAATTCAAAACTTGAAAATAAAACAGGGACCCATTCAAAGAATTTATAAAATAACCTCTGTAAACATAATAACTGCAGGAGGTCATCATGAAATACCTGCACTGCCTATGGAAAAAGCTGAAGAAATTTTAGAAAATCTTAATCTACTTATAGAAGCAGGTGAAAAAGTTGAATAAAATAGAAAGAAATCATATTTTAAGACTATTTTATGATTTTATAAATACAGCTAAAAATTTTATCCCCCTTACAATCATACTAATGGGACTTTTATTAACTAAGGTAAAACTTATAAAATCTATCTTCATATTATCCATTTTAATTATATTTATACTTTTATGTGAATTACTTGCCTGGAAAAAAAATTTTTTCATAGTGAAAACAAACTCTATATATCATGAAGAAGGAGTCTTTAGCATAAAAAAGATTGAAATTCCCTTAGATAGAATTAACACCATAGATATTTCACAAAAACTCTTAGAGAGAATTTTTAAAGCAGCCACCATAAAAATTGATACTGGAGATAGCTCCACCCGTGGAAGTGAACTTAAATTTACTTTAAGTAAAAATAGGGCAGAGTCCCTTAGAAATATCCTGCTTAAAAACCAGGAGTGTGATTCTCAAAAAACACATCATAACCAATATACCATAGACACAAAACATCTATTCATATACTCACTTATTTCAAATTCACTTTTTAAGGGACTTGGAATGTTATTTGTTGCACAACAATTTTTTCAGGATTATTTAAAGTCCTTCATCAATTTAAATACTTCAAAATATATTAACGAACTGGAGAAAAATAATATATACAGCAGTATAATGATAATAATATTTCTACTTTTCATTCTAATATTTGTAAGTATTTTTTTATCTATCATATACAATATAGTCAAATATTATAATTTTAAGCTATGGACTGACTATAAAAATATTTATGTGAATTATGGAATTACAAACAGAAAAAACTACTCCTTTGACAAAACAAAGATAAAAGGAATACACATAAAACAAAGTATTTTAATGCAGCATTTTAAATTTTTTACCCTGGAAATTGAAAATATAGGCTATGGAGATGAAAAAGGAGAAAAAGCCATACTTTATCCTATATGCAGTGATTATTTAAAAAAAGATATTTTAAAAAATATACTTGAAGAATTCAAATATACAGGAGAAGTAACTACACCTGAAAATCACACCTATTTCAGATTCTTATGTAAAAAATTTATACTTTCGGCAATTATAGCAGTGATTTGCTTTTTTATAAAAGCTGTATTTGTATTGCCAAGTCTAATACTTCTATTATTCCTATTTGTAATGGGTCATTTAGAATTTAAAAACACCGCCTTTGGTATGAATGAAAATATACTCTATATGTGCCATGGCAGCTTTAATAAAACTCAATCTCTTGTCAAGATAAAGGCACTACAGTCCCTGACCCTGTCTCACAGCTATTTCCAACACAATAAGGGAATTTGCAACTATAGTGTAGTTTTACAAAGTTCCACCCTAGGTAAAACCCTGCGGGTAAAAAATTTAAAAAATAATATTGCCAAAGAACCCTTTAATTAAATAACCAGACTTTTATATGACACCTAAGATCGTACAATAACAAGATTAATTCATAATAATTTGGAATTTTTCTCATGTAAAAAGAGTTTTAGATTTTTCTAAAACTCCCAAATACTACATCATATAAATTTTCCCCTTACAAATTTATGTTTATAAGTTTTTTATTATACAATTTTCTCGATATTAACTAGCCTAGGTTCAGTTCCGGCTGGTGTTGCTGTAACATATATTTTGGCTAGTCCAATTTTAGGTGGTGATGTTACCGTAGTGGATTTAGCTATAAATAAGTAATTAACACCATTTACAACCTGAGTAGCAACTGCTATAGGTTCAAAAGTAGAACCCACAAATCCCTTTAAAGCAGTCTCAAGAACCTTTTTATTTTCCTCGCTGACATTATCTTGAACTGTCCATCCTCCAACCATTTTAATTCCCCCTTGAATTTAATTTTGATAAGTAAACTTTCATAATCATTAACATGGGCTTATAGTAAAATAGTACTATAAAGTCAATTTAATGTCAATATGGTTGAAAAATACATATTAATACTTTATTTTACATTATTCAACACAGTCTTTAATTATTTTTAATAACAAAAATAATCTAACATAAAAATTATAATAAATTATGGCATGATTCGTTGATTATTGTTTCCTGTGGGTTAAAGTTGAGAAAAAGTTTTCAAAAAATGCTGTATGCCGCCTTCACCTATGTTTATTTTTCCATACTCTTCCCTTTTAAGCCTTTTAGCTATTTCATTATTAGATATCCCCAATACCTTCCAATAAAGTATGTTGTTTTTCTGTGCTAAAAGTTTAGAATTAAATTTTTCATCTTGCGTTTTATATGTCCCCCACCTATTCAACTCTCTTTTTAATTCCTCATTTTCAGCTTGTAATTTCATATTTTCATGTCTAAGATGCTGCATTTGTTCATCTAAAGTATTGTACATACTTGTAAACTTAATTATAGCATTTTTATACTGATTAATTACATCATAAAAAGCTCTATGTATACCCACAATTTTTGAATCTTTAAGAAGCTTTTTTAATGATATTATTTTATTTTCTATTCCATCCATTTCAAGAACAAGTTTGTTTTTCCAATGTGCAGCCATTTAAAAATCACCTTCTTTTCTTCTTGCACTTTAAATTTATACTACGAATTTTTTATTATATTATAGTACTTTATATTAGATAAGTAAGGAATCAACACAAACCTTTTAATTTTATTATATCAAATTTTTTTTATTTTTTTCACTAATATTTCAATAAATTTATTAGAATATAAAAGACAGCTAATGCTGCCTTTTAAAATTCTATTCATGCTCTCTCAGTCTGTCCACTAAAGAATCTTTCTTAAAAGAATGAATTTGTACTCCAGAAATTATCATAGGTAAAAGCAGAATTATTAGGGTATATCCTAATAAATACCACCCCGGAAAGTGATAATGGAAATACTCAGTGCCTGTATCTCTCATCGCCTGTATCAGCAAATATCCAAGGCTTGTACCTAACAACAGTGTAATAAAAATGTTCCCCACTGCAAGAATAATCCCCTCCCCTTGCAGCATTACGTCCAGTTGTCTGCTGCTCATACCAATAGATTCCATCATGGCAAGTTCCTGTCTCCGTGTCAAAATGTTCATAATTAAAGTATTTATAAGATTGATAAAACTAAAACATATTATGAACGCAGCAAGTCCCAGAATAACTCCATACATAATACTAAAGTTATTCTCATCCTGCTCCATCCTTTCCCTCAATGTATCCATACTTAAAAGAGAATTTTCCCCCACTATTTTATTGAGATTCTTTTCGATGCTTTTTCCATTTTTCGAAAAATCCACAGCAGATACTATAAATCCAGTGGTAAGGTCCATATTGTTCATAAGGCTCTTAAGTGCTTCATCAGGAATGAGAAAATATCCCCAGGGTCCCCCTAAATTCTTATAGGATACATAATCATCCATACATGCTGCAATTTTAAATTCCTTTTCCATAGGCTTTCCATTATAATAATGTATTTTTACCTTATCCCCAGCCTTGAACTTCCATCCATAAAACTCTTTCACATTATCATTTGCAATTACTAAAATTTCATTATTTTTTATCATTTTATCATAATCGAAATTCCCTTCACTTAAGGATTTTTTCAGTAATGATATCTTATCTCTGGTAAATGGTGTTAAAAAGTCTTTTTCTTTTTCATTATTGTATTCATATTGGATATTTACCTGCTTGATACTTTTGATTCCCTTTACCCCTGGAACTGCTTTTATCTTTTCCTTCAATTTTTTAGTTAATGGATTGTTTATTTGAATATCACTATATCCATGCTCTGAAGTTTCCACTGCATTGTAGGAGAACTCAATTAAATATTCTCCAAAATAAAATTCTGTCTGTCTTGAATACTCTTCTTTATTAATAGAAACTATAAAAGTAGCTGCCATTAAAAACAGTACTCCGCCTATACCAAGAGACAGCATGGTCAAAAATGTCTTTTTCCCATTGCGTATAGAATTCATAAATGCAAGACTTATTGGAGTAATTCTTCTATGGAGCTTTGAAGTTTCTTTTTTGCTTCCAGAATAAAAGGAAAATTTAGAAGCCTCAAGAGGAGATACGGTTGATGCAAGCTTGGCCGGTTTATGAATGGAAAAAAGCAGTGTTATAATATCTGCTGCCGCCACAACTGCCCCAACAAATACAGAATTAATCCAGTTCCAGCCCTCTGGTTTCAGAAAATATGCAATTATTCCCCCTATAACAAGTCCTATAGGTATACCAATTGCACAAAGAGCAAGTCCCTCTTTATTTACCATTTTGCGGATTTGTCTCTCTGTCATGCCCAATGTACGGAATTGACCAAATTGTCTTATACGACTTACCACAGAGATATAAAATATGCTGTAGATAACAAGCACACTTGCCAGTAAAATACCAACACCTATACCTATAATAACCATAATTTGCTGGAAATTCATAGACAACATATTGGAGAAAAAATTATTCTCGTTTATATACTTACGTTCAATACCATAATCCTGTCCAACAGAATGAATTACATCTATAAATTGATCCTTTGACATTTTATCTGCACCATTTATACGTACAAGAGCACCATAGGGTATATTTTTAAACTGAGTTCCCTTTTCAGCATATTCCTTTGAAAACAATACAGCATATACCCCGGATTTTATGCCGCTGTCCGTATAGCCGGAAACAACAAATTTTTCAGTAGTTCCATCTAAAAAAGTAAAATAAATAGTTTCTCCAATGTTTGCTTTCCTTCCCAGCTTTCCCATATAGGATTTATCAAGTACAATTTCATTTTCCTTCTCCGGTAGTTTTCCATAGGATACTTTGATAGTTTCAATTTTTGAGGAATTTCTGTCATAATACACAGGGCGGATCATGTGACCTCCCATCTCAAAACTCTGTCCTAATTTGAAGGGGGTGGCATATTCTACACGTTTATCTTTTTTAAGTGATTCAAACTGTCCTTTATTTACCTGCTGATAGATAACATGCTGAACCTTTGCCACTGCCTTTTTATCTCTTTCTATAAGGGCTGAACAAAAAAGACTCATAACAGTTAACAAGCTCACAGATAGCACCACCGTAAACACAATAAAAAAATTACGCATTTTGTTACCCTTAAGACTGCATAGTGCCAGCTTGCTTATAACTTTACTATTATTATTCTCAAGCATTATTACGCCTCCCTGTCCATAATTTTTCCATCCTCAATACGGATAATTCTATGGGCTAGCTGTGCAATTTCACTGTTGTGAGTTATCATCACCAAAGTTTGATGGAATTCATTGTTACTCATCTTTAAAAGCCCCATTACTTCCTGGCTGGTACGGCTGTCTAAATTTCCCGTAGGCTCATCTGCAAGAATAATGGCAGGTTTGCTCACAAGTGCCCTTGCAATGGCTACCCTTTGCTGCTGTCCCCCTGAAAGATTGTTTGGCATATTATTTAACTTATCCTCTAAATGGAGCATGGAAATAACCTTCTCCACATAATCCTTATCCACCTTATTTCCATCTAATTCAACAGGCAGTACAATATTTTCATAAACATTTAAGATGGGAACCAGATTATAATTTTGAAAAACAAAGCCAATTTGTCTCCTCCTGAAAATAGTGAGAGCTTCATCCTTCATTTTGCATAGTTCTCTGCCTTCAATTATGACACTGCCAGAGGTTGGCTTATCAAGTCCCCCCATCATGTGCAGCAAAGTGGATTTTCCACTTCCTGATGTACCTACAATAGCAATAAATTCCCCGGACTCCACACATAAATTTACCCCATCTAAGGCTCTTACAATATTAGGCTCCCTGCCATAATATTTTTTTAAATCTGAAATTTGTACAACAGCATTCAAAAATTACACCCTCTTTCTCTTTACTACCCTAATTATAAAACCTCAATGTCTCTAAAACCTCTCTAAAAACTCACAATTTTGAGAGGTTTTAATTTTTTAGCTATTTGGAATAAAAATAGAAAAAGTAGATCCGTAACCAGATTTGGATTTAACTTCAATATACCCTTTCTGAAGGGTAATAATTTTACGGGCCAGGTAAAGACCAATACCAATGCCTTCTTCATCATGAACTTCGGGCTCACGGTAAAATCTTTTAAAAATTGCCCCCTGATTCTTTTCACAAATTCCTTTTCCTGTATCTTTAATATCTATCTTGGTGTAAAATTCCCACTTATCCACTTTTATTTCTACGCTTCCCCCTTCTCCCGTGTACTTTACTGCATTATCCAAAATGTTATAGACAGCTTCACCGGTCCATTTTTTATCATGATTAACAATGAGCAAAGGATTACATTGTACTGAAATATGGATATTTTTCTTCTCTGCCTTTACAAACACTCCCCCTAATGCCTCTGCTAATGTATCATAGATACTGGTAGGCTTTGGAGACACCTCCATAACACCTGTCTCCAGACGGGACATTTTTACCATGGACTGAAGGAGAAAATCCAATTTGTTTATCTGAACATCACAAGCTTTCAAAAATTCCTGTTGTTTCTCTAAAGACATGACTCTCTCTGTTAAAATGGCATTATACATTTTTATATTTGCAATAGGAGTTTTCACCTGGTGGGAGATGTCAGATACCAGTTTTTGTATGGTTCTTTTTTCATGCATACTTTTTCTGCTGTTATTTTTCATAATTTCATAAAGACGTTTTAATTTTATCTGAAGTTTTGCCATCAAAGTTTCACTTTCCAAATCGAAATGAACCTCTTCGCTTCCATTTATCATCTCATCTAAACAAGCGCCCATGTTCTCAGAAAAATATACGATTTTTTTTCTAAATGCAGCCACAGCCAAAAGTGCTATAACTTGAAACAAGACTGTAAACCCCAGAAATAACAATCTTAAGCTCCACCTTCCCACCGTGGAAAGAGTAACATAGACAAAACATATAAACACAAAAAACCATAATGCTATCCAAACTCTATAAATATTTTTCGAAGAATATTTATCAGCCATTAAAGCTTTCACCTACCCACATATAGCCCATACCATATACCGTTTTTATGTATTTATGTGCTTTACTTTCTATTTTATTTCTAATACGGTTTACATTAACGGTAAGTGCATGCTCATCCACAAAGTTTCCATCGTTGTCCCAGAGTTTCTGCAGCAGCACCTGCCTTGTGAGAACCTTTCCCCCATTGGCAGTAAAAATTTTCAAAAGTTTGTACTCAGAGGACGTAAGGGTAAATGTTTTATTTTCTCTAATTACCATCAATTTATCAAAGTCAACCATAAGATATCCATCATTATAAATATTTTCTGTACCACACCTTTCACAGCGCTTCAATACAGCTGCTATACGCCTTCTAAAAATCTCCATATTAAAAGGTTTGGTTATATAATCATCAGCACCTAATTCAAAACCTTTTATGGTATCTTCCTCCATATCACAGGCAGTAAGAAATATAAGGGGAATATCTTTCAATCTCTTTATCCATTTACAAAGTTCAAAACCACTTCCGTCAGGGAGATTTATGTCCAGTACAATCAAGTCAAAATCAATTGCCTTCACAATTTCTTTAGCCTGACGGGCATTGTATACTGCGTAGGTTTCATATCCTTCCCTCTCCAAATCAAATTTAAGCCCTGTACTTAAAACTGTATTATCTTCTACTATAAGTATCTTTTTCATGTGAATTTTCCTTTCCCCCTTTATTCCATTATTATATCTATATCAGTACCCCTGCCTAAAGTGCTTTCTACCTTTATGCTTCCTCCCTGGGCATCTATTATTTGTTTGGATATGGCCATACCAAGTCCAGAACCCTCTGAAGAGACATTGGTATTTGTGCCTCTGTAATATCTTTCAAAAATGTATTTCAAATCATCTTCAGATATTCCTCTTCCATTGTCCTTTATTAGAATATGGACTTTATCCTTTTTATAAACGGAAACATCTACCTTAACCTCTTTGGGATTATGTATTATAGCATTGAAGATCAGATTGGACATTGCCCTTCTAAGCAATTTCTTATCTGCTATAATATTTATATTTTCTCTTTCAAAATAAAGGTTTATATTTCTATTTGAATATAGAGGATGGTTTAAAATTTCCACAATTATATTTTGAATAAGCCCCACCACATTTATATTTTCTTTTTCCAAAGGCACAGCTCTGTTTTTCAGCTTATATGTAAGATTCAAATCTTCCACCAGCCCCTGAATATAGGAAGATTTATCATATATTATCTTTGAATATTCTAAAATTTCATCTCGTGAGAAGGTGTATTTAGGATCCTTCATTATTTCAGCATATCCCTTTATAGAAGAAAGAGGGGTTTTTACATCATGGGATATGGAGGAAATCCAGTTTTCCCTCATCTCTTCCACCTCTTCTCTTTTATTTTTGCTCTCTTTTAGGGTTTCAGCTAAATTATTCAAATTCATAAATACACTCTTATATACTCCCTGTTCCAAATGATTACTTTCATAATTTCCCCTGGAGAGCTCATTTATACTTTTAATAATGCTTTCAAGAGGCTTTCCCATTCTCTTTCCAAATATAAAATAAGAGGCAATCACTGCAATAATAACATTTACAGCTAAAAGTACAATAAAACCTCCATTAAAAAAATTTTCAAGTGCAGTGGGATTGAAAACAACAGTATGTTTCGCTATATGCTGTATGGGAAATCCTATAACGTACGTATAACTTTCATTATTATATTTCTTTTCACTTATGAATACAGAATAACCTGCCGCATCATATTTATAAATATGGGCCATTTTTATAGGAGTATATAACTTTGGTACCTGCTGCGGCTTTTTAAAAGAATACATTTCTTTAAAACTTTCATCTATTATTTGAACCCAGGCTTTATTTTTTATAATTTGACTTTTACCCTCTTCATTTAAAACAGGCTTATTATCTTCAATATTTATATATTTTGAAAAAGCCCATGTGAACTTTTCAGGATTAAATTCTGGAAGGTTTTCCTTGGTGTATATAATAGCACTTCTCCATACAAACATATCCACAATGAACTCTATCATGATTATAAATACCAGAGTCACTAAAAATTTTGTTGTAAGGCTCCAATTGGTTTTTAGTTTATTTATAAACTTCACAGGCTGCACCTCCAATTCTAAAATGTCAATTTATACCCCAAGCCTTTTACAGTAACTATATATCGAGGTTTTGAAGGATTATCCTCCAGCTTTTCCCTGAGCTTTCTAATGTGAACCATTATAGTATTATCATATCCCTCATAGTTATCCTTCCACACCTCATCACATATCATTTCCTTTGTCAATATCTGATTGGCATTCTGGGCCATATAGCATAAAAGGTGATATTCTTTTGGAGTAAGGGCAATATTTTTTCCCCCTTTTAACACCTGTCCCTTTTTACAGTCAATAGTTACCTCTCCAAAACATATTTTTTCCTTTTTCATGGTAAGTTCATTCTTTATGTATATATTTCTTCTCAAGTGGGCTTTAATTCTAAATACAACTTCCCTGGGACTGAAAGGTTTTGTCACATAATCGTCGGCCCCAAGTCCAAGGGCCAGTATCTTATCTATATGGTCACTTTTTGCAGATAAAAATACAACCGGCACATATGAAAATTCTCTTATAGACCTGCAGACTTCAAAACCATCCATGTCATCCATCATCACATCTAAAACCACTATATGCGGTTTTTCACTTTTGCATAAACTTATCCCCTCTGTCCCTGTTAAAGCTTTGAATATCCTTTTAAACCCCTCTTTTCTCAAAACAGTTTCCATAAGTTTTAAAAGTTCCCTTTCATCATCAATTAAAAGAATCTTTTTATCCAAAATTTCATCATACATAACAATCCTCCAAAACAGAAATATTATTTGCTTTAATTATAACATTATTTAATACTTTAAATTCTCAAAGTAAAATTTTAAGGTTCTTATAAGGTTCTCATAAACAAAATTTAAGATTCACCCCTTATGATAAAATCACAAGGAATTGGAGGAGAAAAATAATGTGTGAAAAAATTATAGAAACTAAAAACTTGACCAAGGAATTTAAAGGCTTCAAGGCGGTAAATAATTTAAATCTTACAGTGAAAAAAGGACGGGTATATGGATTTTTAGGGCCAAATGGTGCTGGAAAATCTACTACCATAAGAATGCTTCTGGCCCTTATGACACCCACCAGAGGACAGATTAAAATATTTAATAAAAATTTAAGACAGCATAGAATGAGCATTTTAAAAAACATTGGTTCTCTGGTTGAATCTCCCTCTTATTATGGGAACTTGACAGCCTATGAAAACCTAGAAGTAACTGCAAAACTTTTGGAACTTGACTATAAATATATTGATGAAGTTTTAGATTTTGTAAAGCTCAGTGAATGGAAGGATAGACAGTGCAAAAAATTTTCCCTTGGCATGAAACAAAGACTTGGAATAGCCCAGGCTCTTATATCAAAGCCTGAACTCCTAATATTGGACGAGCCTACTAATGGTCTTGATCCCTCTGGAATTCATGAAATAAGAGAACTTATAAAGACCCTTCCTAAAATTTATAATATGACAGTAATTATATCCAGCCATAACTTAAGTGAAATTGAGCTTACAGCAGATGATATAGGAATTATAAACAGGGGAAATATGTTGTTTCAGGGTACCCTTGAAGAACTTCACTCAAAAAGTAAAGGTGAAATCTGTATAGGAGTGAAAGATTTAAAAAAAGCAACCCATACATTAACTAACCTAGGCTATAAATGCCAAATAAAAGATAATGATATTCTTATAAGGCCCGGAGCCATGGAACCTTATGAAATTTTAAAGCAGCTTATATTAAATGACAATAAAATATTTAAATTTGTAGAGGTACAAAAATCCTTGGAAGAAATATTTCTCCATCTTACAGAAGGGAGAAAAAATATATGAGTTTTATATATGTTTTAAAATCTGAACTTATGAAGTATAGAAAATCCTTATTGTGGAAAGGGGTATTTTTCATTCCGGTATTTTCGTTTATTCTTTTATTTACAGATCTTCACCTGAGATATGATTACTTAATGGAAAGCAGCCGGCTAAAAAAAGCAGCTGAAATTGGAATTTATAATAAAGTAGATGCCTTACTTTGTGAAAATCATTTATCTACACTTTGGTTTATACTATTAAACTTATCCATCGTGGTAATAGCTTTTATTGTAAATCACATGGAATACAGCGAAAATACCTGGAAACAAATAGTTGCAAGACCTGTAAAAAGGATAAAGATTTATCTCTCCAAATGGATTATAGTATTTGCGGCCTCAGTTATTTTAATAGTTTTAAATGGAGTCTTTGTAATGCTTATAAAGAAGTTCTTTGAAATTGAGGGAAGCCCTTCACCTATTTTTAAATATGTACTCTTAGAAATAGCTGCAGCCTTTGGAGTGGTGAGTTTTCAGCAATTTATAAGCTGTTATATTAAAAATTCTTTAATTGCCGCAGCCATAGGATTTGCAGGTACTATAGGTTCATATATGCTTGCACAAAGTAGGATCCTTGGAAATATAAATCCATTTTCCTGCGTTTTAAGAGCACTTCCTCTAGGGGATATGAATAATGCCTATACTGCTGCCATTTTTGGAACAGTTTCCGGTATATTATGGCTTATCATAGGAATTTTAGAATTTAGTAAAAGGGATATTAAATAGGTGGTGTATAAAATGAAAAATATATATAAGGCAGAACTATTAAAATTAAAACATTCAAAAATACTAGGTATAGTTATGTTTTTACCTTTATTCTTTGTAGTCCTTGGTTTTGGAAATTTTATAAGATACAGAGAGCTTTTTACCTCAAAAGGACAGAACATATGGAATCAGATATACACTCAAAGCTCTATATTTTACGGTCTATTTATTATAGCTTTATTCATTACTATTTTGGTTGGGGTTTTAGTTAGAATAGAAAACAGTGAAAATAATTTCAAAAGGATACTTGCATTACCTGTAAAAAGAAGTCATATATATGTATCAAAACTACTGGTGGCATGCGGTATGGTATTTTTAAATCTTTTTATCTTTACCCTACTTGTAATTGCAGCAGGAGTAATTGCAGCACCCGTCAGTGAAAGTATGCCAAAAGGAATTATTTATTCTCCTCTGCTGTGTTTTGCCGCCTCCCTTCCTGTTATATCAATTCAATACTATTTAACTATGAAATTTGAAAACATAGCAGTTCCTTTAGGAATAGGAGTGGTATTTTCTCTTCCATCAGTACTTATAAACAATACAAAATACTGGATACTATTTCCCTGGACTTACCCTGGAAGGGTACTTTTAAACGGTTCAAATTTAGATTTTGGATGTCCAATCTATATATATATGATATCTCTTGCCTTATTTGTTATTTTTGCTACTTTAGGCATGTATGAATTCAATAAAAAGGATATATAAGGGTCTTAACCTTAAAAGTAGCTATTAAGGTATTGATCCTCAATTATAGTAAGACTTCATATAATTGACAATATCTTTTTTATCAAGTATCATATATTTAAATGCAAATCACTTGCATTTAAATATTATTTTTTTCAGGAGGAATACAAGTGTTTAAAAAATACAACATATGTAAGATAGTATTATGCTCTTTTCTAATTAGTTCTTTAATGTTTGTTTTCACTGGCTGCAATAGCAAATCAACTGAAACTGCTAATACAACATCTCAATCCAAAATAAAGGTGGTAGTATCCTTTAATGCCATGAAAGAATTTGCTTCAGCTATTGGAAAAGATAAAATTGCCATTACCACAATAATACCTAACGGTACCGAACCTCATGATTTTGAACCAACTACAGAAAGCCTGAAAGATTTAAGCAGTGCCAGCATATTTATATACAACGGACTGGGTATGGAATCCTGGACAGATAAGGTTTTAAAATCCATTGACAATAAAAATCTAGTTGTAGTAAATGCCTCAAAGGGATCAAATCCCATTAAAAATACTGACACTGAAGAAATAAAAGAACACGGACAATACGATCCCCATCTTTGGATTAGTCTAAAAGGTGCAGAAGTTGAATCCAAAAATATTAAAGATGCTCTAGTTAAAATAGACCCTTCAAATAAAGAATTCTATGAAAAAAATTATAGTGAATTTTCAAAACAACTAAATTCTCTCTATAATGAATATACCCAAAAATTCAAAACCGTTAAAAATAAAAATTTTGTAACTGGTCATGCTGCCTTTGCATACCTGTGCAGAGATTATGACTTAAATCAAAATAGTGTAGAAAATGTATTCGCAGAAGGAGAACCTTCTACAAAAAAATTAAAAGAACTGGTAGATTACTGCAAACAAAATAAAATAACAACTATATTCATGGAAGACATGGTAAGTACTAAAGTATCTACCACCCTGGCCAATGAAATAGGTGCCAAAGTTGAAAAAATATATACTCTTGAAAGTAAAGAAGATAACAAAGATTATATTGAAAGTATGAAAAACAATTTAGAGACAATTTATACTAGTTTAAAATAGAGCCAAATATAACCATTGCATCTTTGTCTGCATTGCCATAACTATTGTATCTTTGGTAATGATAGGAGGAATAAATCGCTCAACCATGACTGAAATAAAAGAAGCACACCCCAAAATCAATACCGGAAGGCTTATGAAAGCGGGAATGGTTGTAGGCAGGGATACTATGGGAACTATGGCCACTACTTTAATCCTGGCTTATATCAGCGGTTCCATATGTTTAGTTCTAGGTTACCTAGCCAATAACAGTAATTTTTTAGATATAGTGAATCAAGATATGATAGCCTGTGAAATTATTAAAACTTTAGCTGGCAGCATAGGTTTAATTTTTACAATTCCAATAACAGTTATTGTATGCTGCATCTTAAATAAAAGTTCTTAAAGTAAAACACATGGATTAATGTGGATAAATCCATGTGTTTATATATTTATTACACTTAAGGAATACTTGGTAAAGTCTCAAATCCTTTTTGAAGCTCCTCATCATTAGGAATATAATCAGACA
>ENA-UOOI01000265-UOOI01000265.1-fermentation-metagenome-genome-assembly--contig:-NODE-265-length-67875-cov-23.659496_pt1 | contig 67875 bp, 80 predicted proteins | sample MGYA00245779_ERZ724027 | MGnify/ENA primary metagenome ERZ724027 (study PRJEB28704, sample SAMN03018318) | fermentation metagenome | biome: anthropogenic terrestrial biome; feature: soil; material...
CAGTTGGATCAGGTGTTGTTACTAAAATTATTGAGTAATTAATAATTTGCTGAAACATCTATGAATTAAAAATTATGCTTAGGGGAGAGGGACGCCTTTCCCCTTTTAATTTAACGAAACACACATTTAAGCCTTTTAAAAAAATACTTGTCAAATAAAAAAAAATATTGTATACTATAAGAGTTGTAATGTGATAACAGCGATGAGGCAAGAGGTTGCCGGGCTTCCGGGTAATTCTTGACTGAGTATGCCATGATCTCGAATCAGGCGACAGTAGTTCTGATGCAAAGGGTATGTTATTGAATATTATATGCAACACCCGGAGCAGTTTACAGAACGTATCCGCTGTTGTACGTATGAAGTAAAGCGTGCAAGAAAAGGAGGGAATCAAATGTCAAAACAAAAAATAAGAATTAGATTAAAGGCTTTTGATCACAATATTCTTGATCAATCAGCTGAAAAAATCGTAGAAACCGCAAAAACTACAGGAGCAAAGGTGGCAGGCCCAGTTCCACTACCAACAGAGAAAGATGTAATTACAGTCTTAAGGGCTCCACATAAGTATAAGGATTCAAGAGAACAGTTTGAAATCAGAACACATAAAAGACTAATTGATATTATAAGTCCATCACCAAAAACAGTTGATGCTTTAATGAGATTAGACTTACCAGCAGGAGTAGACATAGAAATAAAACTATAATTATTGTAATAGATAGATCACTATTACGAACTATTATGACCATAAAGTGGTCCGCTAATATGTTTAGGAGGTGTAAATGATGAAAAAAGCAATACTAGGGAAAAAACTTGGTATGACTCAGATATTTGATGAAGCTGGTAAAATAGTACCAGTTACAGTTATTGAAGCAGGTCCATGTGTAGTAACTCAGAAGAAAACAGTAGAAAAGGATGGTTACGAAGCAATACAGGTAGGCTTTTTTGATGTAAGAGAAAAATTAGTTAACAAGCCAAAGAAAGGACACTTCAATAAAGCAGGTGTTACATTAAAGAAATTAGTAAAAGAGTTCAGACTTGAGAATTCTAGTGATTATCAGGTAGGACAGGAAATAAAGGCTGACACATTTGCAGCAGGTGAAAAAGTTGATGTAACCGGAGTTTCAAAAGGTAAGGGTTTTCAGGGTACAATAAAAAGATGGAATGCACAAAGAGGACCTATGAGCCATGGATCAAAATTCCATAGAGCACCAGGTTCAATGGGAGCATCTTCAGATCCATCAAGAACATTTAAAAACAAGAAATTACCAGGACATATGGGAAATGTTAAGTCTACTGTTTTAAACTTACAAGTAGCAAAAATCATACCTGAGAAAAATCTTATTTTAATAAAGGGCGGAGTTCCTGGTCCAAACAAGGGCTTTGTAGTTATTAAAAATTCAGTAAAAGCTGAAGCTTAGAGAAAGGAGGATGCAGAATGCCTACAGTAGGATTATTTAATAAAGAAGGACAGAAAGTTGATGAAATCCAATTGTCTGACAGCGTATTTGGATTTGAAGTTAACAAAGATGCATTACACCAGGTTGTAGTTGCTCAGTTAGCTAATAAAAGACAAGGAACACAAAGCAGTAAAACAAGATCTGAAGTTTCAGGAGGCGGAATAAAGCCTTGGAGACAAAAAGGAACTGGTAGAGCCAGACAGGGTTCTATAAGGGCACCACAATGGATTCATGGTGGAATTGTATTCGCACCAAAGCCAAGAGATTACAGAGTTTCTATTCCAAAGTCAATGAGAAAAGTTGCTATGAAATCAGCATTATCAAGTAAAGTTCTTGATAATCAGTTAATAGTAATTGACAGCCTTGAAGTAGCTGTTCCAAAAACTAAGGAAATGGTAGCTGTATTGAAGGCTTTCAATGCCAATAAAACTTTAATTGTTACAGCTGAAGCAAACCAAAATGTTTATAAATCAGCAAGAAACATTGAAGGAGTAGCTGTTTTACCAGTTAACAATTTAAATGTATATGAAATATTAAAGTATGAGAAATTCATTGTGACTAAGGATGCTGTATCAAAAATTGAGGAGGTGTATGCATAATGAAGTTAACAAATTATGATATTATAAGAAGACCAGTTGTAACAGAAAAAAGCATGGCTTCAATGACTGATAAGAAATACACCTTCATAGTTGACATACACGCTAATAAATCTCAAATAAAGAGAGCAGTTGAAGATGTTTTTGGGGTTAAAGTAGCAGATGTAAAAACTATTAAAACTCTTGGAAAAACAAAAAGAGTCGGCGTTCATATTGGAAAAAGAGCAGACCAAAAGAAAGCTATTGTTAAGTTAACAGAAGAAAGCAAATCAATAGAATTCTTTGAAGGAATGTAATAAAGCAGGTATTGGTTAGAAACCAGATAAGCTAAGAGAAGGAGGGAAACCAAATGGCAATAAAGAAGTTTAATCCTACCACTCCATCAAGAAGACAGATGACTGCAAGTACATTTGAGGAAATAACAACAGATGCACCAGAGAAGTCACTTCTTGTATCAAAAAAAAGAACTGGTGGTAGAAATGCCAACGGTAAAATAACAGTTCGTCACATTGGTGGTGGAGCTAAACAAAAATATAGAATTATTGATTTTAAAAGAAATAAGGATGGTGTGCCAGCAAAAGTTGCTACAGTTGAATATGATCCAAACAGATCAGCATTCATTTCATTAGTAGTATATGCTGACGGTGATAAGAGATACATAATAGCTCCAGTTGGCTTAAAAGTTGGAGATACAGTTGTATCAGGCCCAGATTCAGATATAAAGACAGGAAACTGCTTACCATTAAAAAATATCCCAGTAGGTACAATAATTCACAATGTTGAATTATCAGCTGGAAAAGGAGCTCAGCTTGTTAGATCAGCAGGTAGTTCCGCACAGTTAATGGCTAAAGAGGGAGAGTACGCTACATTAAGACTTCCAAGCGGTGAAATGAGATATGTAAGAATAGAATGCAAAGCAACAATAGGAACAGTTTCAAACTTAACACATGAAATTGTTAACCTTGGTAAGGCTGGAAGAAAGAGAAACATGGGCGTAAGACCAACTGTAAGAGGTTCTGTAATGAATCCTAATGACCATCCACACGGCGGTGGTGAAGGTAAGGCACCTGTAGGTCATCCAGGTCCATTAACTCCATGGGGCAAACCAGCACTTGGATACAAGACTAGAAAACATAAAAAGTACTCAGATAGATTCATTATTAAAGGAAGAAATTCTAAATAGTCTGAAGAGAATAATATTATTCTCTTCAATAACTATGAATCACATTGTGTGAAGGGAGGCCAAAAAAGTGAGTAGATCCGTAAAAAAGGGACCTTACATTCAAGAAGTATTATTAAAAAGAATCAATGATATGAATAAAAGTGGAGAAAAGAAGGTTTTAAAGACTTGGTCAAGAAGTTCAACAATTTTCCCACAGATGATAGGTCATACAATTGCTGTTCATGATGGAAGAAAACATGTTCCAGTATATATTTCTGAAGATATGGTAGGACATAAGCTTGGAGAATTTGCGCTTACAAGAACTTTCAAAGGTCATGCTGATAAATCAGAAAAAACTACCGGTTTGAAGTAACTTAGAAAGGAGGTCAAAACAATGGAAGCTAAAGCTATAGCTAAATATGTGAGAATGTCTTCGAGAAAAGTTGGAGTTGTTCTTGACTTAATTAGAGGGAAAAATGTTAATGAGGCTTTTGCTATATTAAATTATACTCCAAAAGATGCGGCTGAAGTTATATACAAGGTATTAAAATCAGCTGTAGCAAATGCAGAAAATAATTTAAATTTAGATGTAAGCAGATTGTATGTTTCTGATGCATATGCTTGTCAGGGACCTACATTAAAAAGATTTCAACCACATGCTCAAGGCAGGGCGTTCAGAATATTGAAAAGAACTAGCCACGTTACTGTTGTAGTAAAAGAAAGAGCTTAAGAAGGAGGGAAACAGATGGGACAGAAAGTACATCCACACGGTCTAAGAGTTGGTGTTATAAAAGACTGGGATGCTAAGTGGTATGCAGGTAGTAAAAACTTTGCTGATTACTTAGTAGAAGATAATACCATAAGAAAATTTGTGAAAAATAAGTTACGTAATGCTGGAATTTCAAAAATTGAAATTGAAAGAGCAGCTAAAAGAGTAAAATTGAACATATATACAGCTAAACCAGGAATGGTTATAGGAAAAGGCGGTTCAGGCATAGAAGCACTTAAGAAGGACTTACAGAAGATTGTAACTGATAAAAATATATTAATTAATATTGTAGAAGTAAAATCAGCTGACAGCGACGCTCAGTTAATGTCTGAAAACATTGCTCAGCAGCTTGAGAAGAGAATATCTTTCAGAAGAGCTATGAAACAAACAATACAAAGGGCAATGAAAACAGGAGTAAAGGGTGTTAAAACAGCTTGTGCTGGAAGACTTGGTGGTGCTGAAATAGCTAGAACTGAGCAGTATCATGAAGGAACAATTCCACTGCAGACTTTAAGAGCTGATATAGATTATGGATTTGCTGAAGCAAATACAACATATGGAAAAATTGGAGTAAAAGTATGGGTATATAGAGGCGAAGTTCTTCCAACAAAAAAGGAAAACTCAATAAAGGAAGAAGCCAACGCATAAGGAAGGAGGAATAGGACATGTTAATGCCTAAAAGAGTTAAGCATCGTAAGGTACAACGTGGCAGAATGAAAGGTAAGGCAACTAGAGGAAACTTCATTGCATACGGAGATTTTGCTTTACAGGCAACAGAATGTGGCTGGATTACAAGCAATCAGATTGAAGCTGCCAGAATAGCTATCAATAGATACATTAAAAGGGGAGGAAAGCTCTGGATAAAGATCTTCCCAGACAAACCAGTAACAGAAAAGCCTGCTGAAACACGTATGGGTTCAGGAAAAGGTTCACCTGAATTCTGGGTATCAGTTATTAAACCAGGCAGAGTATTATTTGAATTATCTGGTGTTACAGAAGAAATAGCAAGAGAAGCTATGAGACTTGCTGCACATAAACTTCCTGTTTCAACAAAGTTTGTAACAAGAAGAGATTTTGAGGAAATGGGTGGTGAAATTAATGAAGGCTAGAGAATTACAAGATCTAAGACAAAACAGTCCTCAAGATTTACAAGTAAAGCTAAGTGACCTAAAGCAAGAATTGTTTAATTTAAGATTTCAATTAGCCACAGGTCAATTAGAAAATCCAATGAGAATAAAAGAAGTAAAGAAGTCTATAGCCCAGATTAAGACCATCCTTAGGGAAGAAGAACTAAGGAAATTTGAACAGTAAATCTGAAAGGAGGTTTGTCTTGTGGAAAGAGGAAATAGAAAAACAAGAATAGGAAGAGTTGTTTCAGATAAAATGGATAAAACTATTATAGTTGCTGTTGAAACAAAGGTTCGCCATCCACTTTACGGAAAGACTATTAATAGAACAACGAAATTTAAGGCTCATGATGAAAATAATGAAGCTAAAATTAATGATAGAGTAGAGATTATGGAAACAAGACCATTATCAAAGGAAAAAAGATGGAGACTTGTTCAAATAGTTGAAAAGGCAAAATAGCATTTAATGCTGAAAGGAGGTTGTTTTCATGATTCAGCAACAAACATTGTTGAAGGTTGCAGATAATTCAGGCGCTAAGGAAATTATGTGCATTAGAGTATTAGGTGGTTCCAAGAGAAAATGGGGAAACATTGGTGATATAATAGTTGCTAGCGTTAAAAGCGCAACACCAGGCGGTGTTGTTAAAAAAGGTGAAGTTGTCAAAGCTGTCATAGTTAGATCAGTAAAAGGTTTAAGAAGAGCAGATGGTTCTTATATAAGATTTGATGAAAATGCAGCTGTAATAATTAAAGACGATAAACAGCCACGAGGAACTCGTATCTTCGGACCTGTTGCAAGGGAGCTAAGAGATAGAGAATTTACAAAAATTTTATCATTAGCACCTGAAGTTCTTTAGGATAGGGAGGTGGCTAAATAATGACTTTAAATAAAATACATGTTAGAAAAAAGGATACTGTTATGATTGTATCAGGTAAAGATAAAGGTAAGATCAGCGAAGTATTAGCAGTATTTCCTAAAAAAGGAAAGATATTAGTTAAAGATGTTAATGTTGTTACAAAACATCAAAAACCAAGTAAAGAAAATGTGCAGGGCGGCTTAATCAAAAAGGAAGCTCCTATATATAGTTCAAAAGCTATGTTATACTGTACAAAATGTAAGAAAGCAACTAGGATTAGTCATAAAGTCTTAGAAGACGGAACTAAAGTTAGAGTTTGCAAAAAGTGCGGAGAAACATTCTAATTTTCGAAGGGAGGTACAATAGATGATTCCAAGATTACAAGAGAAGTATGATAAAGAAGTAATTCCAGCATTAATAGAGAAATTTAACTATGCTAATGTTATGGAAGTACCAAAACTTGAGAAAGTCATCATCAACATGGGAGTTGGTGAGGCGAAAGAAAACCAAAAAGTTTTAGAATCGGCAGTTAGTGATATGACAATAATATCTGGTCAGAAGCCAATATTGACAAGAGCAAAAAAATCTATAGCTAACTTTAAAATAAGAGAAAATATGTCAATAGGATGTAAGGTTACATTAAGAAAACAAAAAATGTATGAATTTGCAGATAAATTAATGAACATTGCATTGCCAAGAGTTAGAGATTTCAGAGGAGTGTCTGACAAATCATTTGATGGAAGAGGAAATTATTCTTTAGGAATTAAAGAACAATTAATATTCCCTGAAATTGAATATGATAAGATTGACAAAGTAAGAGGCATGGATATAATTTTTGTTACTACTGCAAAGACTGACGAGGAAGCAAGAGAGTTATTAAGATTCCTTGGAATGCCATTTGCTCAATAAAGGGAGGTAAAAACGTGGCACGAAAAGCTTTAATAGAAAAGTGGAGTAAAGAACCTAAGTACCCAACTAGAGCTTATACAAGATGCAGAATATGCGGCAGACCACATTCAGTACTCAAGAAATTTGGAATTTGCCGTATTTGTTTTAGAGAATTAGCTTACAAAGGCGAAATACCAGGCTGTAAAAAGGCTAGTTGGTAATATAGTTATATATGAAAGGAGGCACAATAAATGGGAATGACTGATCCTATCGCTGATTTATTAACTCGTTTAAGAAATGCAAACGTAGTTAAACACGAAATAGTAGAAGTACCTTCTTCTAACATTAAGAAGGCAATGGCAAACATAATGCTTCAAGAAGGATATATAAAAAATATTGAGGAGTATGCAGATGGCTCCGTAAATATGTTAAGAATAACGATGAAATATGGTCAGAACAAAGAAAGAGTAATAACTGGTTTAAGAAGAATTTCAAAGCCAGGATTAAGAGTTTATTGTAGAAAAGAAGAAATTCCAAAGGTATTAAATGGACTTGGTGTTGCTTTGATATCAACATCTAATGGAATTGTTACAGATAGAGAAGCAAGAAAACTTGGAGTAGGCGGAGAAGTTCTTTGCTACATTTGGTAATGAACGAACAGGAGGTGTAATTATGTCAAGAATAGGAAAACTTCCAATAGCAATACCTAATGGTGTAAATGTTACAGTAACGCCAGATAACGTTGTTACTGCAAAAGGACCTAAGGGTCAATTAGTAAAGACTATGCCAAACAAAGTAAAGATAGCTTTGGAAGATAACTTCATTGTAGTTACAAGAGAGAATGAAGACAAAGAAACAAGAGCTCAACACGGATTAGTAAGAGCTTTAGTAAACAATATGGTAATTGGAGTTACAACCGGTTTCCAAAAAACATTGGAATTAGTTGGAGTTGGTTACAGAGCTCAATTACAAGGTAAGAAATTAGTTATGAACCTTGGATATTCACATCCAGTTGAAATAGAACCAGTTGAGGGCATTACTTTTGAAACGCCTGCTGCAAACAAGATAATTGTTAAAGGAATTGACAAGGAATTAGTAGGTGCAGTAGCAGCAGAAATCAGAACTTGGAGAAAACCTGAACCTTACAAGGGAAAAGGAATTAAGTATGATGACGAAGTTATAAGACGTAAGGAAGGTAAAACTGGTAAGAAGTAATAGAAAGGAGTGAATTACATGTTTAAAAAACAAGATAGACAGAAATCCAGAGAAAAGCGTCATCTAAGAGTTCGTAAGAAAATTTTTGGAACAGCTGAAAGACCAAGATTAGCTGTATTTAGAAGTGAAAAGAACATATATGCTCAAATAATAGATGATGTTGCTGGAAAGACACTAGCTTCAGCATCAAGTTTAGAAAAAGATTTCCAAAGCATTGGAAGCAATAAAGAAGCTGCGAAATTAGTTGGAACAATGATAGGTAAAAAAGCTTTGGATAGCGGTATTAAAGAAGTAGTTTTTGATAGAGGTGGATACATATACCACGGAAGGGTACAGGAACTTGCAGAAGGCGCAAGGGAAGCTGGCTTACAGTTCTAAAAAAGGAGGGAAATAAATGAGAATCGATCCTAGCACTTTAGATCTAAAGGAAAAGGTTGTGTTTATAAACAGAGTTGCTAAGGTTGTTAAAGGTGGTAGAAATTTCAGATTCAGTGCTTTAGTTGTTGTTGGAGATGAAAATGGCCACGTAGGTGTTGGTATGGGAAAATCCGTAGAAATACCTGAGGCAATCAGAAAAGCAGTAGAAGATGCTAAAAAGAGTTTAGTTGAAGTACCAATGGTAGGTACAACAGTTCCACATGACATCATGGGAGAATTTGGAACTGGCAGAGTATTGATTAAAACAGCTCCAGAAGGAACAGGAGTTATAGCTGGAGGTCCTGCAAGAGCAGTACTTGAACTTGCTGGATTAAAGGATGTTAGAGCTAAATCATTAGGCTCAAACAATCCAAGAAACATGGTTAATGCTACAATTAACGGATTGGCCGGATTAAGAACAGCTGAAAAAATAGCTAACTTAAGAGGTAAGTCCGTTGAAGAGATTTTAGGTTAGGAGGGATTTACCTTGGCTAAACTTAAAATAACTTTGACAAAGAGCTTAATTGGAAGAAAAAAAGATCATATTGCTACAGTTAATGCTCTTGGATTAAAGAAAATAAATAGTATAGTTGAACATGAGGATACTCCTCAAATAAAAGGTATGATTAATAAAGTAAGCTATCTTCTAAAAGTTGAAGAAGCGTAAAAATCAGAGGAGGTGGAATAGATGAAACTTCATGAGTTAAGACCAGCAGAAGGAGCTAGAAAATCACCTAAGAGATTAGGAAGAGGTACTGGTTCAGGTTTAGGTAGAAATTCAGGTAAAGGTGAAAAGGGTCAGAAGTCAAGATCAGGCGGCGGAGTAAGGCCAGGTTTTGAAGGAGGTCAGATGCCTTTATTCAGAAGACTTCCTAAAAGAGGTTTTACAAACATATTTGCAAAAGAATTTGCTTTTATCAATGTTGATAAATTAAATATATTTGAGGATGGTACAGAAGTAACTCCAGAATTATTGTTTTCAAAAGGAATAGTAAAGAAGGCAAAAAATGGAGTAAAGGTATTGGGAAATGGTGAATTAACAAAGAAGTTAGTTGTTAAGGCATCTAAGTTTTCTAAAGTCGCTGCTCAAAAAATAGAAGCAGTTGGAGGAAAAGCTGAGGTGATATAGATGTTATCAACCCTACGTAATGCCTGGAAAGTTCCTGATCTTCGAAAGAGACTTCTATTTACACTATTTATGGTTGCAATTTTCAGGATGGGAAATCATATTCCTGTCCCTGGGATTGATACTAGTAAATTAGCAGCGCTTGTTAATAGTGGATCCTTATTTGGATTTTATGATTTCATGTCAGGTGGTGCGTTTAGTTCATTTAGTATATTTGCTATGGGAGTAGTACCGTACATCAATTCATCCATAGTAATGCAATTATTGACTATTGCAATTCCTTCTTTAGAGCAATTATCAAAAGAAGGCGAAGAGGGAAGAAAAAAGATTCAAAATTATACAAGATACTTTGCTGTTGTGTTTGGATTGATTCAATCATTCAGCACTTACGCAATAATTTCACAGCAGGGTGCTATAACTGATACTTCTAAATTTAATATGTTTATGATGGTTTTAACACTTACTACTGCATCAACATTTTTGATGTGGTTTGGTGATAAGATTACAGAACATGGTATAGGTAATGGAATCTCAATATTGATCTTTATTAATATTATTTCAAGATTTCCTTCTTCTATAAATCAGATAGCAGGTCTTCAAAAGGCAGAAACAGTTAATTTTGTAGAGGTTATAATATTTATTGCCGTGGTTGTAGCATTATTTTTGGCGGTTGTTGTAATGAGTTTAGCAGAAAGAAGAATTCCTGTACAATATGCTGGTAAAACAGTTGGAGGCAAAGTGTATAGAGGACAGTCTACACATATACCTATTAATGTTAATTCATCTGCCGTTATAGGCATAATTTTTGCAATATCAGTAATGCAGTTTCCAATTACAATAGGACAGTTTTGGCCAAACTCAGCTTTTTATAAGTTTATTACTGCAGGAAAGTACAGCATATTTAAAGATAGTAGTTGGCAGTATGCTTTAACATACTTCATACTAACAATTTTCTTTACCTGGTTCTACACTCAGGTAACATTTAAACCAGAAGAAATGGCAGAAAACATGCATAAATCTTCAGGCTTTATACCAGGAATAAGACCAGGGGTACCTACATCGAATTATATTGAAAATGTATTAGGAAAGATTTCCATTATAGGCGGGGCTTTTGCTGGAATAATTGCTGTGCTCCCAATAATAATGGAAGGCTATTCAAATTTTAAAGGTATAAGATTTGGCGGTACTGGACTATTAATTATTGTTAGTGTTGCACTTGAGACTTTGAGACAAATAGAATCTCAGCTGGTAATGCGTCACTATCATGGATTTTTAAAGTAAAAAGTAGTTGGAGATGGTTCATTTGAAAATAATTTTGTTAGGCCCCCCAGGAGCTGGAAAGGGTACTCAGGCAAAATCAATTAGTAGTAAATTTTCAATACCACATATATCCACGGGAGATATATTCAGAAAAAATATTTCTGAAAAAACGCCCTTAGGAATTGAAGCAAAAGGTTATATTGATAAAGGATTGTTAGTGCCTGATGAAGTTACAATAGGAATTGTTGAAGACAGAATAAAAGATCAAGATTGTAAAAATGGATTTCTGCTGGATGGATTCCCAAGAACTGTACAACAGGCTGAGGCATTAGATGAAATTTTACAAAAGTTAAATACAAAAGTTGATAGTGCCTTACTTATAGATGTTCCTTTTGACTATGTTTTAGAACGAATGACTGGAAGAAGAGTATGCTCTAACTGTGGAGCAAGTTACCATGTAAAATTCAATCCTCCTAAAACCGAAGGAAAGTGCGATGTATGTGGCAGTGGATTAATCCAAAGAAAAGATGATTCACAGGAAACAGTAAATAATAGACTAGATGTGTATAGTAAGCAGACACAACCACTTATAGATTACTATAAGAAGCACCAGGTGCTTTCTGTAGTGGATGGTACTGGTACAATTGATGAAGTGTTTAAAAATATTTGTACACTTCTAGTGAGCGATATCTAAATAGTTGGCAGTGTTTCAAAAGAAGCTGAAAGTCTTATCAAGGTAACTTGGTCAATTCAATGTAAAAGTAAGACCAAATGGCTGGACAGTGGTTACAGTAGATGGAAGTTTATCAGCTCACTATGAAAATACTGTAGCAATACTAGATAATGGACCAGAGATTTTAACTTTGCTATAAGGGGTGACTTTATGGACTTGAATTGTAATATTGGAAAAGTAGTCTGTTCTAAAAACGGTAGAGATAGCGGAAGATACTTTATTGTTGTTGGAATTTTAGATGAAAATTATGTATATATATCCGACGGTGACCTGAGAGCAGTTGAAAAACCAAAAAAGAAAAAGATAAGACATTTAAGCTTTACTAATGTAATAGCCAATGATATTAGAGAATCAATATTATCTGGAAAAAAAATAAATAATTCTATTGTTAGAAAGTTTTTGCAGTCTTATGACCCTAATAAGGAGGTTTGATTACCTTATGTCAAAAGATGATGTAATAGAAATGCAAGGTACTGTTTTAGAAGCTTTACCTAATGCAATGTTTGAAGTAGAACTAGAAAGCGGGCAGAAGATTCTGGCACATATATCAGGAAAATTAAGAATGAATTTTATAAGAATATTACCAGGCGATAAGGTTACAGTTGAGTTATCTCCATATGATTTAACTCGCGGTAGAATAACCTGGAGAGCAAAGTAATTAAGGAGGGTTAGCTATGAAAGTAAGACCATCAGTTAAGCCTATGTGTGAAAAGTGCAAAGTAATCAAAAGAAAAGGAAAAGTAATGGTTATTTGTGAAAATCCAAAGCACAAACAAAAACAAGGCTAATTAAATAAAAGACTTAAGCCAAAGGCTAATAATGTTTTAGGAGCGGCTGACATTAGATATTATTCTAATGACCTAGGACTTTATATAAATAAATATAGTATATCAATTAGATTTCAGGAGGTGTAAACTTTAATGGCAAGAATAGCAGGTATTGACCTACCAAAGGAAAAAAGAGTAGAAATAGGTCTGACTTATATATACGGTATAGGACTACCTAGTTCACACGAAATCCTTGCAGCTACAGGAATTAATGCAGATACAAGAGTAAAAGATCTGACTGAAGAAGAAGTTAATGCACTAAGAGATTACATTAACAAAAACTTCAAAGTTGAAGGCGATTTAAGAAGAGAAGTTGCTCTTAGTATTAAAAGACTTATAGAAATAGGATGTTACAGAGGTATCAGACATAGAAAAGGCCTTCCAGTAAGAGGTCAGAAGACTAAGACAAATGCAAGAACTAGAAAAGGACCAAAGAAAATGATAGGTGCTAAAAAGAAGAAGTAAGGAGGGTAAATGATGGCAGCTGGATCAAAAGTTAAAAAGACAAGAAGAAGAAAAGAAAGAAAAAACATTGAACACGGATGTGCTCATATAAAATCAACTTTCAATAACTCTATAGTAACAATAACTGACACTGTAGGAAATGCAATATCATGGGCTAGTGCTGGTGGATTAGGATTTAGAGGCTCAAGAAAGAGTACTCCATATGCAGCTCAAATGGCAGCTGAAACAGCGTCAAAAGCAGCAATGGAACACGGATTAAAGAGTGTTGAAGTTTATGTAAAGGGACCAGGAGCAGGCAGAGAAGCTGCTATAAGATCCCTACAAGCAGCAGGTTTAGAAGTTACATTAATTAAAGATGTTACCCCTATTCCACATAATGGATGTAGACCACCAAAGAGAAGAAGAGTATAGTATAGAAACAGGAGGTGTAATGAATGGCAAGATATACCGGACCATCATGCAGATTATGCAGAAGAGAAGGCTTAAAATTATTTCTTAAAGGTGATAGATGTTATACAGATAAATGTGCATTTGCTAGAAGAGGCTATGCACCTGGACAACATGGAATGAGCAGAAAAAAAATATCAAACTATGGCTTACAACTAAGAGAGAAGCAAAAGGCTAAAAGAATATACGGAATATTAGAAAGCCAGTTTAGAACAATATATGAAAAAGCAGATAAATTAAGAGGTATTACTGGTGAAAATTTACTTAAGCTTTTAGAAATGAGATTGGATAACGTAATATTTAGATTAGGTTATGGCAACTCAAGAAGTGAATCAAGGCAGTTAGTAACACATGGTCATTTCTTAGTAAATGGGCACAAGGTAGATATTCCATCATATACATTAAAAGTAAATGATGTTATAACTGTAAGCGAGAAAAGCAAGGCTACAGAGAAATTCAAAGTATTTGCTGAGAACCCAAAGACATTACCAAATTGGCTGCAAGCTAATGTTGAAAATTTTGAAGGAAGAGTTGTAGCAGAACCTTCAAGAGCAGACATTGATGTACCTGTAAATGAAACACTAATAGTTGAGTTATACAGTAAATAATTGATGTAGAATCAGTTGCCCTCAAAATAAAGAGTATATTAAAAGAAGGAGGGTTATGTAAATGTTAGATATAGAGAAACCTAAAATAGAATGTGTTGAAACAACTCCTGATGGTACATATGGAAAATTTGTTGTGGAACCATTAGAGAGAGGTTATGGAATAACTCTTGGTAATGCTTTAAGAAGAATTCTTCTTTCATCATTACCAGGAATTGCTGCAGATCATGTGAAAATTGACGGTGTACTTCATGAATTCTCTACTGTACAGGGAGTAAAAGAAGACGTTACTGAGCTAATATTAAATATTAAATCTCTTGCAATAAAAATGACAGGCGAGGGACCAAGAACAATTTATATTGATGCAAAGGGACCTTGTGAGGTAAAAGCTGGAGATATTAAAACTGATGGTGACGTTGAAATAGTTAATAAGGATTTACATATTGCGACTGTTGACGAGGCTGGAAAATTATATATGGAGATTACTATTAACAGAGGCAGAGGGTACGTTACTCAGAATAAAAATAAAACAGCTGACATGCCAATTGGCACAATTGCTGTTGATTCCATATATACACCTGTGAAAAGAGTTAATTTTGCTATTGAAAACACAAGAGTAGGTCAAATTACTGACTACGATAAATTAACCCTTGAAGTATGGACTAATGGGACAATAATGCCTGAAGATGCAGTAAGTTTATCCGCTAAGATTCTTATTGAACATTTTAAATTGTTTATGACATTAACAGATCATGCAAACAACGTAGAAATAATGGTTGAAAAAGAAGAGGATAAGAAGGAAAAAGTTCTTGAAATGACTATTGAAGAATTAGATCTTTCTGTTAGAAGCTACAATTGCTTAAAAAGGGCAGGAATAAACACTGTACAGGAGCTGACAGAAAGAACTATGGATGATATGATGAAGGTTAGAAACCTGGGAAGAAAGTCACTTGAAGAAGTTGAGCAAAAGTTAGCAGCTTTAGGACTAGGATTAAAACAGAGTGAAGAATAATAGATCGTAAAGATTTAGATAAGGAGGTACAGAAATGGCTATACAGCGTAAGTTAGGACGCCCAACTGATCAGAGAAGAGCAATGCTTAGAAATCTTGTTACTAGTTTCTTAAAACATGGTAAAATAGAGACAACAGAAACAAGAGCAAAAGAAACTAGAAATTTAGCAGAGAAAATGATAACTCTTTCCAAAAGAGGAGACTTACATGCTAGAAGACAAGTTCTTTCTTTTGTTACTGAGGAAGAAGTAGTTAAAAACTTATTTGAAAATATAGCTCCTAAATATACAGAAAGAAACGGTGGATACACAAGAATGTATAAAGTTGGCCCAAGAAGAGGAGACGGAGCTGAAATGGTTATACTAGAACTAGTATAAATATTTCGGGGATTAAGTATATCATAGAGCTTAGTCCCCTTTTTAATACATAATAATCTTGCTATAATATATTATAAATCATTGCTTAGTAATAGAGGTGTTTCTTATGGAACAAAAAATGATTGACTGTATCAATGTGGTTTACCAATATGGTAATAGTGAAAAAGAAAAAGGCAAAATAGCAGTAAACGGCGTTAATATTAATGTAAAAAAGGGAGAATTTATTGTTGTTCTTGGAAGAAACGGTTCAGGAAAGTCTACCCTTGCTAAGCATATAAATGCATTATTGATTCCTTCAGATGGCAAAGTATATGTAGATGGTATGGATACTTCTGATACAAATAATACCTGGAACATTCGGCATAAGGCAGGAATGGTATTCCAAAATCCAGACAATCAAATTGTTGCAACCATAGTAGAAGAAGATGTAGCATTTGGACCAGAAAACCTTGGAATTAAACCAAGTGAAATTAGAAAAAGAGTAGATGATTCTCTTAAAACAGTTGATATGTATAAATATAAGAAACATGCTCCTCATTTGCTTTCTGGAGGTCAGAAGCAAAGGGTTGCTATTGCAGGAGTATTGGCTATGCGGCCGGAATGCATTGTTCTGGATGAGCCTACAGCCATGCTTGATCCATCTGGAAGGAAAGAAGTAATTGGCACAATAAAGGAATTGAACAAAAAATTTAATATAACAATTGTATTAATTACACATTTTATGGAAGAGGCAACAGAGGCAGACAGGATAATAGTAATGGATGAAGGAAAGATAGCAATGGAAGGTAATCCAAGGGAAATCTTCAGTCAGGTAGAGAAAATGAAAACTATTGGCCTGGATGTACCACAAATGACTGAATTGGCATACGAATTAAGGAAGATGGGATTACCGCTTAAAAGTGATATATTAACAATTGATGAGATGGTGAATGGATTATGTCAATTATTATAGAAAATCTAACGCACATATACATGAAAGGATCACCTTTTGAAAAAACAGCTCTTAACAATGTAAGTATTACTATAAATGATGGAGAGTTTCTGGCACTTATTGGGCATACTGGCTCTGGAAAATCTACACTTATTCAGCATATTAATGGATTGTTAAAACCTGATTCAGGTAAAATAATTATTGATGATATTGATATAAGCAGTAAAAATGTTAAAATGAGTACTATTCGAAAGAAAGTAGGACTTGTTTTTCAGTATCCTGAGTATCAGCTGTTTGAAGAGACTATAGAAAAAGACATTGCTTTTGGACCTAGAAATCTGGGGTTAAGCGATGATGACATAAATACCAGAGTAGAAAGAGCAATGAATATTGTTGGACTAGATTATGAAAAGTATAAAGATAAATCGCCATTTGAAATAAGCGGCGGTCAGAAAAGAAGAGTAGCCATAGCCGGTGTAGTTGCTATGGAACCTAAAATTCTAATACTTGATGAGCCTACTGCAGGACTTGATCCAAAAGGCAGAGATGATATCTTAGGGAAGATAAAGAAATTGCATAAAGAGTATAACATGACTATTATACTGGTATCACATAGCATGGAGGATGTTGCAAATCTTGCAGACAGGATATTGGTGATGAATGAAGGCAAATGCATATTGGATGGTAAACCAAGTGAGATTTTTAAGGAGATAGATACTCTTGAAAGTGTTGGCTTAGCTGTACCTCAGGTAACATATCTTATAAGGGAGTTAAGAAAAAAGGGGTATGATTTATCGGATGATATATATACTATAGATCAGGCTAAAGAAGCAATTGTAAAGTTGTTTAATAAGAATAAATAATTAATATACTTTATGTTAGGAGAACTAATAAATGATTAAAGATATTACAATAGGTCAGTATATACCAGGAGATTCATTTGTTCACAAATTAGATCCAAGAATTAAAATATTAATATCTTTAATATATATTATAAACTTGTTTGTGGTAAATAGCTTTCAGGGTTATATATTTATAATAGCATTTACTATATTTAGTATATATATATCTAAAGTCCAGCTTAAATATATTTACAAGGGGTTAAAACCAATATTTGTACTTGTTATTATAACAGCTTTACTCAATATACTAATGGCAGATGGTAAGGAAGTAATCTGGTCTTGGAAGTTTATCACCATATATAAAGAAGGATTAATATTAGCTGCTTTTATGGTTGTAAGACTTGTATTTTTAATAGTTGGTACATCTCTTTTAACTTTAACAACATCACCTATAGAGCTTACAGATGGTATAGAAAAGTTGTTAAATCCTTTTAAAAGAATAGGTGTTCCGGCACATGAGTTAGCAATGATGATGACTATAGCACTTCGATTTATCCCTACTTTGCTGGATGAGACTGACAAGATAATGAAAGCTCAAATGGCCAGGGGAGCGGATTTTGAATCAGGTAATTTAATTCAAAGGGCTAAAAACTTAATTCCATTGCTTGTCCCATTATTCATAAGTTCCTTTAGAAGAGCTGATGAATTAGCTATGGCAATGGAAGCAAGGTGTTATAGAGGCGGGGAAGGCAGAACAAGAATGAAACAGCTGAAACTTACTCAAAGGGATTTAATAGCATCAATATGTACGTTTGCGCTGGTGGCAGTTTCAATTTGGAGTAGATTTAAGTGGAAAATATAAAAAATATTAAGCTGACAGTTGAATATGATGGGACTTGCTATTCCGGCTGGCAGAGACAAAAAAATGCAATAACAATACAACAGGTTATTGAAGATGCTTTATTTAAATTTACTAATGAAAAAATAAATATCTATGGAGCCAGCAGAACTGATTCTGGTGTTCATGCAAAAGGATATGTATGCAACTTTCTGATTAACACAAAGATACCAGGAGAAAGATTCAGGGATATTTTAAATAATCTTCTGCCGGATGACATTGTTATTTTAAAGGCAGAGGAAATGCCTTTGGATTTTCATGCAAGATACAACTGTAAAGGAAAAAGATATATATACACAATAGTTAATGCAAAGCAGAGAATATCTATTGGAAGGCAGTATTCATATTTATATAAACGAAAGTTAAATGTGGAGTTGATGAGAAAGGCCGCTGGTTATTTTATAGGAACTCATGACTTTGAGGCATTTAGAAGTATTGGCAGCAACGTAAAAACATCTGTCAGAACAATCTCAGAACTTAAAATAGAGCAGGAAGGCAATTTTATAAGAATAATAATATCTGCAGACGGCTTTCTATATAATATGGTAAGAATTATTACAGGTACCTTAATAGATGTTGGTGTAGGACGGATTAAGCCAGAGGATATAAAAGATATTATAGAGTCAAAAAATAGAAAAAGAGCAGGCAAATGTGTGCCAGGAAAAGGCTTGTGCCTTGATGAAGTTTTTTATTAAAAACAAAATGTTTATAACACAAGTCATTGACACACCTGGCAGATTGTATTATAATATAAATGTTTGTATTCAAAGTATAGAAGATCCACTAGCCCCGGATCTTTATATAGAGATCGTATTATTATATTAAAGATTACACGGGAGGTAAAAAGATGAAATCATACATAGCAAAACCAGAAGATATTAAAAGAAAATGGTATGTTGTTGATGTTGCTGGAAAGCCGCTTGGAAGAGCTGCCAGCCAGGTTGCTACAATTTTAAGAGGTAAAAATAAACCAACTTTCACACCAAATGTAGACACAGGAGATTTTGTTATAATAATAAATGCAGAAAAAGTTGTTTTAACTGGAAAAAAATTAGATCAAAAAATGTTAAGACACCACACAGGATATCCAGGTGGTTTAAAAGAAATGCCATACAGAGATGCTATAGCAAGAAAACCTGAATTTGTTTTTCAGGAAGCTGTTAGAAGAATGCTTCCTCCAGGAGTACTTGGAAGAAAAATGTTAACAAAACTTAAAGTATATAGAGGTTCAGAGCATGAACATGAAGCTCAGAAGCCTGAAGTATTAGAATTAAGATACTAATTGATGTCTGAAGGGAGGATATAAAATGGCTAAAGTACAGTATTTTGGAACTGGAAGAAGAAAGAAATCAATCGCAAGAGTAAGACTTGTACCAGGTGAAGGTAGAATAACAATAAATAATAGAGATATAGATGCTTACTGCCCACTTGAAACATTAAAGTTAATAATAAATCAGCCGCTAACTTTAACTGAAACAAAGGACAAATTTGATGTAGTTGTTAATGTATGTGGTGGTGGATTTACAGGTCAAGCAGGAGCTATAAGACATGGTATTTCAAGAGCTTTGTTAAAGGCTGATGCAAATTTAAGACCAGAATTAAAAAAGGCTGGTTTCTTAACTAGAGACCCAAGAATGAAAGAAAGAAAGAAATATGGTCTTAAGAAAGCCAGAAGAGCTCCACAATTTTCAAAAAGATAGTTTTTACAAGACAATACAATCCCCAAAACACTTATGTTTTGGGGATTCTTTATTTTTACCATACAATGGGATTTGGGGTGGGGTTTATTTTGAACTTAACAACGGTTATTTTCCAATTTATTGGCGGGGTTGGATTGCTTTTATATGGAATGAAACTAATGGGTGATGGAATTGAAAGCATATTTGGAGAAAAATTAAAGAAACAATTTGAGACTGTTAATGCAAATCCTTTGCGAGGAGTTCTGGCTGGGACTGTTGTAACAGCGGCAATACAGAGCAGCAGTGCTACTACAGTTATGATAGTGGGATTTGTCAATGCAGGGATTATGAATTTATATCAGGCTGCAGGTGTGATTATGGGAGCTAATATAGGGACTACAATTACTGGACAGTTATTGGCCTTCAAAATCAATGCTGTAACCCCATTATTTATAGGAATAGGATCAGTTTTAATAATTATTTCCAAAGGTAAAAAAGAAAAGGAGATAGGTAATGTTTTACTTGGGCTCGGCATTTTATTTTTAGGTATGTCACTTATAGAAAATTCAATTAAATTTACAGCTGATACAACCTGGTACATTAGTTTTGTACGTACTCTATCCGGGAATATATTTTTATCAATATTTATCGGATTATGCTTAACTATAGTTATTCAAAATTCAGCTGTTACAATTGGAATATTAATAGCTTTATCTGCAGTGGCACCTATGCCTTTAAATGTATGTATACCAATAGTGCTTGGAGACAATATAGGGTCATGTACATCTGCATTATTATCCAGCGTTGGCACTAGTAAGACTGCTAAAAAGGCAGCTCTTATACATTTAATATTTAATATAATAGGAGTAATTATATTCAGTATTTTATTAAACCCATTTATATATGCTGTAACATATATTTCTTCAAATAATGTTGGAAGGCAGATTGCAAATTCCCATACTTTATTTAATATAGGAAATACATTTATTCAGGTATGGTTCATTCCATATCTTGTAAAGATAGTAAATGCAATAATTCCAGGAGAAGACAATATGGAAGAAATAAGACTTAAGTATTTAGATGAAAGACTTTTAAAATCTCCGGTTATTGCCGTAGCGCAGACTATAAAGGAAATTAACAGAATGGCAAAAAAAGCAAAGGAAAATATTGAATCTGCAGTTCAAGCTTTTGAATTAAATGATGGCGATTTGGCTAATAAAGTGTACTTTAATGAGACAGTTATAAACAGATTAGAAAATGACATAACCTCATTTCTGGTTAAACTGTCCAATGAGGAATTGTCAGAAGAAAAGCTGAATATTGTAACTTCAATGTTTCATGTGGTAAATGATATTGAAAGAATAGGGGATCATGCAGAAAATATAGCAGATCTGACCTTTGAAAAAATGCAGAAAAAAGTTATTTTTTCAGAGCAATCAATAGATGAAATAAAAAAAATGTACAGTGAAACTATAAGTGCCTTGGATAAGAGCCTTGAGAGTTTTAAAAATAATGATAAGGATATTGCTCAGGAGGTTACAAGTATAGAAGAACAAATAGATATATGTGATAAGAGTTTTAGAGAAAATAACATAAATAGATTAAACAAAAGAATCTGCTCTCCTGAAGCTAGTACTATATTTTTGGAGATGTTGGGGAACATGGAAAGGATAGGGGATCACTCCACAAATATAGCAGAGACAATATTAAACAGATAATAAGGATTTGTAGTGTAGATTTAGTAAAAATTGTAGCGATTTTTTCATTTAAAATTGGATAAAATAGTAGGGTATAACTAAGAAGAGAGGGGATAAAATGTTTAAACAGCGTAAGAAACTTGTTATTCTCATTATCTGCTTTTTAGCAATTATATCTGCTGTACAATTTCAATTCAGCGGTGTAAAAGCATTTACCACTGATGCTAAAGATAAAACTATATTAATTGATGCAGGTCATGGTGGAATTGATGGCGGGGCTGTATCAAAATCAGGTACAGTTGAGAAAGATATAAATCTATCTATATCTTTAAAATTAAAAGATATTCTCAGCAAACAAGGATATAAAGTTATAATGACAAGAGAAGAGGATAAAGGACTTTATACAAATGAAGGAAAAATAAGAAAAAAGAAAATAGAAGATTTGAATAACAGACTTAAAATGAAAAATGAAAGTAAATGTGATATGTTTATAAGCATACATCTTAATATGTTTCCAGAAGGAAAATATTATGGAGCACAAGTATGGTACGGCAGTAATAGTAACAGCGAAAAACTAGCAAAGGTCTTACAGGACAATTTTAAAAATAATATTAATGACGGAAATAAAAGGGTAGAAAAACCTGCAGGGCAAAGTTATAAAGTACTATTAGGAGACAATCCAATACCCCAGGTAATAGTTGAATGTGGATTCTTATCAAATTACAATGAAGAACAGATGTTAAAAAGTGAGCAATATCAGCTTAAAATAGCGGATATTATTGCTAAATCAGTTGAGGAGTACTACAGAAGCAATTAAGGCTTGTTCATATATCTTACAAAAACTTATAAATAAAAAGATGACAAATTTGCCAGAAAATTTGTCATCTTTTTATTTAATTTAGTAATTTTGAGAGTAAATTTTTAATATTGATAACAAAAAACACAAAACATTATTAATTTGATTACTATTGATAAAATATATTTTCAGATTATATATATTGAAGCATTGCTCTAATTAAAATATAATGGTATTATAAAAACGTCAATGGATTAATCCATTGGTCCATTAAACTTTGGGAGTGATAAGATGGGGATAGAAATAGTTAAGAATAACGGGGTGCCATTATACATACAAGTGAAAAAGGAAATAATCAGATTAATAAAAGAAGGATCTCTCAAAGTTGGAAGCAAGATGCCTACTGAAAGAGAGCTGGCAGAACAGTTAAAAATCAGCAGGAATACAGTAAGTACAAGCTATAATGAATTAGAACATGATGGCATATTGAGTTCATATCAGGGAAAGGGCACTTTTGTGGCAGAAGAGGCTAATACCTGGAAAGCAGAAAATATAAAAGACAAAATAATTAAATTCGTTGATTTAGGTTTTGAAGAAGCATTAGAGACAGGTATGGATGCAGATGAATTTGTAGAAATCGTAATAAAAAGAGTAAAAGAAAAAAAAGAGCTTATGAGGAAGACCCAGGCCATTTACATAGAGTGCAATATAGAACAAGCTAAGATGTTCAGCAAACAGTTAAGTGACAATACTTACATGAATGTAAAGGCATTAACAATTAGGGACTTACAAAATATGAATCCTTCCACTAAAAAATTAGTTGAAGAATCACAAATAATCATATCTACATTTAATCATGTTAATGAAGTTAGGGATTTAATAAAAAGCTTTAACAAAGAAGTATTAGGTGTAGCTATTAATGCAGATATGGGAACCATAGTAAAGATAGCAAGATATTCAGATGATGTAAAATTTGCATTTGTATGCATATCAAAAGAATTTATGTTTAAGGTAAAAGATGCATTGGAAAAGGCCGGGTTAGGTAACCTGAACATAGAATTTACAAATTCCACAGACAAGCATAAGCTGAGTGATCTGATTAATAAATCAGATGTTCTTATTGTTTCACCTGGCAGATATAAGGATATAATGCAGTTAAATACAGACAATAAAGAAATAATAGAGTTTTTATACAGCCTTGATTATGATTCCGTAAAAGCTCTTAAATCAAAAATTATTGAATTAAATAAATAATCTTTAGGAGGTCCTTTTTAATGAAAACAATAGTATTAGGCGTAATAGGCTCAGACTGTCATGCAGTAGGCAATAAAATTTTAAATCATGTATTTACACAGGCAGGATTTAATGTGATTAATATCGGAGTGCTTTCTCCACAAGAGGATTTTATAAATGCTGCAATTGAAACTAATGCAGAAGCAATTCTGGTTTCATCACTATATGGACACGGTGAAATAGATTGCAGAGGACTTAGAGAAAAATGTGATGAAGCAGGATTAAAAGGAATATTACTTTATGTTGGTGGAAATCTTGTAGTAGGTAAACAGAAATGGGAAGATACTTACAATAAATTTAAAGCAATGGGATTTGACAGAGTTTACCCGCCAGGATCTGATCCAGAGATTGGAGTTAAGGACTTAAAACATGATCTAAAAATAGAAGCCTAGCATAACTTGTATTTGGGAGTGATAGAAGTGGAAGCTTACTTGCTTATTGATTTTGGAAGCACATACACTAAACTTACGGCTGTAGATATAGAAAATGAAGAAATACTGGCTACAGCTAAGGATATTACCACCGTAGACACTGACATAATGGTTGGCTTTAACAATGCGTTTAAAAAAATAGAAAAACAAATAGAAAATAAGAATGTAAATTTTATAAAAAAATTTGCATGTTCTTCTGCAGCAGGCGGATTAAAAATGGTGGCTATTGGTTTAGTACCTGATTTAACAGCAGAAGCAGCAAAACGTGCGGCTTTAGGTGCAGGAGCAAGAGTGCTTAAAGTTTACAGCTATGAATTAACAGGAAAAGAAATAGAAGAAATAAAAAATTCAAATCTGGATATTATACTACTTGCAGGTGGTACAAATGGAGGAAATAAGGAGTGTATTATTCACAATGCAAATATGCTGGCACAGCATGGAGTTAAGCTTCCTATTGTAGTAGCTGGTAATAAGGTTGCACAAGATAAAATAGAAGAGATATTTAAAAGCAATAATATTTTTTATAGAATAACTGAGAATGTAATGCCTAAATTAAACGTTTTAAATGTTGAACCTGCCCGTGAAGTAATAAGACAGATATTTATGGAAAAAATAATAGAAGCAAAGGGTATGAAAATAGCAGAAAATTATATAAACGGTATACTTATGCCTACACCTGCAGCAGTGTTAAAGGCTGCTAGAGTTCTTAGTGAGGGCAGTGATAAGGAAGCAGGAATAGGAGATTTAATAGTTGTTGATATAGGCGGCGCCACTACAGATGTACATTCCTTAGCAGATGGAGAACCTACAAAACCTGGTGTTACCATGAGAGGACTTGAAGAGCCTTTTGCAAAACGAACTGTTGAAGGCGATTTGGGAATGAGATATTCAGCTGTATCTCTCTGGGAAGCAGCAGGAACAAGAAGAGTTCAAAAATACCTTAATGATAAAAGTATTGATGTGGAAGTAAATTGTAAATATAGAGCAGAAAACATCAAAATGGTGCCTAAAACAGAACTTGAAATTAAATTTGATGAAGCAATGGCAAAAGTATCAACTGAAATTGCACTTGAAAGACATGTGGGAACCATAGAGAGTATGTATACACCAATGGGCGTTTTATTTACCCAGGAGGGAAAAGACCTATTAGAAGTAAAGTATCTTATTGGTACAGGAGGAGTATTAGTACACAGTAAAAATCCTGCAGATATATTGAAAGCTGGTACCTTTGATAATACAAATCCTAATTATTTAAAGCCAACGCATCCTGAATTTTTACTAGATAAAACTTACATAATGTCAGCTATGGGATTATTGGCTGAAGACAACCCTGATATGGCCGTAAGAATATTGAAAAAATACTTGGTTAAAGTTGAATAGGAGGAAGTTTTCATGGAACTTAAAAATAAAAAATGGACTGAAGAGGAATTCTTTAAAGTTAGAGAAGAAGTTATTAATCAATGGCCAACCGGTAAAGATGTTAATTTAGATGAGGCTGTTGAATATTTAAAAAAAGTGCCTGCATCTAAAAGTTTTCCAGCAAAACTAAAGGATGCAAAAGAAAAAGGTATTACCCTGGCTCAGCCAAGAGCAGGTGTTGCTTTAATCAATGAACACATTGAACTGCTTCAGCATTTACAAAATGAAGGAGGGGCAGATTTACTCCCTTCAACTATAGACAGTTATACAAGGCAGAACAGATATGATGAATGTGAAGTAGGCATTAAGGAAAGCTTAGCTGCTGGAAGATCCTTATTAAATGGATTTCCTGCAGTAAATCATGGAGTGCATGGATGCAGACAGGTATTTGAAGCTTTGGATTTACCTTTACAGGCAAGACACGGTACACCAGATGCAAGGCTGCTGGCAGAAATAATACATGCATCAGGATGGACATCAAATGAAGGCGGCGGAATATCATACAATATTCCATATGCAAAAAATGTATCAATTGAAAAATCACTATTAGACTGGCAGTACTGTGATAGATTAGTTGGTTATTATGAAGAACATGGGGTTTCAATAAACAGAGAACCATTTGGACCATTAACAGGAACACTGGTGCCGCCAAGTACATCAAATGCAGTTGCAATAATAGAAACTCTTCTTGCAGCTGAGCAAGGTGTAAAAAATATAACAGTTGGATATGGACAATGCGGCAATTTAATTCAGGACGTGGCTGCTTTAAGAGCACTTGAAGAGCAGATAAATGAATATTTAAAGCAATATGGTTATAATGATGTTTATATAACAACAGTATTTCATCAATGGATGGGAGGCTTCCCTCAGGATGAAGCAAAGGCTTTCGGAGTTATATCTACAGGAGCTGCAACAGCAGCACTTGCAGGAGCAACCAAGGTAATTGTAAAAACTCCTCATGAAGCATTAGGTATCCCAACAAAAGAAGCAAATGCTGCAGGCATTAAGGCAACAAAAATGGCATTAAATATGCTTCAGGGACAAAGACTTCCTATGTCAAAAGAGCTGGAAACTGAAATGGCCATAATAAAGGCTGAAACAAAGTGTATAATTGATAAGCTGCTGGAATTAGGTAATGGAGATTTAGCAGTTGGAACTGTAAAAGGTTTTGAATCAGGGATTGTAGATGTTCCATTTGCACCAAGTAAATTTAATGCCGGTATAATGATGCCTGCAAGAGATAATAATGGTGCAGTAAGATATCTTAACTTTGGAAATCTGCCTTTTACCGAAGAATTAAAAAATTATAATACTAAAAAGCTTTTAGAAAGAGCAAAATATGAAAATAGAGAAGTATCATTCCAAATGACTATAGATGATATTTTTGCAGTTGGTAAAGGTCAATTAATTGGAAGACCTGAAAAGAAATAAGAATTATCGCATACTTTGGATTAAAAACATTACATTGTGCCAAGAAAAATATCTGCATTGAAAAAGTTGTTAAATGCAGGTAAATTAAATAAATATATTGAAGGATAGGTGGATGACATGAAAATTACAGATGTTGTTTGTTCTGCAGGAAGAACAGGGTTTTATTTTGATGATCAAAGAGCAATAAAGAAAGGTGCCGGTCATGATGGTTTTACATATACCGGAGAGCCAGTTACAGATGGATTTACTCAGGTTAGAATGGCCGGAGAATCCATATCGGTAATGATAGTACTTGAAGACGGTCAGGTAGCTTATGGAGACTGTGCTGCAGTTCAATACTCAGGTGCAGGCGGAAGAGATCCACTATTCCTTGCTAAGGATTTTATACCTGTAATAGAAAATGAAATTGCTCCAAAATTAATTGGCAGAAATTTAGATAGTTTTAAAGAATTAGCAGAAGAATTTGATAAAATGCATATTAACGGCAAAAGATTACATACTGCAATAAGATATGGAATAACTCAGGCTATTCTTGATGCTGTGGCAAAAGCTCATAAGATAACTATGGCTGAAGTAATAAGAAATGAATATAATCCTGGAGAGGAAATAAAGGCTGTGCCAATATTCACTCAGTCTGGTGATGACAGATATGACAATGTAGATAAAATGATAATTAAAGGTGCAGATGTAATGCCTCACGCTTTAATTAACAATGTTGAGCAGAAGCTTGGTTTAAAGGGTGAAAAATTATTAGAATATGTTAAATGGCTGAGAGACAGAGTTTTAAAATTAAGAACAAGGGAAGACTATAACCCAATATTTCACATAGATGTATATGGAACAATTGGAATAGCTTTTAAATGTGACACAAAAGCAATGGCAGATTACATCAAAACTCTTGAAGAAGCAGCAAAACCATTCCATTTAAGAATTGAAGGACCAATGGACGTAGAAGACAGACAAAAACAAATGGAAGCATTAAGAGATTTAAGAGCTGAATTAGATAATAGAGGAATAAATGTTGAATTAGTTGCAGATGAATGGTGCAATACTGTAGATGACGTAAAGTTCTTCACAGATAATAAAGCAGGGCATATGGTTCAGATTAAAACTCCCGATTTAGGAGGAGTAAATAATATTGCCGATGCAATTATGTACTGTAAAAAACATGATATGGGAGCATATTGCGGTGGAACATGCAATGAGACCAATAGATCAGCAGAAGTTACTACTAATATAGGAATGGCCTGCGGTGCTAAGCAGGTACTTGCCAAACCAGGAATGGGCGTTGATGAAGGATTTATGATTGTAAATAACGAAATGAACAGAGTCCTTGCGCTTATAAACAGAAGAAAAAATAAATAAATATAAAAGGCAGTTTATTTAAACTGCCTTTTCAATCATTATATTTAATTTCTGTATATCAATAAAATTTTAGAGGAGGGATTAATCATGAAAGAAGTAAACACAGCCGAAATAGTGAAAGCAGTAAAGAAAATGTGTATAAATTCCAATATACATTTAAATGAAGATGTTAAAAATAAAATAAAAGAAGCCTCAAATAATGAAAAGTGGCCAATGGCAAAAGGAATATTAAATAAAATACTGGATAATGTAGACACAGCAGCAGCTGAAAACATGCCAATGTGTCAGGATACGGGAATGGCATGCGTTTTTGTTGAATTAGGCCAGGATGTGCACATTGTGGGAGGAAGCATTGAAGATGCTATTAATGAAGGCGTGAGGCAGGGATATGAAGAGGGATATTTAAGAAAATCTGTGGTTAAAGATCCCCTTAACAGAGTAAATACTAAAGATAATACCCCTGCAGTAATATATTATGATGTGGTGCCAGGTGAAAAGCTTAAAATAACTGTAGCACCTAAGGGATTTGGTTCTGAGAACATGAGCCAGATAAAAATGTTAAAACCTGCAGATGGATTAGAGGGAGTTAAAAACTTCATATTAAAAGTTGTAAAGGAAGCCGGCCCCAATCCTTGTCCTCCAATTGTAGTAGGAGTAGGAATAGGGGGAACTTTTGACAAAGCTGCTAATCTTGCAAAAAGAGCTTTAATAAGACCTTTATCAGAAAGAAACCATAATAAGTTTTATGCATCTCTGGAAGAGGAGCTTCTTAAGAAAATAAATGAAACTGGAATTGGACCTCAGGGATTTGGCGGATTAACCACAGCCCTGGCAGTAAATATAGAAACCTATGCAACACATATAGCAGGACTTCCTGTAGCTGTAAATATAAATTGTCATGTAACAAGACATGATGAAGTAGAATTTTAGGGGGGACCAGCATGGAAAAGAAAATAGTAACTCCATTAACTGAAGAAAAAGTAAAAGAATTAAAAGCTGGAGACAGTGTATTAATAACAGGAACAATATATACAGCAAGAGATGCTGCACATAAAAGATTAGTAGATCTGCTGCATGAAAATAAACCTCTTCCATTTGATGTAAAAGACGCAATAATATATTATGTAGGGCCAACACCTGCAAAGCCTGGAGAACCAATAGGATCAGCAGGACCAACTACAAGCTATAGAATGGATCCATATGCACCTGAACTACTGGATATTGGACTTAAGGGAATGATAGGAAAAGGATTAAGATCAAAAGAAGTGGTAGAATCTATGGTTAAAAATAAAGCTGTTTATTTTGCTGCTATTGGAGGAGCTGCAGCATTAATGGGTAAAGCAGTTAAAAAGGCAGAGCTTGTAGCCTATGAGGATTTAGGATCAGAGGCCGTAAGAAAGCTTGAAGTTGAAAATCTTCCTGTGGTTGTGGTAATTGACAGTGAAGGTAATAACCTGTATGAAATCGGCCAGAAGGAATATTTAAACTCTTTAAAATAGGAGGATCTGTAAATGAAAATAAATAAAGTTGCAAAAGCAGGCACTTTAGAATCTAATGATATATTAATAATGATTATGCCAAATGAAAACAATGAAATTGAACTGGAACTTCAGAGCATAGTGGAAAAACAGTTTGGAGAGCAGATAAGAAAGGTTATTATGGATACTTTAAATGAAGCTGGAGTGCATAGTGCTACTGTAAAGGCCCAGGATAAGGGAGCACTGGATTATACAATAAGGGCAAGAGTGAAAACTGCAATAGACAGGGCAAAATAGAATCCATTAAAGATTTGAGGTGAATTATAATGAAAAAATTGAGAAGAACAATGCTTTTTATGCCAGGCAATAACCCCGGTATGCTTCAAAATGCTGCCATACTTGGGGCTGATTCAGTCATATTAGACCTTGAGGATGCCGTAAGTCTTACTGAAAAGGATAGTGCAAGAACTTTAGTAAGTGAAGCAATAAAGTTCTTAGACTTTTCAAAAGTTGAGTTAGTTATCAGAGTGAATCCTCTGGATACGGATTATGGCAAAAAGGATATTGATGCAATTGGAAGAGTTAAACCAGATTCATTAATGATACCAAAGGCTACTGAAGATCAGCTGAGAACTATTGATAAAATGCTCAGTGAAATTGAGAACCAGGAAGGCTTTGAGGAAAAATGCATAAAACTGATTCCTATTATTGAAACTGCGTATGGTCTTGAAAATGTTTACAATATTATTAAGTCTTCAGACAGGGTATCAGCAGTGCTGTTAGGGGCGGAGGATCTTACTTTAGACTTTGGCATAAAAAGAACAAAGAAGGGAAAAGAAATTTTGTATGCTCGAAACAGAGTATCGGCTGCCTGCAGAGCTGCAAAAGTAGATGCTATAGATACACCATTTACAGATACAAATGACTATGATGGCCTTGCAAAGGATACTGAAAAAGCAAAAGCTCTTGGATTTACTGGTAAGGCTTCTATCAATCCAAGACAGATAGATACCATACATCAGGTGCTGGCTCCAACAGATGAGGAAATTCAGCATAGCATAAAGGTGTTAGAGGCCAGGGATGAAGCCTTTAGCAAGGGCCTGGGGGTGTTTTCGTTAAATGGTAAGATGGTAGATGCACCTGTTATAAATAGAGCTGTAACTACAGTGGAATTAGCAAAAATGCTTGGGCTTATATAGAAAACTATTAAGCCATAGGGAGGAATTTAAATGAAAAATATACTTCAGAGAGAGTTACCTGAATACATAGAGGGCTATGGAAAAGTTAAACCCTTTCAGGGAGCATTTGCAAATTATAATGAAGTAAATATATCTTCTGTGAAAGTAAAATCTGTTAAGCCAGGTGAAAATAAAGTATTAAACAGTATAGATGAGGCTTTAGATAAAGTTGAATTAAAGGATGGAATGTGTGTATCATTTCATCATCACCTAAGGAATGGAGATTTTATATTAAATAATGTTATTTATGCACTGGCTAAGAGGGGAATTAAAGATATAACTGTAGCCGCTAGTTCCATATTCCCAATACATGAACCATTGGTTGAGTATATTAAAAGCGGAGTAGTCACTGGAATATATGCTAATTATATTTCGGGACCAGTTGCAAAAGCTGTTTCTGATGGACTGTTAAAAAAGCCTGCAGTAATGATGACACATGGAGGAAGATCAAGAGCTATTGAAAGCGGTGACTTACACATAGACATAGCTTTTGTTGCAGCACCCACTGCAGATACCTACGGAAATATTAATGGAGTTTATGGTAAATCTGCCTGTGGTTCTCTGGGTTATGCTGTAAGTGATGCTATGTTTGCGGATAAAGTTATTGTTGTTACAGATAATTTAGTACCATATCCAGCCTGCCCCATAGAAATAAGTCAAATATATGTTGACTATGTGGTAAAAGTTGATTCTATAGGTAATCCAGCAGGTATAGTATCTGGAACCACTAAAATAACAAAGGATCCAGTAGGACTTAAAATTGCAAAAATGGCTTCACAGGTTATTGAAGCTTCTGGACTGGTAAAAGACGGTATGTCATTTCAAACCGGAGCTGGTGGAACTTCACTTGCAGTTGCTGTGGAATTAGAGAAAATCATGAAGAAAAATAATATAGTAGGAAGTTTTGCAGCAGGAGGAGTAACAGCCTATATCGTTGATATGCTTAATGAAGGTTTATTTAATAATATATTTGATGTACAATGCTTTGATCTTAAAGCTGTTGAATCATACAGGGATAATCCTAAGCATATGGGCATGTCAGGATCTATGTATGGAAATCCTCATAATAAGGGAGCTGTTGTAAATAACCTGGATGTAATGATACTTGGAGCAACAGAAATAGATACTAATTTTAATGTAAATGTTACAACAGGATCAGATGGAGTTATTATGGGAGGATCAGGCGGCCATAGTGATACAGCTGCAGGTGCAAAGCTGTCAATTGTAGTTACAAATCTTATGAAGGCAAGACTGCCTATAATTAAAGATGAGGTAACAACTATAACCACACCAGGAGAGTCTATAGATGTACTGGTCACAGAAAGAGGAATTGCAGTAAATCCTTTAAGAAAAGATCTTATAGAAAAGCTAAGTAAAACAAATCTCACTGTTATGCCAATAGAGGAATTAAAGTTAATGGCAGAGAAAATCACAGGAAAGCCTAAGCCAATAGAAACCAGTGATAAGGTTGTTGCTGTAGTAGAGTACAGGGACGGTACTGTTATAGATGTGGTTAGAAAACCAATGTAAGGAGGAATCTATGTTTGGTCTTCAGCTTGAGAAAGTGAATTTAAATAATTCAAGGGACAGAGAAGAGGTTGATAAATTTCTTCAAAAATTTAATCTTATTCTGGATAATGATGTTGATTACACAATTGTTCTAAGAGATGAACAGAAAGTGATAAAAGCAACCTGTTCAAAAGCAGGGAATGTGTTTAAATGCTTTGCTGTTTCGGAGGAATTACGCGGGGAAAATGTTACAGGCACTTTAATTACAGAATTAGTAAATACAATGTTTGACCAGGGGATTTATCAAAGCTTTATTTTTACAAAGCCTGATAAAGCAAAAGTATTTGAAGCACTAAATTTCAGCATACTCTCTGAGACTGAAAATGCAGTGCTGCTTGAATATGGAATTTCAAACATAAACAAATATTTAAGCGGCCTTGTAAAGCAATATAGCATTAATACAGAAATCAAAAATGGGTCATTGGTAATGAACTGTAATCCTTTTACAATAGGGCACAGATATTTAATTGAGAAGGCATCAGCACAGTGCGAAAAGGTGTTATTGTTCATAGTTCAGGAAGATAAATCCTTATTTCCATTTAAGGACAGATATAATCTGGTTAAGAATGGGGTCAGTGATTTACCAAATGTTAAAGTAATTCCCGGAGGTCAGTATATTATATCCAAAGCAACATTCCCTTCTTACTTTATAAGAAAAGAAGAATTAAGAACCAGGGCCTATGAGGAAATTGATGCATCTATTTTTGGAAGATATTTTTGCAGCAGATTAAATATAAATAAAAGATTTGTTGGCTGTGAGCCATATTGCAGTGTAACAAACAGCTATAATGAAACATTAAAAAGAATACTTCCAAAGTACGGAGTCAAGCTTATAGAAATAGAAAGAAATAAATATGAAGATAATTATATATCTGCTTCCATAGTAAGACAGTTAATAAGAGAAGATAAATTAAAGGAAGTAAAATACCTTGTCCCAGAAGTTACCTGGCAGTTTTTAAATTCTAAGGAGGGACAGGAGGTATTAGATAAAATTAAAAAATCTAATTCACCTCACTAAGTGTTATGGATAAATTATTTGATTATAATATTAAAGATATAAAAAAGTATTCCATTTATGAAATACTAAATGAAAGAGAAAACAGGGTAAGGCTGATTTCTCTTCTTGAAGAAAAATATAAATGTACAATTATATCCTTGAGAGTTAACTATCCGGGAGAAAATAAGTGTAATAATATAAGTATTGGTGTATGTACTATAATAGGCAAAGAACTTTTGCGGGAATTTAAAAACTATTTAAATGTACAATGGTATTTAGGTGCTGAAGGCCCAATATTTATTATGGCAGTTCATGGTAAGCCATATGAAATAAAAAAAGCGGCTCTTTCTATAGAGGATAAACATCCATTAGGGAGACTGGTGGATATAGATGTGTACAGCCAGGGAAGCGGCATAAGCAGAAAGGATCTTAATATGCCACCGAGAAAATGCTTTATTTGTGAAGATAGTGCACATAACTGCGCCAGAAGCAGAAAACATTCACTTGAAGAAATTGAAGAGTTTATAAAGCTTAAATATAATACGTACATTAATCACCAGATTTAATCCACAGTGTGGATAAAAAAGGATTATGGGAAGATAAATTCACATAATCCTTTTTAATTGCGAATTATTTATTTGAGTAAAGTTCAATGATTTTTACAACAACATCTACAGCTTTTTCCATTGCAAATGTTGGAATAAATTCATATTTACCGTGGAAGTTATGACCGCCGGTAAACAGGTTTGGAGTAGGTATTCCTTTAAATGACAATTGAGCTCCGTCAGTACCTCCTCTTATAGGCTGAACTTTTGGAACGATTCCACAGGACTTCATAGCCTCAAAAGCAGTATCAACTATATGTTTTACAGGCTCAACCTTTTCTTTCATATTGTAGTACTGATCTTTAATATCAGCATTAACAGTTCCTTCTCCATATTTTTTATTTAATTCAACTGCAATTTTCTCAACATTTTGTTTTCTGTTTTCAAATATTGTTTTATCATGATCTCTTATTATCATATTCATTGTAGCTTCTTCAACACCGCCGTTAATATTAACAACATGATAGAAGCCTTCATATCCTTCTGTATGTGTAGGTGTTTCAATTGCTGGAAGCATAGATATAAATTCATTTGCAACAAGTATTGCATTTATCATTGTATCCTTTGCAGATCCAGGATGCACACTTTTTCCATTGATTTTAATTTTTGCTCCTGCAGCATTAAAGTTTTCATATTCAAGTTCTCCTATTGCGCCTCCATCAAGAGTATATGCAAAGTCAACGCCAAATTTAGTTACATCGAAATAGTCAGTTCCTTTGCCAACCTCTTCATCAGGAGTAAATGCTACACGAATTTTTCCATGTTTTATTTCTGGATGATTAATAAGATGTTCCATAGCAGTCATAATTTCTGCTATACCTGCTTTATCATCAGCACCAAGCAGGGTTGTGCCATCTGTGGTAATCAGAGTTTTACCTTTATATTCCTTAAGCTCTTTAAAATCTTTTGTGGAAAGAATAACATTTTTTTCTTTGTTAAGAACTATATCATTTCCATCATAATTTTCAATTATTTGCGGTTTTATATTTTCTCCGGATATTTCTGGACTTGTATCCATATGAGATAAGAAACCAATTACAGGAATCTTTTTATCAGTATTTGAAGGAAGAGTTGCCATTACATATCCATATTTATCTAATGAAACCTCTTTCATTCCAATGGATTCTAATTCTTTTACAAGTTCCTTTGCTAAAACTAACTGCTTGGAAGTTGTAGGCGCTGTTGTAGATTCTTCATTTGATTGGGTATCAAAAGTAACGTATTTCAATAACTTTTCAACTACATTTGACATATTCATATCTCCTTTTCTCAAAAATAAATGTAATATTGTAAACCTTTAAAACAATTTTATTATACCATTTTTTATACAAAATAACAAACAAAGCGGGAAAAACATAAAGAATTTAGAATATTATTTAAAATAACTATTAACCTTCAGAAAATTGCTAATATATAAATTAAATAATGCAATTAATTGATAAATAAGAAATAAACAATGCATAAAATAATAAAGTCATCCAATGTGTCTTTTGGATGACCTTATAAAATATAGTTTTATTTCATATAAAGCTCTTTATAATATTCCTCAAGCATTCTTTTTGTAGAGAAGTATTCCCTTGTGGATTTGATACTTTCTATCATCATTTTTTCCCACTTATTTTTGTTTTCATAGTAGGTTGGAATTACTCTGTTTAAAAGAGTGTCATATAATGCATCAGAATCGTTTTTGTCTAATTCCTCCACAGACTTAAAATCATCCACAGATTTACCATTACCAAACTGCCATCCGTTGACCCCGTCATTACATGCTTCAGGCCACCATCCATCAAGTATTGAGCAGTTTAATACACCATTCATGGCAGCTTTCATTCCTGAGGTTCCGCTGGCTTCAAGTGGTCTTCTTGGATTATTAAGCCAGATATCAGATCCTCTTGTAAGCATCCTGCCAATATTCATATCATAATTTTCAAGAAATACTACACTGTTAGGGTATTTCTTCATCATTTGAACTAAATTAGCTACAATTGCTTTACCTGTATCATCCAATGGATGTGCTTTGCCGGAAAATGCAATTTGTACTTTACCACTGTTTAATAATGGATCTATAATTTTGGGTTCGGTAAATATTAAATCGCTTCTTTTATATGGAGCAGCTCTTCTGGAAAAACCAATTAGTAACTTATCAGCATCCAGATTAACTCCTGTTCTTTCTTTAATAAATTTAATGGTTTCTTTCTTTATTTCCTGGTGAACAGGCAACAGAGCCCTGTTTTCTTCGAAAGCACTGGTCATTCTGCTGTCAACCCAGGTTGGTGTATGAATGGCATTTGTTATTCCTATTATTTCACATCTCCCGGAAACGTCCTTCCACATTTTATTTGCTGTAACTGCATGAAGCTGTGCAACTGCATTAGATTTTCTGGAAAGTCTTAAACCCGCTACAGTCATATTAAAAGGATCTCCGCCTAGTGAAATCATCTGATCTCTTGTCAGTCCATTAAATGCACCCATATATTCAAGTTTATCCAGTGGATGAGATTCATTTCCCTGTAATATAGGTGTATGAGTTGTAAACACAACTTCCTCCCTTGTTAGTTTTAAGGCTTCCTCAAAGGATTTACCTGAGCTCATTTTTTCTCTGATTAATTCCAAAGCGGCTAAATCAGCATGACCTTCATTAAAATGATAAATATCTACTGGAATTTTTAATGCTCTCAGGGCTCTTACGCCGCCTATGCCAAGTACAATTTCTTGTGCAATTCTCTCTTCTCCGAACCAGCCATAAAGCTGTCCTGTAATCCAGGCATCCTGGTTTTCTGGTATATCAGTATCAAGAAGATAAAGGGTATTATTACCGAACTTTTCGGTCTTCCAGACTTTACATACCACATCCACATTTCTAATTTTAACAGATACCTTTACGCCTGTATCTTCCAGAAAATCATAGTTGTAATTATGATAGGTATCATATGGTTTTCCGTCCTGATCTATAACCTGATCGGTATATCCCTGTTTCCACTTTATACCTATACCAATTAAAGGTACATTTAAGTCCTTAGCTCCCTTTAAATAGTCACCAGCCAGTATTCCAAGGCCCCCTGCATATATTTTAAAATCAGATTCTAAGCCATATTCCATGCAAAAATAAGCAACTTTAGGTAATTTATTTGTATCCATGACATACCTCCAAGATTTAATTTATGTTTTCATTATACACAACGCAAAGAGTTTATGCAATCGGTTGCACAAATATTTTTTTAACACACTACAAAATTCTTTTAAATAACACTATTATGCTTTATAGTATAATTATATTGTTTATCTTTAACAGGAACTTTAAATAGTTGTTAAAAATCATAACAAATAGTAACATGCCGTAACCTTTAGGCCTGTTACTAGACTATTTGGTGTTTTCAAGCCAAAGTGAGTGTAGTTTTTTGAAAAAGAAATAGCATGATGAACTATGATTTAATGGAAAGTTAAAGACTTACCCTTGAATGTACTCTTCAGTTTGAGGCTCTAAGAATGAGGAAGGATGACCGACTTCTAGGTTATGAAGTCAAACACCTAATCATATGAACTCCATTATGTCTTTGGCAAGAAGAAAAATTCCCGAAAGGAGACGACAGAAATGTCAAAACAAAAAGAATATGCTTTTGTATTGGATTTTACAAATAATAAATTAGCACCCACAAATACTAATAAAGCATGGATACTAATTAGAAAAAAGAAAGCTAAATTATTACAAAAATATCCTATGGTTATTCAATTAAATTATGAAGTCAAAATAGATAAAGAAACTGAAATAATTTGTGGAATAGATGATGGGAGTAGTCATGTAGGAATTTCATTAATTCAAAAATGTAAAACTTATAATAAGCCTATATTTAAAGGAACTATTGAACTAAGACAAGACATTAAGGGATTAATGGATGTTAGACGTGGATATAGAAGATATAAAAGAAGTCACAAAAGATATAGACAAGCGAGATTTAGCAATAGAAGTATGTCAACTAGAAAAGGTAGAGTTGCACCAAGTATATTACAAAAGAAACAATCTATAATTAGAGTTATCAATCAATTGTTGAGATTCATTAACATAAAAAAATTTCATTTAGAAGATGTTACAATTGATATAAGAGCATTAACGGATGGGAAAAAGTTATATAGATGGCAGTATCAAAAATCCAATAGACTAGATGAAAATATAAGGAAAGCAATTATATTAAGAGATGGTTGTAAATGTATGGAGTGCGGTAAATCTAATTGTGTATTAGAAGTTCATCACATTGTCCCCAAAAGACTTAAAGGTAAAAATAATCAAGACAATTTAATTACACTTTGTAGCAACTGTCATGATAAAACAAAAGGACAGGAAGAAAAATTTATTAAACATTATCAATTAATGATTAATGGTAAAAATATAAGGCTTGATTATGCTCAACATGTTATGCAAGGCAAAAATTGGTTAAGAAATGAATTATCTAAATTAGGAAAACTTGTATTAACTACTGGTGGAGATACCGCCAATAAAAGAATTGACTGGAATATAGATAAAACGCATAGTAATGACGCATTGGTTGCAAGTGATTTAATAATTAATAATGAACTGTGTAATATAAAAGATTATATTATTAAACCTATGAGAAGGAAATCTAAGGCTAAAACTTATGAATGTTTAGGATTTAAGCATAGAGATTTAATCAAATATACTAAAAAGAATGGCGAAAGCTATATTGGATATATAACTGCATTATATTCAGAGAAAAAACAATGTAATATAACAACTTTAGAAAATAAAATATTGAAAAGATATGGAATTAAGCCTTGTAAGTTATTATGGAGATTTAATAAGATATATTGGTTTTAAAAACAGTCGTAAAATGCAAAAATAAATTTAGAATGGAGGTTTGGTTATGCTTTGTTACGATTTTTATAACCAGGATATAAAATGAGCTTTTTTAATAGAAGTAATAGACTGTTTGGCAAGCTTTCTTTTAAAGCAAAAATAATTATTTTTACTGTACTGTGTTTTACAGCAACAGCATTGATTACATATAATAAATATACGGAAAATAAAATCAATAAAGCTTTGCAGGACAGCAAAGTGAAAAGTGACACACAGCTGAAAGCCAAAGATGATGCAGCTAAAACTAAACCGGTGGAAGAAAATAAGGCCCTTCAGGACAAGCAGAAATCTATGAATGATAAATATAATCAGGCTCATGATGCTTTTTTTAATAAAAACTATGATTTGGCTATAAAGCTGGCAGATGAGCTTATTGCAGAGGATTCAAACTACTATATGGCTTATAATATAAAGGGAATTACTCAGTGCTATGGAAATGATTATGAAAATGGAATGAAAAATATAGATAAATCATTAGAAATTAAGCCTGATTTCCCATATGGAAGATTTAACAAGGCCTTAGCAAATGAATTATATGGACACTATGATGAGGCCATTGACTGGTATAATAAGGCTTTAGAAGTTGATAAGAACAATCCATGGTCATATTACGGTATTGCAAGTATATACGGTCGAAAAGGAGATGTGGAGAATACAGTTAAATATTTAAAACAAGCCATTGCACTTGACACAGCTATAAAAGCTGAGGCTGCAAAAGAAGCAGATTTTGACCCGGTAAAGAATTCTCCGGAGTTTAAAGCATTAATAAATTAATATAGGATCTTATAAATTTTAAAGGAATTGGATTCTGGTTTCAAAATTCAATTCCTTATTTTTTTAATTAGTTGGTATGTTATATTTCTTACATTTCAATGAAACAGTTCTGTGGGTTATTCCTAAAACTTTCCCTGCCTTATTATAACTTTTGTATTTTTCCATTGCTAAAGTAATAAGTTCCTTTTCATAAGCTTCAAGGGGCATAAGCTGATTATTTACCAGGTTTATAAGATTCCCTTCCCTAGGAGTATTATTTGTAATATAAAAAGGAAGATCTTTTGATGTAATTGTTTTACCGTCACACAAATTCATAGCTCTTTCTATAATATTTTCAAGTTCCCTTATATTACCTGGCCAGTGGTAATCCTGCAGATATAAAAGACAGTCTTTATCAATGCTTTCGATTGATTTCCCAAGCTTTTTATTAAGTTTAATAATAAAGTGTTCCACTAGGCAGTTTATGTCTTCTTTTCTGTTTCTTAATGGAGGAAGAGATATATTAATAACATTAAGCCTGTAATATAAATCTTCTCTAAAGGAGTTCCCTTTTATCATTTTTTCTAAGTTTCTGTTTGTGGCTGCAATTATTCTAACATCCACCTTTTGGGTTTCTATACCACCAACGCTTTCAAATTCCTTTTCCTGAATGACTCTTAGAAGTTTAACCTGCATTGACATAGGCATGTCACCAATTTCATCTAAAAAGATAGTACCTCCATCAGCAACATTAAATTTGCCTGGTTTATTTTTAACTGCCCCTGTAAAGGCCCCCCTTTCATATCCAAACAATTCACTTTCAAGTAAATTTTCAGGAATGGCAGCACAGTTTACTCGTACAAAAGGCTTATCTTTACGGCTGCTGTTGTTATGGATAGCTTTTGCAACTAGTTCTTTGCCAGTACCGCTTTCACCCATTATTAGTACTGTGGAGGTTGAATTAGATGCTTTTTCTGCAATAAGAAGACTGTCCTTTAAAGTACTGCTGTTTCCTATAATGTCACTAAAACTACTGCTTAAATTAGCATGCCTTTTTAATTCTGATTTATAATAATTGATTTCTTCCTTAGATTGTTCCAGTTTTTTATATAGATCTTTTACTTCATCTACAGTCTTGGAAATTGAAAGCACACCCTTAAAGTTACCATTTATAAATATGGGTTCAACAGTGGAAACAACATTCTTGTCATTTTTGCTGTGTATAACATTTTCCATATTCTTTTTAGAATTAAAAACAGATAATCTAAGTCCATTTGGAGATAAAGCCTTTAAATCCTTTCCTAAAATATCAGCAGCATTTACATTAAAATTAAATTCATAGGCTGGATTAACATAACTTATCTTTCTGTCCTCATCAACAAAACATATTAAATCATGGGATGTTTCCAGTATCTTCTGAAACTTTTCATTTAATTCCTGCATACCAACAAGCTCAGATATATCCTGAAACATACCAATAGCACCTATTACTTTTTTATTAGAAAATATTGGAGCTCTGTTTACAATACATATATGGTTATTGATATGCTGTGTTGTACCAATATATTTTCTTTTAGATGTAATTACCTTTGGAAGGTCTGATGTAGGAATAATATGCTTAACATATCTTCCTACTACATCCTTTGGAGTTTTGTCAATAAGCTTTAAGGCATAATCATTCATAGTTGTAATATATGAATTGGTATCGATAACAATAATTCCAATAGGAATATTATCTAAAATTTGTTCGTTTGCAATATTATTTTCTTCTATAATATCATCAAGGTTTGCAAAAGCCTTGTTATCTCGTTCAATATCATTGGTTATAAAGCTGCATAGTTCAAGAACAGCCTGTCTGCCAGATAATGAATCTTCCCTGCAGGATATTTCGACCAATTCATTTTCCCTTATTTTAAGCGAAACAAGAGCAAGCATACTAATAGCCAAAGGCTCTTTGGTAGAAATATTTCTTACATATAAATTAACATTGTACTTTGAGGTTAATTCTGAGGCTTTATGAACAATCATTGCGGCTATTCTTATATGAATACCATTATGAATATTTACTACTATACTATTCTTATACATATGTTGCCTCCTTGATAAAAAGTATCAATTTTATATAAATTGTTGATAAAAAGTATCAACATCATAATACATTACAATATAGAGGGTTGTCCAGTATATTTTTAAAAATATGATATAATAGTTATAGTATATTGATAAAATTTATCAATATACTAAAAATATGATGATTTGCATAAACTAATTAAAGCGCATAAAAAGGCAGTTGTAAGAGATTTTAATATATTGGCATAAAAATTGCTTATTTTATTTAGTACTTTGATGAATTATGTAGAAATTTGTAGGAGGATAAGAGAATGAAAAAAGGTATTGCAGCTTCAAAAGGATACGCAATTGGTAATGTAGTAATAAAAGATGATAGTAAAATTTCCATTGTGGAAAGAGCAATAAGTGATATAGCATTAGAACAGACAAAATTAGAGAAAGCTTTAAATACATCAAGAGAACAATTAATTAAAATAAAAACAAAAGCAGAAAAAGAACTTGGAAAGGATAAAGCAGCAGTATTCGAAAGTCATATAATGATGTTAGATGATCCTGAATTTACTGGAGCTGTAAAAACAAAAATAAAAGATAATAAAGTTAATGCTGAAAAAGCATTAAGCGATGTAGTTGAAATGTATTCTGGAATATTTGCTTCCATGAAAGATGAATATATGAGAGAAAGAGGCGCAGACGTAAAAGATGTTGGACACAGAATATTAGCTAATTTGGTTGGTAAGAATCCTGACGGCCTTGCAAATCTTCCTGAAAATACAGTAGTAGTAGCTCATGACCTGACTCCATCAGATACAGCACAGCTGGATAAAAATAAGGTAATAGCCTTCTTAACAAATGTGGGAGGAAGAACTTCTCACAGCGCAATAATGTCCAGAACTCTAGAAATACCTGCAATAGTTGGAATGAATGATATAACGAAGTCTGTTAAAAATGGTGACAAAATTATAGTTGACGGAATAGAAGGGGTGGCTATTGTAAATCCTGATGAAGCAACTTTAAAAGAATATATGAATAAAAAAGAAGCATATGAAAAAGAAAAAGAAGAATTAAAAAAACTTATTAAGGTTAAAACTGTTACTAAAGCCGGGAAACACGTAGAGGTAGCAGGAAATATAGGAAAACCCATTGACGTTCTAAAGGTTATTGAAAATGGCGGAGATGGTGTAGGCCTGTTCAGAACAGAGTTCTTATATATGGACAGGGATAGTATGCCAACTGAAGAAGAACAATTTGAATCATATAAATTTGCAGTTGAAAAAATGAATCCTAGACCAGTTGTTATCAGAACCCTTGATATTGGCGGAGATAAAAAACTTTCTTACCTTCCAATGCCAGAAGAAATGAATCCTTTCTTAGGCTACAGAGCCATAAGATTATGCCTTGACAGAACAGATATATTTAAGGTTCAGCTGAGAGCATTATTAAGAGCAGCTGTATATGGAAACTTAAAGATAATGTTCCCAATGATATCTTCATTAGAGGAATATTTAAAGGCAAAGGAAATATTAAAAGAATGTGCTGAGGAACTGAAAAAAGAAGGTATACCATACAGAGATGATATGGAAGTTGGCATTATGGTGGAAATACCAGCTGCAGCAGTTAATTCAGAGGAACTTGCAAAGTATGTTGATTTCTTTAGTATTGGAACAAATGATTTGATCCAATATACATTAGCTGCAGATAGAATGAATGAAAAAGTTTCATATTTATATAATCCAATGCACCCAGCAGTATTGAAGTTAATAAAAATCACAATAGAATCTGCTCATAAAGAAGGAAAATGGTGTGGAATGTGTGGAGAAATGGCAGGAGATGAAAGAGCAATTCCAACTCTTGTGGAATATGGCTTAGATGAGTTCTCCATGAGTGCATCCTCAATGCTTAAAGCAAAACAGCTCATTATGAACAATTAATAACGCCTTATATTTAATTATTTTTTCATTGGCTCTGCTTAAGATGCTGACATAATAATGCATCTACAGCAGAGCCGCCTTATTTATGGCCCAATTTACTTAATTATATTTTTTAATGGTATTATAATAACAATATATTTGCTATAATTAGATATATATTCTTCTAATTTGGATTTATTTAAAGAAATAATAAAAATAATAATTGGGAGTGATGTAAATGACAAGGAAAGCATATTTAAAAAGAATAATAAGCACATCTTTAATAATATCTTTAATATTAACTTTAACAGCTTGCAGTAGTAATAAAAAAAGTGCAGAACCTTCAACTAATTCCAGTTCAAATAATCAGCAGCAGTCTGCACCAGCACCCAGCAAAAATCAAACAAGCAAAACTGAAGACAATAGTTCAAAAACTACAAGCAATACAAGCACTACCAATACTGAAACTGTAGATCCAACTGTTCCTAAATTTAATAAAACAGAAACAACATCAAGTCCAAAGTTCAATACACCATGGAAGGTATATGGCACTGTACAAGCATCCATAGAAGGTAAGGGAGACACAGCATCAGAAGAGGGAATAGGAAAGATTATTGTAAAAGATGGCAGCGGAAAAATGTACAGCTACGAAATAGCCGATAATAAAAAACAGAATTCTCCAAAATATGTTCAGTGGTGGGACGATAAAAATCTATTAGTAGTAATAGGCATGGGCTATGGCACAGTTTCACAAGGCGGGAGTTTATATAATTTAAATATTGCAACGGGGAAGGTAAGTTTGGTATATAAGGCAGAGGATAAACAAAATGTTACAGCTGTAACAAAAGTTAAAAGTAAAGATGGTAACTATGATTTATATATTAAAATGCTGGTTTATGAAGATGACAATTTTACAAAATCACATTATGAGGAATTTACCATACCATATTCCAAGCTTACTATGCTTAAATAAATAAGCTTGGTAAATATATGTACAATACCAGTAAGGAGCCATAAAATGGACAAAAGTACAAAGTATTATTTAAAGGCATTAAATAAATACAATGATGGTTATATAAGTATGGCCTTTGAATTATGTAATAAAAGCATAGCATTAAATAATAGAAACAGCTCTGCATTAAATTTAAAGGGATTGCTGTATTATTTAACAGGTAAATTAAGTGAAGCTCAAGTAATATGGCAGCTCAATTATAAAATGAATAAAAATGATGTAGCCCTTAATTACCTAAATGACAGCAAAGACGATAAAGATATGGAAGATAGATATAAAAGGGCATTGGGGCTGATTAAAGATCTAAGGATTGATGAAGCTAAGAAAATGCTTATAAAGTGCATGGACAGTGATTTTAATGCAATAAATGTTAATAATGCCATTGCAGATTGTTATATTAAATCAGGAGAATATGATACTGCATTTAAATATGTAAATAAAGCAGTATCATTGGATAGAAAAAATGATAAATCCAGACAGATACTAAAAATATTAAAAAGTTTTTACGGTATTAAAAAAACATATAATTATAAGAAAATAATAACTGCTGCCACACTAGTAATAGCGGCAGTAGTTATTATTTATCTGGCATTGGGCCAGGGATTTTTTAATAAATATAAAATTGCAAAAGAAAATACTAATAAAAAAGCATCTATTGTAAACAATACAAATAAACAGCCTGAAATTTCTGCAGCTGTAAAAAAGCCTGTGGACACAAAAAACAAAGTAAACACGGCATTTCCATACAGCCAATTGGAAGCTTCCATTAACAATGGTGATTATAATACTATGTATGACATTTATCAGTCATGGAAGGACAAAGATTTAAGCATTAATAATAAAACCCTTTTAAATAATGCTGTTAATACTTTAAAAAAAGATGGAACACAAAGCTTTTATAATAATGGTAGTGCATATTTAAAAAATAAAAAATACAAAGATAGTATTAATGAGTTTTCAAAAGCATACACAGTTGGTAAAGAAAGTTATCTTTATCCTCATATTGTTTATTTTCTGGGATTAACAAGCGAAGAAAGTAATGATATGGAAACGGCTTTAAAATACTATACTATATATGATGAAAGCTTTAAGGGTGATTATGAGGAAACCGTATTATACAGATTAGCAGTAATTTATGGTGAAATAGATAAAGCAAAAGCAAAAGAATATGCAAAGCGGCTGGTAAATAGTTATCCTGATTCAATATATAATAACTCAAATATAAAACAGATTTTAAGTAATTAATAGTCATTATTTGGGAATACCTGAGGAAAACAAATATTGACCTTTCCACAAAAGTGGAGTAAAATATAATTAATAAGGTACCCATACGGGGTATAATGGAGGTATAGATATGGTAAATCAAGTAAATGATAATAATTTCCCTTTGGAGGTTATAAATGCAAATGAAACAGTTGTAGTTGATTTTTGGGCTCCATGGTGCGGACCATGTAAAATGCTGTCACCAGTCTTAGATGAAATTTCAGGCGAATTAGATGGAAAGGCTAAGTTTGTTAAAGTAAATGTTGATGAAAACCCTGTGGTTTCATCTCAATTCAGAATAGCAAGTATACCAACTGTAATGTTATTTAAAGGCGGTAAAGTTGTAGATACAATGGTTGGCTTTAGACCAAAGCAATCCATTAAATCATTAATAGAGAATCATATTTAGTTCTATAAATAGGAGTGTGTTATCAGTGCGATATGATATTGCTATTGTTGGAAGCGGCCCAGCTGGAATTTCAGCAGCCATAAATGCTAAGATTAGGAATAAGAATATAATACTTTTTGGATACAAATATTTAAGCAATAAATTAATCAAGGCTCCAAAAGTTAATAATTATTTAGGATTTTATGGCCTTACTGGTGAGGAATTAAGAGCTAAATTCACAAACCATATTAATTCAATGAATATTAATATTAATGAGGAGAAAATAACAGCAATTTATGCCATGGGAGATTATTTTTCACTTATGGCAAATGATAAGATGTTTGAGGCAGCAACAGTGATTTTGGCTACTGGTATGGAGTATGGAAAGCCTTTAAAAGGTGAAGAAGAATTCCTTGGAAAAGGTGTTGGATATTGTGCAACCTGTGATGCACCTCTTTATAGAAATAAGCCTGTTACAATTATTGCTTATACAAAGGAAGCAGAAGAAGAGGCAAACTATGTTAGTGAACTAGCCTCAAAATTATATTATGTTCCTTTATACAAAAGTGAATATAATATTAATCCTGACATAGAAATAGTTAAGGACATTCCCCTTGAAATTCAGGGAAAAGACAGAGTTAATAAATTATTACTGCGAAATAGAGAAATACAAACAGATGGTATATTTGTATTAAAGGATAGTATATCCCCTAATCAATTGGTTCCGGGTCTTGATATGGAGAATGGCCATATAAAGGTATCCAGGAATATGAGTACAAATATACAAGGATGTTTTGCAGCTGGAGACTGCACTGGAAAGCCTTATCAATATATGAAGGCAGCAGGTGAAGGCCAGGTGGCTGCTTTGAGTGCAGCAGCTTATTTAGACTCAATAAAATAATTAATATAAAATAAAAAATACTAAAGCTTTATTGCTTTAGTATTTTTTATTTTACTTTGATACAAAGAATACGTGATTGCCTATAGTTTTTATATTATCCTTTTTTACATTTTTCATCCATTTGGATGTAGCTATTTTAGGATTGTAAAAAAATACTGCCTTTTCGGTAGGATCATTTCCTTTAAGTGCATCTAAAACAGCTTTGTAGCTGCTTTCATCTGGCACTACAGTTATTTTCCCATTCTGTACACAGGAAAAAGCGCTTTTCTGAGTTATTACTCCGCTTATGGTTTTGGGAAACTTAGGATCCTTTACTCTGTTTAAAATAACTGAGGCTACTGCTACTTTTCCTGCATAAGGTTCTGATCTGCTCTCAGCGTATACTACTTGTGCCATTAAGTAAATATCATCATCTGTGATGTAAATATCTTTATTTCCATTGTTAAATACCTGGACAACGTCATATTCCTGTTTAAATAAGTCATTTTCAGCATTTTCATCATAGGATGCTTTAACCTTAAAGTTTAAAGAGCATAAGATTAAGCAGAAAAACAATAAAAATGTTGTAAGTTTTTTCATTTTTTATATCTCTCCTTTTACCGACGGGGTTAGCTGACGGGTTTGGTAAAGGCATAACCTACGCTTGAAGCGATTCACCCCAAAAAACTGGTTTCCCCGCGTTTATTTAAAAACTTAGGCTATTGATTATTATTTCACCTTTTTTAAAAAAAATACATAAATTTAAAAAAACAGGAACTTAAAGTTTTAAGTCCCTGTTTCAGTTATTTATTATTTCCATTTTTAAACTCATTGTATATTTTATAAAATTCTTCAAGATTATCATTTACTGTATTATATTTATCTTTTGAAAATGTATAATTTGCATCGATTGAAGAGTTATCTTTAGAATCAGAATTTAATTGAGAGTTTTCAAAATTAACTGCCTTATAGATGCTGTCTAAGTAAGAAGAGTAGCTGTCCATTGTATTTCTAAATGTTTTATACAGATTAACACCTTTAGCTGGAACAATAATATTAGAAAGTTTACTTTTTAATGCTAAAAAAGAGGTGGTATCTTTACTGAGGTCAAAAAGTAAATCATTAAATTTCCTGCTTTTTCTGGATGCTTCTATCTGTGAATTATAATCCTTCTTAAGTGCAAGAAAATCATTTAAAATACTGTCTATGCTGTTTATAAATTCAGAATTTTGACCATCCTTAATTGTTTTATCATTATTTAATCGTATAAGCTGTGAAGTATAAAAAATAGAATTATTTATAAATTGTAATGATGATGGGGATAAAGAAACAGATAATTTTTTTGTTTTAAATAAAGAATAAGAATTAATACACTTATCTTTGTAGCTTTTCAAATTCTCTAGAGATTTTTCAATATCCTTGCTTTCCGGATTAGAAATTATTGAAATAATCTGCTTGTAAATGAGGATATTAGTGTTAAGTCCATCTACTAGGCTGGAATTAATTTTATAATATTTTTCTGATGGATTAATTGCCTGAATGTGATTTTTTATTTCTATTAAAGAATCAATTTTTGAAGGCAGATCTTTTTTAGATTTATTGCTGTCTATAGTCTGCTGCTTTATAAGGGACGAGGTAGATTCATTTATTTCATTTATTTTATCTGTGTAATATTTCACTTGCTTTTCATACTCACTATATGATCTGGATACAGTAAAATAGTATGTCCCATAAAAAATCACAAAAATCGCGGCTATAATACCAATGGTAATGGAAGTAATTTTTATTATTTTTTTAGTTTTTGAATCCATTTAATCTCCTCCCCACTGTTAACTGCATATTCCATATTAACCATATTATATAATACATTATATATTCTTTCAAAGTTATTATTAGAACTTTTTATAATTAAAAATAATTGATATAATTATATAAAGATTATAGATGTAAATCAATTATTATAAGCAAAAAAAATATTAATAAATAGTCAATAATAACAGAATTATTGATATAAACATAATTAAATAGTGTATAATTAATACTAGTATTAACTTTGAAAGGGTGAATTCTGTGCAGATCATTGAGATCTTAATTAACTCAGTTAAACATATTGACCTTTGGTCAATTTTAGATATTCTAGTAGTATCATACATTTTTTATAAGTTATATATGTTAATCAAAGAAACAAGGGCAGAGCAGCTATTAAAAGGATTAGTTCTTATATTTCTATTAATACCAATAAGTTCATTGCTGCATCTGACTATGTTAAACTGGATTCTTTCAAAAACCATCACAATAGGTGTCTTATCTTTTGTTATTATTTTCCAGCCGGAAATCAGAAGAGCCCTTGAACACCTTGGAAGAAGCGCATTTAATGATAGACATATTTTACAGGATGAAAGTATTATGACAGAGGTACTTGAGGAAATTACAACAGCAGTAGAGAATTTATCTGAAACAAATACTGGTGCACTTATTGTTATTGAGCAAACTACAGGCCTTGGGGAAATTATAAACACAGGTACTAAACTTGATGCTTTGGTATCCTCTGCTTTGCTTGAAAACATTTTTGTAGTAAATACTCCTTTGCATGATGGGGCAACAATTATAAGAAATAATAGAATAGTCTCATCAGGATGCTTTCTGCCATTAACAAGTAATAACGATTTAAATAAAAAATTAGGAACCAGACATAGAGCAGCTATCGGCCTTTCTGAAACATCTGATGCCCTTGTAATAGTTGTATCTGAAGAAACAGGGACTATATCTCTGGCAGTTAACGGAAGTATAACTAGAAATTATGATAAAAATAAACTGAAAAATATTTTAAGCAGAATAATTAAAAAGAGACAACTTAAAAAGTTAACTTTTAGGGAGCAGGTGATGGCGTGGACGAAAAAGTTAAAAGGAATCAAATAATAATTCGAATATGCTGTATCATTGCAGCTTTTGGGCTTTGGCTATACATTAATGGTGTAGAAAACCCTGTTAGGGAAAACACTATTTCTGTTCCTGTGGAAATAGTAAATAAAGATGTGCTTACCAATTCTAAATTAGCATTAATTGACGATCAGCCCTTATATGTTAATCTGACTATCAGCGGTGTTACTTCAGATGTATATTCTGTTAAACCATCAAACTTTAAATTAAGAGTTGATTTAAGCGGATACGCTATAAAGAAAGGAGAAAACATTGTGCCTGTTAAGCTTGTTCAGCAGCCAGATAATATAAAGATAGTAAATACTGAAAAGCTTTGGGTTAAATTAAATGTAGATGAATATGCAAAAAAGAAAGTCCCAATTAAAATAGGCATAGAGGGAAAAGCTAAAACCGGTTTTTACCAGCTGCAGCCTAAACCAAGCTTAAGTGAAATTGAGGTCAGCGGTCCTTTAAAGTATGTAAATCAGGTTGCAAGCCTTTTAGGGAAGATAAGGATAGATAATTTATCTAAAGATTTTACAAGTAATGTGGTTTTATCTGCCGTGGATAATTCCAATAATAAAGTTAATTATGTAAAATTCCAGCCTGCAGCTGTAGAAGTAATGGTACCAATAAAAAAAGTTAAAACAGTGGGTATAAATGTAAAAACTAAGGGCAATTTAAGTAATGGATTGATTTTAAAGGGATTTGAGACAATCCCTGAAAAGGTGGATATTGCCGGGGACGATAATGCTATAGACAACATACAGTCTATAGATACTGAGCCCGTGGACTTATCCAAGTTAAATGGGAATGATAGTACAGATGTTAAGCTTGTGGTGCCTCAGGGGGTATTTTTAATAAATAATAACGGATATGTAAAAGCTAAAATCACAAGTGAAAAAATATCTCAAAGAACTTTGCCGGTGAGTGTAACCATTAATAACTTACAGAGCGGCTATGATGCAGTACTTAATACAAAACAGGTATCTGTAACGGTTACGGCAGCTGACAGCGTTATAAACAGTCTGAACAATGGAGATATCACAGCTGCAGTGGATCTAAGCGGTGTTGGAGAAGGAGATCATACTACTCAAGTGAACGTTACGGTGCCCCAGGGTTTTACAAAAGTTTCTGTGGATCCGCCTTCAATACAGGTTAACATAAAGAAAAAAATACTGGAGGGTAATAATGGCAATTAGAGTAAGCAATATAATTTTAGATATTGATGAAGATATTAATTTATTAAGAAAAAAAGCTTCACAAAAGCTTAAAATAAAGGATGAGTATATTAAAAATTTTAAAATACTCAGAGAGTCTATAGATGCCAGGAGAAGGAATACTATTAAGTTTAATTATACTGTAGAATTAAGCTGTGAAAACGAGGAGAGAATCGTTTCAAGGCTTCATGATAATAATATTAAACTTGAAAAAGAAAAATATGAGGCCGACTTTCAGCTGGGGACAAAAAAACTCAGCAGCAGACCAGTGATAGTAGGTATGGGACCGGCAGGAATGTTTGCCGGTCTTTTAATGGCGCAAAAGGGTTTTAAGCCTTTAATTATAGAGAGAGGAGAGGATGTGGAAACCAGAACTAAATCCGTAGAAGAATTCTGGAAAACCGGAAAATTAAATTTAGAATCCAATGTTCAATTTGGAGAGGGGGGAGCCGGCACTTTTTCAGATGGAAAGCTAACAACAAGAATTAAAGATCCAAGGTGCGACTATGTACTTCAGCAGTTTGTTAGGTTCGGGGCTCCGGAAGAAATAATATATAACGGCAAGCCTCATATAGGCACTGACATATTAAAAGGGGTGGTAAAAAACATAAGAGAAGAGATTGAAAGACTTGGCGGCGAAATCAGATTTAACAGCAAGCTTCAACAATTGAGAATAAAAGATAAAAAAATTAAAAGTATCATAGTAAACGGAGAGGAGATACCCTGTGAAGTATTAATATTAGCTATTGGACACAGTTCAAGAGATACTTATGAAATGCTTTACAAAAGTGGTATACTTTTAACTGTAAAACCATTTGCTATTGGAGTGAGATGTGAGCACAGTCAAAGATTAATAAATGAAAATCAATATGGACAATATGCTTCTCATCCAAGATTAAAGGCAGCAGACTATAGATTAACTTATAACAGCAAAAAAACTGGAAGAGGCGTATACAGCTTCTGTATGTGTCCAGGTGGAGAAGTGGTAGCTGCTTCCTCCGAGGAAAACAGGCTTGCCATAAATGGTATGAGTAATTATAAAAGAAATAAAGAAAATGCAAACTCAGCAATAGTTGTAACAGTAGGACCTAATGATTTTCAGGGGAATAACCCTCTTAGCGGTATGGAGTTTCAAAGGCATTATGAAAGCCTGGCATATAAGCTGGGTGGAGGTAATTATATTGCTCCTGTTCAGCTCATTGAAGATTTTTTAAATGATGAAATAAGCATGAAAATAGGAAGTATAAAACCAAGTTATAAACCTGGATATGAATTCAGAGATTTAAGACAATGTCTGCCTCCATACGTTATAGAAACATTAAAAGAAGGATTGATACAGTTTGATAAAAAAATAACTGGATTTGCCACAAGTAATGGAATTTTAACTGGTATTGAAACCAGGACTTCGGCTCCTGTAAGAATAGAAAGAAATGACAGATTAGAAAGTATTTCAGCAGAGGGGCTGTATCCATGTGGTGAAGGAGCCGGCTTTGCAGGGGGAATTATATCTGCTGCTGTGGATGGATTAAAGGTTTCTGAAAACATAATGAAACTATATAATTCTATTTAGTAAATGGCTGATTTACTTTATATCTATATTTATAAAATATATTAAATATTCTGAAAAATAAAGTTTTGACAATTTTATTTGTTAAAATATAAACTATGGGGTGTATATAATGAATAAAGGGGAATTTATATTAGCAATAAATCCAGGTTCCACATCTACAAAAATTTCTTTATTTAAAGAAGAACAGTGTATTTTAAGCGAAAATCTATCTCATGACATAGATGAAATAAATAAATATAAAACTATTTATGACCAAAGGCAAATGAGGGAAAATGTAATTTTAAATTGGCTTAATGAGAATAAAATTAAATTAGAACAAATATCAGTGGTAGTTGGCAGAGGAGGACTCTTAAGACCAATGCCTGGCGGGACTTACATAGTTACCGATAAAATGCTGGAAGATTTAAAAAGAGGATATCAGGGGCAGCATGCGTCAAATTTAGGCGGAATAATTGCTAAGGACATAGCTGATCTGGCAGGGGTTAATGCCTTTATAGTGGATCCTGTATCAGTAGATGAGTATCAGGATCAGGCAAGGATTTCCGGGCTGCCGGATATTCCAAGGAGATCTCTGGTGCATGCACTTAATATTAAAGCTGTTACAAGGAAAACATGTCTAAAACTAGGTAAAAAATTCAACAACAGCTCTTATGTGGTGGCACATATAGGAGGAGGAATTTCAGTATCCCCAGTGAAAAACGGAAGGATACTGGATGCAAATAATGCTAATGAAGAAGGACCTTTTTCACCAGAAAGAGCTGGAGGGCTGCCTGCTTCAGAAGTGGTAAAAATGGCTTACAGCGGAAAATATACTTATAATGAACTTAAAAGGAAGGCTCACAACTTAGGCGGACTCATGGGTTACCTTGGAACCAATGATGGAAGAGTAGTGGATAAATTAATTGAAAGCGGCGATAAAAAGGCAGAATTAATTTTAAAGGCCATGGCATATCAATTGGGAAAAGAAATTGGAGCAATGTCAACAGTACTATTTGGTAAAGTAGATGCAATTATATTAACAGGAGGCATGGCTTACAATAAAAGACTCACAAAATGGATATCAGACATGATTAGTTTTATAGCGCCTGTGGAAATAGTGCCTGGAGAAGACGAAATGTTTGCATTAGCACAAGGAGCTTTAAGAATAATAAAAGGTGAAGAAAAATACAAAGTATACGAGGAAGAGGTGCAGATCAATGATTAAAAGTTTTAATGAATTATTAAAAAAGGCCAGTGAACAGCCAATGAAAAAAGTAGCAGTGGCAGTAGCTGAAGATAGACCAGTGCTTGAGGCTGTTAAGGATGCAAATGAAAGAGGAATTGCAAATGCAATCTTAGTAGGAAATGTGGACAAGATAAAAGCAGTTGCAAAAGAAATTAATATGGATCTTTCTAAGTTTGAACTGGTAGATGTAAAGGATATGAAAAAAGCTGCATTAAAAGCTGTTGAACTTGTATCCACAGGTAAGGCAGATATTGTGATGAAGGGCTTGGTGGATACAGCTAATTTCCTTAGAGCAGTACTAAATAAAGAAGTAGGCTTAAGAACAGGAAAGCTAATGTCCCATGTGGCAGTATTTGAAATATCTAAATTTGACAGATTAATCTTTTTAACTGATGTAGCATTTAATATGTATCCAGAATTAAAAGACAAGGTTGATATAATAAATAATGCAGTAAGCGTTGCTCATGCAGTAGGCATAGAAATGCCAAAGGTTGCACCAATATGTGCAGTTGAAGTTGTTAATCCTGCAATGCAACCTACTTTAGATGCAGCTGCACTGTCAAAAATGAGTGACAGAGGACAGATTAAAGGTTGTATTGTTGATGGACCATTAGCTTTGGATAATGCATTATCAGAACAAGCTGCTGCTCATAAAAAAGTAACAGGACCTGTAGCAGGAAAGGCAGATATACTACTATTACCAAATATAGATTCAGGAAATATAATGTATAAAACATTAACATATGCATCTGATTCGAAAAACGGCGGGATACTGGTAGGAACAGCTGCACCTGTTGTTTTAACTTCAAGAAATGACAGCCATGAGACTAAAATGAATTCAATTGCCATGGCTGCTTTAGTTGCAGAACAGTCAAGAAAATAAAGCTAAATCATATATTATTAAAGATTTTAGGAGGGAAAAACATGTCATATAAATTATTGATTATTAACCCTGGTTCTACTTCAACAAAGATTGGAGTGTATGAAGATGAAACTAAAATTTTAGAGGAAACTTTAAGACATTCCACAGATGAAATCGGAAAATATGATACTATATATGATCAATATCAATTTAGACAGGAATTAATACTAAATGTTCTTAAGAAAAAGGACTTTGACATTAATACTCTGGATGCTGTTGTAGGCAGAGGAGGATTATTAAAACCAATATCAAGCGGTACTTATAGCGTTAATGATGCTATGCTTCATGATTTAAAAATAGGATTTCAGGGACAGCATGCATCAAATTTAGGAGGCATAATTGCCAATAATATTGCAAAACCATTACATATACCTGCATTTATAGTTGACCCTGTAGTTGTAGATGAATTACAGGAAGTTGCAAGAATTTCAGGAATGCCTGAAATCCCAAGAAGATGTATATTCCATCCACTAAATCAAAAGGCAGTGGCAAGAAGATATGCTAAGGAAATCGGGAAAAAATATTCAGATCTGAACTTAATAGTAGCACATATGGGTGGCGGTATTTCGGTTGGAGCTCACAAAGCTGGAAGAATTATTGATACAAATAATGCACTAATAGGAGAGGGACCATTTTCTCCAGAAAGAACAGGAGAGCTTCCAGTTGGAGATCTGATAAAATTATGCTTTAGCGGAAAATATACAGAAAAAGAATTGATGAAAAAAATCAATGGAAAGGGAGGCATAGTTGCATATCTTAATACAAATGACTTTAGAGATATGACTTCTGCAGTTGAAAAAGGGGATAAAAAGGCTAAATTAATATATGATGCTTTTGTATACCAGCTTGGTAAAGAGATAGGTAAATGTGCTGCAGTCCTGCACGGAAAAGTAGACAGAATTATTTTAACAGGAGGAATAGCATACAGTAAGCAGGCTACTGAAGATATAGGAAAAATGGTTTCATTTATAGCTCCAATAACTGTTTATCCTGGTGAAGATGAATTACTTGCATTAGCACAAGGCGGACTTAGAGTACTAAGCGGAGAAGAAGAAGCTAAGGAATATAAATAAAAATTTTAATAAAAGTTTTAAGTAATGCAGAATTGGCTAATGCTGATTCTGCATTATTACTTGTACTTAGAAGCTATTATGAAATAAATCATTTAATTTTCATAAAAAAAATAAAATTTTGTTAGATTATTAAATTATAATATGATATAATTGAATTTGGGATAAATAACATATATTAGTAGGAAAATTATTGCAGTTCTATACACACATAATCATCTTTATGTATACGTTTTCAATACTTTTTAAAATGCAGATTTAGAATAATTCAAAGGGTTTAAGAATTTAAAAGAGGTGATTGCTTGAGTAGAATAAATGTATTCACAGGACATTTTGGCAGCGGCAAGACTGAAATTGCAATTAATTATGCAATTAAGCTGGCTAAAGAAGGAAATAAAACCGCTATTGTAGATGTAGATATTGTAAACCCATATTTTTGTACAAGAGATGTAAGAAAAACTTTAGAACAACAGGGGGTTAGGGTAATTGCATCAAATCCAGATTTGTCAAATGCAGAATTAATGGTTGTGACCCCGGAAGTCTATGCTGTTTTCAATGACAAAAGTTATCAGGTAGTCATGGATGTGGGCGGTGATGATTTAGGGGCTGTGGTATTAGGGCAATATAATAAATACTTTAAGGAAGAACCATATAATATGTTCTTCGTAATAAATAATAACAGGCCGCTGACTTCAGACACAGAAAGTACCATTGAATATTTAAGGACCATAGAGAAATCTTCAAGGTTAAAAGTTAATTATTTAGTATCAAATACTAATATGTCATATGAAACTTCAGAAAAAGATATTTTGAAAGGAGACAAATTAGTATCGGAACTAAGTAAAAAAATTAACATACCTTATAAATACACAGTTTGCAGAAAAGATCTTGAAGACAATATAAGGGGAAAAGTTCATGGTGATATACTGCCCATTAATATTTATATGAAAACACCATGGATGAAAGATGAAAATTATTAAAGGAGGGAAATGGTATGGCAAAGGTAACTTTTAGAGAAGAAAGATGTAAGGGCTGCGGTAATTGTGTTGTAGTTTGTCCAAAGAAAATCATAAGTTTTTCTGAAAAGCTTAATATCAAAGGATATCATTCTGCAACTATAACTGAAGAAAAAATGAAAGAATGCATAGCATGTGCATTCTGTGCAAGAATGTGTCCTGATTGTGTAATTACTGTGGAGAAATAATATAATAGGAGGGGACAATCCATGGAAAAAGTATTAATGAAGGGTAACGAAGCCATAGGAGAAGCTGCTATAAGAGCAAACTGTCAATGCTTCTTCGGTTATCCAATTACCCCACAGACTGAAGTAGCTGCATATATGTCAAGAAAGATGCCTAAGATTGGCAGAGTATTTCTTCAGGCAGAAAGTGAAGTCGCTGCAATAAATATGGTATATGGAGCAGCAGGCTCCGGTGTAAGAAGTATGACATCTTCCAGCTCACCTGGAATAAGTTTAAAATCAGAAGGAATTTCATATATAGCAGGTGCTGAACTGCCATGTGTAATTATAAATATTGTTAGAGGTGGTCCAGGCCTTGGGAGCATACAGCCAGCGCAGTCAGATTATTTCCAGGCTACTAAAGGCGGAGGACATGGAGATTATAAAATGCCTGTATTTGCTCCAGCTACAATACAGGAAATGGTAGATTTAATACAGGATGCATTTGATGTGGCAGATTTATATAGAACTCCCTGCATGGTAATGGGAGATGGTATGCTTGGACAAATGATGGAACCTGTGGAATTTAAAGAAAGAGAAAAGAAGCAGTTACCTGAAAAAGACTGGGCAGCAAATGGCTTAAACGGAAGAGCCAAGCATAATGTTATTAATTCTTTATATTTAAAACCCGATGTATTAGAGAAACATAATATGCATCTTCAGGATAAATATAAAGAAATAACTAAAAAAGAAACAAGATATGAAATGTATAACTGTGAAGGTGACTGCGATTTAATCATGGTTGCTTACGGAACTACCTCAAGAATATGTAAGAATGTAATAAAGATGGCTGAAAAGGAAGGAATAAAGGTTGGTCTCATAAGGCCAATTACATTATGGCCATATCCAGCAGAGGCTTTTGAAAAAACTGTAAATAATACAAAGCATGGCTATTTGTCAGTGGAAATGAGCTGCGGACAGATGGTTGAAGATGTAAGACTTTCAGTGAATGGAAGAAAGCCGGTAGATTTCTATGGAAGAACTGGCGGAATGGTTCCGGATCCATCAGATATATTAGCTAAAGTAAAGGCTATGGTAGGAGGTGCAAAATAATGTCAATAGTATTTGAACCTACAAAAGCATTATTGGATGTTCCAACACATTACTGCCCTGGATGTACTCATGGTATCATTCATAGACTTGTGGCAGAGGTTATTGATGAATTAGGTATTTTAGATAAAACCATTGGTGTTGCACCAGTTGGCTGTGCTGTGCTGGCATATGACTACTTTGCATGTGATATGTTTGAAGCAGCTCATGGCAGAGCACCTGCTGTGGCAACAGGAATAAAAAGAACTCATCCTGATTCAGTAGTATTCACATATCAGGGAGATGGAGATCTTGCTGCAATAGGTACAGCTGAGATAGTACATGCAGCAACAAGAGGAGAAAATATAGTTACAATATTTGTAAACAACTGCATTTATGGAATGACTGGAGGACAAATGGCTCCAACAACACTTCCAGGGCAGGTGACTGAAACTACTCCATATGGTAGAGATGTTAAACTTGCAGGACATCCTATAAGAGTATCAGAGATGATTTCAACACTGGATGGAGCCTGCTATGTAGAAAGAGTATCTGTGGATACTGTTCCAAATGTAGTAAAAGCAAAAAAAGCAATTAAAAAGGCCTTCGAGAATCAATTGGCTGGAAAAGGGTTCTCATTAATAGAGGTGCTTTCAATATGCCCAACTAACTGGGGATTATCTCCTCAGGAGTCTTTCCAGTGGCTAAGAGATAATATGATACCATATTATCCTCTTGGAGTAAAAAAGGATATAACTACGGAGGTGAAATAAATGGCATCACAAGAATTGATATTTGCTGGTTTTGGAGGTCAGGGCATACTTTCCATGGGTAAGTTTCTGGCTTACGCTGGTATGGATGCTGATTTAAATGTTTCATGGCTGCCATCATATGGACCTGAGATGAGAGGAGGCACTGCCAACTGCTCAGTTATTCTCACAAATGAATCTATAGGGTCTCCTATAGTTACAAAAGCTGATACTCTTATTGTTATGAACAGACCTTCACTGGATAAGTTTGAAGAAGCAGTGAATTCCGGCGGGTTAATAGTAATGGATTCAGACTTAGTTGACAGAATGCCTGTGAGAAATGATCTTGAGATTATAGCTATTCCTGCTCAGACCATTGCAGAGAAGATGGGAAGCAAAAAAATCGCAAACATGATATTGCTTGGTGCATTGGTTAAAAAGACAGGAATCGTTTCCACTGATCAATTGCTTGATGCTTTAAAAGCTCATGGCAAAGAAAGTTTCTTTGATATTAATAAAGAAGCTATTGAAAAGGGAATGGAATTTGTAAGTTAAACTTTATACTAAATTTCTTAGAAGAAAAATAGGTTTTATAAATATTTTTATAGAACCTATTTTTTATATTTACAATGAAACAATGTTATGTTACACTATTCTAAAGGAGGGATAGTGTAAATATGGAAGATAATTTAATTTCCAAGAAAGAATTGCTGGAATTGACGGAAATATCATATGGTCAACTGTACAGATGGAAAAGAAAAAAATTAATACCCGAGGAGTGGTTTATAAAAAAGTCCTCCTTTACAGGACAGGAAACTTTCTTTCCGAAGGAAAAAATCCTTTTAAGGATAGAGAAAATAAAATCGCTAAAAGAGGACCTACCCTTGGATGTATTAGCTGAAAAGCTTACTTCAAATCCTATAAATATAAATATCACAAAAGATGAACTGATAAAAAGAAACATTGTTACGAAACAAAGCTTAAAAGTTTTTAATGATAACTTTGGGGAAATAAAAGAATTTAACTTTGAAAGTATGATACTTGTAAAAACATTGGATAAACTGCTTAACTCAGCACTGGTAAGTCTTGATGAAGCAAAGTTATCAATTAATACCTTAAAGGAAAACTATAACAATCTGCAAAATGTAAATTTTTACATGCTGATTATTAGAAAGCTGGGAGTAACTAACTGTATTTTAATTTCTGATTTCAAAAATATCTATTTGGATTCATCATCGAAACTGGTATGTAGGATAGGTATTCAGGAGATAATCTCTGAATTAAAAGAATATAATATTGAATCAGATAAAAATTAATTGGTTTAAAGGTGGGGGGAATATATTTGGGGCGTGATATTAAATTAATAAGCCAGTATAAAAATCTGCCTAAGGAAGTCTATGTCATTTTTATTTCCAGAATGGTAAACAGTATAGGAAGCTTTGTTTACCCTTTATTAGCCTTAATATTAACAAAAAAAATAGGAATGCAAAAGGATGAAGCAGGAATTTTTATAACTTCAATAGCACTGTTTACTGCACCGGGAATGATAATTGGAGGAAAACTTGTAGATAAAATAGGAAGGAAGCTAATACTTGTTATTTTTCAAGGCCTTGGAGCAATAATATTTATTTTATGCGGTTTTTTAAAGCCAGGTATGACAATGGCATATATACTTATGGCAGCACCAATAGTTTCATCAGTATGTTCTCCAGCTCATGATTCAATGATTGCTGACTTGACCACTCCAAGTAATAGAAAACAGGCATATTCTCTTTTATATATGGGGCACAACCTGGGATACTGTATTGGGCCATTTATTGGGGGACTGCTGTTTGAAAATCATTTATCCATTGTGTTCATAGGAGATGGTATAACAACATTATTGTCCCTTATACTTATTCTTATTTTTGTTAAAGAAACTAAATATAGAAATGACAATGAACAGTTTGAAAACGAAGAGAGAGTACTTGAGAAAAATGAGGAAGGCTCTGTATTTAAGGTATTATCCAAGAGACCAATACTTTTGATATATGCTTTTATATTATTCTTTTATCAGTTCGCATACACTCAGTGGGGATTTGCAATACCAATGCAGTTAGGAGATTATTATGGAAATGCAGGAGCCAGATATTATGGAATGATGGGAGCCTTTAATGGATTTATAGTAATAGTATTAACTCCATTAGCAGTAAGATTAACCCATAAGGCAGAAGTTTTAAAGGTTATATCCTTAGGCGGGCTGCTTTACAGTATATCACTAGGAATGCTGGCATTTGTATTTAAGCTTCAGTTTTTCTTTTTATCAATTTTTATTTTAACAATTGGAGAAATTATTATAACAATTAATTCATCAACATTTGTTGCTAATAATACTCCTGCATCTCACAGGGGAAGAATCAATGGAATACTTCCATTGATATACGGGGCTGGAGGAGCTGTAGGGCCTGCAGTTATGGGAACATGGCTGAAAAACTATGGCTATACAACCTCATGGATAATTATAGGAATAATTATGTTATTTGCTTCAGCATTTATGAGGATGCTGACAAAATTTAAAAATAGAAAGGAGTAATAAAATAGTTTATAAGTTTATATGCAAATATATTCAGACATGATGTAATATAATCACAAAAAAAGGAGTGATTATATTTGAGTAAGAACTATAAGCCTAAAGAATTTGCTGAATTATTAAAGGTAGTTATATATACAAGAGTTTCAACTTCTAATCAAAAAGATGATTTAAAAAATCAAGTTATATTTCTTAAACAATATGCTAATGCAAAAGGAATTATTGTAGATGAAGTGATTGAAGATTATGGAAGTGGATTGAATTATAATCGCAAAAATGGGATAAACTTATTGATGAGTGAATGACATCTGTAATCTCAATACTTCATGTTTTTAGCTGCAGAATTTATGGCTTAAGAAAGTATAAAAAAAATAAAGGAAGATGAAGAAGTTGAAAAAAGCATACAAAACAGAGATTAAACCAACAGAAGAACAAATAATAAAGATACATCAAACCATTGGGGTAAGCAGATTCATATATAACTTCTATATTGCTCATAATAAAGAAGTTTATGAAAAAGAAAAAAGATTTGTTAGCGGCATGGGTTTTTCTAAATGGTTTAATAATGAGTATATACCTAATAATCAAGATAAACTTTGGATAAAAGAAGTATCTTCAAAAGCAGTTAAACAGGCTATTATGAATGGAGAAAAAGCTTTTAAGAAGTTCTTCAAAGGTGAAACTGGTTTCCCAAAATTCAAGAAAAAGAAAAATCAAGACGTTAAAGCCTACTTCCCCAAAAACAATGAAACAGACTGGAATATTGAAAGGCATAGGATTAAAATACCAACTTTAGGCTGGATTAGGCTCAAGGAATACGGTTATATACCAGCTAATGGCAGAATAACAAGTGGAACAGTAAGTCAGAAAGCTGATAGATATTATGTTTCTGTATTAGTTGATGAAGATACTAAAACAAACAATAAAACTACATCTATTGGAATAGGCATCGATTTGGGGATTAAAGAATTTGCAGTTTATTCTAATGGAATAACTAAAAAGAATATTAATAAGACTATAAAAGTTAAGAAAATTGAAAAGAAACTGAAACGTGAGCAAAGAAAACTTTCAAGGAAATATGAAAGTTTAAAATTAAGAAATAAAAAAGAGAAAGGGGAAACTGCTCGTCAAAATATCCAAAAACAAATAGTCAAGGTGCAAAAACTTCATCAAAGACTTACGAATATTAGAACCGATTATATTAATAAGATTGTGCATGAGTTAATAAAGCAAAAACCAAGCTTTATAACAATAGAAGATTTGAATGTAAGAGGAATGATGAAGAATAGACATTTAGCAAAGGCAGTTGCACAGCAAAAGTTTTATGAATTTAGAATTAAACTTATTTCAAAAGCAAAACAAAATAATATAGAAATAAGAATAGTTGATAGATTTTATCCAAGTAGTAAAACTTGTAGTTGTTGCGGAAATATTAAAAAGGATTTAAAACTATCAGATAGGGTGTATAAATGTGATAATTGCAATACTTCTATTGATAGAGATTTAAATGCTTCAATCAATTTAGCTAATGCTAAAGAATATAAGATAGCTTAATTAAACAAGCGCTTATATGTGTACCGAAGGCTATTTCGGGAATTTACGCCTGTGGAGTGCTATACAAACTGTAGTAGCTTAGGCAAGGCAGAGTACGATGAAACAGGAATTTTCTCAGTATGGGTACATTTGACCATATTTTGAGTAGCAGTAAATTTATATGGAGGAAAATTTAAATGATTTAAGATTGTCAGGTGCTGGCAATGCAGGTGGAGGAAAATTTCTGAACGTAAGATTAAGCGGGGCATGTTCAATAAACGGGAGCATAGAATGCACAGACCTGCACTGCAGCGGGGCTTCTGAAATAAGGGGTGGTGTTAAAGCAAAGCATATTAAAACCAGCGGCTCTTCTGACATAAAGGGAGAAGTATCTGCCGAAGAAATTACAATAAGCGGGGCATCACATATAAGGGGAGATGTTAGTACCAATAATATAAAGACCAGCGGGGCTTCTGAAATAAAGGGGAATCTTTCAGCTAACAAAGTTGAAATTTCAGGGGCATCAGAAATTAACGGGGATTGTAACGCTGAGAGCTTTATTGCCAGGGGCGGATTTGACATTGGAGGCTTACTAAATGCGGATAATATAGATATTGAAATAGATGGAAGATGCCGAGCAAGAGAAATAGGAGGAGAAAAAATAAAAGTAGTTGAAGGGTATAGAGTGGGAAGCTCACTTGGCAAGATGTTAAATAGCATTTTCACATCAGAAAGAAAAGAGCTTACAGTGAGCATAATCGAAGGTGATGATATTTTCCTTGAGTATACAATGGCAAGCATAGTAAGGGGAAATAAAGTTGTTATAGGTAAGGGCTGTAATATACACACAGTGGAATATAAGGACAGTATAGAAGTGGATCCAAAGGCTCATGTGTCTGAACAGAAAAAACTGTAACCAATAATAAGAGTTGTTATACCTTAAATAGTATAATATAATATATAATGTTAAATAATATGCAAAACCCAAAAGCTAAATAAAGTGAGGTAATTATTATTATGGGAAGAATGTTTGGTACAGATGGAGTCAGAGGTATAGCAAACAGTGAATTAAGTGCTGAATTGGCATATAAATTAGGAAAAGCAGGGGCATATGTTCTTACAGAAGGAGCTCATAAGCCTAAGATATTAGTTGGAATGGATACAAGAATATCTGGTGACATGCTGGAATCAGCATTGGTGTCGGGTATTTTATCTGTTGGTGCGGAAGCTGTATGTGTAGGAGTAATCCCAACACCAGCAGTGGCATATCTTACAAGAAAATACAATGCAGATGCTGGTGTAGTAATTTCTGCATCACATAATCCTGTGGAATACAATGGAATTAAGTTTTTCAATGGTGAAGGTTATAAACTAAAGGATGAATTAGAGGATAAGATTCAAAGCGTTATTGAAAGCAATTTTGCAGAAGTACCAGTACCAACTGGAGCCAGCCTGGGAAGAAAAACTCAGGAATGCGGTGAAGCTATTGGAGATTATGTGGAGTTTGCAAAATCTACTATTGATGTAAACTTAAATGGTTTGAAAATAGCTTTAGACTGTGCAAATGGGGCATCCTATATTACTTCAGTAAAAGCTTTTAAAGAACTTGGAGCCGAAGTTTTAGTAATTAATAATGATCCTGATGGAATTAATATTAATAAGAATTGCGGGTCAACCCATCCTGAAGAACTTATGGATTATGTTGTAAGAAAAAATTGTGATTTAGGATTTGCCTTTGATGGAGATGCTGATAGATGCCTTGCTGTAGACAGTAACGGCAAGTTAATAAATGGAGATTTTATTATAGCTATTTGTGGAAAATATTTAAATGAAAAGAATAAATTAAATAAAAGCTCGGTTGTAGTTACAGTAATGAGCAACCTGGGTCTTGATATTGCTTTAAATAAAATTGGAATAAAATCTGTAAAAACAAAAGTTGGAGACAGATATGTGCTTGAAGAAATGCTTAAGGAGGACTATAAGCTGGGTGGAGAACAGTCAGGTCATATTATTTTCCTGGATTTTAATACTACTGGTGATGGACTTATAACAGCTCTCCAAATTGCATCAATAGTAAAGAAATCCGGAAAGAAACTTTCAGATTTAGCTTCAATGATGAAGGAACTGCCTCAGGTATTGGTCAATGCTTCTGTACCAAATGATAAAAAGGATATTCATGAGAAAGATGAAGAAATCATTGCTGAAATAAAGAAGATGGAAGCCAGATTAGATGGATGCGGAAGAGTGCTTATAAGACCTTCAGGAACAGAACCGCTTGTAAGGGTAATGCTGGAAGGGGAAGACCAGCAGGAACTTGATGGGATGGCTCATTCTTTAGCAGAACTAATTGAGAAGAAAGCAAATTAATGAAGTTAAATTTCAAAAATTAATTATTATATAAAATAAAATTTATTTTTATTGACCTGGGGACAATTATATTAATATAATATATTGTCCCCTTTAATATGGGAGGTAACATTAAATTACAAAGGCAGGTGAGAATTAGTAAATATACAAAATCTTTAAAGCGCCAGAAGTTAAGCCTTTTGGATTAACTTGACGAGGACGGGGAGTATCGAAGTCTTCGGCGGATGCCCCGCGGTAAGCACTACCGTTAAAGATTGGTAAAGCCAGAAAGTGATTTCTGGAACAACATCAATCAGGTGTTAAAAACTTTTTAAATACCAACCAAAATTCAATTTTAGGGGGTTGGATTCAATTTTATCCCTGAAATGTAAGGGTAGAAGTGTTTCTAAATTTAGGAAGGAAGATATTTATGTGCGGAATAGTAGGCTATATTGGTAAAAAACAAGCCTCAGATATTTTAATTGAAGGACTTAGAAAACTGGAATACAGAGGATATGATTCAGCAGGTGTGGCAGTAATTGATAAAGACAGCCTGCAGGTAGTTAAATGTAAAGGAAGACTTGTAAACCTTGAGGAAAAACTTAAGACTGAAAAGGCACCTGGACAAATTGGCATTGGCCACACAAGATGGGCTACTCATGGAGAGCCGTCAGATGTTAATTCACATCCACATTCCAATGAAAAAGGAACTATCAGCGTTGTCCACAATGGAATAATTGAAAACTACCTTCATTTGAAGGAGTGGTTAACTAAAAAAGGATATAAATTCGTTTCTGAAACAGATACTGAGGTTATTCCTCAGCTAATAGACTACTACTATGAGGGGGACCTTTTAGATGCAGTAATGAAAGCTGTTTCAAAAATGGAAGGAAGTTATGCCATTGGTGTAGTTAGTACTGAAGAACCAGATAAAATAGTAGCTGTTAGAAAAGACAGCCCATTAATAGTAGGTTTAGGTAAGGATGAATATTTCATAGCTTCAGATATACCAGCAGTACTAAATCATACAAGAGATATTTATCTTTTAAATGATAAGGAATTTGTTGTTTTGACAAAAGATGGTGTAAAACTCTATACTGATGAAAAAGAAGAAATAAATAAAGATATCTTCCATGTAACATGGAATGCCGATGCTGCTGAAAAAGGCGGATATGAGCACTTTATGCTGAAAGAGATTCATGAACAGCCAAAGGCTATTAAAGATACAATGACATCAAGAATTATGCTTGGGAAACCTGTAACAATTGATGACATTACTTTAACAAAAAAACAAATAGCAAATATTGATAAAATATATATTGTTGCATGTGGTACAGCTTACCATGCAGGTTTAGTAGGCAAATATGCCATTGAAAAGCTTGCAAGAATAACAGTAGAGGTTGACGTTGCATCAGAATTCAGATACAGAGATCCTCTGGTAAATGAAAAAACACTGATGATAGTGATAAGCCAATCTGGTGAAACAGCTGATACTTTAGCAGCACTAAGATTAGGAAAAGAAAAGGGAGCAAGGGTTATAGCTATATCAAATGTAGTTGGAAGTTCTATTTCAAGAGAAGCAGACGATGTACTGTACACCTGGGCAGGACCTGAAATTGCGGTTGCTTCAACAAAAGCATATGTAACACAGCTTATTGCATTATATGTGGTTGCATTGTATTTTGCACAGGAAAAAGGAACATTAAGCAGTGAAGAAATTGAAACTATAAAAGCTGAGATGCTGAAACTTCCTGAAAAGGCTGAAAAGGCAATTGAAAATAAGGAAGTAGTTCAGAAATTTGCCTCAAAAAACTATATGCACAAGGATATGTTCTTCTTAGGAAGAGGCGTTGATTATGCAGTTGCCTTAGAAGGTTCATTAAAGTTAAAAGAAATATCCTATATTCATGCAGATGCATATGCAGGCGGAGAATTAAAGCACGGCCCAATAGCTCTTATAGAGGATGGAACTGTTGTTATAGTTCTTGCCACTCAGAAGAAATTATTTGAAAAAATGGTTAGTAACATTAAAGAAATAAAAACAAGAGGAGCAAAAGTATTAGCTTTTGCACAGGAAGGTCATACAGAGGTTGAAAAAACTGTTGATTCAGCCAGATATATTCCTGAAACATTGGATATATTAACTCCGGTTCTTTCAGTTATACCTTTGCAGTTACTTGCATACTATATGGCAGTACAAAAGGGCTGCGATGTAGATAAGCCAAGAAATTTAGCAAAATCAGTTACTGTAGAATAGGTTAAAAAGGGAATAGCCTTTTGTGTCCACTAAAAACAAACTCGTTCAAATGAAAAGAAAGTTGTTCAAATAGAAAAA
>ENA-UOOI01000266-UOOI01000266.1-fermentation-metagenome-genome-assembly--contig:-NODE-266-length-67842-cov-55.143700_pt1 | contig 67842 bp, 58 predicted proteins | sample MGYA00245779_ERZ724027 | MGnify/ENA primary metagenome ERZ724027 (study PRJEB28704, sample SAMN03018318) | fermentation metagenome | biome: anthropogenic terrestrial biome; feature: soil; material...
TGCCTCCGGGCAATGTGGAGTTCAAGTTGGCTCTGGAAAGTTCGTTTGAACTCCATAAACTACTTTTAACCAACTCTATATAAGTTTACTGATCGTATTACCAAAATATCAAGAAATAGGTTATAAATAGGATCTTTTTTTCCATTAGTATTACATTAGGCGACAAATTGTTTGATACATTGGACAGAAATATTATATACATGATCACTACTGTCGCCAGAATTTCCAAATAAAAACAAGATCATGAAATAGAATTTGCCGCCCTCAAAGCAGACATCTCAGCAGGTTCGGTCGGAAGCCCTGACGGCGGCTACACAACCCTTGTCGTCCGCACCCTTGTTGGACAGCACCTGCTGGACAGCGCGGTTGCCAATGGGAAGCTGAGCGTAGGCGGCGAGGTCAGCCTTGGCATTATTGAAAAGCTTGCAAAGAAAAAGATGGTAAGGAACCCGGAATAATTACTTCAAAAAACAGCTTTTGGATGGAGCCCGGCTCCATCTTTTTCTCGTTTTTTATTTTATCCTATAACAACGTCCAATTTTTCAGCATTCAATTTTCGAGCGCATACCGTATTGACTGGAAAGATTATAGAGCACCGCAGCCGCAGCTTCTTCCCAAAAGGGTGGATATCCGATGCTTCAGATGGCGGATATCATCTTCGGACATATCCTTAAGCTCTATTTCATGCTGTTTTTCGATGTGATCGAAAATTGCAGTTTCAACTTCTTTCAGTTCGTTTCCAGCAGCCATAAAGTTACACTTGAACCCCAGATCGCGGCATTTTATTATTTTCATAAGATTTCCTCTGTGCAAAAAGCTTCGACAAGAAAGGTTGATTAACTCTAGTGAAAAATAATGAAGACTAATAGGATATGAATAAGGTTTTGAATAAGGTTTTAGAATCATTTTGCTGTAGACATAAATATTTTCGGTAGAAGAAATACTTTCAATAGACTGTTCTTGATTTCTGTGTTACTCAACAGGAACGATTCTTGCACATACAAATCCTTCTTTGTAGGGAACTTTGATAGTAAGCATTCCCTTATTATTGACCGCGATCGCTTTTTCAGGATCTACAGGCCCATCCAGGAAAAAAGATCCAAGGTATTCCACGTTTTTACTGAAAGCTTTCAGGTAAAAGCTATTTTCATGCATTATAAGTGTTATATTCTTACTTTCCACATCAGGAAGTTCGACTTCCACAGTAAGGCTCTGGTGTTTGTCATCATGATACATTGCCAGTATCGGAGTTTTTAATATTCTGGGTACAGCACTGTCCATAGCTCCCTCTCCCAATAAAAATAATGCCGTGCCGTTTTCCCTTACTCGACTTTAGCGTTAACTAGCTTTTTAAAGGCTGTTGGTAAGGTGCTGCGATATTAAGCATATAATTTGAATAGTCAGCAACTGCTTTTCTTGGAATTCCCAAGCAGCAGATTTAATAGCTTTCTTTGTTTTCAACTCCTTCATTTATATTTTTTATATAAAATTCGGCTTCTGTAATCTTCAGAGACATAGCTTTTTTCAACCCCCGAAGATGTTTCCAATTTATAATTTCTCACACTTATTGTCAGGATATGCACATATCGTTGGTAAGAATTTTGAAGTATCTACCATTAATATTGCCCCAAAATAACATCGTTAATTAATGTATTTATATATATCTTATCCACATATCTGAAAATATTGTAAGCTGGAGACTATACTTAGTATGAATTCAGGTTAGTTCTAATATAGTTCAGATTAGCAGAATTACATTGAAGTCAAGCTAAAGTCAAGCTATCTGCAAAAATATCGACCAAGCTCTCTATTTCAATTTATTCCAAGTAATTTTACTTTGTTTCTGAATTTAGTCTCTTTACATTAAACATACTTATATTTTAACTATTTTGTAAGAATGTCATTTCAGCACTCTTGTTATATCACTCTTGTCATATTTTAGATGGATACTACAAATAAAATTATAGCCCCTATTTTTTTTCACACATAATTTAGAAGATAGTAAAGAAAAATTATTTAGTCAAAATAAAAAAGAAAAGTTATTGGAAGTTATTGGGGGTGTTTTAATAGACAAGATTGAATTGAGCAGCTATCAAACATCTTAGAAACCACTAAACGGAAAACAAAGAAGCTTCTAAGAAGTTAGTTTAGAAACTTTATTTCCTAGTTATATAAACCATCAGAAGAATAACTAATTGTGTAAAACTATCAAGATATTTGTTCAAACTTCATAGTTTCAACAAACTACTATGCTAAATCTACACCCATTTAAATGGGTCCAAGATTAGGGTCTAATATAATCAATAGGAGGAATCCGATATGGTAGAGGGGAGGGGTTGATTACGAATGACCAAGAATATCATAGAAGTAAATAATCTTGAGCATTCATATGGTTCTTTAAAAGCTGTTGATAATATCAGTTTTAACGTAAAACAGGGGGAAATTTTCTCATTTCTTGGCCCAAATGGGGCGGGCAAGAGTACCGTGATTAATATCCTCACAACATTGAGAAAGATCCAGAGGGGCGAAGCTAGAGTTAACGGATACGATGTCGCAAAGGAATCAAAATCCGTAAGAAGATCGATAGGTATTGTTTTTCAGATGCTTTGTCTTGATCATGAGATGACCGTAGCTGAGAACCTTGAGTATCACGGTAAGATCTATTCCATGCCAAAAAAAGAGAGAAAAAAACGCATCGATGAGCTCTTAATACTGACAGATCTGGAAAATAAAAGGAATACATTAGCAAAAGATCTGAGCGGGGGCATGAAGCGAAGGCTTGAGCTTGCAAGAGGACTGATGACAAAACCTGCAGTTCTTTTCCTTGATGAACCAACTGTAGGTTTCGATATCCAGACTAGGATGAGAATGTGGGAATACCTTAGAGAGATTAAGAAAGAGGGCACTACCATATTCCTGACAACCCACTACATGGAAGAAGCAGACCAGTTGAGTGATAGAATAAGCATAATTGACCATGGAAAAATAATTGTAACCGGAAACGCGGATGAGTTAAAGAACAAACTTGGAAAAGATCTTATTTATCTGGAAACCAGTAATAATAAAATCGCTGCAGAGATTTTAAGATCACTCAAGGCGGTAAAAAGCATAACAGAAGATACGAAATCTCTTAGAATCCTAATAGGGGAGGATGTTACTCATGTGCTTCCTCAAATCATGGAGAAACTCCGGGGTGAAGAGATAGACATCACAACCGTGAATATTAAAAAGCCCTCAATGGATGATGTTTTTGTTCACTATACAGGGCGTGAATTAAGGGAAGGTAATGAAAAAGAAAAACAGCAAGGAATGAGAATTGCGGAGGTATCGGAATGAATTTTGAATTCCATGCCATATACTGGAGAGATATGGTAAAATTTTTCAGATTCAAATCCGTACTCTTCAGTTCACTAATCCAGCCTGTGATGTGGCTTGGCTTTTTTGGGCTTGCGATGTCAGACAGTTTTGACAAGCTAACTTCACTTGTTCCAGATGTATCCGGGGTTCCCGTAGTTGATTACCTTTCGTATATGGGTGCAGGAATAATTGCAATGGATGTGCTGTTCAGCAGTCTGTTTGGAGGCACTACCCTTATGTTTGATAAAAAATTCAGCCTTTTAAAGGAAACTCTTGCGAGTCCAGTTCCCAGGTCTCATATCATTCTCGGAATTGGGCTTTCAGGAGTGACCAAGGCTTTCATTCAAACTTTGATAATAATAGGATTCGGGAAACTTATTGGAATGAACTTCTTTAAAGGATATACATTTACTGAAACTCTTATTGCTGTCGCAGGCATCATGTTACTGGTGGCAATCTTTACTCTGGGCTTCCTTTTCCTGTCAGGTACTATTGCAATTACTATTGAAAATCCAGAAGGAATGCAGTCAATCCTTACCCTGCTTAGCATGCCCCTTTTCTTTATAAGCAACGCCCTTTATCCTATCGATTCCTTCCCTGCTTTCCTCCGATTTCTCTCGATGTTTAACCCGCTGACACTACTTGCAGATGGGATTCGTTATTTTGCTTTAGGATCCAATTTCTCTGTAATGGGAAATCACTATATTTACACTACAGCAGACATCGGTATATCTTTCCTTGGACTTCTTTTCTTTGCCCTTGTAATGTTATCGGCTGCTTTATGGAGGTTTGATAAGGTAGATATATAAGTACACTCAAACTCAATTTTATTTATTTTCTTTCTATTTTTCGTCCTGATAATTATAAAGATTGTTAGTTAGACAGACAATTTTTATAATTACTATCTAAGTGTGAGTTCATAATCTGAGTGTGCAACTCTAAAAGAATTAAAAAATATGGTTAACTTTTCATTTTTAAGCAAAATAAGTTTTTAGTGAGGTTCTCCAATTATTTACAACTAAAATTATAGTAATAACCATAATAATTTAACCATAACAATTTCTATAAATCATGGGTAAAAAATATCTTGTAAAAGATTTAACTAGTTGTAGAAAGGATTGTAGAAAATTTGTAAAATATATTTATTTAGATATCCACTTCTAGTGGTATTTAAATCCCTTTCATATTAAAATATTTAACCTTTTTCATTTTTAAAATTTGGGCCCCAATCATTTTAAAGTTTAGTACACTAAAACCTTAAGGATTAAAGCCATTCCGTCATAAAAGTCCCAGTTTTTATTTATATATCAATATATCCTAACTAAATATTCAACTATTCCCAAAAATATGATATGAAAAAATTTACCAAAGTTTAGGCACAGAAAACCGACAGGGAATATATAAAGAATCTATGCTGACTGTACTTGCACGCCTGTTTTACCAAGTCATATAGTAGCGCTCTTGTAGGAATCTAGTCCAACCAATCTCATAGAAAAGGTACCAATTTTGCTGAAGAAAAGATAATACAGGCGGCCATACTGCGACCTGAGCACGCAGTCTGAGCCTGTATCGAGATATCACTCAAACGGCCAAGTAAACGTCTGAAACCTATTTCATCTAGAGAATCTTCCAAAGCCACCGAGGCCCTGGCCGCCGATCCATATCATCTTAACCCTTATTATCTCAATGAACATGGTAATTCTTGTATAACTAATTAAGTAAAACATTGTACTCCCCCACTATTAAACTTTATATTTTCTAATTTCAATTGATGACTTTATCCAACTAAGTTCAGTTTTTGGATTATTTCCGATACAATCTGTTTCATCAATCCCCCCATTTAATATCCATATTCATTTTATACTTCCAAATCATACCCCAGTGATTTATATTTGGAATTGCAGGAAATTGTAAACAATTTTATAGGTTTCTAGCTAAAAGACTTTAAGAGTTTCAGGTTAATAGACAATTGAATTTAATTATTCATATTCACATCAGACTTTATTTTAGATGCAATATTTATTATTAAAATCCTAATTCCAAATTTGATCTACGTGGGAACATCAATACTATGATACAATATGAATTTATATATATTGTAAAGAACAACAACTCCTTACAAATAATAGTTTTTTAATTTTTATAGAAAGAGCTGTTTATTGCAATAATTATATAGTATGTCCAAGTATTTCACGTCTTTAATTCCATTTCAGTCTCCTGATATAACCGCTCTTTCAGGAAGCAATAATACTTAAAAATATCATATTATTCCAATTTTGAGCTTTGTAAAAACTACTTTAAATTTTACTCCGTTTCTTTCCTTATATTTCAAAACATTATATTTGGAATTGCAGAGACCTTCAAAAGAGTAAGAAATAGAGAAATAAAAAAGAAGTAAAGAAATGGAAATATTAAACTTATATTTAAAAGAAGAAGTCACCTAAAAAGCAGGCGACTTCAAAACTTCAAATATTATTCTCCATAAGTATTACTGCTTAATTACCAGCAGTAGAAGAATTTGAAGCTCTCAGCCTGGAAAAACTTTACAACCTTTGAATACTGAAAACTGAAGATCATATAAATCCCCCACAATTCTACCGATTTGTTTATTCCTCGTTATACCCGCTGTTCTGCAATCGAAATTATAGGAACACTGCTAACTCCAGCGCACAGACCATTCTTTTTACAGCTTAATTAACATTTGTAGAAGAATCTGAAGCACTCGGCCTGGAAGAATTTTGTAACCTTTGAATACTGAAAACTGAAGATCATTTAAATCCCTCATTATTTTCCTGGTTTGTTTATCCCCGTTATACCCACTGTTCTGCAATCGAAATTATAGGAACATTGCTAACTCCAGCATAAAAGTCTATTTCTTTACTGCTAAATTACCAGCAGTAGAAGAATTTGAAACACTCAGCCTGGAAGAATTTTGTAACCTTTGAATACTGAAAACTGAAGATCATTTAAATCCCTCATTATTTTCCTAGTTTGTTTATCCTCCGTTATGCCCTAACTTTTCTCCCTCGTTCAGGATCAATTTCATTTTCCTACATAGGAAAATGAAATTAGAATCCGAAATCGAAGCCGAAATTGAAGTTCATCAGGAATGCGAAAAACTGATTAAAGTTAAATGTAAAGAACATGTTTGTCCCTCCATATTTTATAATTTCTACACGATGTCTGCATCCGATTATAGACACCTACAACGACTGTTAACTTTCGGTATAATTCTTTTTTATCATGCCTCCAAATCTCAGGGATCCTGTCAGCTACTTTCTAAGATTAATGTGTGTATTTTCTTTTATTTCGAGATCTACAGTTTGAAGTTTTAGCCAACAGTGACTGAATATACCTATATATACCAAAATATATAAACTCAATAGAATTTTATATCCTTACGAATAATAGATACTAAATGTTTAGAACAAAGTTTACATGGACAGAAATATATTTTTTTCAAATTTAATATGTTTAGAAGTTTTATTTCCATATAAAATAGTTTCTTAAGTTGAGTTATACTCTTAGATTAAAAGAAAAAAATAATAAAAATGATTTGCATGACTATTTTTAACCCTTCAGTAGCATTCCAAAAAATATGTATATAGAAAACAGTACAAATTTGTTATAATTGATTTCAGAATGAGATTATAAATTTTATTTAATTGTTCTCCCTCTCACGAAAATAATTACAGCTACTGTTATAACTGTCCACATTTTATTAGACGTTACTTAATATAAATACAAATAACTATATTTTATATTGAGCAAATCAGCTAAAAAATCCAAGAAGATATGTTAAGAATCAACTTTGAAACTGAGTTTTCAAATGCTTGTTCTTAAATTAGAAGTTAGTAACCACACGACTTCAAATAGAATCTTTATTCGAAAATTAATAAAGCATAAGTTAAAATGGACTGTCTTACATAATGAGTAAAAGGATTGAGATTACTCAGCATAATTCTATCTATCATATTTCAGTGACTTGGATAAGGGGGATGTGGTTATTAACAAAAATAATTTACCAGAGAATAGACTTCCAATTGTCGAAGTCTCCAATGTCAAGAAAAGCGATGTACTTGGGAATTTTGAGCTTCCTGTTTTCTCAGATGTCAATCTTAAAATTAAAATAGGAGAATTTCTGGCTACTATGGGCACATCAGACTCCGAAGAACGTACTCTTGTGAACTTTATAGGCTGTCTTGGTAGGCCTACTCAAGGTCAAGTTCTTGAAGTGAACTTATTAACGACCCTGCGATCCTTCTTGAGGATGAGCCCACTGGAAACCTTGACTCCAAAAAAGGAACCAAAATCCTTCGAACAATCATGGGTTTGAATCTCGAAGGAAGAAGAGTAGTGATCATTACAAATGATCCTAAGTTACAAAACATGCTGATAGAGTTATCCTGGTAAAAGATGGAATAATTCAATACAATTGAGGGGAGAAGTATATGAAAATAATTAAGAAGAATACTGCAGCAACTTTTTTCTCTTTACTTTTGTTTTTCTCTCTTTTTGCAGCTCCTGCTTCTGCAGCTGTTGGGGGAGCGAATCTGAAAGTTACAATAGTCGAAACAAATCCTTACCCAGCAAAAATAGGAGAGTATCTGACTCTGACCGTCCAGGTAGAAAACATTGGGGGGGATAAAGCTGACAATGTTGATATCCAAATTGTGCCTCAATATCCATTTTCTCTTGACTCTGAGGCAAATGCAGTGAAAAACGTGGGAGTTCTTTATCCGGGTAGAACTGCTACAAAGGAATTTCACCTATTTGTAGACAAAGACGCAAAAAAAGGAGTACGCTCTATTGATGTCAGGACAAAAACAGGTAAAGACAGCCCATGGAGTGAAAAAAAAATTGATATTCGAATAGGTACTGAGACATTTAACAGTAAAGGAACAGTTGAGCTGAAAGAATTTGTTTCAGACCCAAAGGTTTTCATGCCAGGAGATAGGGGAACTGTCACTGTAACCCTTACAAATACCGCAACAACTCCAACTGTCACGATTGATGGGACGGATTATGACACCAATGCTCGAATCCAGGCTGCAGTTTTGAGACCTACATCGGACGGGATAATTGTTCTTGACGCTCCTTATGCAGATATGGGCCTGCTGGGACCTGGAGACAGCATTAAACTGACTTTCAATGTTAAGGTTGCAGAGGATGCCCCAGAAGGAACTCACAACTTTGAACTTGCAATAGAAGGAAACTCGTTTGATTATAATTGCAAAAAGAGTATTCCTCTAAAGGTCGATGCTTCGAACATAAGACTGATTTCTTCAAAAGAACTTACAATGATCAATGGGAAAGCTACAGTTGAGTTTGATGTGGCAAATACCCACCCAAACGAGTTTAACTCGGTAAGTATAAAACCTGAAGCAGAAGGCGTGAGATTTTACCCTGCTGAATATTTCATAGGACCAATGAATCCAGACGAGCTTTTCACAATTGAGTTTAATGCAGTGGCAGATGGTTCGTCGAGTGCTAGAAGGAAAGAAGGGGGAAACATGAGCCTCACTGCAAACTACAATAATGGCATTAACAGACATGCAAACACTGTAGGAAACTTGAACTTTGCAAGCGCTTCAGAACCTACTGGATCTAATTCAAAAGCCGTTCTAGCAGGCGGACTTATTATAATTGCTGTCCCTGCAGCCTTCTTATTCTACAGAAGAAGGAACAATAATTAGGAAAGGATTAACTGACACCATATTTGTGGGGTAAATTATGATGAAATTTGCTCAGGCGGCTCGTATAGCATCAGGGAGTATAGGAAGTTCTAAGCTGAGATCTGCACTCACTACACTAGGAATAGTAATTGGCATAGCTGCAGTGGTTGTTAATGCATCTCTTGGTGCCAGTTTTAACCAGTTTTTTACTGATGAGATCTCTTCAGTAGGCTCTAACTTTATTATTGCAGCTAGTGAGCAGCCAAATCTTTTCTTTGAAAATGAGTACAATCTCATGAAAAACACACCGGGAATTTCCGGCGTATCTCCCAGAAAAACGATGAACGGAGATCTCAAGTATCTTTCAGAAACTAAAAGCGTGAATGTTGCAGGAATAAACAAAGATTTTCAGGAGATCCAGGGCCTACAAATGGAGAGGGGCACTTTCCTGACAGATAAAGATAGTGCCGCTGCTGTTCTTGGATATGATATTGCAAATGATAAGTTTAGTAAGAATATTTCCCATAGGAGTACTGTTGAGATCGCTTTTCGACAGGAGGACGGTACGCTTGTAAAGAAGAGTTTTAAGGTAAAAGGAATACTGAAAAACTCTGAGCCAACGGTTATAAGTCAAGACAGTGACTACGATTTAACAGTTTTCATTCCCATTTCTACTATGAATGAGATGATCGGGGAAAAAGACTATGGAGCTTTCCTTGCGATGGCTGACAGTCCTGAAAAAGTTCGTGATATTTCAGATGACGTGGATCGCAGATTAGCCCGGAATTTTGGAGTCCCGGAAAGAGATATTGATAATGAGGATTTAAAACCTTATTATGTCTTTAATCAGGAGGAAGTTCTTGAGCAGACAGGAAAAATAGGAGATGCTTTAAATTCTTTCCTGCTCGCTCTTGCCCTTATATCTCTCTTTGTTGGTTCAATAGGAATTATGAATATTATGCTCGTTACCGTAACCGAAAGAACCAGAGAAATCGGGATAATGAAATCTGTAGGCTACAGTAACTCTAATATTTTATTCCTCTTCCTATTGGAGTCTGTAATGGTTAGTCTCTTTGGAGGGATCGTAGGTACCACAATCGGAGGTCTTGGAGCTTATATTCTTGAAAGTGCTCTTAAACTTCCTCCGGTATTCCCCTTAAAATTAATCGAAATCGGGATTGTAATTTCTATCCTTGTAGGCATAACTGCTGGCTTATACCCCGCAAGAAAAGCTGCACGCATGAATCCTGTAGATGCTTTGAGATACGAATAAAAATTTATCAGGCGAATTGGGCTATTCTGCCTCAAGAATAGCTATTTTCTCTTGATCAACTTAAGTATTGATTGGCTGAAGATAATCTCTTAGATTAATTCCTTTAATGTCTTTAGCGAATATACATGAATGCCTATAGACAAGGTGACAGAAAACTATCATATCTGTCAGTGCGCTAGCGGGCTTATAAATTTGAAAAACAGAGGAGTAGACATGGAAACGAAGATATCCACTGAGGACGTTTCTGCTCCCGGTGATTCAATATTGGAGACAGGAACTGAAAATTCCAGACTTGAAGGAGAACTTCCCTTGAGAGAAGACCACATTACTTCAAATAAAGAGCCATTTAAATGTGAGTTGGGCCGTTCGAGATATTCACAAAGTAACGAAACAAATGGAACAGCAATTCCTGTTATTGAAGTTATTGATGTAAAAAAGAGTTATGTTCTTGGAGATCTGGAGGTTCCAGTCCTTCACAATATCAACCTGGAAATACGAGAAGGAGAGTTTCTTGCCATCATGGGACCTTCTGGCTCAGGGAAGAGCACACTTATGAATCTTATAGGTTTTCTTGATAGGCCTACGGAAGGGAGAATTATAATTAAAGGTCTTGATATTAATAAACTATCAGACAAGGAAGTTGCTAGGCTCAGAGGGTTAGAAATCGGTTTCATATTCCAGACATTCAACTTGATTCCCAGGCTCACAGCTCTTGAAAATGTCGAGCTCCCTACTTATGCTAATTCAAGGAACGGCGTTGATCCTCGCGAAAGAGCAAAAGAGCTACTAAAATTGGTCGGGCTAGAGGATAGAATGAGCCACAAGCCTGGGGAGCTTTCAGGTGGACAATCCCAAAGAGTTGCTATCGCCAGAGCTCTTATTAATGATCCTGCGATCCTCCTTGCAGATGAACCCACTGGAAATCTGGACTCGAGAACAGGCAGTGAAATTCTAAATATGTTTAGAAGGCTCAACGAAGATGGTAGAACCATTATAATGATTACTCATGATCCGGAAATTGCAGGATATGCGGATAGAGTGGTGCTGGTAAAAGATGGGATAATTCAAAGTAATACGGAATAATCCTTGTGTTTAAAATTTGAAATTGAAGTTAATAGGGTGAAATCAAAATGACACAAATCAAAAAATCACTTGTTCCTGTTGTATTCTCTTTGCTTTTGTTTTTCTCTCTTTTTGCAGCTCCTGCTTCTGCAGCTGTTGGGGGAGCAAATCTGAAAGTTACGATAGTCGAAACAAATCCTTACCCAGCAAAAATAGGAGAGTATCTGACTCTGACCGTCCAGGTAGAAAACATTGGGGGGGATAAAGCTGACAATGTTGATATCCAAATTGTGCCTCAATATCCATTTTCTCTTGACTCTGAGGCAAATGCAGTGAAAAACGTGGGAGTTCTTTATCCGGGTAGAACTGCTACAAAGGAATTTCACCTATTTGTAGACAAAGACGCAAAAAAAGGAGTACGCTCTATTGATGTCAGGACAAAAACAGGTAAAGACAGCCCATGGAGTGAAAAAAAAATTGATATTCGAATAGGTACTGAGACATTTAACAGTAAAGGAACAGTTGAGCTGAAAGAATTTGTTTCAGACCCAAAGGTTTTCATGCCAGGAGATAGGGGAACTGTCACTGTAACCCTTACAAATACCGCAACAACTCCAACTGTCACGATTGATGGGACGGATTATGACACCAATGCTCGAATCCAGGCTGCAGTTTTGAGACCTACATCGGACGGGATAATTGTTCTTGACGCTCCTTATGCAGATATGGGCCTGCTGGGACCTGGAGACAGCATTAAACTGACTTTCAATGTTAAGGTTGCAGAGGATGCCCCAGAAGGAACTCACAACTTTGAACTTGCAATAGAAGGAAACTCGTTTGATTATAATTGCAAAAAGAGTATTCCTCTAAAGGTCGATGCTTCGAACATAAGACTGATTTCTTCAAAAGAACTTACAATGATCAATGGGAAAGCTACAGTTGAGTTTGATGTGGCAAATACCCACCCAAACGAGTTTAACTCGGTAAGTATAAAACCTGAAGCAGAAGGCGTGAGATTTTACCCTGCTGAATATTTCATAGGACCAATGAATCCAGACGAGCTTTTCACAATTGAGTTTAATGCAATGGCAGACGATTCGTCGAGTGCTAGAAGGACCTCAGAACCTATAAACCTAACACTTTCAGCAAATTACGGAAATGGAATAAATAAGCACGAAAACATAGTAAGCAACCTATTTATTCAACCCATTGAGGAAACTCAGGGAGGCAGTGCGAATATAGTTGTTCTAGGTTTAATGTTCATAGCCATTGCCGGTGTAGGTGTACTACTTTACAAAAAGATGAAAACAAAATAAAAGATGAGTATTTTAGGGATAAAGACCTTGAAAACTGTCTCCAAGTAAGGGTAGCACAGTTTGAGAAGATATCTTGAAAATATAAGGATTACCACCTCAGACTGTGCTCCATCTTTTTGATTATATTCTCAAAAAAAGAGTGGAAAGTTCTCAATCCTGGCGTTAGTCAATTTTCTTTCAGGTTTCTCTTTTTAATCTATCGGAAGAGTAAAGATAAACGCGCCACCTTTTCCTACCTTGGAGTCTATCCAGATCTTTCCTCCGTGAAGTTCTACAAAGGTTTTAGCAGCATATAGTCCAATTTCCGCTCCATTGTATCCTATAGCTATAGAAGAATCTGCCCGAGTAAAAGGTATAAATATCCTTTCATGATTCTCTTTTGACAATTCCATTCTGTAATCCGAAACTTTAATTTCGAGTATTCCCTCTTTTTTGTAGGCACTTACATCGACTTTTCCCTTTTCAGGAGTGAATTTTACAGCGCTATTTATCAGATTGTAAAGGATCTGTCTCAGCTTTATCCTGTCAGCCCTGATACACTCAAGGGAAGTGTCAACCTTTACTTCGATACTAATTCTCTTATTTGAAGCAATGGAGAGGAGATTCGTCCTCACTTCTCCTATAAGGCTGGCAATATCTACATCTTCATAGTTAAGGCATCTCTCACCGGCTTCTAGCCTTGTGATGTCAAGGAGATTATTGATGATTTCAAGAAGGTTCTTTCCGCTTATAAGAATATTATTTACATATTTTGATTGTCTAGTATTCAAAGATCCGAAAGCTCCTTCTAGCAGCAGATCGGAAAAACCTATAACCGAGTTAAGAGGAGTCCGAAGCTCATGACTAATATTTGTTATTAACCCGTCTCTAGTCCTATTTGCAGCTTCTATACTCTCTTCAACATTGATAAAAATGTTTTCTGTCTCCAGCTCCTCATTCAGATTTCTTAAACGCTTCCATATTCCATTTCTTTTGATTAAAACACCGTTTTCTTCCATTAACTCAAGCATTGTTCTACCTGAAAGGTCTTCAAGTGGAAAGGTACAAAGAAATGTAAACCTTTTGTTGTGCTCAAAAGCCGCAGTTTCAATAGCCTTCTCACACATCTCAAGATGAGGCTGAAGAGAATCCCCAGTGTTTTTAAGATCAAAACTTGTTCTAAACCCGGAAAAACCTCCGAAGAGGGCTTTTTTATATTTTTCCCCTATGAGTTCTTTTATTGCTGACGCAAAAAGGGTAGTGTTTTCTGGAAAGAGATTAGCTGGCAGAATTTCCAATTGAGAAGAGTCAAGAGAGTGCTCGGCATCCACTCCTGCTTCCCTAAGTTTATTTTTTATTTTTTCTACAGTAAGTATATTCGGAGAAAACCATAAGCAGTACTCCCCTCTTTCAATTCCTTCCTTAAAATAGATAGTAAGCAGTTCTGTCAATTCTTTGGCACCGTCATAAACAGCAAAAGTATTGAGGTTTTGCGAAGCGTTTGAAAAATGTTCAGGGTTTTCATAAAAATATTCTGTCAAAACTTTTCTCCTGCACGTGTTCTGATAAGTATGTTTTTGCATGTAGCCGGGTTTGAGTAAGGCATGAAATCGAATCTGCAAAGGTATATTTGTTATCTTAACAGTTCCAGAGTAACTCGATTATTTTAAAACAACTATGGAAACCTGGAGCAACATAACTATTCTCGGCCTTCGATTTAGTAAATGTGCTCCACTTTCTCTATATATTATCCCTAACAAATATAAGAAATATACTAATTTGTGCTATTCACACTGCTAGTCTGGATTCTAATTAATAAACCTAGAGAAATAGTATATCAGTAAATGTTCTTTCCCGCTACATGAGGAAGTTCGGTACTGCGGCATATCCAAAAAAAAGCTAAAATCAGTAAGCGAAAGGAAAATAAATCTCATCGCATGTATAATTGGAAGGAGATAGTAAAAACACATAAAAACACACAACGTAAAATTTGCCTTTTGTCGGAAGGCTGTTATGAACATTTTTTTCAGTTCATAGGTTCTTTATTCACGGGGAAAGGGGATTATATGAAAGTAATGATAATCAGCGGGAGCCATAAAGGCCGAGAAGGAAATACTCTCATTATGGTTGAGGAATTTCTGAAAGGAGCAGAAGAAGCCGGCGCAGAAACAGAAAACATTTTTCTAATAGAAAAAAATATTGGGTATTGCAAGGGAAAATTTGAATGCTGGCTGAAAACACCTGGAGCGTGTACAATTCGGGACGACATGGATGATTTACTTCCCAGATTTATGGCTTCGGATATTGTGGTATTCGCATTTCCAGTATACTTTGATAATGTTCCGGCTATTATGAAAAACTTCATAGACAGGCTTGCTCCTGTCCTTTTACCTCATTTTGAGGAAGACGAAATGGGAGAATATAGGCACGCAAAGCGTTATGAAAAGTTTCCTAAAATTGTCGTAATATCAAACGCTGGGCTACCGGGCCAGACAAACTTTGAGGTTGAAAGCCTTTTTTTCAAGCGGCTTGCAAGAACTTTTCACACTGAACTCATTGCCGAGATTTACAGAGGAGAAGGGGAAATTTTCAGGGGCAAAAGCAACATAATACTAAAACCTCTCCTTGGAAAATATAAGAAATTACTCAGATGTGCAGGAAGAGAGCTTGTTGAAAACCAGAAGCTTTCGGAAAAGACAATCAAAGAACTCGAAAAACCAATTGTGCCTGCAAGCCTGTACATAAAATTCGGGAATGAAGAATGGGATCGGCTGTGCGAGGAAGATAAAGTTGACTGAAAGCAGGTCTAGCAGACCTGAACCTTTCTATAATTGATTGAAGGAGGAAAAGGATTTCTTTTCCTCATGAAACTATTTAGCTGTTGTTTAATTACCCTCTAAACTGCCTTCTAGAAGGGTTTCCAGATTGTGCTCCATGTAAGGGGCATTGCTTCTGATAATTAGTTCCTGGCAAACACCAACCGGCTTCCCATCCATTACGAGAGCACCGTCTTCAATTAATATAGCCCTGTGAGCAACCTCCCGGACAAAATCCATATGGTGACTCACAAGCACAATGGTTGTGCCAAAGCGCTCATTGATTCTTTTTAAGGAATTCGTGACACCCCTCAAGGTCACAGGGTCAAGGTCTCCAAAGGGCTCGTCAAGCATGAGGTACTCTGGAGAAGTTGCAAGGCTTAAGGCAATGAAAGCTCTGACATGTTCACCTCCACTTATCTGATAAGGCGTTTTGTCAAGGACCTCCATTGGCAAGTCAAGAGCTTCAAAGACAGGTTTTGCATAAGTATCAACGTCAGTTAGTGGGATTGTAGGGAAAAGTTCGAAATAGATGGCATCATTCAGGTTCAGATCCCGCAGTGCAGCTGTCTTCTCTTCTTCTGACATATCAGGTAGGTGATATATCATATCAAGGGTCTCAGCCGAAAGTCCCAGTTCCCTGGCTTTAGTCCTTGCGTATCCAATTGCGCCTTGCTTTTTCATACTTAGCCTGAACCGAATCTGGTCCCTTACCGTAGAGTTAACAGACATCGAAAACTCTTGATTCATGATGCTCATAATTCGCCTTAGTTCCATACGCTTTTCGCTGTACTCGATTACGCTTACCCAGTCCCCGTTGCAGAGGTACTCTACAGTTCCACTTTTCGGTTTGACAGACCCTTCCATAAGCTTCATGAGAGTTGTTTTTCCAGCTCCGGATGAGCCGATAAAAGCAAGAATTTCTCCCCTGTAAACATCGAGAGAAAAATCTTTTATATTAAGGACTTCCCCCATCCGGATAATAGAATACCGTTTTGAGATATCCTTAACTTTGATGCAGACCTCTTTATTTTCAGGCTCTACAAGCTCTTCCCTTGGCTTCATATCCCTGAGGAAACTTTTAAGCACCCAGGAAGGTTCTCCTTCGGCTGCGATTTTTCCATCTTCAAGGAAAATCAGCCTGTCGGCAAGATAGGCATGAATTTCTGGAAGGTGAGAAACTACTATAATTGGGATATTCAACTTCTTTTTTAGGCTCTTTATTACATCCAGGACTTCCTGTTTTGTGTCCGGCCCGGTCATTGTAACAGGCTCATCGAGGAGAAGAAGTTTTGGCTTTGCGGCGAGCTGTCTTGCCATTACAACTCTCTGTTTTTCCCCTCCGCTCAGAAGATTGGTGGAATGAAGAGCCTTATGTTCTAGGCCCACAAGCTTCAGATACTCCATTGCTTCTTCAAAGAGCTCGTCATAATCATTTTTTATATCATGAGGAAGATGCTCCTTCTTTGGTAGAGCTTCATGTCCTACTCGAAGGTAGTTTAGTTTTCTTATAATATTTTCAATCGCAGGCCCGTTCCAGAGTCCGAAATTTCGCTGGAGATGTATTGCGCTTACGCTTTTGAGAAACTTTTCCCCTTCAATCCCTGAAGTAGGAGTTATAATTTCTCCATCTACCTCCACCGTTCCCTGCTGAAAGGGTTCCACTCCCCGAATGATGCGCAACAATGTTGATTTTCCACTTCCGCTTCGACCCGTAATCCCGAGGATTTCTCCATCCTCCACCGTGAAGTCAATATGGTCCAGCACTCTTATCTTTTCGGAACGTACCTCATAATCTTTAACCAGGTTGGAAACTCTGAGCATTAATCATTACCTCTTAGTGCTGATCGCAAGTTAACGCCTGACCCGAAATCCGTTCTGCAATTCTGCCAATCTGATGTGGCAATTTATCCTCTTGGCTGTATTTTTCGGATCTTTTTGCGCCAGTATAGTTTTATACTAAAATAGGATTGAAATATTACCTTATAACTATTTATTATAATCGGCTACTGTGATTTGAAGATAACAACCAAAAATCTTCAATTATATTCAAAACTTTTCGGGGCGCGCTCGTATAAAATTTACAGTTGAGAGAAAGGATTTCTGATCAGATAAAGCTACTCAGTGCTCGATCATAATAGACCCCAATTCTAAATAAGTCCTATTAAGTAAATTTTCTCCTTCGGGCAGTGAAAAAACATGCTTACGGGAAAAACACTCTATAAAATAATATATCAAAAAGAGTAGAATTAAATAAAGAATAGAATTAGATATTATTTTTTTAAGAGCAGGCAGCACACCCTGAATTATTCGTTTTAGGGTTCAACTTTTTATAGCTGATACGAGCTCAGCCACCTTTGCGGTGACATCCTTTACCTCTTCAACAACGGTGCCAGTAACTATCATATCCGCACCTGCAGAAGCACAGAGTTTTGCAGCTCTTGCATCCCTGATCCCACCGCCAACTATGAGTTTGTTATCTCCGAGCACTTGTTTGACAGCCCCTATCATTTCAGGACTGACAGGCATGTCGGCTCCGGATCCAGCCTCAAGATAGGTGTAATGCATGCCAAGGTACTTGCCTGCAAGGGCATATACCACAGCAATTTCAGGTTTCTTCCTGGGAATTAATTTTGCGTCCCCTACCCAACCAACCGTCCCTCCGGGTTCAACTATAAGGTATGCCATGGAGATAGGCTCAATCTGGTTTTTATATACAAGCGGAGCTCCTAACACCTGGTTTGTGATCACATACCCTAAATCTCTTGAGTTCAGAAGGCTCATGAAAAATACGGCATCTGCATACTTGCTAAGCCCGGCTGAACTTCCCGGAAAAAGGATGGTTGGGACATCTACCTTTTCTTTTATCTTCACGACAGTTTCATCAAGTAGGGTTCCCGACGCTCCGGTTGAGCCCCCTATCATGATGGCATCGGTGCCTCCCTTAACTGCCGCAAGGGCGATTTCACCGGCTCGTTCAGGCGTTTGGGAAGCAGGATCGATAAGAGTAAGATGAACTTTTCCTTCCTGATCGATGATTCTCTGAAGGTGTGCTTCCACCTGCAAAAAAGATCATGCTCCTTTGGATTCCTTGGATTTCACCCGAAGAACATCGTAGCCACATTTTCTGCAGCGAGTTGCTCTTATTGCATTCCTTGCATTGCATTTCATGCAGATTTTTTTATTTAGTAACCTTTCTTCTGCTTCTGGAAAACGAGCCATTTTTTTGTCACCTGCTATTATTTTTCAATATTGATAAGGTATATAGCCCGCTTAATGGATGTTAAGGGATATAATGCTTTTCATCAAAAAATTCGTCATTTATTGAGTTTGTAATCTCTTTTTCTTTTACTTTTAATATACCCACAGTTTTCTCTGTCCTGCCGACTCAAAGTTTATTTATTGGTTACGTTGTTTATTCCCTGCCCTATATGTTTAAACCAGCACTGAAGCTGTAATTAAATTGACATTGAAATTGTGGCAAAGTTAACATTGAAATTGTATCATTGGGATTGTATAATACTAAAAAGCGTTTAAAGCTAAAGTTGTTATTAAAAACTAAATCGTTGAGTCCTAAGTATATTCCATTCCACGACTTATTAAATTTATTAAATTCCTTAAGGTTAATTTAATTCATTATATTTGATGGTGATTTACGTGGCGATTCATCCTATAGACTATCGGTATGGTACAGAAGAAATGAAACATGTGTGGAGCCAGGAGAATAGACTCGCTAAAATCATGCAAACTGAAGCTGCCCTTGCCCGCGCCGAGGCAGATGTGGGTTTGATTCCCACAGACGCAGCTGAAATTATATCTCAGAGTATCTCTTTGGTAAAACCCGAGAGGGTTGACGAAATTGAAGCCGAGATCCACCATGACATGATGGCTGTGGTCGTTGCTATTTCTGAGCAATGCAGAGATGACGCCGGAAAATGGGTACATTTCGGAGCCACTTCAAATGATATCCTGGACACGGCAACTGCTCTCCAGATAAAAGATGCAATCGATATTCTGGAGGATAAACTCAAAATTCTGCTCAGGGTTCTGGTTAACCAGGCTGAAGCCCACAAACAGACAGTCTGCTGCGGAAGAACTCACGGACAAATAGGGGTTCCAACAACATACGGACTGCGTTTTGCTATCTGGGCTTCCGAGATTTCAAGGCATCTGGATCGTCTTCACGAACTAACTCCTAGAGCGACAGTTGGGCAGATGACCGGAGCTGTTGGGACTCAGGCCGCGTTTGGAAAATCCGGAATTCTTATCCAGGAACTTACCATGAAGCACCTTGGAATCGGGGCAGTGGATGTTTCTAACCAGATTATTCAGAGAGATAGGCACGCCGAATTTGTAATGTGGGTGGCAAACACGGTCACTACGCTGGATAAGATCGGTATAGAAATCAGGACTCTACAGCGCAGTGAAATTGCCGAGATTGAGGAAAGTTTTGGAAAAAAACAGGTTGGCTCATCTACCATGCCTCATAAGCGCAATCCTATAAAATCCGAGCAAATATGTGGACTTGCAAGGATTGTAAGGGCCATGGTTGAGCCTGAACTCCTTAACAATACTCTGTGGGATGAAAGGGACCTGACCAACTCTTCCTGTGAACGGATAGTTTTCCCTGAAGCCTGCGTGCTTACGGATCACATCCTTAAGCTAGGGATAAACGTGATTGAAAATCTAAGGTTTTATCCTGAAAATATCCGGAGAAATCTGGAACTGCTCAGGGGCCTTAATATGGGCGAAGCTGTAATGATCGAACTTGCAAAGCGAGGAGTAGGTAGGCAGGAAGCCCATGAGCTTGTGCGGACTTCAGCAATGAAAGCCCATGACACAGGACAGCATTTCAAAAATGTACTTCTGGAAACTCCTGAAATTGCAAAATACTTAACTGCAGAGGATATTGAAAATCTTGTAAATCCCTACAAGTATATAGGAACTGCAGTAGAGCAGGTTGAAGTGCTTGTTGTAAAGCTTCGTGAGGCTTACTCCCTCTAACCTTCTTCTTTTTTATTTTTCATTTTTCACCGGATGGTTGAGGTATCCAAAAGCAGTCCGATCAAAATCAGATTATACTTTTCATGCCTGTAGTTGCTGTTTGAATACCTCAAGATTTTTCCAGTCAAATTTGTCAGGAGGGCAGGCTCGTATACACCGCTGGCAGTGGGCCCCTTCACAAAGATCGGTGCTTATCAGAACCCTGTTTTCTTCATCAATTGATATTGCGCCAGTTGGACAGACTTTGATACATTTTTTACATTCGGGACAATCAACAACCATAGTCATATAGGTTCCGACCCTTTCAAGTACATGAAGCCCTTCTACTCCAAGAATCGGAATATCTCTTTCCACACGTTTCTCGATAATGGGATTCTGTATAGGATCTCCAAGCTCGGGAAGATTCTTCTTTTTGAGATATTTCTTAAACATTTTAAAGGGCATACCTTCTTCCCAGTAAGCAAGTTCGAGAACATAAGCATCCCGGAATTCCGGAGCAGTTGCAAACATTATATGGGTGCCTATTATTTGACCTGCAATATCCTGCAGTTCCCACAACCTCTTTTCCGAAAGCAAGATTTCACGGGCTACTGCAAGTGAAGTATTTCCAAGCTGGCAGATTTTTTCTGCTGCGTATGGAATTAAACCAATCTTCTGGGCTTTTGCTGCATCCATATAGGTACCGGCAGCGCCTGCCATATAAGCTATATCAATGTCTGTCATTTCGATACCTGCAGTCGAACAGAGCGTAATGTGCCCTGCACGAATAGCACCTATGGCTTTTCCAGCTTCTTTCAAATCTTTTTCAGAGAAATCCATCCGGTTCTGCAGATGAATAAATCCATCTGGAGTCTTAATCCTTGGAAGTTCTATAAGGCCGCGTTCAATTCCTTTTTCTATAAGAGCTATGACCCCGGTACCTGTGATTCCTTTGGCTTTGATTTGACCTTCATCAAGAACTTTCCCAGTTGCAGGATCTACGAGATCTCCGGGGACAGGTTTCATTTCTTCATCCAGAATGTAATTCCTTAATGCCCCATCCTCGAATTCAAAATCTGATATAGTGTATGGAGATGCAAGGTTACCATGTTTTATTTGCTGTCCTTCAAGAGCAGGACCGGCAGCTGCAGACCCTGTATATATGATATTATTTACTTTGAGGGCCATTTCTGCATTTGTTCCATAGTCAGTGGCAATCGAAATTTCGTCGCTGTCAAGCATCCCGGATTTTACTATCAGGGCAAGAGCATCAGCCCCGACTTCATGCTTTATTGCAGGAGGAACTACAACCTCACAGCTATATTCATCAAGCCCAGGAATTTCGCTGCTATGTATAATTCTTGCGCTCCTGTCCTGTTCCTGTATATTATACTTTTTTTTCTTCCGTTCTCCTGCATAAGCCAGGTCTTCGATGTTTATCCCCTGGAAGATAGATAACTGAATTGGATTCCCACAAATTGAAAGCCTTTCAAGCTCTTCGTTTTTCAAATCAAGAGCCTGGAACAGGTTCTTTACTGCATTTATAGAAAGTCCATGTGCAAGATCTTGCCCATAATGGATTGCGAAATCCATATGATCCATCACATTCGCTCCGGGAAGAGGATTTCTCAAAGTTATTACTGTCCTTCGGATTTCTTCCTTATCAAGATCGATTTTTTGAGCTCGATACCCGCTTGTTCCAAGGTCAACTGCAACTCCATATCTCATAGAAACTCCCCTGATTCTCCCCTATTTTGTCGGGTACTTTAATTTGCTATACAAGCTGTTTAAGATTTATCTATATATTATTCTGAAAAATAACTTATAAATGAGTAGGGTGATTTGTTCCCCCTCTGCATTTTTTGGTCGTGCACAATTAGTTAGTTGATGTATTTCCAAAACACTTTTAGTGGTGCATCATACCTTTTTTGCAATCCAGTAAGGTTAATAGCATGCTTGATGCACGAAACATAAGGCATTTCTAGCACTGGAAAATTAATCATGAAAACATCAACTGCTTAATGATGGACGACCCATTTTTTAGAACCACTGAATTTAGTTTTATTAATTGCTGAATTTAGGGCTCTGTAGAAAACCTATCTATATCAGATGAAAGAGGCTGAAAAAAGATAAGTATATCCAGATCCGGTTGCTCAGTTTAAATTTATGGAAATTCATTATTTCAGAGGATTTCTACAGAGCCGAATTTAGTTTTATTTATTTTATCTCGATTTTTAGAAAAAATAATACTCTAACCTAACTTTGTTTTTTTGGAGGCAGATAGAACGATTGTATCCCATTCATTATTAGAAATAGATATCGGGAGGGATATGACTAGAAAATATTTATATACTACAAATGTCTTTGTATAGCTGATGAGCTAGTCTGGGTAGCTCGGCGTTACCTGTAACCCGAAATCGCCGATACGCGGGGGACGAAGCCAAAGGAAGATGCGTCGAAGAGACTCCAGCCTGGAATCTCAACGGAGAAACCCCGTCCTGCTTGGATGGTGCAGGTATGCGGGCCTGTTGGAGAACAGGTCTTCATACCCTAACTGCGGAAACCGGTCGAGGCCCGGAAGGGAGCAGACTCACTGTGGGCAACTGTCGCTTGCGGGGCCGCGGGGTGGAGGAGAGGCTCCAGTCTCCTGGTATCTCTAAGACACAGCAACCTTAGGCGTGCTCATCACTTTAACACACTGAGCATATTAGATTTATAGTACGATTGATTTACCTTTACAAAATAATCTTAAAGTGATCTATGTAAAACCTTTTCTCTGGAAAAGATTAAATATATGAAATGCATCTAAGGGAACGCGCTTCTTAAAGTCCTTTGTGACGAGATAGCCAAGCCCGGTATGGCGCGGGATTGCTAATCCCGTGATGCTCCGCATCCCGGGGGTTCGAGTCCCCCTCTCGTCGTTTCTTTTTTTCAAGATTTTATTCATATAGAGCTTATCCCCAAAGCCATTTAACTCTCACTCATTAACAAATTTCACAATCATTTTCAAGATCAAGAACATGATCGATAATTCGGGATATAGGATTTGAGAAGCAAATCCTTAGTTTTAGGATAAGCTCATAGTCAAGTTGCAGTTTTCGAGAATAGTTTTAACTTCGGGTTCAGTAATCCCCTCTTCAAATTTCATGACTAAGCCACTTACTTGCAATTCTTGAACGAGCGTTTCAGTCTCAACTGACATTTCTGACTCAACGTGTGTTGGTGTAAACAGTACCAAGGATACAACGAAAATCAGAAAAACAATAAAAAAAGCAATAAACAATATTTTATAAATTAATCTCTTTATCATGAGAGAACTCATCCCTATAATAAATTCTAGTTTGGATTTATTGATTTTTAGGACTTATGCGCCATAGATTCTGCGCATACTTTTCGATCACAGTTGTAATATCGCTGTCACTTAAATTATAATTAATACAGTCATGTATCTTTCGATATAAGTCTCAGTTTAAATCTGAACCGTTCTCTACAATAATAACTTCAGTATCATTGATTTATATCTAAAAAAATAAGCACAGTTATAATATTTTTTTCAAACATTACAACTGTGCGCTAAAAACTTTCAGTAACTCTACTTAAAAATTCAATGCTCTTACTTCATAACTGTCTTTTTGTAATCGTTTCATTAATTATCTATCCATCCGCCACTGGTCTGTCCAAACTTATTACACGTTATATAAACTTTGATATACTTATCCTGTATCGCGAAGTAGTTATTAGCGATTGTATATCCCCAACTAAAACGTCCACTACCATAAACTTCTGCAGTGGTACTAGAAGTTGTTTGCCCACCTTCTTGCCAGTCAGAAACCTGCCAAGGATTGAAAATAATATGTTTTTGATACCATGAGTCTACGTGATGAGGCTCTACAGAAATGAAATCATACCCAAAATATCCTTTTGTGTAGACAGTAAATATTTTCCCGCCGAGATAATTATACCAACTCACGGAATACGTTATAGTGTCAGTATAAACCGGATCAACCAAAGACATTGAATTTACTTCACCTTTTTCATTGTCTGGTTGCATCGTCTTATTATTTGCTTCTTCTTTCAAACTACCAATTACTATATAGCCTTCATTTGTGAAAGTTATGTTTGATCCATCTTTTAGTCGATATACACTTGAATTGTCACTTACAAAGCTATTTTTTGAAATTATATCTTTGTTTGCTTTACAATAATTAGAAACTATCTCGTCTACGGGCATTTTTGTATTAGAGTTTAGCGCAGCTATTAGACCTTGCTGTAGCTCAGAAGGCTTATCACTTACTGTTAATTCTTCCTGTGCGCTTACAGCTGGTACTAACGCCATACCAACCAGCATTGCCAAAAGAAGTATCCCTAATGTAATTTTATGTCATTTTCGCTCTTTAAAAAGAATATTTATCATAAAACAAAGGAGAAACACACAAAAATGCCATCCATTTTCTCAATATGGCAGTCATTTAAAAGATTTATCCATCCTTTAATGGATAATTTTGGGCAAATAGAAAATAAATTCTATTTCTGTGTATATCTGCGGAATGTGGATTTATAATTTCAACATAATATTACTTTTGGGATAGACTCATAGATTATTTTTTTAATTCTTACGCCTCTTTGCAGCAGTTTATGTATGATTTCTTTGAAACCGCCGACATCAGACCTCTTTGTAGCAGTCTGTATCTGGATCTTATGCAACGTTTCACTCGAACAAGCTTTCACCCTGAATTATCAATTCAGGTTCTAACTTTTACTATCTAGAACTTACTGCATTTTTCTAAAATATTTCATAAATCTTTTTTAAGGTTATCTAAAATCGGATCTTTCAATCTTTAACTTTACTCAGCTGTGCTGTCAGTATCGATACTTTCTGACAGTTTGCAATATAATAACACTTATATTATATAAAAATCCAATTATATTGGTGACAACGAATCTCCTAACCGACCTTCTTATCATCTTCGGACTTTCTATTCCTGTAGTTTTTACTTTCTCAAGATTAAAAATAGCTCCACTGATTGGTTTTCTACTTGCAGGTATTCTTGCAGGACCTTTCGGTCTTGGACTGATTCAAGATATAGAAAACATTGAACTTCTAGCCGAGATAGGGGTTGTACTCCTGCTTTTTACCATAGGCATGGAGTTTTCGCTGCGTGACCTTTTACAGCTTCGCAGGATCGTAATTTTTGGAGGCGGATTACAGCTTTCCATAACTTCAGTTATAATCGCTCTTATATTTGTTTGGTTTGGCAATTCCAGAGAATCTTCAATTTTCCTTGGGCTCCTAGTGGCATTAAGTAGCACTGCAATTGTCCTTAAACTGTTACAGGAAAAAGGAGAAATCTATAGCCTTCATGGCCGAACTTCGCTAGGAATACTAATTTTTCAGGATATAGCCGCAGTAATAATTATTCTCTTGATTCCAGCCCTCGCAGGTATTCCAGGGATGGAAAAGTCATTCTCAATGTTTATCCTGGAAGGCGCTGGGCTCATCGTGTTTACATTCTTAAGCGCAAGGTATGTAGTTCCTTTTATCATGTACCAAGTGACAAAGACTCGGAATAATGAGCTTTTTCTTCTGAGTATTATAGCAATAGGGCTTTCTGTTGCCTGGTTAACTTCCATGGTTGGTCTGTCTCTTGCTTTAGGAGCTTTTCTTGCTGGCCTCATCATCTCAGAATCCGATTATTCAGTTCAAGCTCTTGGAAATTTAATCCCGTTCAGGGACATGTTCGTGAGTATTTTTTTCATTTCAATAGGGATGCTGCTAAATCTCGATATATTAAAAGAACATCTTTTCCTGATCCTGACTGCTACTCTGATAGTGCTGCTCCTGAAAGTTCTGGCAAATAGCTTGAGCACCTTTCTCATAGGTTTTCCTTTGAATACAATGATCCTAGTTGGATTTTCCCTTTCACAGGTTGGGGAATTTTCCTTTATTCTTGCAAAGGTAGGTTTTGCAAGCGGATTGATGTCCTCTATTGTGTATCAAGAATTTCTGGACATGGCTGTGCTTTCTATGGTACTCACCCCACTTATTATGAGTATAGGGTATAGAACCACGGCTTTTGCTGAGTTATTACCTCTACCCCCAATATTGAAGCAAGGCTGGTACAGTAAATTTAAAGAAAATAAATCAGAAGAGAAACCTGAAAACCATGTAATTATAATCGGGTTTGGAATAAATGGTAAAAATGTCGTAACTGCCGCAAAGGCAGCTTCAATTCCCTATATAGTAATTGACATGAATCCTGAAGTCGTACGCATAGAGAAACTAAATGAAGAGCATATTTTTTACGGGGATGCTGCTCAGGCTGCTGTGCTGGAACATGCAGGCATCCAGACTGCAAAATCCGTTGTTGTGACCGCAGGTGATCCTACAAGCGCCAAAAGGATAATTGAAGTTGCACGAAGATTAAACCCTCAAGTCCATATAATTGCCAGAACACATTTCCTGAGTGAACTGGATAAGTTTTATGCCTTTGGAGCAAACGAGGTAATTTCTGATGAATTTGAAAGCTCAATAGAGCTTTTTACAAGGGTACTTCATAGATATTTAGTTCCCAGCAGCGAAATCAATTCCCTGGGTTCAACACTGCGTGCAGACCACTATAAGATGCTGCGAAGTCCTGACATTCCCAGGAAGAAACTTTGTGATCTGGCTCTTGATTTTGCAGATGTGGAAATTCGCAGCATCAGGGTCGGAAAATCCTCAAAAATTGCAGGAATGACTTTTGGAGAACTCAATCTCAGGAGAAATTACAGAGTATCTGTGCTTGCAATCTCCCGTAATCATAGGATTATTTCCACCCCAGAAGCTGAGACTGAGATATTAGCGAATGACATTCTGCTTGTAATCAGCCCACCAGAAAAACTCGATGAGGTTAGAAAGCTTTTTGAGTAAGGGAAAGGACCTGTGGACTTGCACATTATTTGGCATGAGAAAACTGTCAAAAGATTTAGATATTAGAATCAACTATCTCAACAAAACTGGTCAATCTTACAGACAAATATTTACTTATATCAAAACAAATAAATTAAGTAGCATCCAGAATTTTATAAAAGAATGATAATAAAAAACGATAAGAATAAATGACACAGAAGACTCCACTCTGCCAACAGATTAGTCCTACAAACTACTTACAAAAATTTATGAAAACTAAAGCTTTAAACACGTATTTCGATGAATTACATATTCATCTGGTGGAACTTTTATGATGCATAACATTAAAGAAACTTTCCAGGAAGTAATCCAAGCTGTCTTTCCCTTAGCACTGGCAATAGTGTTGCTGTTGCTTTTGTTCGTCGGTATAAGCTGGAACGATCTTATTTCCTTTTTAATAGCTACAGCAATAACTGCAATAGGAATGACTTTTTTTCTAACGGGGGTTAAGGTGAGTATGCTCCCGATGGGAGAGGCAATTGGAGGTGACTTGCCTAAGCATAACTCACTAGGGTTCATTGCATTAATAGTGTTTTTATTCTCATTCTTTGTAACCATTGCGGAACCCAATGTAATTGTTTTAATTAACTTGATTGATTCAGCTCTGCAGGGTGGCATAGATAGCAGTTTACTGTTATTCTCCATAGCCTTTGGAGTAGGTTTCATTATGATTATTGCCATCCTGAGGATAATCTATGGAACTCCGGTCAGATATTTATTTGCTGCAATTTATTCATTTATACTCGTGCTGTCCTTCTTCGTACCTGCTGATTTCCTAGCAATTGCCTTTGATTCTGGAAGCGTAACTACCGGGGCTATATTTGTGCCTGTGCTTATGGGGCTTGGAATCGGGGTAGCTTCAGTATTGCAGGATAGATCTGAACTGGATGGATTTGGGCTTGTAGGCTTGGCGACTACAGGTCCCATACTGAGTCTCATGCTAATGGGGGTCCTGTCTTCATGAGTTCGGGTATAGAAATTTTGCCTGTAGTCCTAGAAGTTATTCAGTCAATTGCTCCTCTAGTAATTTTCTTCACAGTATTCCAGATATTATATTTAAAATTACCATCATCACAGTTAGTAAAACTTTATACGGGATTAGCTTTCACTGCATTCGGTCTGGTTTTGTTTCTTTATGGGGTCTATAATGGCTTTCTTCCTGCGGGAACGAAAATAGGGGAATTCTTTGGTGGTTCTAAAAGAAATTTTTTGATTCCCATAGGTTTTATCCTCGGTTTACTTGCTACTCTTGCAGAACCTTCTGTAAGAGTATTATGTTATCAGGTTGAGGTGTCTTCCAATGGTTATATAAAATCAAATCTTATGCTTTACACGCTTTCCCTAGCAGTTGCCCTGTTTGCTGCTATTACAATGGCAAAAATTGTCTATAGAATTCCATTCCTGTATATAATAATCCCAGGTTATTTATTTGCCCTTGTTCTATTATGGCTTTGTGACAAAGATTTTATAGGTATAGCTTTCGATGCAGGAGGAGCTGTAACAGGTCCGATGGCTGTATCTTTTCTCATGTCTATGGCTGTGGGAGTAGCTACAGCATATGAGGGTGCAGACCCTGTAGCAGATGGCTTCGGTCTGATTGCAATGATAGCACTCGCACCTATTCTTTTTGTTATGTTGCTGGGTGTTTATATAAGATTTAACGGAGGTAGAAATAATGTGCAATGAGAAGAGTGAATTTGTGTTAATAGTAACAATTGTAAAGAAAGGCTGGGGCGATGAGGTAATCAAGGCTTCAAGAAAAGCCGGTGCCCACGGTGGAACAATCTTATTTGGCCGTGGCACAGGAGTCCATGAAAATAAAAGTATTCTAGGCTTGATGATTGAGCCAGAGAAGGAGATCATCCTTACCATAGCCAAATCAAGTATTGCGGACAATATTCAGAATAGTATTATTGAAGCAGTAAATCTTAATGAACCCGGAATGGGAATAGGATTTGTAGTTTCTCTGGATAAAATATTTGGAATCTGTCATCCATTTTATGAAATGAAATGTCCCGAAAAAGGAATGTAAGCTTTAAAGGATTTTGGATTCAGAACTTGTAATTTATTCTGATAAATTCTATTCCAAAATTCCTTTTCTTAACGGTTTTTATACCGAAACTCTTTTTCTTAATCGTTTTGGATTTACAAAAGAGCCTAGCTGTTGTAAAAATTAGCCCTCAAATCATATCTATCGTTGAAAAAGGTAAAATTTCAAATTGTTCTTTATTAAGTATTACAACAGGAAATCAGAAAGAGTATAAAAAGGCAAACACAGAATGCAAATTCAACATATCTTAAAAAATTATCTTTCATAGTTACAATATATACACCAAACACTTATAAATTAGTTTTCCAGTTCTTTTTTAAGAAGTATAAGAAATCCCAAAAAGGAAGGTAAGCCTTCAAATTTCAATCTGCGTCTTAAATAATTAGATCATTACATATACACGACGCCATATATTAAATAATAATTTATTAGCTCACTGAAACGGATATGTAGATTTTGTTTAAAAACTTGATTTATATATTAATATATGAATTATGATTCCCGGTTTTCTATCCATCAAATCTTTAATTTTATTTTTCTCCATTTTAAGTCAGATTGTGGCTTTTTACTCTGAGCCATATTATTCTTATCCATATTCCCAAAAGTATAAATAATGTAAATAATTGTATACTATATGTAAAGGATGCATTACATTTTTATAGAAAATTAGCTTATTTGCTTTTAAAACTATACATAAAAATGTTATAAATATAGAACTTTGACTTGTATTGAAAGAGTATATGGAGTTGTATAGATGAAGCAGAAACAATTTGAAGTAATTTTATTTCTAATTATAATGGTGATGGGAATGGTTCTAAGTTTTGCTTTTTCGATAGGAAGTCCAGTACTTGCTATAGGTGTCTTTTTAGCAGGGGGGGCTGCGATATATATTATAAAAAATAGACAGGAAGGCATTGTGGAAGACGAGCGCATTTACCAGATCAGCCAGAAAGCCTCCTGGATTATTTTCCAGATAATAGTAATTAGTTTTGCCCTTGGAGGAGCAGCCCTCATAGCAATGAGGAACACTTATCCAAGCTACACCAATCTTGGTTTTTTCATGGCGTATGTAAGTTGTGCGGTTATGGTGCTTTATGGCTTGCTTTATATGCATTACAACAGGGAATATGGCGGCTGAGCAGAAAGCCGGATTCTCATGTCTTAAAAAATTTCAGGTACAATCCTAAACTTGATTATTAAAGTTGAATGTTCTCGTGATGACACCCTTCAAATCTACTTAAAAAATACGGAGCCTGCAATGAAAAATAAAATTAAAGTTTACAGAGCAATACATGATCTTACCCAGGAGAGCCTGGCCGAAAAGGTAGGGGTGACACGGCAAACCATACATGCGATTGAAAAGTGTAAATATGATCCTTCTCTTGAGCTAGCATTCAAGCTTGCAAGGCTTTTTGGTGTCCGTATTGAGGATATCTTCTTCTATGAGGACAACGGGACTGAGCCTCTTCGAGTCCTTCAGAAAGACTCAAATTAATCTTTTTTTTACGAAAATCAGGATTTATAAGATATTTCCAGATAAACTTAACTTTCCCGGATTCCTAAAACAAGTAAATACGGTGAAAATAGGTTATATATTCATTTTTTTATATCCGGAAAAAGCGAGAACATGTGAACTATACAGGCTACTGGGTTAGTAAAGCTAATTTTCCTTCAGGAAATTAATGGCGCTGCATCTCGAAAATCAATTTTAGTTTTTAAATATATTTATATTAAATGAAGGGATAGTTACAATTAACGGAAACTCCGGATGTAAAGCCCGTGAGTTTATCCCATCAAACAAACAAAAAAATAAGCAAGTTGCAAAGGAAATAAGCAGGAGGAAGATCAATGATGCAATCCTTTATAGTTGAACACTATCTTAACAAAGATGTGGATGTCTATTGCGGTGGACCTGACGTTTTCAGGGGAAGTGTAGAAGCCTGTGCAGACAATGTTCTGACGCTTAATAATGAAGGGAAACTTACCCATATAGCTATCGATAAAATAATAGCCCTATGGGGCCAATAAGCCCAAAATCTTACGTAAAGTGTTATATTAAAACGATAAAAAACTGGGAAAGGATCACTACTGATTCCCTTCTCATTCATTTTATATTTTGATAATCATTGGATGGCCAGTTGGGAGTTCCATTTTCCGGCAAGAGTAAATGGGAGGGTAGAGACAGCCGGAAACCTGCTAGAAACACACACAAACTAATAAGCCTTGATTTCAAATCAAGGAGCAGAAAAAATATATCTCCTAGTTAGAAACAAAAAAGCCTTAATACCGGGAAAAAGAAAACTTATCCTAACTAGCAGGTCAAAGTTCGATATATGGGAGAATATCTGGGGTGCGAAGAAATGGAATCTTTTATAGTGGAACAGCTTCGAGGCGAAGGAGTAGACGTTTACTGTGGGGGCCCTGATGTATTTAGCGGAAGGGTAGAAAGCTGCGCAAACAATGTGCTCACTCTTGAACAGAATGAAAAGCGCACGTACATAGCAATTGATAAGATCATAGCTATATGGCGCGCGCAATAACATCCATAAAAACATTGAGTATACTAAAGATTTGAACTAATCTCTTAGTTGAGAGTATCGTATATACGAGTAGTATATACTGTTACTTCCTGTTCTCATAGCTTATGCTTTTCTTCAGCCTTTGCATGGGAAGCGATAAATTCTCTCATCAGTTTTGCCCCGAGCATGGCTGTTTGTCCGGAATCATATTCAGGAGCAATTTCTACAACATCAAATGCCATTGAGAAGGGAGCAAGCGTCCTTATTGCAGTCCTTACATCTCGTGCACTGAGACCAAAAGGTTCAGGCGTGCCGAGCCCAGGGGCATAAGCCGGATCTATGGCATCCATATCAAGAGAAAAGTATATCTGACTGCAGTCAAGCCACTCGAGAGCTTCTTTGAGGATCCCTACAATACCTGTGGATTCCACGTCATCGGCTGTATAATACTTCAGATTATTTTCCTTAGCAAAAATCCACTCTTCTTCAGGACCGCTTCTTATGCCTATGGAAACCAGATTCTTTGTAACCTGATTTAGTATATTTCGGGATACGCAGGCATGGTTATTTTGAAAACCCCTATATTCTTCCCTGAGATCAAAATGAGCATCTAAAACAAGAACCCCGAAATCCTCTCCAGCGAGTTCAGCACAGGCCTTGACCATAGCAAAGGTCAGGGAATGCTCTCCTCCAAGCATAATGGGAAGCTTTCCATCGTTCAGGAGGTCTTTTGTTGCTTCGTAGAGATTCTGCAAGGTCTCGTCAACCGAGGCTGAAGTTTCCAGATTTCCAGCATCATAAATAGGAAGGTCCACAAGATCTATGTCGAAAGTCGGGTTATAACTTTCGAAGTTTGCTGAGACCTGTCGCATGGCATCTGGAGCCCAGCGGCTGCCTGCCCTGAAAGAAGAGGTGTTGTCAAAAGGCACGCCGAAAATAACATAACGTGCAGATTCATAGTCTGCAAGAGCATCTATAAAGGAATTAGGTAAAAACATACTCTAACCTGATATGAAGTTATTTGCTTAAAAAAGAACTACTCAGGTTGTTGACCTGAGTTTTGACATTATTTGGAAATTTACATTCGTATATCGAGTTTGATTTTGCCAAGGGCTGTAATATAAGAAACCTCTTCACCCTCTTTGACTCTGTCCTTATACTCATCAGGAATTACAATCTCAAAAGTTGAAAAGTCTCCCATGTCCATGAGTTGGGCAATTTCACCGGTAATCGAGATTACTTGGGCTGTCTTTCTTTCCACAATCGGGATATAGATTTTGCTTGCAACGGAACCTATGTAGGAGCGTTTCTGGCCGTCAAAGAGACCTATGACCTCTACCCTTGCCTTTGCAGCTCCATGTTTTCCTGGCTTGGACTTGACAATACTTTTTATGACGCATGCTTCGTCATCAATAATTACATATTTTCCTTCTTTGAGATCCTTTACTTCTACCTGCTGTTTCATAATGATTCTCCCGTACGTTTTTAAAACATCTATAAATAAGCTGTAAACGCCATACAGGGTTTGTCGGAAAGTCTCCATGGGTCCGGTTAAGTAGTATAAGAAGGCTTTTCTAATTTTTAAGCCTGTCTCTTATTTGGTCCGTACATTGCTTACTCCTGTATGGAAAAACTGAGAAATATTCCTAGCTTGGGGGCGCCTGTAGAACAAATCTACATTGAAAACTAATACGATAAATTATCCTTGACTATATAATGCTTGTGTGAGTTTTATGTCTTTAGACCATGTTTCAGTAAAAACTGCCAGAAGTACCCGAAAGAAGGCCATAAGCGAGAGTAATTATTACTTTACAGAGGATATTATACTACAAAGAGGGAAACCTTTTAACCTATAAAAATTATTGTTTTAGAGTCTGTGATATAGAAAAAATTCAACTTTCAACTGAGCCCAAGTTTCTTCAATTTTTCTGGCTTTGGCACGCCTTTTTCATCCCAGCCACGATAATGGTAATATTCCTGAAGTGCAGCTTCAAACTCTTGCCTTGGGAGTCCCTCATATCCTTCACTCTCAGCCTCGTTTTCAAACAGCCTTTCAGGAAGTGTATCATCTTTCCGAGAAAATCCTGCTTTAAGGTTATAATTTCTCTCAAGATTATAGATTCTTTCTCCAATATTCAGGAGTTCTGCAGGTGAGATTTCAATACCAGTTGCCGAAAACAGAAGAGCTGAACAGAGCTCTTCATTAAGAGCAAAGCCCGAAAAGGGACAGAAAACGAAAGAGTCCAGCATGGCAGTAAGGTTTTCAAAGACCTGGAGGATACCTGCCTTTCCTTTAAGGCTTAAACGGTCAAGACAGAGGGGCTTTCCAAGTACCTCAGGCCCGACCATGAAAGCAGTCCGGTAGTCTCCCCCATGACTGGATGTGGCATATGCCAGAGCCTGTCCCCTGACCCCTCGCGGATCAAAACCTCCAAGTTCAAGTCCCTTTACATCCATGCTCAAATCTTCTCTCCCAAGGCCTGAAAGATAATTTCTGGCTCCACTTCCGAGTTTTCCTCCTTCTCCGACTTCTGAAATCAGGGATTCAAGCTCATCAGCTTTAATTACCCCGGGTTTGAGTTCAGCGCACGCCCCAAGCAAGGAACCTACTGAGATTGGATCAAGCCCATAATCCCTGCATATCCTGTCAGCTTTGAGCACAGAAATCAAGTCAGAATTCTCAAGATTAAACCCGAAAGCCCAGAGAGAATCGTAATCAGGTACAATCTGGCCTGTTTCTTTAATCCTTTTCTTGCAGCCCAGAGGACAACCAGGGCATCTCTCATTTTCAAGCTCGAAAGCGGATTTGATACACTCTGCTGAAAGTGTATTCGCAAAAGAAGTCCTCCTTCCGGAAAAGTTCCTAGTAGGGATAAGATTCATGTATTCCAGCAATTTTACAAGCACAGATGTGCCGTAATTTGCAAGTCCTTTGGAAAGCACAGGGCTTGCCTCAAAAAGCTTCAATATCCTTGTCTCAAGATTCCGGAATTTCTCTTTATCAGAAGGTAAAAGCTCTTTTTCTCCTTTCACGACCACAGCTTTAAGCATTTTTGAGCCTGCAACTGCTCCAAGGCCTCCTCTCCCATTGTGGATAAAATCAACAACAAAAGAGGAAATAAGAGCCTGTTTTTCTCCTGCCCTGCCAATACAGGCAACGCTGACTTTGCTGTCTTTTTTCTTTAGAACTTCAGTACAGGCTCTGACATTCATCCCCCAGAGTTGTTCTGCTGCCACGACTTCAACTTTTCCTTCTCCTACTTCAACATAAGAAGGCCTTTTTGCCTTTCCAGTAATGATCAGAGCGTCAATTCCGGTTTTCTTGAGCTCTTTCCCAAAGCTCCCACCCATATTCCAGCTAAATATTGTGCCTGTTAGAGGTGACTTCGATGTTAGGACTGCTCCTGAAGCCATCGGAGCAAGCCCTGAAAGAGGCCCGGAAGTAAAAATTAAGGGATTTTCCGGACCAAGAGGGTCAATATCAGCATCTGAAAGCTCGGAAAGCAATCTTACCCCAAGCCCCCTGCCACCCAGATACTTTCTGATTAAGTTTCCATCCGTCCTGACGGAATTTACCGATTCAGAGCCAAGGTCTACGTATACCAGTTTTCCAATCCAGTCAACCATATTGAATCCTCTATTTCTTTTTCTTTTCTGCTTTTTATAGTCAATTCACTAATAAATGACAGATCAAGAAATTGTTAGTATTCACAGCCTGAGATAAAAACGCGAAGACATCTATATAATCCAAGCGTAACATGCAGCTTTTCACATGATTTTTATTACAACCTGATCTCCGCTTTTAAGCCCGAACTGAAGCGAAGCATTTCCTTTGTTTACCGCAATTTCCAGAAAACCGTGACTGCCTACAAGGATAAGAGGTTCTTCCTGCCTGACAAAAGCGTAGGTTTGAACAAAGGGCACTCTTCTGCCGTTTACCTCGACCTGCGAGCCGAAGGAAGAGAATTTCAAAATTGTGTCTTCCGGAATATTGGTAATTACATTTCCAAAGCTATCTGCAAAAATAACCTCGCCGATAAGAAAAGGCCCATCAATTCCGAAATTTCCGAAGTCAAGGTCAACAAAATTCGAAATTCTGGGTCCGACAGTCTCGATTGGTATGCCTTTTGAAAGGTAGGCTCCTACGGGTGCAAAAATATCCCTGCCGTGGAAAGTTGCAGAAACTCCTGATTTAAGCATAAGTTCAGAGTTTGTTATTTCATATACTTCCATTTCCCCAAGGCGACGCGCTGCAGGGATCAGGAGCCCGTTATCAGGACAAACAAAAAACTGTTTTTTTCCTGTGCTGCCGGCTTTTACAGCAAGAGCGCGACGGGAAGTCCCGACTCCAGGGTCGACAACCCCAATATGCACAGTTCCCTGCGGGAAATATCGAACAAGGGAATAGAGAGCAAAAGCTCCTTCCCGAATTCCGGCTCGCCGGATGGAATGGGTTATATCGACAATTCGCACATCTGGGTTGATTCCCAGAATCACGGCTTTCATGGCTGCAGGATAGAGGTCTCCAAAATCGGTAGTCAGGGAGATTAAGGGCATAAATATGACTCGGATTTAATCTATATTATATTATGCAGATTTGATAAAATAAATTAATACGTGAGAGAGTGTCATAGAAATTAAAAAGAAAAAGATAGGGAAGTAAATAGAAAATGAAATACATAAAAATATTATTCATATTGGTTTTAATAAGCCTTATTCTTCTGGCATCAGGGTGCGAAGAAAAACTAAACGCTGAACCGATAGAAAAGCCTCTCCAGGAACCTTATACCGAATTCTATATCCTTGGGCCTGAAGGGAACGCTGACAACTATCCTACAGAATACATACTCGGGGAGAACGGGACCGTAATAGTGGGAATTATAAACCATGAGCAAAAGCCCGTCAATTATACAATGGAAGTCAAGCTTGAAAACACGTCTCTGCCTTTACTCCCTGATCAACAGAATATAATTCTCGGGGACAACGAGACCTGGGAAAAAACAGTTACTATAACCCCACCCTTTGAGGGAACAGATATGATACTTACATTTTTCCTCTACAATGAAGACAAGAAAGAAGTGCTTGAAGAGGATATCTACCTGCCTTATAGAAACCTTAATTTGCGGATAAATGTATCGCAGAATTACTCAGAAAACGTTTCAACTCCGTTAACCTCAACATAAATAACTGAGCTGAGATTCAGCACCGAACTCTGCCTTCTCAAAAAAGCTGAAATAATTAAAATTACGTAATTCTATAAATTTAGAAATTTTCTCTGTTTCAGTGGGATCTGAGTGCGCAGGGCTCTGTTGCATATTCCCCTCGGCAGGCTGATGATTTCGGGAAAAGCTTTTTCATTTTCCTGAAGCAGCCTGAAACCTTTTTCTTTATCAAATTTTTTATAAAATCGGGCATCTGTTATACAGATAATGCATTTTCTCCTTTTTTATAGCGGAAAGTTCCTCAGCAGGAAAAAATGAAAGGGAGTTTTGCCCAGGCAATAAGATTCCTGTATTGGTCTATGTATCAGATTCTTGAGCTTGTATTAAAATTCGGTACTGACTTTTCCATAAACTTATTTTTGTGAGTTGATCTTAACGTAATTCAAAAAGTGGAATTTCAGGCATGACTACAAAACCTTTATGCAAAACGGCTCTGTAGAAAACCTATCTACATCAGATGAAAGAGGCTGAAAAAAGATAAGTATATTCAGATCTTGCTGCTCAGTTTAAATTTATGAAAATTCATTATTTTAGAGGATTTCTACAGAGCCTGCAAAACCTCATCGAAAGTTCATATGATCGAAAGTTCATAAGTTCATATATACTTTTTCCTCTTGAGAACACGAAATGTAAGCAAATATACGAGAACATTAAATATAATAAGGGTTCCAACCTCCGGATAAAGATCAGAGATTCCAGAGTTATTCAACATAGCATTTTTTATGCCGTAAAACACGTAGGTGCTTGGTACGAGATAAGAGATATACCCAATCTCTCGGGATAAATCAGCCAGCAGGGCAAGTAAAATCAGGGGTGCCATGCAAACAGTGGAAAGTAAAGATGCCGAAGAGTAATTATCAGCGTAACTGGCAATCAGAAGCCCAAGGCCTGTGAATACCGCAGAACCGAGAATTATAAAAACTGTAACCGATAGGAAGTTTCCGATAAAACCTCTGTTTATAATAATTATAACCAGGGATATGAGTATTGTCAGGAATAGTCCAAAAAACGACTTGCCATAAATCACGTCTTTTTCCGAAGCTGGTGACACAAGTATTGCATCAAGGGTTTTCTTCTCTTTCTCTGTAGTCAGCGTATTGGGTAAAACCATCATTCCAACAAATATTACAGTAAACATAATCCATATAGGAATGTTGAACCTGGACTGCAGGTCTCCAGGAAGCGTATTTAAGGTAATATTCACTGGATACTTCTGTCCTGCAAAGTTCATGATGATATCTTTATAAGTTTGTAAAAATACAGCTGATCTTGCCTCATAAGGGTTGACAATAATATTCAGGGAAGGAGTTAATCCATTTTTTATATCGGCACTGAAGCCTTTCGGCACAAGCACAATGGCTGCAACTTTTTGATTATAAAGTAACTCTTTGGATTTATCAACGGAGTCTGCAATAGTTACGTCATAATTATCTCTCGAACTTAGATATCCAATAAAATCGGCACTGGAACCTTCATCATAAACTGCAATGGGTACTAAGGTATTATCAGCCAATGAAATCGTAGAGTTAAAAAGAAGAGACAAAAAAACTGGAGTTAATAGTATTATCAATAAGTTCTTGCTTTTCACGGAAGATATCAAGTCCTTTCTAAAGATAGCCAGCACAACATTAAGATTCATCAGTTAGTTTCTTCCCGGTTAATTTTATGAAAACATCTTCAATTGTAGCCTCTTTTGAATGTACAAGGGATATCTGATTATTTTCGGAGAGTTTCTTAAAAATGTCGCTACTGGCGTTTGTATTTAGCGACAATTCGTAAATATCTCCTATTACAGTCTTAATTATCAAAACATCCTCCCCATACTTTTTTTTCAGATTTGCAGGTGTGTCCATAGCTATTATAGAGCCTTTATGTATGATAGCCAGACAATCGCATAAGAAATCCGCTTCTTCCATATTATGTGTCGTTATGAGGATTGTTTTGCCCTGTTCTTTAAGACCAAGAATTATTTGTCTTATTTCCCTTGCAGAATGCGGGTCCAATCCACTTCCGGGCTCATCCAGAAATAAAACCTCGGGATCATTGAGCAGGGCCCGAGAAATCATTATTTTTTGTTTCATACCTTTTGAAAGAGTCTTTACCTTGTTTTTCTGATACTTTTCCATTCCTACGGCCTTTAATACTTCACTTATTCTCTCTTTTGGAGAATTGTACAACCGGCGGAAAAAGTTGAGATTTTCATAAACCGATAATTCTTCATACAGGTTTTGAGACTCAAAAACAACGCCGATTTTCTTTTTTATCTCTAATGCATCCACTACGGTGTTTAATCCTCCAATATATACAGTACCCGAGGTAGGAGGAAACTGGCAGGTAAGAATTTTAATTGTAGTGGATTTCCCTGCTCCGTTTGGGCCCAGAAGTCCGAATATAGTTCCTTCTTTGATACTGAACGAAATACTCTTCACAGCTTCGAAATCACTATATTTTTTAGATAAATTCTCAGTAACTATCGCTTTATCCATGGTATCGTCAGCCATTTCAGAATATTCGCATACTTATTGTTAATTCCGTACCAACTTATCACTCTTTTTAATTAAGCTGGTAAAGTATATCGAGTCTCATAAGATTTAGGAGCTGGGTAAGATTTAGAATCTGGATCCTTGAACTCTTTCAAAAACAAATAAAATTGGCCTACATCGCAACCGAAAATTAACTATATGTATTCTTTCAGCAAATAATATTAGATTTTATAAACGTTGTTGGTATTAAATCTTTCTTTATTTGTAATATATTGTAATACTAAAAATCTCTCAACAACCGCCTTCAAGCCTTAATAAAAATTCCTTTATATCCAGTCCACTGGCATAACCCGTAAGCTTTCCATCTGCCCCAATAACTCTATGACAGGGGATAATTATCGCAATCGGATTTCGATTATTTGCAAGCCCCACCGCCCTATATGCCCTGGGCTTTCCGACAGATACAGCTATCTCTTTATAAGATCGGGTTTCCCCATAAGGAATTTCGCACAAAGCTTTCCAGATTAACTTTTGAAAATCCGTTCCTTCAGGAGCCAGCTTAAGGTCAAAGGACTCGAGTTTTCCGGAAAAATAAGCTTCAAGTTGCCTGGCAGCCTCCCTGAAAAACTCTTCGTTTTTTACCCAGCCTCCAAGAATTTCCATTTTCTTCTTGCCTTTCAGGAAAACAAGGCGTTTCAGTCCTTCTTCATTTCCTGCCAGAAGAATGGGACAGATTGGAGATTCGATTATGTCATAATACATTTTGTTCATCTCCTATAGCACAGTCGCAGGTAATGTATCGCTTCTGATAGAAATGTTTATTCAATGACCTAGTAAAAGGAATTCGCTGAAGAGGGGAGAAATGAGGCAAAAACTGAGGCGAGAACTGAGGGGAAGAGCTTCGTGAAAACAGATCCCGATAAATTTTCGAATTCCGGACTGAAAGTTTCGTTTATTTTCTCTGGCTTCTTTTTAAGATCCAGGCTCTTCTAAAGCATCTCCCTTGCTGCTGAAGGGATATGAATCATTCCATTCAGTCGGGACCTCAACGGGACTAAGCTTTTCAAATATATACTCCTCGCTTACGGTTTCAGAAGGACTCCCTAGTTCTTCAGGAGCCCCACTTTCTGAAGAAACTGATATGAGTAGAAATATCCCAAGAGTGATAAGTCCTTTAACTATTCCAAAAGCGATAAGCTTTTTAACTGATATTCGTCTCATAAAACCGATAAATCGTCTCATAAAAGCAATACCCCTGACAGGCTAACAAAAGACATCATCCAGATCGTATATTATCAGATCATATATTATCAAGTCGTATATATCCAGGTCGTATAAGAAGACTTCCAGATATCTCAACAAACTAAGAATAACTTTGAATGCTTTTAGAATAATTATGTAAAAAGCTATCGATTTTAAACTGTCAGAATGACAAATTTTCAGTGAAGAGGACGAATTCTTTTTTCTTGAGCATTTTCAACAAGATAGTCGAATTTTGCATAAATTGAGTTTAACATTCAGAGAGCTTGGATTATTCAATAAAGTATTCTAATGAACACGTTTTATAATTAAGACAAATATTACTATTTTTTTTCCGGAAGTGTTATATTAAACAAAGTTTAAACTTTGAAGCACGAGTCTAAAAACGCAAAAAATTGCCTCAGAGCTCATCACCGGACTTTGATCTTGATGAAAGAGGCAGGATTCAACCTTCAAGAGGAAAATCAGAAAATCCCTGGAAAGAAGGGAGTGAGACGATGACAAACCAGAAAAAGCTTACAATACTTGCGGTAACCGTCCTGCTGGTTCCAGCCCTTTTTATATCAGGCTGTACTGGGGAACTCAGTGCGGAGGAAATCGTAGAACAGATGCAGGAAAAAGAAGCCAGTATTCAGGATTATTCGTATACTATGCAAATAACCTCATACTTTGGAAATCAGACAAAGGAAATTGAAATCCAGACCCTGCAGAAGAAACCAGACAAGACAAAAACCGTTTCAATAAAACCTGAAGAAGAAGCAGGCTCAATTGCGGTTGTGGATGGAGAATTTATGTGGACTTATGACCCGAAAACAAATACGGTCATAAAAATGGAAATGCCGGATACCCCTATATTGGGAGAGATAGATTACGCAGGAATTATTGACGAGTTCCTGAACAAAAGGGATGTCTCTCTGCTTGGCATGGAAGAAATAGACGGAAGGCCCACATACCTGCTGGAGACAAAACCGAAAGAGAAAGAAGAGGGACTCCTTATAGGCCGGATAAAATTCTGGGTGGACAAAGAGACATGGATGTTTCTCAGGTATGAAATGTATGACAGTAGCGGAGACCTGAGTATAAAATTCGAGATCCGAGACCTCAAAATCGATCAGGGGATCCCGGACTCCGAGTTTGTATTTGAGGTGCCAGAAGGGGCAACGGTAAAGACCGTGAATTTTGACTCATTAATTCCCGAAGAAATGACCCTCGAAGAAGCCAGAGAAGCTGCAGGATTTGAAATCCTGGTTCCGGAATACCTCCCCGAAGAGTATGCCTTCAACTATTCTACAGTCTCTAACAACAGCTGGATAGCTCCTGAAGGGCAGGCCTTTGAGACGGTTTCCCTGAAATACGAAAACGAGGAGGGAGATTACATTTTCCTTTCGGAAACCGTATACGAAAACAAGGCCCAGAAAGCTCACGAGGCTCAGGAAGCTCCAATCATGAATTCTGCAGAAGAAGTTTCTATTAACGGGATGGAAGGGAAGTACCTTGATCTGGGGAACATGAAAATCCTGAGCTGGAAGATAGGAGACATTGATATGAGCCTTACCGCTTCGCTGAAAAAAGATGAACTGTTGAAGATTGCGGAGTCCATACGGGAAAATGTCTGAAAAGCTCATTTTATAGCAATTAAAACCGGAAAAAGATGAGGAATATGGCAACAAAGAACGTACTCCTGCTGGCTCTCGTAATTCTAGCCATCTTCGCATCGGGCTGCACGGGAAAAGAACTGAGTGCCGAAGAGATTGCAGCTCAAATGCTGGAAAAACAGGACAGCATTGAAGATTATTCGTACACTATGCACATGACCTCTTACATAGGGAAAAAGGTCGTGGAAAACGAGCTTAAGACAATATACAAAAAACCACACATGATAAAAAACTTCATAGAAGAACCGGGAAAGGAAGCAGAAACGCTTGTGCTCTCTGATGGAGAATTCAGGTGGACCTATGATCCAGGGACAAACACGGTCATGAAAACAAGAATTCCTGAAAGTCAGGAATTAACCGAAAATGACTATCTCTCAATCATAAAAATTTCTCTTAACGATACAGACCTATCCCTGCTCGGAACAGAGAAGATTGAAGGAAGGGAAGCCTATCTGCTGATGGCTACCCCAAAAGAGACAGGAGAACAGGCCCCTGCATACAGTATGAAAGTCTGGATAGACAAAGAATCCTGGATGTGCCTTGGGTATGAGATGTACGACGATAACGGGAAACCAGTATCAAAAGTAGAAATCAGGAACCTTAAAGTAAATATCGGGATTCCGGATTCTGAGTTTGAGTTTAAAATCCCGGAAGGAGCAACCATAAAGACTAGGGAGCCCGGAAGTATTGAACCTCCTGAAGAATTAAGCCTCGAAGAAGCTAAGGAACGGGTCGGTTTTGAAATCCTGACCCCAGAGTATCTGCCCGAAGGTTATGAATTCAGCCACGCGGCGGTTTATAATACCAGTGAAACGGCCCCCGAAGGCCAGGCTTATGAGGCGGTAATCCTGAAATACACAAAAGGGGAAGAGAGCATATCGATCACAGAAGCCGTATATGAAGGCCAGGCTCCCGAATCTGCAATCATGGATACTGCCGAAGATGTTTCGATTAATGGGGCAGAAGGAAGGTATCTTTCGCTGGGGGGTATTAACGTGTTGAAGTGGAAGCTCGGAAGTGTTAACCTGGGCATGACTGTTTTTCTGGAGAAAGATGAGCTTCTGAGAATTGCGGAGTCCATACGGGAAAATGCCTGAAAAATGAAAATAATTTCGGGAAAATATAATTTGGGTGATGAAGAAAATGAGAGGGAAAAAAGCATTGGCTGTACTGCTCCTTGTAACTCTGGCCCTTTTTGTGTCCGGATGCCAGGAACGGGAACTCAATATAGAAGATATTGCGAAACAGATGCAGGAGAAAAATGCTGCCATTGAGGATTACTCGTATACCATGTACATCACATCATGCGCCGGAGAAGGGGTATTGGAAGGCCAATGGGAAGGTCAGATCAAGATTATGTATAAAAAACCGGGGATGATGAAGACCCATTCAAAAAATATTGGTGGAGAAAACGATGAACATATTACGGTTTCGGATGGGGAATTCAGCTGGAGTTATATGCCGGGGACAAACACGTTTTCAAAAGTAAAACTCCCGGAGTATAAAGAGCAAACAAAATCCGACTACATAAGCGGCATAGAGTATTTCCTGAATCAAACAGATGTTACGCTGCTGGGGGAAGAGGAAGTTGCCGGCAGGCCTGCGTACCTGCTTGAAACAATCCCGAAAATGGGGGTTGGAGAGGCAGCTGAAAATGAAAGTGAAAATGAAAATGACGAGGAAGATGACAAGGAAGAGTTCTCTCCTGGCCCGACAAAAATCTGGATCGAAAAAGAAACATTCATGCCTCTAAAATATGAAACGTATGACAGTAACGGAAACCTTGTGCAGAAAACAGAAATCCTTGACCTGAAAATCAATACAGGGATTCCGGACTCCGAATTTGAGTTTGAGGTTCCTGAAGGAGCAGAAATAATTACTGTAGAATCGGCCCCGATAGTGTTTACGGGAGATCCGAAAAGCCCTGGAAAAGTCCCTGTGGAAGATATCAAAGAGCATGCCGGTTTTGAGCCGCTGGTCCCGGAATACCTTCCCGAGGGCTATGCTTTCAGCCACTCAATGTCAATGAATACAGAGAAAGCAGCACCTGATGGACAGATTTACGAAACGGTCAGCCTGACATATATCAATAAAAAAGAAAATAATGTCATGGTACTTACGGAAAAGGTATATGAAGGAGATCTCAGCGAATCCTCAATTATGGAAGGGGCAGAAGACATCATTATCAACGGAAAAGAAGGAAAATATTTTGAAGAACCGGGAGACCCGGAGAGGGGGACGAAGCGATTAAGCTGGAAAATAGGGGACGTTGAACTGAATCTTCTGGCGTACATCGAAAAAGATGAACTATTGAAAATTGCAGAGTCAATTTCAGAAGCATAAATTCTGCATCAGAAGCATAAATTCTGCATATACCGGGCGGCAAATTAACGGGAGCAAACAATGGAAAAAATGCGGGAACAATCACGAAAAAGCACCAAATTAAAGCAGGAAAAAAAAACAGTAAAAATAAGAATTAGGATGAAAGAAAAGATGAAGAAAGTAAAGCTCGAAGGCTTTACTCTGTAATTTAACCAGTGCCTCTTATTTTGCAAGGTTGTAGTTCTGGTTGACGATCTTAAGAGCGCAGAAGTTGCCGCACATTGTGCATGCATCGGTGTCTTCGGGTGCCCTGCTGTTCCTGACTGCTCTTGCGTGTTCAGGATCGATTGAAAGGGAGTACATCTTTTCCCAGTCGAGTTCCCTTCTAGCTCTGCCCATGTCAAGGTCCCACTGTCTTGCCCTGTCAGGGTACTTTATCATGTCTCCAACGTGAGCTGCAATCCTGGAGGTCTTGACTCCGGTGATGACGTCTTCGAGGTTTGGAAGGGCGAGGTGTTCTGCAGGAGTTACGTAACAGAGGAAGTCACAGCCGTATGATGCGGATACGGATGCACCTATTGCGGTTACGATGTGGTCATATCCTGGAGCGACGTCGGTAACGAGAGGACCGAGCATGTAGAAGGGCTTGTGACCGCTCATTTCCTTCATGAGCTTGACGTTGGTTGAGATCTGGTCAAGTGGTACGTGGCCAGGACCTTCGACAATTACCTGTAATCCCTGTTTGTGTGCCTTGTCAGCCACTTCGGAGTTAATAATGAGTTCCTGAATCTGAGCGCGGTCGGTTGCGTCGTGGACTGCTCCTGCACGCATTCCGTTGCCAGTGGAAAGAACGACTTCGTGTTCCTTGAGGATTTCAACGAGGTAGTCGAAGTTTTCATAAAGCGGATTTTCTTTTTCGTTGTGTAGCATCCAGGAGCTCATGAAAGCGCCGCCGCGGGAGCAGAGTCCGCCGTATCTGCCGTGGGCTTTAAGCCTGTCAAGGGTGATGTTGTTGATCCCGGTGTGGATTGCCATGAAGTTGGTTCCGAGCTTTGCCTGTGCTTCGGTTGCGTTGAAGAGTTCGTCTTCGGTCATGTGCACGATTGAGCCGTATTTCCTTGCAGCTTCAATGAAAGCCTGATAAAGAGGCACTGATCCGACTGAAAGGGAGATGCTGTCAATGACCTTTTTCCTGATTCCGAGGAAGTCTCCGCCGGTTCCGAGCTCCATAAGAGTGTCAGCACCTGCTTTTTCTGCAGCGATTGCTTTTTTGACTTCCATATCTGGATCAACGATGTCCGAGGATACTCCGATAGAGGCATTGACCTTGGTCCTGAGCCCTTCACCTATACCGCAGATTTTAACCTGCCTGTAAGGAGAGATTGGAATAACAATTCTTCCAGCTGCAACCCCACGGCGGATGAATTCTGGGTCAAGCCCTTCATCCTTTGCAACGATCTTCATTTCTTCGGTAATGATCCCTTTTTGTGCATCTTCCACGATTGTCATATTATTAACCTCAAGCGTTCTATCATCTGTAAGATTTGTCAATAGGATTTATCTATATGATTAAGCTGTAATTAAGGCAAGGTTGAGTTAGAACATAAAAGGCAAGTAATTATATATAACACTTTTTAAAAAATTAACTTTAACCATAATCAAGTTTACTTTACTTAGATGCCTGTCGGTGTTGAAAATATAAGAAACTCGATTAAAATAAACATTTTATAATTTAATCGCAAACCTTTTTTGAGTAGAAAGCAAGTAAACTTGTTCTGGACGGGAAATTGAAAAAAGAAAAGATTTGGTATATAGCAAAATCAGATATAGAAAATAGGTAGCCTAACAAGAGAAAACAAACTCATTTTTCTATATAATATTTTTGCCCTTAATAAATGAAGTATAATTTTTTTGGAGATATTAAAAGGTAAAATAATTAACTTCAAAGACCAGGTTAATTTTATATTAAGTTCAAAATATTATTTTTCGATGAAGTCCTCATTGCCTTTTACGTTGGCAACTAAAATAAAGTAAAACTATTAAAATGGCAGATAACAAAGATTTCATAAAATCTGACCAATTTAAGAACTTCATGCAATAATTTTTGGGTAATGGGTGGTTCTATTTACAACGTGAGACGTTTTATTCTCATAATAATCAAAAGCATATTGACTACCCAACACACCAAGACTGCGATTCCCAAACGGCACTTCCTGTCCCAGAATAGCGATGACTTTTACATAGCCTGTGTCATTAACATTTGCCGCGAGTAGATTATTGTACCTACCTCTGTATTTTTCAGGCCATTCCGTTGGGTCGTTATTTGCACTCAAAAAGACAAAGAAAGACACATTTTCTTCTCCTTTTAGATTATCGCTTAAGTAGACGTAGGTATCATATGTTGGATTTGAGGCATATTTAGTGTAGTCTCCATAAGGGACAGAAGAAATATTAGATACATTTTCAACAGGAAACAACATCGGGCTTCCATTATTTATTGGATCAAAAATATCAAAATAGTTTGCAACAAACCAGGCACCATCATGAATATCTTCAAGCCTAGTATTGTTTGTTCTGAATCCAAGCATATAACCCTTATCAGTTTCTGCAATGAAAGTTACCCAGTTCCCTATTATCTCTTTATTCTCAAGTGTTTCACTCATATTTCTAAAATAGGGACCTATATAATCTCGTTCAGGCTTACGCGTGGCTTTAAGCAGAAACTTCTGGAATAAATTAGGTTTCTGAGTGAAGGGAGTAAAAAATTTTCCTTCCTTAGATGCGGGGATAGGAACCATTATCACAGTCGTTCCATTCACTTCCTTTCCGGAAAGTCCTGTCACTTCAACATCATAGTTAAAGTGATATCTCTGAACCGGCTCCCTATTAAGGTACATACCCGTATTTATGGCATAGATGGCATATAAAAATAGTATGCCTACAACAAAAAGAGTGAAAAAGATAGGAATATGCAGTAGATTTTTTCTTCTCACTTTTACTCGCCTCCTCATACTCTAATAAAATCTTTACTCCAGAGGCAGAATCAACCTTAAGTATTTACAGATCTATAATTTTTTTGCCTCCGTGCATATTGAGTTCAGATTAGCTCTAAAAGGCTAGTTATGGACTCCATAAACTAATTTGGTTTAACTTTTATGAATTTTTTGACTAGGTCTTCTAATAATATTAGAGAAAGGGAAATTTACAGACCTGAAATAGAAAAACAAAGGTTAATTAGAATTTTTAGACAGACCTTACTTATAAGGTAATCGCTGTTGGCTGTTTCTTACTTGAGCTTTAAATTTTGAGTTAATCTATTGAAAGTGTAAGCTGTGCACGTTCTAAAAGAGGGAAACAGGAAGCTAATTTATAAATCACATAATATATAGACTAAAAAATTATCTTGAAGCTAGGTTAATGGATATCAAATTTTTAAGAAAGTAATTTAAAAAACATTAGTATAATTGATGCTATAGGCTAGTGTAATAATATCTAAACTCTAAAAAAGTTACTAGTTCAAATTAAAAATACAGGCTAAAAAAAATAGAAGTTTTTATTTCTCCCTTTTATTATTTTCCTGGATAAGCTTAACGGTTTGCCTGTGCAGGGTTACTATAAGATCGCTCAGCATCCCGAAGATGAACATCTGAAGTCCGAATATAATAAACAGGGTCGTGAGAACTGAAAGGAGAACATGGGTGATATCATTGAACCACTCGACTACCACATAGGTTCCCGTAAACAAACCTGCAATAATAAAAAGAAGACCTATGATTCCGAAATAAAACATCGGATTATAAACTTTTGCAAGCCTGTAAATTGTAGACCCTATTCTAAACCCATCTTTAAGAGGATTTAGCTTGGTTGCGCCTTTTTCATTTCTTGGGAGATATGTGATTGGAACTTCTTCAACTCTTTGTTTTTTAAGAATACACTCTACAGAGATCTCAGTCTCAATCTCAAAACCTGTTTTATTAAGCTCAAGTTCCCTTACGCTTTCAAGCGTAAATGCACGATAGCCGGAAAGAATATCTTTAAGATCCGCTCCATATGCAACGTCAAAAAACAGATTTATTATGCGGTTGCCTACAAGGTTAAGTTTTGTAAAAGCGCCAGGGGAGTAATTCTCAAGCCTGTTGCCTATGACGTGGTCGGCTTTGCCTTCCAGAATAGGCTTGAGGAGGGAACGAGCTTCTCGGGCAAGATACGTTCCGTCACCATCAACCATTACTACATAAGAGCTCTCTATAATCCCGAAAGCCTGAATCATTGCCTGTCCTTTACCTTTTCCGGTCTGAATGACAACTCTTGCGCCTTCGGTTTCTGCGATTTGATCTGTGCCGTCCTTGCTATTCCCATCAATTACCAGAATATTGGAAAAACCTTCCTGCCTAAAATCCTTGATAAGCTGTCCTATTGTTGAAGCTTCGTTCAAGGTAGGAATAAGAATGCAAACGTCTGCGTTGTTCACGTTTCACACATATCCTTTGTCGGAATCTCTACGCGTGCCGCAGAATCCGTTTTGTTGTAAAATTATATAAACACCTTATTTCCAGAAAAATGGTATATAACTAATAAATTAAGGGTTCTTATAAAAGCCCCATGCTGTCGAGCTGCTTGCGGACTACTTCGACGCCCCTCTCGCAATCTTCAGGGGTCTTGCCGCCTGCAACTACCAGTTTTCCGGAGCTGAAGATAAGCACAACTACTTTGGGCTCATCAATTCTGTACACAAGCCCAGGGAACTGTTCAGGTTCATATTCAATGTTTTCAAGTCCAAGCCCTATTGCAATTGCATTCAGGTTTAAAATAGCATGCAAGTCTGCCGAAGCAACAATATTCTGGACAGTAATCTGGGGGTTCTCAATGGTCTTAATCCCTATACTGTTCAACTTTTTAGCCATATTGCCAATAACTGTGTGTACATCGGCAACGTTTTTCGCCCCTGTACAGACAACCTTACCGGAAGTAAATACCAGAAAAGCAGCTTTAGGATCTGAAACCCTGTAAACGAGCCCGGGGAACTTCTGCTTGTTGTACTCGGCTCCTTCGAATTGGGATTCGATAACAGTTAAGTCGAATTCTTCAGCGAGTTTGGTGGATGCAACCATATTTTCGATCTTGATGTTAGATTCGCTCATTAGTCAACCTCAGTATATGAAGCAAATCAGTTACCTTATTTCCAGAAAAATGATATATAACTAATAAATTGAGGGTTCTTATAAAAGCCCCATATTGTCGAGTTGCTTGCGGACTACTTCGACGCCCCTCTCGCAATCTTCAGGGGTCTTGCCGCCCGTAACTACCAGTTTTCCGGAGCTGAAGATAAGCACAACTACTTTGGGCTCATCAATTCTGTACACAAGCCCAGGGAACTGTTCAGGTTCATATTCAATGTTTTCAAGTCCAAGCCCTATTGCAATTGCATTCAGGTTTAAAATAGCATGCAAGTCTGCCGAAGCAACAATATTCTGGACAGTAATCTGGGGGTTCTCAATGGTCTTAATCCCTATACTGTTCAACTTTTTAGCCATATTGCCAATAACTGTGTGTACATCGGCAACGTTTTTCGCCCCTGTACAGACAACCTTACCGGAAGTAAATACCAGAAAAGCAGCTTTAGGATCTGAAACCCTGTAAACGAGCCCGGGGAACTTCTGCTTGTTGTACTCGGCTCCTTCGAATTGGGATTCGATAACAGTTAAGTCGAATTCTTCAGCGAGTTTGGTAGATGCAACCACATTTTCGATCTTGATGCTAGATTCGCTCATTAGTCAACCCTCAGTATATAAAGCAAAAGTAATATCCTCTAACCAGTATATAAAGCTATAGTTAAATACCATACATACTATATAAATGCTTTATATATCAATATAAATGCGACGGAAAAACTTAAATTTAAGGCGCCCGTGACCTCAAAGAAATTAATAGAGATGCAAACAGTTAGATCATTTTATAGATCCGTCATTTTTCAAATTTCCTAAGACCTTCAAGAATAGAATCATACTTAGTACAGACTCTCTGGAGAAGATCGCCCTCAACACTACGATGCGTGGGTATCAAAATTTGAGCTCCTTTTTCAATTTTAATCCCGCTTTTTGAAATTCCATAATCAGGTGCAATAAGCACTCCGTCTGCTGAGATTCCAAGAGAAAGATCGTTTACGATTCTTGAAACCATTTCAGTTGCCGGTTTTACCTTTTTCTCGATAAGGACAGCAGAGGAAACGTATCTTTCTCTGGTTTCCCGAATTTTCTTAATATTATTTTCCACTATTTTGAAGTCAACTTCATCGGGAAGTTCTTCAGTAAGTAAAGCAATTGCTTCGATAAGGTCTTCAAAAGTTGTAGAATGCATCTCAAGAATTTCTCCGTCGCAATACTGCCGTACAGTATCAGAGTAGCCAGCCGAGATCACGACAAGATCTGCCTCAAGCAGGCGGGAAATTTCCTCCTTCGAAGGTGAGTAAGCATTGGCAACAAAGTATTCCCTGATCCCGCACATACCCATAAGAGATTCATACATTGGAGTCACGACAACGATCTTCTTTCCTATCCAGAGGTTGATCTCACTCTGGCCACCCTGGGATTTTAAAAGCTCAAGAATTTTCTCTTTTATGGCTTTAGGATCATTTCTTTTAAGCCCAAAATAATCTGCAAAAAGCGGGGTTGTAGAAAGTTGTCTGCTTCTCCCGTAAGGCACAGATTCTACAAAACCTCGTTCTATAAGATCTTTTATATGATCATAAGCCCCGCTTCCTCTCATATCAACAAGTTCGGACTGAAGCAAGGGCTGGTAATAAGCAATCATAGAAAGGGTACGGAGTTTAGGGGCTGAAAGCTCTTTTGGAGCAACCTCCCGCATAAGTTCGGAGTATTCAGGCTTGACCTGCATGACATACCGTTCCCCAAGGTCAAGGATCTCAATTCCTGAGCCTCTGGAAGAATAAGCTTCTGTCAGTTTCTGTACTGCCGAAAGGACAATTTTTTGGGGTTTTCCGGTGATTTTCTCAAGTTTTTCAAGGCTTACTGCCCTGCCAGCAGCAAAAAGTACGGCTTCGATAATCTCAAGCTCACTCATGAATTTTACTCCCAGATTTAGTTTCAGGCTTCGAAAGCTCGGCTTTTGAATTCATAGATTCATGAAAAAGAGGGGGATTGTTCTCAGTGGAAAAACCGGATTCCTCTCCAGGATAAATATATAGTTCATCGAAAAGTTCGTTCTGAAAAAGCCAGATCTTTCTGGTTGAGGCAAGGAAAAGAAGAGACAGGTAATCCATTATTCTGTCTTCACTTTTTTCCAGAAAGCTGGAGAAAACTACTACAGGCTGCTTCGCAAATTGTTTGGCAAGGCTCGCCCATATCACTGTCAGACGTGAGCTAATGGTTTCTTCATGTGCAATGCTCAGGACATCTCCGGTAGTAAACTGGGGTCGAAGCTCGGATTTTTCTGAAATCTGGCTTGCCTTTTTTTTGTTTTTCCTGGATAAGCTTTTTTCGGCTTTTTTGAGTTCAAGAATCAATTCATTCAGTGTAACCGGTCTCGTGGAAATCCTGCGGACAGGAAGTTTCGGAACAGGAAATTCCTCAGGCTCAGGGAAATCGGGATCGTCAAGAAAATCTGGATCGAACGAATCAACCTCTTCCTCCTCTTCCCCCAAAATTCCCGAGGATTTCATTCGAAGGAGAATAGCAGAATAAAGAAGAGTCCTTGAGGAAATTCTAAGGTCCATCTGTTTGAGTTCTTCCACTCTTCCCAGAAAGCTGTCAGTAAGCTGCACAATATCTATATCCCAGGGATCGATTTTTCCATCCCGCGCAAGCTCAACCAGAATACCCAGAGGTTCGTAAGTCTTAAATTCCGAGATGTCAAGCAGATCCCAGTCAATTCCAAGACATGATAGCGTGCCTGACAGCCCATAAGTTTCGGGATCTGCAAAAAGAGAATCATTTTTCCCAGATTCATGAACTTTACGGGCTTGAGGTTTAGGAATCTCAAGCACTACATTCGTGCTATCCAAAAGTTCAGCCATTAAACTTCACCCCAGTAATGCTCGTGAGATTATTTTCCTGCATTGTAACCCCTATTGTCCTGGATGCGGCCTGAATCATAGGTTTTCTTAAGGAAACAACAATAAACTGGACTTTTGATCCTGAAGCTTTAACACGCCTTGAGACCCTTTCCACGTTCCAGCCGTCCAGAAACATATCAATTTCATCAAAAGCATAGAAGGGAGCAGGACGATACTGCTGGATCGCAAATATAAAAGCAAGTGCGGTAAGACTTTTTTCCCCACCTGACATTGCTTCTATCCGCTGGAGAGTTTTTTCCTTGGGCTGTGCCCGAAGAGTCATCCCTCCTGCAAAAGGGTCTTCAGGATTTTCAAGCAAGAGCTCACCCATGCCATCGGAAAGCTCGTAAAAAATCTCCCTGAAATTGGCATTAATGCTGGCATAGGCTTCCATGAAGGTGTCTTGCTTTAACTGCTCATACTGGTCAATACGCTCAAGGAGCTGCTCTCTCTCAGTAAACAGAGTATCCCTTTTCCCCTGTAAATCCGAAAGCCTGAGCTCTACCTCATTATACTCGTCAATTGCCCGCATGTTTACGGGCTCAAGCCGCCTGAGGGCTTCATCGATTGCCTGAATCCGCATATAAACGGTTTCATAATTCGGGACCTCATCAGTCTCTTCCAGCCCTCTTTTAAGGATTTCTTCAGCAAGCTGTTTTTCCTGGTCAAAAAGTGCATTCTTTGTAGCTGTGAGCGTAAGCACCTGCTGCCTTGCCTTTTCAAGTGTAGTTGAAGCAATACTTACTCTGCGCTTGACAGCACTGTGCTCAGCCTGAACTTTATCCCGCTCTTGCTGGAGTCCTATAAGTTCATCCGAAAGTTCAAGCTCCCTTACTTTCTTTATCTCGAGTTTTTCCTCAAATTCCTTTATTTTTATCCTTAGAGAGTTAACCTTCTCCAGTCTTGAAGCTTTCTTCTCATCAAGCTCTCTAATGAGTTCCTTAGCTTCAATAATTTTCTGTTCAGTATATTCTTTTTCAAGCTGCAGGGCGTTCTGGGTAGCTTCAATATCTCGGATTCGGCTATCAAGCCTGCGGAGTTCCTCGTCAACAAATTCTATCTTTTTATTGATATCAGGCAGAGGAGAATCTGCAAGCTTTTCTTCAAGTCCAGAGATCTGTATCTCAAGTTCGGATACTACCTCCTCCTTATTGGCTTTTTCAGCAATTACTCTGTCCATCTCAGCCCTGAGTTCGGTTTTAGACTCCTCAATTGCTTTGAGATCGGCCTGTTTAGCCTCAAGAAGTTCAGCAAGTTTTGTTTCCCTACCTGCGATTTCCTCAAGCTGATGTTCCTTTCTTGAGATTGTTGCCTCGTTGTCCCGGATTTTCCGGCTTAACTCGAAAAGATGGCTTTCAATACTGTCCTGTTTGCTTATGGCTGCATTCCGGCTTGCATCTAGAGACTTTATCTCCTCTGCAAGTTCGAGCAGTTTATCTTTTTCTGCAGCCGCAAAGGAAATTCCCGATTTAGACGAGATTGACCCTCCTACCATTGCTCCGCTCTTTTCAAGAAGTTCACCTTCAAGAGTGACCATTCTTGCTCTGCCCATAAGGCGGCGAGCACTTGCAAGGTTTTCCATAACAAGAGTATCCTGAAAAACATACCAGAAAGCAGGCTCAAAATCGGAATCAAATTCAATAAGGTCAATTGCATACCCTATCACTCCGTTCTCATAACTCAGGTTTTCAAGCCGCCTGGGTTCTCTCAATTTGTTGAGGGGAAGGAAGGTAGCTCGTCCTCCTTTTCTGCGTTTCAGATATTCAATTGCTTCGGCAGCGTCGGCATCCGTATCTACAACAATCGCCTGCATCCGGTTTCCTGCCGCAATCTCCAGAGCTGTTGAGTATTGTCTGTCCACTTTTCCAAGCTGAGCAATAGTCCCATGAATTCCGAAAAGGTCTTCCTGCCTTGCAGCCCCTATTACCATCTCCACAGCCCTGGAATAGCCTCCTCCCTGTTCTGAGGCCCTTACTCTTGCTTCCGTAACTGCATATTCCTGCTGGAGGCTGTGAAGCCGGTTCTCAAGCTTCCTGATATCTTCCTTTATCCTGAAATGGCTGCTTTCGATATCATCACGGTCTCGAATTAGAGATTCCAGATTTTCGGAGAGTTTTTCAAGCTCATACCTGACAGAAAGGGTGTCACTGTCAGAAGTAGCAACCGCGGTTTCGGCATCCCTGATCTGGTTTTCAATTTCTCGGAGCTCTGAAGATTTTCTCCTGAGAGAATCAAGAAGCCGATCCTCGATTCGGATGAGCTCGTTTTTCTCATTTTTTACATCCTCAAGATTCTTTTTGGCAGCCATGAGCTCATCCCTAGTAGCTGCAAATTTTGCGTCTACATCCGCAATCTTACTCTGGAGCAGCATGCGTTCGGTTTTACGCTCGGAAAGCTCGAAAGAAATACTATCTTTTCTCAGGTTTTCGGCTTCGATTTTCCCATCAAGTTCCCTGACTTTACCCTTGGTAGAATCAATTTCTACAAAGGCTTTTCTGCGTCGCGAATCTGCCTCCTCAAGCTCGGATTCCGAAAGCTCAATACTATCTAAGCAACGCGAAATTTCTCCCTTAATCTCTTCAATTTCCCTCTTAATCTGAAGCTGTTCATCCTCCCCTTTCTTCCGAATTTCAAGGGAGAGCTTTTCCAGGGCATCCTCGAGGATCTGAAGTTCATTTGTTCTCTCGTCCAGGAGGAGCTGGACTTTTTCAAGATGTACTTCCTTTCCTGCAAGCTCCTTTTCTACATTCTTTAGTTCAGCCCTTGCGTCTTTGAGTTTGGAGAGCAGGACATATCCTTCAAATTTAATTTTTTCAGCCTTAAGCGCCTGATATTTTAAGGCCTGATCGCGTTCCCCTGCAAGTTTTCCTAGCTGGGTACGCACCTCTTCAAGAATTATATCTACACGCTCGATTTGCTGTCTTACAATTTCCAGTTCCCCAAGCGCCTTTTGCCTGCGCTCGTCAAATTCTGCAACCCCCGCGATCTCATCAATAATTTTTCTTCTTTCTACAGAACTCATGGAGATGATCTGTGTAACATCTCCCTGCATAACCACATTGTAACCTTCAGGAGTTACTCCGGCTTTTGCAAGCTGAGAATGGATTTCTCCAAGAGTTACGGATTTCCCATTGAGATAAAAATAGCTGTAATACCCGCTTTTTGTCCGCCGAACCTTTCTTGAGACTTCAATCTCGTCAAGTTCGATAGGTAACTTACGGTCAGAATTATCAAAACGAATCGTAACCTGAGCAAAATTAGGTTTTTTTGCCGTATCGCCATTATAAATCAGATCAGTAAGTTTTTCAGCTCTAAGAGTCCTTGAACTGGTAAGCCCAAGTGCAAAAAGAATACCGTCTATTATGTTAGACTTTCCACTTCCATTAGGACCGGAAATTGTAGTAAAGTCATTATAAAAAGGGATCTTTACTTTTTTTCCAAAAGACTTAAAATTAACAAATTCGATCTCTTTTATATACACAGAATGCCTCTGTAATTTTACGTTTTTGAGGAAGTTTCTGTTTTTTAAGCCTTATTACGCTCGAGAATTTCTCCGGCTGCAGGTTATAATCTCAGCGTCTTCATCTTCCCGCACATCAACGGATTCTTCTATGGAATGCTTTTTAGAAGACTTCTCAGCGATTATGTATTCACATTTATAGTCATTTGCAGGCTGGGTTCTTTCAGGAGGCGGCCTAACTGCAGAAGGCTGTCTTACAGGGGATAACGGTCTTGGAGATTGCTGCCTGGCAGGTTCTGTCCTCATCAACGGTTGCTGTCTCGATGTGCCTTTAAGCCGTCTTCGATCTCCACTTTCTGCAATAATATATTCACATTTCACTTCTACATTTTCTCTGTCAAGTTCCGCGGGCTCAACCTCTCTGAACTTAAGCTGAACTTTTGCACCTGTGCCTGGCAGGGAGGCAGGCGCTTCTTTGAACTCACCAAGTCTGTATGTTGAGTTTTCTTTTCGGGATTCAGGTTTTTGTTTGGGTTTTCTGGAAAGAGGAGGAAGGTCAAGAGGATCTTCAGGATGGGAAGAGGTAATAGAAGGATGAGAGGAAATAACCGGAGCAGCCTTTTTCGCATCCTCCAGTTGTTTAGTTAGATTTCCTAGCTGCGCTTCCAGTTTCTTGATAAGCGTTTTCTGGTCGAGCAATTCGCGGACAAGTCCATCCTGAATGCCTGCAAGTTCCCTCAGCTTACGATCAGCTGATCCCGAGTCTTTTTCCCTAGATGCTTTCAACTCCACTCTTAACTCATTGAGGATTGAAGCCTTGAGCAAAGCAGGGTCAGGGATTCCCATAAGCTCAGTTCTGATCTCAGAGAGGACAAGGTCCTTTATAGAATCCTGATCGGAAACATTTTCCATTTCGGCCCGCAGTTCATTGAGAACCGAAACCTTGATCGATTTCTTGAGAGTCTCGAGCTCCTCATAGGTTATCGACAGCCGCCTTTTAAACGGTGTATTATGTACATCCCTCTGTCCAGTTCTCATTGAAATACCTCTTACAATAGATTTGGTTCCGATATCCTGATTACCTGAAATCCTTTACGGTAGGGCAGATCAGCATAATTATAATTTAATTGATTACACTATAGGAATTTAAATAATATGTACAAAGTACATGTAATCTTACTTTATTATATATATGGTAATCGATAGTATTTTCCGGTCTTATAGAGCTCTCCATTAAAGAAAAATAAAAACTGTTTTATTAATTTATCCGAAAATTGTCTTTGCGTAAATCTTTTGCAAAAACCTGCTGAAAGTACAGGAAAGAGATATAAAAGATATTTCAAAACCTAAAAAGTCTTTTAAGAAATAAGGTCCAGAGAAGAAGGTTGATTGGTTAATTAATACTGGAAAAAAGGAATGAAATCCAAGCTTAACATTAAAAAAAGGAGTTAAATGGTTGGATTTCAGTAATGGGATGAAAATATTTAAGAGGAAGTGTTAATTAATGGATGAAAAAGTATCCTTGAAATCGATGAGTACATTCTCCCTTGATTGGACTTTTGAGGAGGTACAGTCCATTTCCGCAGCATTTTCATAAATAACGGAGCCATGAGTTCCAGTGCTCTCAAGGAAAAATTGAACCTCGTCAAGTTCAGGCTCCCGGAAATGATCCATTTCAATTATATCCATAATAACACTCAACACGTTTTTGTGTGAATAAGTGGTGATTCGGGTCATCGGAAATAAACACGATGCACTAAATATTAATAATTTGCGGCAAACGGAGAAAAGTTTAGAAAGACAATAACAAGTTTATTAATATATAACTGTTATGTTCCTTTTAATGATATCTGTGTTTTAAAAAATAATCCATGGTAAGTAAAAAATAATGATTTTTAATTTTTAATTTTCGTTTTAAGTGATATAAAATGTGGATATTTTTTGGTACTCGGCATTGCAGGAAGATTTATAGATCTGTCGAAAAAATAATAGAAAAATTAAAGGAAAGAAGGCGCAAACCCCCTAATCAGGACGCCTATTCCTAGAGCAAGGACTATGGTGAAGAGAACTATTAAAGCCGTATCTTTTATTCCAAGTTCGTGTTTAAGTACTGCAATCGTTGCCACACATGGGACATAAATGGTCGTAATTACAGCAAACTGGTACATCTGAACAGGAGTCATTACGGCTGCAAAGTTGGCTGTGCCTGCAAGTACGGCAAGGATCTGAAGAGCCATTTCTTTTCGGAGAATACCAAAAACTAGAGCTGTTGCCGCAAATACTGGAAGACCTAGCAGTCCCACGGATATAGGCTCAACAAAATCCTGGAAGATTGAAAGGAGGCCCAGAGCATCGGCAACCCCGAGAAAAGCACTTCCAGCAAGTAGAAGCGGAAAAGCAATGTAAAGGAATTCTCGACTTTTCATCCAGGTCTTTCTTAGAGTAGATCTCAACTCTGGTTTTCTGAGAGGGGTCATTTCCATAATAAAGCCACTTTTCTGACCCGGCAGACTCTTTCCCAGAATCCAGCCCACGCCAATAATGATAAAGATCTCCAGAATATAGATTGAAACTGCAGGCCAGAAACCTACGAAGGTTCCCACAAGCCCCAGGATGATAACGGTCCTGGCAGAGCAGGGAATGAGAGATATAAGGAAGGAAGCTATCCTCTTTTCTCGCCGCGTGCCAAGGGCATGCACCGCCATAATTGCAGGGACATTGCAGCCAAACCCAAGAACAAGCGGTATGACGGCTCTTCCATGAAGTCCAAGTTTATGCGTGAAGTTGTCCAGCAAGAAAGCTGCCCTGGTAAGATATCCCGAATCCTCGAATAAAGAAAGAATGGCATAAAAGACTGCAATATAAGGAATTGCAATTGCAAATCCGGCTTCTACTCCCAGAAGAGAATACACAATCAGGTTTCTCAGGATAGGTGGCATACCTGAAGTTACCGCTTTGGCAGGCAGGATGACATGAGGCTCAAAGATATCATCTACAATCCAGGTCTCAAGGAAACCTCCTATCCGGAAAACAAGAAGGAAAGTGAGGAGTAGGGCAGATACAAGCACTACAATCCCAAATTTAGGGGATGTAAGGACGGCATCTATCTTTTCTCTCAAACTTTTTTTAGGCTCGAACCTTGAAACCACGCTGTCCACAATATATCCGGCTTCACCATAGAGATCTCTTGCAACTGTATCAGCTACCGAAATCCCGCGTTCCATCTCCAGATTCTGCCTTAACCTCCTGGCAGAAGAGAGCAGGGCATTTGCCTCAGGCGGCATGCAGTAGAGTTCTACAAACTCGGCATCGTTCAGCAGAGCTGCAGTTTTTACGCTTGGAGGAATATTAGGAAAAGCATAGTCCAGGCTGGAAAGCGCCTCCCAGATCCACTGGCTGTATCTTACCCTGTGATGCTCCTGAGTTTTACCCTGTTCTTCAAGGGCTACGAGTATTACGTCATCGAGCCCTACTCCCCAGGTCACAACCGTTGGCACTACAGGCAGGCCAAGCAGTTCTGAGAGTCCATCCGCGTCAATGAGAATACCAAGGTCTGCAGCCAGGTCCACCTGATTTAACGCAACAACCATTGGGATATCGAGTTCCAGAAGCTGCAGAGTTAGATACAGATTTCTCTCAAGCCTGCTTGCATCAAGAACGTTGATTATAATATCTGGCTGGTCTTCAATCAGAAATCTCTTGGTTACCTTCTCATCTTCGTTTGTAACTCCAAGGGAATAAATGCCTGGCAGGTCAACTACTTCAATAGTTTTTCCCCGAGCCTTTACAATTCCCCTTTTAAGCTCAACTGTTGTGCCAGGATAATTTGAAACTTCAACACCTACTCCGGTAAGCCTGCTGAAGAAGGCACTTTTTCCAACGCTTGGGTTACCTATAAAAGCAATTGTTAAGTCATAAGGGGTTTTGCTCTTACCTCCGCTTCTGGAAGTGCAGCATGAGCTGGGAATTTTTATCACGTCTCCAGTTTTTCGGCTTCATGCCAGTTATGCGTCTTTTCTCCAATTCAGACGGTTTTACGTTTTGGAACTATGAAAATTTTCTTTGCGACGTCCCTTCCGAGAGCAACTTCCGATCCTACTGCTATAACCGAGATACTACCCTGTTTCTGCTTACGCCTGACTTTGATATCTTCTCCAGTAAGAATTCCAAGAGAACTCAGGCGTTCTTTAGTATCCCTGGAAAGAGTTACCCTAGCAATTTTGCCAGAACTTCCCTCTTCCATTTCATCAAGAGGGATGAATTTCTCATCTCTGCTGATATTATCCTTATCAAGATTGATAGGGTTCCCGTCAGGGCAGTATTCAGGACTTCCAAGAAATTCGTAGAGCTTTTCGAGTACGGCATCAGATACTGCATGTTCAAGTTCACAGGCTTCTTTATGGGCGCTCCTCCTATCAAAGTGAAGGACATCAACCAAGAAAGTCTCAAGCACTTGGTGCTTTCTCTTTATCTTTATAGCCTGATCAATTCCTTTTTCAGTTAATTCGACTCCCTGATAAGGTGTATACTCTACAAGTCCTGAAGAATGTAACTTCTTTATCATTTCCGTCACACTCGGCGGAGATACATTGAGTTCTTCAGAGATCTGTTTGGTCTTTGCAGGGCCCTGATTCTTTCTAATTAGGTAGAGAATTGTCTCAAGATACTCTTCAAATCGATCTATATGCATAACATCATCCCACCAATACATGCCTGACTTTGAGATCATATATTAGGGCAGCCTAAAAAAGCAACCGCCTGAATAAATAATTTTCGTTTTTTGACTAAATTTGTTCTAACTATATAAATAAAAATCTTGAGAATTTTAATTTCTCAGAAATCTGATTTCTAGGAATTCTGATTTAAACTGTTTAATATAGAAAAAATAGAAAAAAGAGTTCAGGAGTATTTAATTACTCAATTGATTTAAGAACAGCAATTTCGTTACAGTCTGGAAACTTGGGGCATTTCAGACAGCCAGACCAGATTTTCCTGGGAAGGCTGTTCTTATCCACAATTTTAAATCCAAGAGACTTGAAAAACCCAGGTACGTAAGTAAGTGCGAAAACTTCCTTCATGTTAAGGTTTTTAGCATCCTCAAGACAGGCCGTGACAAGTTTTGTACCTATTCCTTTTCTAGCATATGTAGGATTTACGGCAAGAGCAAGTATCTCTGCGAGGTCTTCCCATACAACATGCAGGGCACAGCAGCCCACAACCTCTCCATCAATCTCGCAAACGTAATAATCCCTGATGTTCTCATACATTTCACTAAGTGAACGGGCGAGCATTAGCTCTTCCTTCGAATAAGTGTTGATGATCTGCTTCATCACAACAACGTCATCTACCCTAGCTTTCCTGATCAATTGGTGCTTCCTCTTAGGTGACATTTTATTTCTAATAGAATTGACTGCACTGGCTTATAATATATAAAATCATGCTGTATATCGAGTATGGGAATACTCATTCTCTATATAAAAAATTTACCATAGTCGATACAATGTATCCCGTAATTCAAGAAAATCTAATTTTTCATTATCTTCCTCTAAATTGATAGAGCATTCAAAAAATACCAGAATTCAAAAATAGACTTTATCTCCAGGTGAACTACCACTAAGCTAAAGAACTATCACTAGACTAAAGACTTAGAGGTTTTACACTTCTTCCTATAAAACTGATAAAACATGATGAAGGAAATTAGCGGGCGCGAAGGGATTTGAACCCCCGGTTTACAGCTTAGGAGGCTGCCGCCATATCCTGGCTAGGCCACGCGCCCATGAAATGTGTTCTCAAAAATATATTGCAGCTGCCTGCTGAATTTGTATTTCATGTGAAGTATCCATAATACCGGCATAAGATATATATTTAATTATCGCTCCATAGCTGTGAATTTATGCTTGTAAACAAGAATCGGTTTTTCAGGAAAGTTTTAAATCTAATGTAAACCATTGACCCTAGAGAGGTTAACAATACCTTAGATTTCCACTTGACTACTATCTTTCAGAGCTTGTAAATTAATCCTTATGAAGTTATCGATATAATGATACCAGGCTGCCTATATCCAAGTCACCATTAAGCAGAGTTAATTATAATTAATTGACTAAAATGTTTGTTAGCCGGGCTTTACCTTAATAAGTTAAGTTTAATGATAATTAAACAGATCAGATCTCGATCAAATACATTCATTCTTTATCAATTAATTCAGTATTAATCAACTTCAATCAATTAACTTCAATCTCTTACGTTAATCTAACTCTTACGTTAATCTAACTCTTACGTTAATCTAACTCTTACGTTAATCTAACTCTTAAGTTAATCTAACTCTTTATTATTAATCCTAAACCCAATTACAGCTTTACTTTGCACTGGATTATTTATGCCTGCCTTCAGGGCACATGAAGTTTTGACAAATCTGAAGAAAGCAAAAGAATGAAAGATTCAGCTAAAATTAATAAGAGGAGATGTATGCGCATAAAAAACAACAAATCATATTCCAATCATACTCCTGAACTGAGGATGATGGTTTTTGCATCCCTTTTTGCGGCTCTGACTGCCGTAGGAGCTTACATACAGGTTCCCATACCTTTCTCCCCTGTCCCTGTCACATTACAGGTTTTCTTTGTCCTGCTTGCCGGAAGCATGTTAAAAAGAAAATGGGGAAGCCTGAGTATGATAGTATATACCTTGCTTGGCATAGCAGGGCTTCCTGTATTTGCAGGAGGCAGCTCTGGAATGGGAGTGTTGCTTGGCCCCACAGGTGGGTACATAATCGGATTCATTCTGGCAGCTTATACTATAGGAAAGCTTTCCGAGAAGGCTGAAAACACTAACAAATCTGGTCTCTTCATTAATGCCCTTAATATGAGCGCAGGAATCCTAGTGATCTATGCCTGCGGGTTTATTCAATTGATGCTCGTAGCTGAGGTAGGACTTGGAACAGCTCTTGCTTTTGGTGTCATTCCATTTCTGCCTGGAGAAATCATAAAAGTTGCAGTTGCCGCATACATTGCTTCAACCCATGAGCTCTAATACTTCTTTACTTCTGACTTTTCTAGAAAAAATAAGTTGAATTTAAATAAGGAATGCTTCACAGAATTAAAAATATAAAGTGAAGAAATAAAAGTTTGATTAAGTATGATCAGGCTCGAAGAAGTAAGTTACAGTTATCCTGATGGAACCCCTGCACTTGAGAACATAAACCTAACTGTAAAAAAGGGGGAATTCTTGGGGATAATTGGGAAAAACGGCAGCGGAAAATCCACACTTGCCCTTCAACTCAACGGGCTCCTGAAGCCCCAGACCGGCAGGGTAAAGATAAGGGGAATGGACACCCGTGACCCTTCAAAACTTCCAGGAATCCGGAAACTTGTTGGTGTTGTATTCCAGAATCCGGAAACTCAATTTGTGGGCAGGACAATTGAGGAGGACCTGGCTTTCGGTCCAGAGAATCTCTGTCTTCCTCCCGTAGAAATCAAGAAATGTGTGGATATGGCTCTTGCCGAAACAGGGCTTCAGAAGTACAAATATCGTTCACCAAAAACGTTGAGCGGAGGACAGGGTCAATGTGTAGCTTTGGCAGGAATCCTTGCAATGAGTCCTGAGTGCCTTATCTTTGATGAGGTAACTTCCATGCTTGACCCGGAATCGGGAAAAGCTGTCCTCGAAACCATAAAAAAACTACATAAAAAAGGAAAGACCGTCGTATATATTACACACAATCTCGAAGAACTCTATGATGCAGATAGAATCATTGTTATGGAAAAAGGGAAAATAAGGCTTGAAGGAGAGCCTGAGAGCGTTTTTTCTAACCCCTCCCTTCAAGCCCTTGGGCTTGCTCTACCTTCTGTGATTGAACTGGCAGAGCTCCTAAAAACTCATGGAATGGTAATTCCCTGGGAAAAAACCTTTTCTCCCAAAAGCTTTGCAGAGGAATTATGCCGATTATTCTTGAAAACGTAAGTTTCTCCTATTCCAGAAAAACCCCTCTTGAAACGCTTGCTTTAAGAGATATCAACCTGCGGATAGAGAAAGGAGAGTTCGTTGGAATACTTGGAGAAAAAGGCGCAGGAAAATCCACTCTAACAAAACTTTTAAACGGACTTTTGAAGCCTGAAACTGGAACCGTCCGCGTGGATGGGCTTGATCCTTCCTTAAGGGAAGCAAAACGCAGGATAGGGATGGTTTTTCAACAGGCTGCAGACCAGCTCTTTTGTAAGAGCGTGTATGAGGAAATAGCTTTTGGACCTCAGAACTTTGGGTACTCAAAAAAAGAAACCGAGGAAAGAGTATATGAGGCAATTAAAGCTGTTTCTCTTGACCATTCTATACTTTCTCGAGACCCTTTCAGCCTGAGTGGGGGTGAAATGCAAAGAGTCGCCATTGCAAGCGCTCTTGCCCTCAGACCAGATTACCTGGTGTTAGACGAACCTATAACAGGGCTTGACCCGGTTGGAAAAAAGGAAATTCTTGATGCTCTCAAAAAGGTGAAAGACATGGGAACTGCAGTTGTAACAGTAACCCATAATCTTAAAGGGTTTTTTCCTTTGCTGGAAAAAATCGTGCTAATAAAAGAAGGAAGAATAGTTTTTCAAGGCAGCCGGGAAAACTACCTTCGGAAAGATTGCGTACCGCTTCCGCCTATAGCTTCTATAATGAAAGAACTCAGAGCAAGAGGAATCCCCGTAAACCCTGAAGTATTCACGGTTGAAGACGCTCTTGAAGAGATCCTGAGAGTGAAATTTGCTCTTGAAAAAGAGAAACAATGAGAATTGTTTTTGAAAGAGAGAAATAATGAAAATTGCTCTTGAGAAACAATAAAAATTAAAGAGTAAAGAAAATAATAGCGGAAAATACCGGAAAAAATTACAAAAACAGGAAAAAATTCCTGGAAGACGTTTTAAAAACAAAATAGAGGAAATATGCAGGAGCCTGTCTTCAGTTACGTGCCCGGGGCTTCCCTTCTTCACAGGCTGGATCCCAGGACAAAAATTGTAGCAGTAATGCTGCTTGGATTTCTGACGTTCAGGATTGAAAATTTTGCAGAAATAGGAGTTCTTTTCGCGTTTTTCTTTGCCCTTGCTTTGCTCTCAGGGTTGCCAATGAGAGTGTTTTTCAGAGCAGTAAAGCCTATGAGGCTGTTTATAATTTTCATTTTTCTTGCACAATTATTTTTCACAGACGGAAGAGCACTTGTCTCGTACTGGATCCTTCAACCGAGCCTGGAAGGACTGGAAATAGGGCTCAAACTTGCTGCCCGGTTTATACTCCTTTTGCTTTTTGCAGCTCTCCTGACAGCCAGTACCGATCCATCTGCAATTACCTGCGGCATCGAAAGAATGCTAAGACCTTTACCATTACGCCTGTTGGGAATCAGCTCTTTTGAACTTGCTACGATGATGAACATCTCTATAGCTTTTCTCCCTCTTCTGTTCGAGAGAGTTGAGCGGACAAAAGCAGCCCAGGCTGCAAGAGGAATGGATTTCGTAAAAAATCCTTTCCGTTCGGTTCCAGCCCTTGCAATTCCCCTGCTCAGAGGTGTGATCAGGGATGCCGAAGAACTGGCTCTCGCAATGGAAAGTAGAGGATACCAGGGAAGTAGGCGGACCTCGATACATGAGCTTTCCATGCAGAAAAACGACTGGAAAGCCCTTTTAATTCTTGCACTTTTCATCATTTTTATTTTGGTTCTCTGAACCCAGGCTCTGGCGATCTCTTAATCAGATTCAAATAACTTTCTCAACTATCAGGGTCATTAAGTAAGTATTGATATGTGAACGTTTGTTCATATATTCATACCGGATGAATGTGAAAGAGTGGATTCAAAACAGATAGGAAACTTGCTACAAAATATTCCTGATTCAGACAGTATCATGCGGATGGCTGCAGTTTTTCAGGCACTTCAATCCGAGACTCGCCTTAAGATACTTTTCTTGTTAAGACAAAAGGAGATGTGTGTCTGCGAATTCGAACAGGTGCTTAGTGTCACTCAGTCCGCAATCTCACATGGCCTTCGCACCCTCAGTCAGCTTGACCTCGTGAGGGTCAGGAGAGAGGGAAAGTTTACGATTTATTATATTGCAGACGAACATTTCCGCACGCTGATTGAGATGTGCCTCGAACATGTGGAGGAAAAACATGAGCTTTGATTTTCTCAACGCCTACATATCCCTTTTTTCAGGCATTCTCCTGGAATCCTGGGAAATCTTTGTAGAGGCGGCTCCCTACCTTATTTTCGGCCTGGGGATTGCAGGTCTTCTCAATATCCTTGTGCCTGACCAGAAAATAGTGGAATACCTTGGAACTTCCGCAGGAAAAATCCGTTCTGTTATCAATGCCTCCCTGGAAGGTCTTCCCTTACCATTATGCTCCTGTGGAGTCATTCCTGCAGCCATGTCGATAAAAAAAGGGGAGCAAACCGGGGCGCGACCATTTCCTTCCTGATCTCGACTCCAGAGACAGGAGTAGACTCAATCGCGGTCATTTACGCTCTTCTGAATCCTCTGATGGCAGTTTTCCGCCCGCTTGCTGCCCTTATAACTGCTATCCTTGCAGGGCTTGCAGACAATTTTTTGATAGGTGAAGAGTCGGAAATACAGAATTTCAAAAAACAGGAAACCCCCGGGAAAAAAGCAAGAGTTCTTGCAGTCTCGGCCTTAATTGGAACTTCGGTGCAGGGAAAAACGTACAACCTTTCATCCTGCAACCTCTCGTCCTGCAGTTGCAATAAGTCAGTAATCTCGAACTGCCAGGAGAGATTTCAAAGTGGATGCTTGTCGGAATCCTGTTTGCAGGAATAATCTCTTACGCAATCCCAGAAAACCTTATTCAAAACTACCTTGGCGGCGGGCTTGGATCAATGCTAGTCATGTTTTTAGTAGGTATTCCCCTTTTATATCTGTGCTACAGCTTCTACCCCTCTTGCTGCAAGTCTGATATCCAAGGGAATGAGTCCGGGAACAGCTTTTGTTTTCCTCCTTGCGGATCCGGCAACCATAACTATGGTCGCCCGCTTCCTTGGAAAGCTTTCGGCTGCACTTTATCTGGGAGTAATTTCCCTTTGTGCCCTTGGGGCAGGATTCCTGCTAGACTGGTTTTATCTGAAACTTGGGATCAGTGCAGTTGCAACCATGGGAACTGCAAAAGAACTACTTCCAGAAGATCTGAAGCTGGGTTTTGCAGTTTTCCTTCTCCCTTTGTTGTTATACGGAACATTCCGCAGGGAAAAAGAATGAGGCTGTCACAAATGTCACTGAAATAGAATAAAGAAATGAAAAAAAGTAAAAAAGGAAAGAAAATTCGGCTCTGTAGAAATCCTTAATTTGATGTAAATATTCTCTATTACTTTTTTGTTTATGTTATAGACTATCAGTTTAACTTTTACTTCCTTTACT